>ERZ1106930.401-NODE-401-length-9408-cov-3.311879_pt1 | contig 9408 bp, 9 predicted proteins | sample MGYA00403663_ERZ1106930 | MGnify/ENA primary metagenome ERZ1106930 (study PRJEB35170, sample SAMEA104062438) | human gut metagenome | biome: human gut; feature: human-associated habitat; material: faeces | place: Denmark | collected 2012-06-26 ... | reverse complement strand
GACCCTCCCCAAAAGAGTTTTCCTTATTGTAACACAACGCGCGGACTTTTGTGCTATAATATTTTTAATTCTTTGAAAATTTTGACTTTTTGACAAAGGGCCTGCGCCACAGCGCGGGCGGGAGGAACGCAATGAAGCTCAAATTCACACGCAAGACCTGGTACTTTTTCCTGCTGGCAGCTGCGGCCATGTCCATGCTGGGCGGCTTTGCCGTGCTGGGCGGCATGGATTTTTCGGGGCTGGAGCTGATCGTGTTCTGCATCACCGGCATCGCGGTGCTGTTTCTGGCCGCGCAGAAGGGTGCCCCGGCCAAGGATAAGCGCAATTACACGCTGGTGTTCGTGCTGCTGATGCTCAGCAAGCTGGCTGCCGGGGGCTGGGCGGGCGACCTGTGCTCGGCGCTGGTGTGGCCCAGCCTGCTGGCCATTGAGTACGGCCACGGCAGGCCCGTTCAGCGCCAGCTGCAGCTGGTGTGCATCGCGGAGGCCATGCGGGTGGTGTTCTGGATGATGACGAAATACGCCGGTATGAGCAGCTTTGCCTTCTGGACGAACCTGATGTTCGTGCTGCTGGCCTGCGCCCGCGGCTGGGCGGCACTGGTGCTCTACAAGACCCAGGAGGAGACCCTGTGACCCAGCGGCGCAGGTCCAAAAAGACGGAAGTGAAACCGCGCCGCTTCGGGCGGCGTGCCTTTCTGCTGGGCGCAGGTGCGGCCTGCGTGGGGGCAGGACTCTGGCTGCGGCGGAAAGGCCTTTCCGCGCCGGATAAAACGCAGGAAGATCAACCGCCCGTTCAGAACCCGGCCCTGCCTGCCGGGGAGTGGCGGGCCGTGTGGGTGAGCTGCCTGGAATGGGCGGCCATGGATTTTTCCTCGGCCGATGCCTTCCGCGCCGGGTGCGTGCAGCTGCTGGACAACTGCGCGGGCCTTGGGCTGAACACGGTGCTGGCGCAGGTGCGGCCCTTCGGGGATGCACTGTACAAGAGCCAGCTGTTCCCGTGGAGCCACCTGTGCACCGGCACCCAGGGGCAGGACCCCGGCTTTGACCCGCTGGACGTGCTGCTGCAGGAGGCCCACAGCCGCGGGCTCTCGGTGGAAGCGTGGGTGAACCCCTACCGGCTGCGGTCGTCGGCCGCCATGCCGCCGAACCTGGCGGAGAACAACCTTGCCAGCACTCACCCGGAGTGGGTCTGCGCCGTGGGAGAGGGGCTTTACCTGAACCCGGCCGAGCCCGCTGCGGCGGACTATGTGGTGCAGGGCGTGGCAGAACTTGCGCAGAACTATGCGGTGGATGGCATCCACTTTGACGATTACTTTTACCCCACCACGGAGGAGAGCATCGACGCGGCGCAGTTTGCGGCGTCCGGTGCGGCCGACCTTGCCGCCTGGCGGCGGGAGAACGTGAGCGCCCTGGTGCGGAAGGTGTACCGCACCGTGAAGGCCGCCGACCCGACGCTGCGGTTCGGCATCAGTCCGCAGGGGAATCCCGACAACGATCTCAACGGCCAGTACAGCGACGTGACCGGCTGGCTGGCGTCCGGCGGCGAAGAACAGGCAGTGGATTACCTCTGTCCGCAGGTCTACTGGGGCTATGGTTATACGCTGCAAAGCGGCAGCACCCGCTTCGCCTTTGAGAACATCGTGCCTGCCTGGCTGGCCTACCCCCGGGCAGAGGGCGTGGCCCTCTACTTTGGGCTGGGGGCCTACCGGGTGGGCGTGGGCGACGGCGGGGCCAACGCCGACAGCGTGAGCGGTTGGAGCACCGGCAGCGCGCTGGCCCGGCAGGTGGAGGACCTGCGCGGGCAGAACGCGGGCGGCTGGGCGTTGTACCGTTACGGCAGCCTGTTCGGGGCCGGGGCACCGGCGCTGGCCGCCGCCGAGTGCGAAGCCCTGCGGGCGCTGAACGGCTGAAAAGTGAAAAATCGGGCGGCAAACCGCACAAAAAGAAAAGCCCCGGTGGGGCGTTTCTTGCCCGGCGGCGCGGGACAAATATCTTGTACCGCACCGCAAAATGCGGTATACTATATCTGTATCTGCCCGGCGAAAGATGCGGGGCGGGAGGATGAAAACAAAAGGAAGCATCTGCTTCGTGAGGAACGCTATGAAGATGAAAAAACGGCTTTTGGCATTGCTGCTGGCAGCGGTGCTGGTCATGAGCCTGACCGGCTGCAAGGAAACGCTGAAAAATGTGGCCCAGAAGGTCACCGGCAGCAGCAATCAGGTGCAGGAAGAAGACACCACCCGCTGGGCGGACGCCACCAGTGATCAGCTGATCATTCAGGGCATCGCGGACGCATCGGCCAAGTTTGACACGGCCGTGGTGGACGGCACCCTGTATGCGGTGTTCAACGGCATCTGGACCCGCCAGACCAGCTACTTTACCGTGCCCTCCGGCACACTGAACATCATGGGCTGCGGCACCGCCGAGGGCACCCAGAAGTTCAAGGTGGCCCTGTGGAAAAAGGTGGACGGCGGTGCCGAGTATGTGCCGGACAGCACCTATTATATCAAGACCGACGGCCAGAACTACACCTGCACCGTCTCCGGGCTGGACCCGGCGGCGCAGTACCGGGTGACCATCTCCTATGACTCCAGCCGCTACTACCTGTACGGCCTGCTGAAGGTGGAGGGTGTCGGCTGATGAAGACACAGACCAAAAATTCCCTGCTTCTGCTGCTGTGCTCCTTTATCTGGGGTACGGCCTTTGTGGCTCAGAGCGCCGGTTCCGGCATGGGCGCCTACAGCTTTCTGGCCGGGCGCAGCTGGCTTGCCGTGGTGGTGCTGATCCCCACGGTGCTGGTGTTTGACGCCATCCGCCGCAAAAACGGCACCGATGCAAAGCCCAAGACTGCCGCGGAAAAGAAAAAGCTGCTGACGGCGGGCCTTGTGTGCGGCACCTTTCTGTTCGCGGCGTCCGCGGCCCAGCAGATCGGCATCACCCTCAACCCGTCCACGGCCAAGGCCGGCTTCCTGACGGCCATGTATGTGGTGCTGGTGCCGGTGTTCGGCCTGTTTTTGGGCCGCAGGGGCAGCGCACAGCTGTGGGTGAGCATGGTGGTTGCCGTGCTGGGCCTGTATCTGCTGTGCATGAAGAACGGCTTTGGCAGCATCGAGTCCAGCGACTGGGTGCTGCTGAGCTGCGCGGTGCTGTTCAGCTTCCAGATCATGGCGGTGGACCACTTTGCCCCCCAGGTGGACGGCGTGCGGCTGAGCCTGCTGCAGTTCTTTGTGGTGGCGGTGGAGAGCACCGTGGCGGCGTTTCTGTTCGAAGCGCCCACGGCGGCACAGTTCACCGAGAACGCGCTGCCCATTTTCTACTGCGGTGTGCTGTCCAGCGGCGTGGCCTACACGCTGCAGATCTTAGGCCAGCAGGACCTGAACCCCGCCATCGCCAGCCTGATCATGTGCCTCGAAAGCGTGTTCAGTGCGCTGGGCGGCTGGTTGCTGCTCAGCCAGAGCCTTTCCGCGCGGGAAGCCTTTGGCTGTGCGCTGATCTTTGCCGCCGTGGTGCTGGCCCAGCTGCCGCTGGAAGTGCTGCACCGCGCCAAAAAGGCATCCTGACCCCGTGGCGAAGCAGCAGCCCGTGCCGCAGCTGCGCACGGCAGGCGGCATCCGGTATGAGCTGACCCGCAAACGGGTGAAAAACCTGAACATCCGGGTGCGGGAGGACGGCACCGTGGCGGTGAGCATCCCGCTGCGCACGAGCGCAGAGGCTGCCGACCGCTTTGTGGCCGCACGCGCCGCGTGGGTGCAGCAGGCACAGGCCCGTGCCCGGCGGCGCAGCCTGCAGGACGCCCGGCCCCTGCCGGACAAAGAGACGGCGCTGGCCCACTTTACCGCCATGAGCGAAAAGGTCTACCCGGCTTTTGCCGGGGTGCTGGGCGGGCAGAAGCCAACCATCAAGGTACGCAGCATGACCAGCCGGTGGGGCGTGTGCCACATGGCAAAGCGGCAGATCACCTTTGCGCTGCAGCTGTACAACCAGCCGGAAGCGGCACAAATTTATGTGGTGGTGCACGAATACTGCCACTTTCTGCAGCCGAACCACAGCCCGGCCTTCTGGGCCGAGGTGGCAAAGCTGCTGCCGGACTGGAAGGCCCGGCGGAATCTTTTGAAGTAAAACAGGAGGGGAGTTCCCTTGGAAAACGAAAATAAGTCCGGCGATAAATATTCCAAACTGGCCGGCAACACGCTGATCTTTGCGATCAGCAGCTTTTCGTCGAAGCTGCTGACGTTGATCGTTCAGCCGTTCCTCACCTACGCCATGGCCGAGGTCTCGGACCTGGGCCTTTCCAAAATTCTGAGCCAGTACGCGAACCTGCTCATCCCGTTCGTGTCCATGGGCATGTCCAACGCTATCATCCGCTTCGGCCTGGACAAGGGCAACAGTGAAAAGCAGGTGTTCACCAACGGCCTGCTCACCATTCTGGGCGGCTTCGGCATTCTGGTGCTGTGCTGGCCCGTGGCGCGGTTTTTGCCCGATATGGCGCAGTACGGCCTGCTCATTTACATCTATGTGCTTATGAGCTGCCTGCGCACCCTGTGCACCCAGTTCGTGCGCAGCCGCCAGTGGAACAAGCTGGTGGCCGTGGACGGCGTGCTGTGCACCGTGGCCACCATGGCCTTCTATGTGCTGTATCTGGTGGGCTTCAAGTGGGGGGCCAACGGCTACCTGCTGGCCATCATCAGCGGCGACCTTGTCAGCGTGCTGTTCCTCATGTTCACCGGCAAGCTGTGGAACTATGTGGAGCTCAAGGGCCTCAACAAGGACCTGTGGAAGCAGATGCTGCGCTTCTCGCTGCCCATGATCCCGGCGCAGATCAGCTTCTGGATCATCAACGCGTCGGACCTGTTCTTCGTGCGTGAGATGTGCAACGGGCTGGACGGCCGCGACGGCAACGCATGGAGCGGCCTGCTCTCCACCGGCTACTTCCTGCCCACCATCCTGACCACCCTGGGCCTGATCTTCTACGACGCGTGGCAGCTTTCTGCTGTGACCGAGGAAGACGGCCGCGCAAAGTTCTTCACCAAAATTTTCCGCACCTATTCCAGCGTGCTGTTCTGCTGCGCGGCGGGCATCATCTGGTTGTGCCGCCCGGTCATGCACGTGATGAAGTCCAACTACTACTACGCCTGGCACTTTGTGCCCTTTTTGGTGCTGGCTTCCACCTGCAGCTGCTTCAACCAGTTCCTGAACAGCGTGTATGTTGTGAACAAGAAGTCTTCCCGCAGCATGATCACCATGATGGCGGGTGCCATCAGCAACTGCATCATGAACTACTTCTTCATCAAAGCCTGGGGCCCTGTGGGCGCGACCTACGCCTCCTTCCTGGGTCTGGGGCTGGTGTTCACCCTGCGCGCCATCGACGCCCACCGCATGATCGGGATGCATGTGCACCCGGGCCGTGTGGCCGTCAATGCGGCGGCGCTGCTGTTCGAAGCCTTCGTGCTGCTGGCGGAAACGCCGCTCTACGGCCTGTGGACCGGCCTGATCACCGCAGCCATCATCCTGTACAACTTTGCCGGTGTGTGGGCCATGGCCCGCGTGCTGCTGCCCAAGCTCCTGGGCCGCCGCGGCAAGGCGCTGGTGAAGGTGATCGACGGCTGGATCGCCCCGAAAAAAGCATAAGTTTTCTAAAAACAGCAAATCCCCCGGGACCGCAGTTCCGGGGGATTTTTGTGTCTTTGAGGGAATGGCTCCGGGCAGGCTCAGTGGCGGCAGCGGCGGCCGGTCAGGCTGGCCCAGGCACCGGCGGCGGTGAGGGCGATGCCGCTCAGGGCCATGGCCAGGGCAGCGAACAGGCTGGTTCCGGTCTGGGGCAGATGCGTGCCGCTGGGGGCAACGGTCTGCGTGGGCGTGCTGATGGGAGTCACAGGGGTCTCGCCGGGGGCCTCGGGCACTTCCGGGCTCTCGGGTGTTTCCGGGGTGATGGGGGTCGGCTCGGGATCAGGCGTGGGGTTCGGGCCCGGCGTCGGCTCCGGGTCGGGGGTGGGCTCCGGAGGGATCACCGCGTGGGCGGCCTTGAGAGCGAGGGCCTTGCCGCCGACGGTGATGACATAATCTCCGTTTTCATCCTGCAGGATCGTATAGTCTGAGCCATCCAGCAGAGTGTCCAGATTCATGATGAACTTCGGGATCTCATTGCCGTCCGCATCCACGGTGGCATCGGCATTCCAACGATTGTTTCCATCTTCGTCGCCATCAATATACCAGCCATCAATGGTGTGGCCGCAGTCCACCAGTGTCCAGTCGTCGTCCTTGCTGACCCGGCGCAGGACCAGCACATTCCGGTTCTTGTCCTCGGTGGAACCGGCCGTCAGATACAGGTCAGCCCCGGCCGTACCGGCATGGTTGTTGAGCAGGTAACCGGCCAGCCGGACCGTAACGCCGTTGTCGGCGTAGATGCCGCCGCCCAGCTGTCCGGCCGTGTTGCCGGAGATGACGACGGTGCTGCCGATGTCAAGCACTTCCTGCTCAACGGTGTTGGTCACGCTGCCCGCAATCGTGCGGTTGGGCATGGAGTTGCGGATATAGATGCCGCCGCCGTGCTTTGCAGCGCGGTTGCCCTGGATGGCCCCGCCGAGGATGGAAATGCCCTCGTAGTTTTCGCTGTAAATACCGCCGCCGCAGTTGGCGTTGTTCCCGGCAATGGTGCCGCCCTTCATGACGAAGCGGGAGCCGTTGCCGGTCAGGTGGACACCGCCGCCGCCATAGGTGCCAAGGGTGGTGCGTGCCGTATTGCCGGTGACGGAGCCGCTTTCCATGACGATGGTGCAGGTATAGCCAGTATATTCATTTTTATAGATCAGGCTGCTGGAACCAGAGCTGATGCCGCCGCCATAGCCGGAGGTGTCGTTCCGGTTGCCGGTAATGGTGAGGTCCTTCAGCAGAATCTCGGAGCCCTCGGCACCGGTGATCTTCACGCCGCTCTCCGTGCCGCCGGTAATGGTGCCGTTCACGATCTCGACGGTGCCGCGGGAGCCATCGGCTTTCTTTCCGCTCAGGTCAACGGTAATGGTGCCGGTGACGGTCTTTTTGTTCAGGTTCAGCCGGATCCAGTCAAAGATGGTCAGGCTGCCGGTGTAGTCTTCCTGCAGGATGATCTCCTGACCGGCTTTGGCATTCTTCACGACCGTTTCAAAATCGCCCATCACGGTGCCGTCTTCGTTGGAAGCCTGGGTGTTCAGGGCGACCTGCCGGGTCTCGCCGGGCAGCATCACGCTGATGCCGCCGGGCTGTATGGCGGGCGCGGCAATGCCGGGCTGCACGGCAGGCTGTGCGGCGTCCGGGCGGGCAATGGCGATCTCTGGGGGCTCAGGCGTTTCAGCGTCTTCGGCAGCATCGGCATCCTCCGCTGTTTCCTCAGCGGAATCGGCGGCATCTTTGGGATCTTCTGCCGCTTCCGCAGGCTCTCCGGCCGCGTCTGCGGGTGCTTCTGCAGCGGGCATGTCCACCACCACCGGGCGCGCCCCGGGCAGGGCAGGCAGGACCGCCGCATCCCCGGCGGGGGCGGCTTCCGGCTCCTGAGCGGGAGGTTCCTCGGTGCTCTGGGCAGGCGTTTCTTCCACAGGGTCCGCGGCAGCTTCGGCGGCGGGTTCTTCCGCAGCAACCGTTTCCGGGGACGGCTTGTCCTCGGTGGCAGTGTCGGCAGCGGCAGAGGGCTGCACATCGGCGGCGGCTTCGGGGGCTTCTGCCCCTGCGGAAAGCGGGCTGGCGGCCACACAGGCGGTGAGGGCCAGCGACATGGCGGCCAGTTTGAACTTTTTGTTTGTCATACGATCCATCTCCTTGCTGATCAGATGCACACGATAAAAGCGTGATAAACGGTACTTTTCACATCGCGCCCTTCTGTCATCGGGGCTGGAACAGTTATTGCATACCATTTTCTGGAAAAACTGTCAATCCAATCGACGAAAGGGGAGAAAACAAGACAAACATTCGCAAAATGCGGTGCGGCCCGCAAAACCGCCGAAAGCGAAAAAATGCCAAAAAGACGCAAAAAATCCCGCCATCCGAAGGGGATGACAGGATAAGGATGCGGGAATGCAGGCGTCAGCGGGAAAGCTGCTTTTCCAGCCAGTCGCCGATGTCTTGGAATACTTCCTGGTGGTTCGTTTCCACCAGCAGTTCGTGGCGGGCACCGGGGTAGAACTTGCTCTCGATGTTCTGCACGCCGACGCTTTCCAGGCTCTGGATGGCGCGGCGCACGCCCTTGCCCTGCTCGCCCACGGGGTCGGCATCACCGGCCAGGAACAAAAGCGGCAGGTCTTTGGGCATCTGCGCGAGGAAGGCCGGGTCATGCAAACGCAGGATGCCGCTGAACATGCTATAGTAGGCGTTCAGCGTGAAGGTGAAGGTGCAGCGCTCGTCGGCCAGATACTTGTCCACCTCGGCGGCGTCGCGGTTGAGCCAGTCGTGGGTGGTGCGGCCCTCCAGCCCCTTGTTGTAGCCCAGGAAGGACAGGTTCGCCACCAGCTTGCTGCGGTAGTGCCAGCCGTGGAAGGCGGCCAGCACCCGGCAGGTGGTCTTGGCAAACTGCACCAGCGCCTTGGGCTGGAAGCCGGTGCCCATGATGATGGCACCATCCAGCTCGCGGCCATACTCGCACAAGTACTGCCGCGCGTAGAAGGAGCCCATGCTGTGGCCCAGCAGAAAATACGGCACATCGGGGTAGAGCTCCTTGGTGCGCACGGTCATGGCGTGCAGGTCGGCCAGCACGGCGCGGTTGCCGTCCGGCTCGGCGAAGTAGCCGTAGTCGTCCTTTGAGCGGATGGACCCGCCATGGCCCAGATGGTCGTGGCCGGTGACCAGGATGCCCCGCCCGGCAAGGTACTCGGCCAGGGGTTTGTAGCGGTCGATGAACTCCACCATGCCGTGGGACAGCTGAAGAACGGCCCGCACTTCACCTTCCGGCACACAGCGGAACGCGTGCAGCGTCCGCCCCGGAACGGTGGAGGGGACCGTGAAGTCGATCATCGGACTCATGAGGGAGCCTCCTTTGTGTGAATTACAGCGCGCTGATCTTGCGGCGGCAGGCCGGGCAGATGCAGTAACCTGCAAACTGGACGGCACCGTCGTCCACCTCGCCGCAGAAATCGCAGCTGCCTGCGGGGCGGTGCTTCTTGAGCACGATGGCATCGCCATCCACGAAGATCTCAAGCTTGGTGTCGGTATCCAGGCGCAGGTTGGTGCGCAGTTCTTTGGGCAGAACAATGCGCCCCAGCGCGTCGATGCCGCGGACAATGCCGGTGCTTTTCATAGTATACCATTCTCCTTCTTCATGATCGCAAACTGGTGAAAAAATGCCGCGCAAAACGGCATCTTTGCGACATGCAGGCTGCACCTTCCGGGCACGCCTGCGCTACACTGCAATGACAGCCAATGACACAACAGGAAAATAATGCCAATG
>ERZ1106930.400-NODE-400-length-9454-cov-79.786041_pt1 | contig 9454 bp, 8 predicted proteins | sample MGYA00403663_ERZ1106930 | MGnify/ENA primary metagenome ERZ1106930 (study PRJEB35170, sample SAMEA104062438) | human gut metagenome | biome: human gut; feature: human-associated habitat; material: faeces | place: Denmark | collected 2012-06-26 ... | reverse complement strand
ACGCTGCGCGTGACGGACGAGATGTGGAATGACGGTCTGACCCACGAAGAGTCGGGCAGAGCCGCTCTCGTGGAGAAGTATAAGGATCTGTACTATCCCGACGTGACGGCGGTCCCCGCCATGGACGTGGACGGCGAGATGAAAGTGGCCGACCTGTGCGAGGTGGACATATCCGATCCCCGCTGGGACACGCTCATATCTCAGCTGCCTTACACCGAGATGACCAACCTTATATATAACGGCTTCCACCTGACCCAGGCCTGCCCGAGCATCAGCCTGCCCGGCACGCTGGACGAGAACGGACCCCAGGGCTTCACCAAGGGTCTGGTGGGCGGCAGCAGCGCGATGTGCTACACCTCCGAGGACGTCATGGCGGCGACCTTCAACCTCGACCTCATCGAGGAGATGGGCAAGTGCATCGCGGAGGACTTCCTGCACGCCGTCGAGCTGGGCAGCGGCGAAACGGTGTACGCGGGCATCTACGGCCCCGGCGCCAACATCCACCGCACGCCGTACAGCGGTCGTAACTTCGAGTATTACAGCGAGGACGGCTGGCTGTCCGGCGAGATCTGCGCCGTCGAGGTGGCCGCCATCCAGAGCAAGGGCATCTACGTGTTCACCAAGCACTTCGCGCTCAACGATCAGGAAGAGGGCCGTTACGGCATCTCCACCTGGTCGAACGAACAGGCCATCCGCGAGATCTACCTCGAGGGCTTCGAAGGCTCCGTGCGCGGCGGCGGTCTGGGCGTCATGAGCTCGTTCAACCGCATAGGCGTCGTGTGGTCGGGCGCGCACCGCGGCCTGATGACGGGCATCCTGCGCGACGAGTGGGGCATGAAGGGCGCGGCGATAACCGACTGCTCCGTGTCCGCGAAATACATGGACTATCGCCTGGGCGTGCTCGCGGGCCAGGACCTGTGGGACGGCTACAGCTCGGGCATGGCGACGCTGGACGGTCTGGACGACGACCCCGCCATCGTGACCGCCTGCCAGACTGCGGCCAAGCGCATAGCCTTCTCCATATCGCGCAGCCACGCGATGAACATCGGCCGTGCCGACATCGTGCTCGTATTCCCTTGGTGGAAGGCGCTCGTGATCGCGCTGCTCGTCGTGTTCGCCGTGCTGGCGATAGCGAGCGTGGTAATGCTCGTGCTCAGCGTGCGTAAGAACAAACAAGTCCCGGCCGCCGGCTGACGCGCTCGGGCGACTTGATACAAGCCGACAAGGCCGCGCGTCCTTTCCACGGGAAAGGGACGCGCGGCTTTTCCTTTTTTCGGCGTTTTTTCCGAGAAAAAATTTTGTTTTTTCCGTAAAACGGTTGACAAACGGGCGAGGCGGCGTTATAATACGATTGAACATTTGAAGAAACATTCAAATGAGTGAGGAGTATAATGGAAGAGGACGCACGCAAGATCGAAGGGCTCGCGGAGTCGGTTAGGCGCAGGTTGCCGGACGACGAAACGATGGCGGAGGTAGCCGAACTGTTCAAGATGTTCGGCGATCCCACGCGCGCCAAGATCCTGGGGTGTCTGCAGATACGCGAGCTGAACGTGGGGGAGATAGCCGACGTTCTGAACATGAGCGTGTCCGCCGTGTCCCACCAGCTCCGCGTGCTGCGCGCCGCAAAGCTGGTCAAGGGCGTCAAGGAAGGCAAGGAAGTCAGGTACTCGCTGGACGACGACCACGTCACGCATATCATGGAATGCGGGCTGACGCACGTCTGCGAGGAAAGGTGACGAACGGGGGCGACCCTGTTTTTTACGGGCATACGATTGAATAATTGCTCAATAGACCAAACGTTTAACGGTCGTGAACGCCGGCGGTGGCTCGGCGAGGGAAAGAGGAGCGGAGGTAACAAGAAATGAAAAAGGTCTACAAGCTGGAAGATCTGGATTGCGCGAACTGCGCGGCAAAGATGGAGCGCGCCGTCGCCAAGATAGAGGGCGTGGAGTCCGTGAGCATCAGTTTCATGGGTCAGCGCATGGCCATAGACGCGGACGAAGCGCGTTTCGACGAGATAATGGACAAAGTGGTCAAGGCCTGCCGCAAGGTGGAGCCCGACTGCCGCATAATACGCTGACGAGGCTTGACGTATGCGATATCAGATGAGCAGAAAGGAGCGGAAGAACCTCATCCGCATAATAGTGGCGCTCGCGCTGTTCGTCGCGCTGTTCGTGACGGATAAGGCGATCGGGCTGGGGAATGTGTTCGACGGCCCCGCCGCGTGGGTGTTCCCGTTCTGCCTCTACCTCGTCGTATACCTCATCATAGGCTACGATGTGTTGTGGCGGGCGGCGCGCAACATCGTGCACGGGCAGGTGCTGGACGAGAACTTCCTGATGTGCGTGGCGACGCTGGGCGCGTTCGCGCTGGCGATATACCGCGGCGCGACGGGCCAGGAGATCGAGGGCTTCGACGAGGCGTGCGCCGTGCTGTTGTTCTATCAGGTGGGCGAGTTCTTCCAGAGCTACGCTACGGGCAAGTCCCGTAAGTCGATATCCGCGCTGATGGACATCCGTCCCGACTACGCCAACCTCCTGCGCGGCGACGAGGTCGTGCGCGTGGATCCCGACGAGGTGGAAGTGGGGGACGTCATAGTCGTCAACCCCGGCGAGAAGATCCCGCTGGACGGCGTGACCGTGCGCGGCGCGTCCGCGCTGGACACCAAGGCGCTGACGGGCGAATCGCTCCCGCGCGACGTCGCGGAGGGCGACGCGGTCATCAGCGGCTGCGTGAACGTCACGAGCCGTCTGGAAGTGCGCGTCACCAAAAAGTTCTACGACTCCACCGTGTCCAAGATACTCGAGCTGGTGGAGAGCGCGGGCGAGCAGAAGTCCAAGGCGGAGAACTTCATAACCAAGTTCGCCAAGTACTACACTCCCGCCGTCGTGGGCGTGGCGGTGATACTCGCCGTACTGCCCGGGCTGATCACGTCGGACTGGTCCACGTGGATATACCGCGCGCTCAGCTTCCTGGTCGTGTCCTGCCCGTGCGCGCTCGTCATATCCATCCCGCTGTCCTTCTTCGCGGGCATAGGCGCGGCGTCGCGTTACGGCATACTCATCAAAGGCTCCAACTACCTGGAAAAGTTCAACAGAGCGGACATATTCGTGTTCGATAAGACGGGCACGCTCACCAAGGGCAACTTCGCCGTCGCCGAGGTGTATCCCGCCGACCGCGCGGACGAGGTGCTCCGCCTCGCCGCCATCGCGGAGAACGGCTCGGGACACCCCATAGCGCGCTCCATCGTGGAGAAGTACGGTAAGGCCCCCGAGTCGGGCTGGTCGCTCACCAACGTGGCGGGCGAGGGCGTCGTCGCTCAAAAGGCGGGCGAGCGCATCGCCTGCGGCAACGACAAGCTCATGCGCCGCGAGGGCGTGGAGCCCGTCGCGTCGGACGGCGTGGGCACGGTGGTCTACGTCGCGCACGACGGCAAGTTCGTCGGTCGTCTGCTCATCGCGGACGAGATCAAGCCCGAGACCCGCGAGGTCATGGACGGTCTGAACGGCATGGGCTGCCGCACCGTCATGCTGACGGGCGACAACGCCGCCATCGCCGCGAGCGTGGCGGAAAAGGCGGGCGTTTCGAGCTACAAGGCCTCGCTGCTCCCTCAGAACAAGGTGGAGGAAGTGGAAAAGCTGCTCGCCGAAAAAGCCCCGGGCGACGTGCTGTGCTTCGTGGGCGACGGCATCAACGACGCGCCCGTGCTCATGCGCTCGGATATAGGCATCGCCATGGGCGGCGTGGGCAGCGACGCCGCGATAGAGGCGTCCGACATCGTGCTGATGAAGGACGACCTGCGCGGTCTGCCCCTCGCCAAGCGCATAGCCAAAAAGACGATGGCCATCGTCATGCAGAACATCGTGTTCTCCATCATCGTCAAGCTCGCCATACTCGTGCTGTCCGCGTTCGGCATAACCAACATGTGGGTGGCGGTGTTCGGCGACGTGGGCGTGGCCATACTCGCCATACTCAACGCCATGCGCGTCAACACCCGTTACGCTCCGCCTTCGCGCGAAGTGGTAGGCGCTCCCCAAAACGCGCGCTGACCGCCCGTTCGATAAATAAAGACTTTTATATCGCTTTTACGGCTCCGCCGCAACACGATCGTGTCGCGGCGGAGCGTTTTTCGCCCTGCGAACGCTTGATTTTTCCCCGCGCTTGTGGTATCATGTACTTGTTGTGATTACAACAAGTGGGTGACGGAATGCCGGGAAGGTTTGAAAGATTCACCGTGCTCATCTCGGAGATAGCGCGGCGCATACATCGCATCAAGACCGCGGAGATGGAGGAGTTCGGTCTGCGCGGCTCGCACGTGTCCTGCCTGTACTACCTCGCGCGGTTCGGGCCGATGTCGGCGGGGGAGCTGTGCGAGCGCAGCGGCGAGGACAAGGCCAACGTGTCGCGCACGGTGGCGGAGCTGCGGAAAAAGGGCATGCTGACTTACTCGGAGACGGGCAAGCGGTATCAGAGCCCGTTGGAGCTGACCGACGCCGGACGGGACGTGGGCGAGCGCGTGGCGCAAAAGGCGGACGACGTGCTGGCGCGCGTGGGCGGCCGACTGTCCGAAGAGGACAGGGCGGCGCTGTACCGCGGGCTGACCGTAGTGCTGGACGACCTGGAAAAGATATGCGAAGGCTATCCGTCCTGACCGCGAAAAGGAAGAAATGAACGTTTTTGAGAAGATATATTGCAGGGCGGTACAGGCTGTGTTCCATGTCGCCCTGCCCGTGCTGCCCTATCGGGAGCCGCGCATACTGGGCGGCGTATCCGAGATAGCGGACGTGCTGGAAGAAAAGGGCATCGCGCGCGCGATGCTGGTAACGGACGCGGGGCTGCGCTCCGCGGGGCTGACGCGTCCGCTGGAAGAGCTGCTGGAAAAGCGGGGGATAGCGACGGTAGTGTACGACGGAACGCGCGCCAACCCCACCGTGGCCAACGTGGAGGAGGCGAGACAGGCGTACCTCGACGGGCGCTGCGAATGCCTGATCGCGGTGGGCGGCGGCTCGTCCATGGACTGCGCCAAGGCGCTGGGCGCGCGCATCGCGTACCCGAAAAAGGAGCTGTATAAGCTCAAAGGCACGCTGCGCGTGCTCCGCCGCATACCGCCGCTGTTCGCGGTGCCGACCACGGCCGGCACGGGCAGCGAAGTGACGCTCGCCGCCGTCATAACGGACGGGGAACGCAAACACAAGTACACGATGAACGATTTCGCGCTCATCCCGCGCTACGCGGTGCTGGACCCCGAGATGACCTACTCTCTGCCGCCCTCTCTGACGGCGACGACGGGCATGGACGCGCTCACGCACGCCGTGGAGGCGTACATAGGGCGGTCTACCAGCCGCGAAACGCGCGCACGCGCTCTGCTCGCGACGAAGCTGGTGTTCGCCAACGTCGAGCGGGCGTACCGCGACGGTCACGACCGTGAGGCGCGCGCGGGCATGCTCAAAGCGGCGTACAACGCGGGCATCGCGTTCTCCAAGTCCTACGTGGGCTATATCCACGCCGTGGCGCACTCGCTGGGCGGGCAGTACAACATACCGCACGGACTGGCCAACGCCGTGCTCATGCCCTACGTGCTGGAAAGCTACGGCAAGTGCGCGTACAGGAAACTGCACCGCCTGGGCGTCGCCGCGGGAGTGGCGGACGAGTCCGACTCTCATGAAGCGGGCGCTAAGAAGTTCGTCGAGGCGATACGCGGGCTGAACGCGCGCATGGGGATACCCCGGACGCTGGACGGCATCCGCGCGGAGGACGTTCCCGTCATGGCGCGGCACGCCGCAAAGGAAGCCAACCCGCTCTATCCCGTTCCGCGACTCATGAACGCGCGCGAGCTGGAAAAATTTTATCATATGGTATCGGGAGGTACGACATGACAATCAACGACATCGGCGACGTCATGCGTCGCCAGCGCGAGTATTTCGCGTCGGGCGCCACGTTGCCCGTAAAAGCGCGCGTGGACGCGCTCAAAAGACTGTATGCCGCGATAAGCGCGCATGAGAACGAGATATGCCACGCGTTGCGCGCCGACCTCGGCAAGAGCGCGACGGAAAGCTACATGAGCGAGATAGGCATGGTGCTCGTCGAGCTTCGCCACATGATAAAGCACCTGCCCTCATACGCGAAGGACCAACGCGTCCACACGCCCATGTCGCAGTTCGCGTCCCGCTGCTACCGTAAGGCCACGCCGTACGGCAGCGTGCTCGTCATGAGCCCGTGGAACTATCCCTTCCTGCTCACCGTCGATCCCGTGGTGGACGCGGTCGCGGCGGGGAACACCGTGGTCGTCAAGCCCAGCGCGTACTCGCCCGCGACGAGCGCGGTCATCGAAAAACTGCTGTCCGAACAGTTCCCGACCGAACACGTCGCCGTGGTGACGGGCGGACGCAAGGAAAACGCCGCCCTCCTCGACACCAAGTTCGACTTCGTGTTCTTCACGGGCAGCCAGGCGGTGGGTAAGGAAGTGCTCCGCCACACCGCCGAAACGCTCACGCCCGCCGTGCTCGAGCTGGGCGGAAAGAGCCCCTGCATAGTGGACGACACCACGCCCATTCCGCTCGCCGCCCGCCGCATCGTGTTCGGCAAGTTCCTCAACTGCGGCCAGACGTGCGTCGCGCCCGACCACATCCTGTGCGACGTGCGCGTGCGGGACAAGCTTGTGGAAGAGCTCAAAAAGCAGATCGTGCTGCAGCTGGGCGAACATCCGCTGGAAAACCCGGAGTACGGCAAGATAATAAACGAAAAGCATTTCCGTCGTCTGCTCGGCCTTATTGACAAGAACAAGGTGGCGTGGGGCGGCGGCTCGGACGAGAAAACGCTCAAGATAGAGCCTACCGTCATGACGGACGTCGACTGGTCGGACGCGGTCATGGGCGAGGAGATCTTCGGACCCATACTGCCCGTGCTGACTTACGAGCGTTTCGACGACGTGTTCAGGATCATGGCGGATAAGCCCAAACCGCTCGCGCTGTACCTGTTCTCGGACGACAAGGCGCGCATACGCGCCGTCACCGAGCGCATATCCTACGGCGGCGGGTGCATAAACGACACCGTCATCCACCTCGCGTGCTCCGACCTGCCTTTCGGCGGCGTGGGCGAGAGCGGCATGGGCGCGTACCACGGCCGCGTGGGCTTCGACACGTTCACGCATTACAAGAGCATACTCCACAAAAAGAACTTCGTGGACATGAAAGTGCGCTACCGCCCTTACACGAGCAAGCGCGCGATCAAGATGTTGCATTTCTTCATGAAGTGACGCAAGCCCGTCCGTACACGATGAGCGGCGGGGCGCGAAAGCGCCCCGCCGCTTTGACGTTGCGCGCCCGAAGGCGATATTTCGGCTTTTTCGCGTTTTTGGCGAGAAAAAGGCGACGGGCGGTTGTCGGACGGCGTCGGCCGTGGTATAATGTGACGGGAGGTAAGGCATATGGACGATCGTATCGTGGAAGTGGCGGCGGCGCTTATAGTGAGAGAGGGAAGATTCCTCATTTGTCGGCGTCCCGAGCATAAGGCTCGGGGCGGGCTTTGGGAATTCCCCGGCGGCAAGACCGAGGCGGGGGAGAGCGTTTTCGACGCCGTCGTGCGCGAATGCCGCGAAGAACTGGGCGTCACGATCGTCCCGTCCCGCGTCGTGGACGAGGTGACGCATACCTATCCCGACATCACCGTCCGCCTTTCGCTCGTTCTCGCCGTCATCGCCGAGGGCGAACCGATGCTGCTCGAACACTCCGCGCTCGCCTGGATATCCCCGTCCGACATCCCGCGTTACGACTTCTGTCCCGCCGACTATCCCATGCTCTCCCGTTTGTCCCTCGCGACTCTGTAACGATAAAAACACCGCCGACACGGCGGTGTTTTTCGGGAGTATCGCGTGAAAACAAAGTCGATTTTCAAGTTCCGCAAGACCTGATGTTTTTATGCAGAGTGACGTATCCTGCGGATCGTTCGATCCTCCTTTACAGATCCAAACTGTTCTGATCCAACAAAAAGTTTATGAGGCCCATTGTAACGATGCCGTTTTCATCGATTTGCGGTCGTATATTGTCCTTAACGACGATTATCTTTTTGAAAGAATCTCTCAACTTAAGAAGAGAGCGTTTTTCCTGTTTCAGCTTCTCTTCGGTCGGCATTTCATAGGCTGACTGGATATAGTACTTTTTACTGCCTTTGTTCGCGACAAAGTCGATCTCGAGTTGCTTCAACTTTCGCTTGCCGTCGATGGTCTCTTTACTCTCCACGACACCGACGTCGACCGAATAGCCGCGCACTTTCAGCTCATTGAATATGACGTTTTCCATAATGTGGTTTTCTTCCATCTGCCTGAAATTAAGGCGGGCGTTGCGCAACCCCACATCCGCCATATAATATTTTAGGGGCGTTTCAAAATACTTTTTCCCCTTTACGTCGTAACGTTTAGCGCTGTCGAAGAGAAAGGCGTCTGTAAGATAGCCGAGGTAATTTTTTGCCGTAACGTCACTTATCGACTTGCCCTTTATGCTCTTCAACGTATCCGAGATCTTTTTGGGGTTGGTAAGCGAGCCGATGGCGGAACACAGAAAATCCACGATAGAATCCATCTCGTCGGGATATTGCACGTGGTTGCGCTCAACGATGTCCGAAAGATAGACCTTTGACATCAGCGATCTCAGATATTCCGATCTCTGTTCGTCGCTCACGCGCTCAAAGAGAGCCGGCATACCGCCGTACAGATGATATTCATCCCACGCTTCGTATTTATCGCCGCCTTTGGCTGAATAGAACTCACTGAACGAAAGAGGATAAACTCTTACTTCGTCGCCTCTTCCGCGGAATTCCGTAAGGATATCGCTCGACAAAAATCTGGAATTGCTGCCCGTAACATAAGTGTCGACGTTCTTCAACCGTATCAGGCTGTTCATCAATTCGGAAAAATCATCGACGAATTGGATCTCATCCAAGAGCAGATAATATCTCCCTTGATCCACCAATTTCGCCGTAATATCATCGTACAATTTTTCGGGATCACGAAACTTCCGCATCTTAATGTCGTCCAGCGCGTATTTTAAGATATGCGCATCGTCGATACCCACACTTTTAAGATGCTCGGCAAAGATATCAAACAACAATACCGATTTACCGCAACGACGGATACCGGTGATCACCTTAATGGAGCCGTTATCCATCCTGTCGATAAGCCTCTTCAAATACAGATCGCGCTTTATCATGCTCGCCTCTCAATTACAATACAATAGACATGTCCACTTTTTTCAAAGTTGCTTACATTATAACGCAAACTTTATCCCGCGTCAAGAGGTTCGTTGAAATATATCGTCCGAGATCGTAACATACAAGTACGGAAACACAAACAAAAAACACCGCTATATTCGCGGTGTTTTTGTTTGGAGCTACCGGCGGGACGGCCCGGCGACCTGCTGCTAGCCGAGGGCGCAAAGCGCCCGAACGCCACGAGCGCAAG
>ERZ1106930.395-NODE-395-length-9694-cov-3.235294_pt1 | contig 9694 bp, 7 predicted proteins | sample MGYA00403663_ERZ1106930 | MGnify/ENA primary metagenome ERZ1106930 (study PRJEB35170, sample SAMEA104062438) | human gut metagenome | biome: human gut; feature: human-associated habitat; material: faeces | place: Denmark | collected 2012-06-26 ... | reverse complement strand
GCTGGAGCGCCTGGCGGGCAATGACGCGCTGAAAGCCGAGCTTGGCACGGCCCTGCGCGGCGGGCGGCTGCCCCATGCGGTTTTGCTGGTGGGGGAGCCGGGCTGCGGCGCGGGCTTTGCTGCGCGCTGCCTTGCTGCCGATTACCTGTCCCCTGCTGGCGGCCCCCACGCCGAGGCCGTGCTGAAAAAAGAGGACACCGAATGCCTGGTTCTGCAGGGCGAGGGTGCAAGCGGGCAGATCCCCGTTAAAAAGGTGCGCGAGGCGCGGGAGGCGATCCAGCGCTCGGCGCTGTCCACCGACGCGGCGGGCCGCGTGCTGTTCATCTACGGCGCGCAGAACCTGAACGGGTCATCCGCCAACGCGATGCTGAAGATCATCGAGGAGCCGCCCGAGGGGGTGCTGTTCCTGCTCACGGCGGATTCGCTGGCAAGCGTTCTGCCCACCATCCGCAGCCGCTGCGTCAGCTTTGCGGTGGCGCCCGTCTCGCCGGAGCAGTGCGCCCGCTACTGCGTCGCGCAGGGGGTGGACAAAAAGACGGCGGCCCTGTACAGTGAACTGTTCGACGGCCACATCGGCACAGTGCTGGCTGCCGCCCGGGACGAAGCCCGCACCGCGCAGGTGGAAAAGGCCCTGCAGCTGGCCAAGGCGGCCGCCGCCCACGAAAGCTATGCCGCCGCCGTGCTGCTGGCCGCCTTTGAAAAGGACAAGGCCGGTGCGGCGGCCCTGCTGGCGGATTTCCGCGCCGTGGCGGCGGCAGGCCTGCGCGGCAGCCCCCACGCCCCGGTGCAGGGCGCGGACGCCCAGCGGGCCCTGCGGCTGGCCGAAGCCGCCATCCAGCGCCTGGGCGCGCAGGTGAACCCGAAGATCGTGCTCAGCGTGTTCGCTGCAAAACTTGCATAACAAAAATATCCCCGGCAGAGGAAGGCACAAGGCCTTTTCTGCCGGGGATGGTTTTATACGTTAAATGTGGGATCGTTGAGCAGGTCGTTGTAATGGAACGTGTAGGATTTTTCATCCTTTGTGATCGTGACCGTGAATTTTTGGCCATACAGATTGGTGACAGGAGTGTTTCCAATGTCGATGTAGAGAATCGAAGTGCTAGTCTTAGGAGTGGCAATTGTCAAGCTTTCACGGAAAGCAAAACCTGTTTTGTCACTGTTCAGCGTGAAATTGTCCAAACTGCAGACCTTTGCTCCGGGAACAGCAGGAATGGAGCAGGAAAAATCGCTGAGCTGCAGCGAAAAGTCGCTGGTACCAGAGATGTTGTTAATCTGCAGGCCGGTGTAAATATAAGTGTGGCTGACATGGTCGGATTCATATTTGGCGTCGGAAGTCCAGGAGCCACTCATTGGGCCTAAATCAACCGTGCAATTTCCAAATTCGGCAGATTCATCGCTGTTAATCTCCGGGGCAAGCGGGCTGCCCGGCGTCGGGTTGGCTCCCCCACCCCCGCATCCGGCCAGAGCGCCGGCGGCGGCAGCAGACAGAACGGCAAGGCCGGTGGCTTTCAGAAAAACGCGGCGGCTGATCATTTTAGACATCATTGATTCTCCTTTTCAAGATTTCTTCTGGGTGGAACAGTCGGATAGAAACAGAAACACCCTCCAGCGCTTGCGGTACACTGGAGGGGTCTCTGTTTGGGGTATTGCTTTGGTGTGAGGAGGAATCATGTGTAAGGCGCGGTTGCGGCCCCGCATCCCTACAAAAGATAGTATACCCTATTTTCCGTAAAAAGTCATTGCTTTTTTGTGAAAAAATCGAAAAATCAATTGATTTTTCAAACAGAGACCGTGCAGAACGTCAGGACGCCGTTTCAGCACGCCGTTTTTCCGCGCAGCGGATATTCTTTTCTCCAGAATAACATATCAGCGGCAAAAGGTCAAATCTTTTTTTGCTTCGGCGGCGTGCAGCCTGCCGTGCTCCACATAGTGGGCGGCGTTGCGCACGCTCGCCTCGGCCTGGGCGGGCGTCACCTGCTTGATGACCTTTGCGGGCACGCCCACAGCCACCGACCCGTCCGGGATGACCATGCCTTCCGGCACCAGCGCCCCGGCCCCGATGATGCAGTTTTTGCCCACCACGCAGTGGTTCAGCAATGTGGCGTGCATCCCGATGAGGCTGCCGTCGCCCACGGTGCACCCGTGCACCAGCGCGCTGTGGCCCACCGTGACGTTTTTGCCCAGCGTCACGGCCCCGCCCACGTCGCAGTGCAGCACGGCGTTGTCCTGCACGTTGGTGTTCTCGCCGATGGTCAAAGTGCCGTCGTCGCCCCGCAGCACGGCCCCGTACCAGACAGTGGAGCCGGGTCTCAGCACCACATCGCCCTGCACGGTGGCGTTGGGGGCCACGAAGACTGCGCCCTCATCGCGGGGGAATTTTCCACAAAAAGACAGGAACATTGTTAAAAACCGCCTTTCTCTCTTTCGCTTTTGGCTCGTTTATGGTATTCTTTAAGGTAGAACAAAATCATTTCCGGCGCTTTGGGCCGGGACGTCGATCAAGGGGGTACGCTCATGTTTCAAAACAGGTTCTTCCGCCGTGCCGCAGCACTGGTGCTCACCCTGGCGCTTGCCGCCGCGGCGGCGCTGCCGGGGCTGGCCGCCTACCCCATGCCCATCCAGACGGCCAGCGAGACCGAGGCGGTGTATTTGTTCAACGCCGACACCGGCAAGACCATCCTGGCCCAGAACGCCGACCAGCAGCAGTATGTGGCCAGCCTGACCAAGATGATGACCGCCCTGCTGCTGCTGGAGAGCGGCAAGGACCTGAACGGCGAAGTGACCGTGCCCACCGCCATGACCCAGGAGTTCAAGGACATCCAGAACGCCAACGGCATGACCGCGGGCCTGCGCATCGGTGAGACGGTGCGCCGCATTGACCTGCTGTATGCCCTGCTGGTGTCCAGCGCCAACGACGCCGCCAGCGTCATCGCCTACGATGTGGGCGGCAGCGTGCTGGACTTCGTCCGGCAGATGAACGCCCGCGCGGCGGAGCTGGGCTGCACCGGCACCAACTTCACCTGCGCCCACGGCCTGTTCGACTACGGCAACGTTTCCACCGCCGAGGACATGGCCAGGATCGCGGCGGAATGCTACAAAAACCCCACCTTCGTGCAGGTGTCCGGCACGGCGGCCTACACCATGCCCGCCACCAATCTGCACCAGAATGAGCGCACCATCAACTCCACGAACCCCCTCACCGACACCGGCAGCGAGTTCTACCGCAGCTACATCAAGTGCGTCAAGGGCGGCTTCACCACCCTGGCGGGCCGCTGCGCCGTGGCCTTTGCCGAACAGGGCGGCCACACCTACGGCCTTGTGATCCTCCACGCGGACAACGCCAGCCTTTACACCGAGTGTGACCAGCTGCTGGACTGGGCCTTTGAGAGCTTTTCGGACCGCCCGCTGGTGGACACCGAGACCGAGCTGACCACCGTTGACCTGACCAAGTGCCGCGCCCAGCCCACCGCCGCGCTGTATGCGGCGGCCCCTGTCAGCGGCTACGGCCACGCAGACGACGTGGTGAGCTACGCCTTCGACCTGCCCGAGAGCATCCCGGCCACCGTGAAAAACGGCCAGAAGGTGGGCACCGCCACCGTCTATCTGGACGGCTACGAGGTGGGCACCGTGGACCTTGTGACCCATGCGGAATATATCTCCGACTTCCGCACCGACTCCAAAGCCACCCTGCTGCTGCTGTGCACGCTGGTGGTCATCCTGGGCGCGCTCACCGTGCTCACCCTTGCGGCGGGCGGCGGCTCGCTGAACCTGCGGCGCAGAAAGCGCAGACATTGACCTTATTCTATAACAAAAAAAGCGGCACATCAAGCCTTGCGGAAAAGGCCCGATGTGCCGCTTACTTTTTTACTTGTTGAGGAACCGGATAAAGTGGTAAGATTCCACGATCTGGAAGTACTTGATGATGCGGGGATACAGCGGCTCGGCCTTTTCGCCGAACTGCTGCTTCATGCAGTCAGCAAGGTCTGCAACGGTCTTCTGGCCGTCGATCAGCGGCCAGAGATAACTGCCGGTCTCGTCCAGATGCACCTGTGTGGTGCGCGGTTTATGGAACACTTTTTGCGCGATCGTGTTGAACACACCGGTGTTCTCCACCTCAAGGGTGATAAGGCCGGTGGCTTCGTCTGTGTGCCAGCGCAGGGTTTCCGCCCGCTGCGGAATGAGGTCCAGGTAGTTGATGGACTGCTTTTTCTTACTCATCAGTTCTTCTTTTTCTTCATGGAGAAGGCCAGCAGGCATGCGATCATCACGATCATCAGAACCACGCCGCCAATGTTGCCCAGATCAATGCTCAGGGCAGTGCTGATGCCGAACACGGCAAACACAGCCAGCAGGATGCCCACAAGGCCCTCGCCTGCGATCATACCGGCACAGAACAGGGTGCCGCGGGTGGTCTGCTCTTCCTTGAGCTTCGCGTCAACATTCTTGCGGCTGTCCATGAACCAGCGCACAACACCACCGATCATGATGGAGGTGTTCAGGTAGATGGGCAGATACAGGCCGATGGCGAACGGCATCACAGGGATGCGCAGGATCTCCAGGGCAATGGCCAGGAACACACCGGTGAACACCAGGTTCCAGGGCAGGTTGCCGCCCATGATGCCCTCGACGATCATCTTCATCAGGGTAGCCTGCGGTGCGGGGACCTCGGCACCGCCGTAGCCCCATGCGCTGTCCAGCAGGTACAGCACACCACCGATGGCCAGACCGGCGGCAATCACGCCGATCAGCTCGCCGATCTGCTGCTTGACCGGGGTCGCACCCAGCAGGTAGCCGGTCTTCAGGTCTTGAGAGGTATCCGCAGCAATGGCAGCGCAGATGCAGATGACGGAAGCGATGGCCATGGAGCCGATCATGCCCTCGATGCCAACGTTGCCGGTGGCCTTCAGGACCATGGTAGCGATCAGCAGGGTGGCGATGGTCATGCCGGAGACGGGGTTGTTGGAGCTGCCGATCATGCCCACCATACGGGCGGACACGGTGGAGAAGAAGAAGCCGAAGATGACAATCAGCAGAGCGCCCAGCGGGCTGACGGGGATGGCCGGAGCCAGCCAGATGATCAGGATGATGAGCAGGATGCCGCCCAGGATGAAGGGCATGGGGATGTCCTTCTCGGTGCGGGAGGTGCCGGCTGCGCTGCCGCCCTTCATGCTCTTCATGGCATCACGGAAGGTGGATGCGATCAGAGGCAGGCTCTTGATCAGCGAGATGATGCCGCCGGTGGCAATGGCGCCAGCGCCGATATACTTAACGTAGTTGGACCAGATGGCGTCTGCACCGCCCGCTGCGTACAGGTCCGCAATGGTGGTGCCTGCTGCAGCCGGGTACAGGGAGATGTTCGCGCCGAACAGGCAGATCAGCGGGATGATGACCATCCAGCCCACCAGAGAACCGGCGAACATATAAGAAGCGGTCTTGGGGCCGACGATGTAGCCCACGCCCAGCAGAGCGGGGTACACTTCCATGCCCAGCGCACCCTTGAAGGAGTTGAACGCCAGAGCGATGTCGGCAGGGATGGCCTTCAGGCCATCGACGATGAACTTGAAGATGGCTGCCAGGCCCATGCCGGAGAACACGGTGGAAGCGTTTGAGCCGCCTTCCTCACCGGCCAGCAGCACGTCTGCGCAGGCGGTGCCTTCCGGGTAGAGCAGGGTAGCATGTTCCTTGACGATCAGGGCGTTGCGCAGGGGCACCATGAACAGAACGCCCAGGATGCCGCCGCACAGGGCGATCAGGGTGATCTCCAGGATGCTGGGCTTATCGCACAGGCCTTCCTTTGCCCACAGGAACAGCGCAGGCATGGTGAAGATGGCACCGGCGGCCAGGCTCTCGCCTGCGGAACCGATGGTCTGCACCATGTTGCTCTCCAGAATGGAGTTCTTCTTGAGCAGGACGCGGATGACGCCCATAGAGATGACTGCTGCCGGGATGGAGGCAGAAACAGTCATGCCGACGCGCAGGCCCAGGTAGGCATTTGCAGCGCCGAAGACCACGGACAGGATGATGCCCATGATCACAGAGGTCGCCGTCATTTCTGCGGTGATCTTTTCCGCAGGAATATACGGCTTGAAGGATTCTTGATCTTTCATGCTTGCACTCCTTGCGACAGCACAAACGTCCCGCTGCAAAAAAGCAAGGCGCTTGTGCTGTCTGTTTTCCTATTCCTATTTCCAAAACACGCGCATCCTATCCCGAAAGGACACGCTGGCACATTCTCTATTATACTAAAGTGTGACTCTAAAGGCAACTGGAAATGTTCACAAGGAATCAACAAAAAGTTCGTGAATTCAAGCATTTTGCGTAAAATTCGGCCATAAACCTGCAAAAAAACTCCATGCAGGCAGAAAACTGTCCGCATGGAGCGTACATTCTTTTAACGGCACCCGGGGGCCCCGCTGCTCAGATCAGGAAAATGAGGAAGCCCACCGGGATGCACAGCACGTCCAGCACCAGCAGCACCTTCTGGCCGGTCGTGGGCTGGAAACCGGAGGTCTTGCTCTGCTGCAGGTAGCGGCAAATGCCCGCGATGCCGAACCATATCAGCGCAATGCCGCCTGCAATGGTCATACCGGCCACACCGCCCATCACAGCCAGGAAGATCAGCGCGCCCTTGCACAGGGCGCTGATGGCGCTGAGCACCTTTTTTCGGGTGAAGGGCGTCGTTTCTTCCGGTTTTGCGTCAGGCTTGGTGTCGGGTTTGGCATCGGGCTTCGGGGTGTCGTTGTGGCTGCCGGTGCCGCCCGCTGGGCTGTGGGTGTCGGGTTTGCTGTCGGGCTTCGGCGGCAGGTCTGCCTTGCTCAGGTCGCTGGCGTTCTGCCAGTGCTTTTTGCCGCCGCCCGTCCCGCCGGAAGCGCTGCTGCCGCCGGTGGTGCTGCCCGGGCCGGGGAAAATGCGCTTGGTCACGTTGCCGTCTGCGGCCGTGCCGCCGGTACTGCCGGAAACGCTGCCGGTGTCGCCGCCCGGGCCGGGGAAGATGCGCTGGGTCTTGTTGTCGTCTGCGGCTATGCCGCCGGTCTTGCCGCCAAAGCCGCCAAGGTCCCTGCCGGAGTCAAAGCCCTTTTCGCCGGTGCCTTTGCCGCTGCCGCCCCACATGTCGGCGGTCTTTTCCGTTTCAGCTGCGTTCACGGCCGCGTCCGGCTTGCCCAGGGGCAGGATCATGGTCCTGGATTCCGGCGCGTTCAGCAGCTTTTCCAGCGCAAGGCGCATCTCGGTGGGCGAAGCAAAGCGCCCGGCGGGGTCCGGCGCGCAGGCTTTGCGCAGGATGGCGTCCAGCGCGGCGGTGGCGTTCACCGCCCGGGGCAGCTCCAGCCCGGACAGCCGCTTGCCCTCGGCCATGTTCCGGTCTTCGGGGGTCAGCGGCTGCGGGTAAGGCGGGTAGAACGGCAGACGGCCCTCGTTCAGGCAGCGGTAGAGCACCAGACCCAGCGCGTAGGTGTCCACGCTGGCGTTGTAGGTCTTGCCTGCCTGGAACATTTCCGGGGCCATGTAGCTGGGCGAGCCCACCTGGGTCAGCGCGCCGGAGCTGGCCAGCACGGTGCGGGCCACGCCGAAATCGCCCAGCTTGTAGTTGCCGTCCGCCGAGATGAAAATGTTCTCGGACTTGACGTCGCGGTGGATGATGTTGTGCCGCTGGCACAGTTCCAGCGCGCGGCACAGGTGGATGCCCATGCGCACCACCTCGCCCCGGGGCATCTGCACGGTGCGCTGCAGGTGGACGTTCAGCGGGGTGAGCAGCTCCATGCGGATGAGGATGTCCCAGCCGATGCCGTCTTTGTGGGGGACGATCTTGTGGTCCTCGTAGCTCACGATGTTGCTCTGGGCCTTGAGCTCGCTCATCAGCTTGATCTCGTTGGTGATGGCGTCCGCGCAGGAGCGGTAGTAAGACGAAACGCTGTCCCCGGTGAGGTTGTTGGTCTCGATGGTGGAGCGCAGGTCGTCTTCGGATTGGGGCAGGCTGATGATCTTCAGCGCGCTGGTGTTCACGGTGCCCAGCGCGTCCCGCCGCTCGATCTCGAACACTCTGCCGTAACTGCCCGAGCCGATGCAGCGCTTGATGGTCCACTCGCCAAGGAGCGGCGCGTATTTTTCGTTATAAGATTCCGCAGTCATGATACTTCCTCACTTTTTGGCTCAGTCGTAGTAGTTGATGGTAACGCCCTCGTCAAAGGCACTTTCATGCACTTTGCAGTCCCGGGAGAGGGTGACGCTTGTCAGCGCACAGCCGGAGAAAGCACCATTGCTGATGCTGGTCACGCTTTCCGGGATGGAAACGGAAGAAAGACTGCTGCAATTGCCAAACGCACGATTTCCGATGTAGAAGACGCCGTCCGGGATCGTGACAGTGGTCAGGCTAACACAACAATAGAAGGAATAGGAACCGAAGATCTGCAGCCCTTCCGGAAGGGTGACCGAGGTCAGGCTGGTAAACCTGGTAAAGCAGTAGGGCGGGATTGTGGGGACGGAGGCCTGCAGGTCAATGGCGGTGACCCGGTCGGCAAGCTTCTCCCACGGGGTACCAGTAATGGTGCCGCTGCCCTGAATGGTAAGAACGCCTGCACCGGAAATGCTCCAAGTCAGACCGTCGCCGCAACTCCCTTCGGCAACAGGTTTAGAGGACTCCGCCGAATACACGGCGTATCCTCCCCCGCCCAGCACAGCCAGAGCGGCGGCACCGCCGATAACCCCCAGCATTTTGCGGCGGGAAATTTTCTTCTCCCCTGCCGGCTGCCTCGGCCTTTTCCTGCTCTGCCTTGCGGGCCGCTTCTTCGGCTTCCCGGGCTTTGCGCTCCTGTTCGGCGCGCTGGGCCTGCTCTTTTGCGGCGGCGGCGCGGGCTTCCTCGGCTTTGCGCTGCTGCTCGGCCCGGCGGGCGTCTTCTTCCGCCTTGCGGGCGGCAGCTTCCGCTTCGCGGCGCTGCTGCTCCTGCTGGGCGAACAGGAACACCGTCTCGTCCTCGGCCTTGGGGGCAGGGGCCTTTGCCGGTGGTGTGGGCTGTGCGGCGGGCTGCTGGCCGAAAGGCAGACGAGTGGTCTCGTCCGCTGCATCCGGGGTCTCCGGCGCTTTGGGCGCGGCAGATACAGTCGCCGCTGCATCTGCGGCGGGCACTTCCGCTGCCGGTGCGGCTGCCCGCACGGTGGCGTCGCCTGCATCCGGCACCGGGGCGGCGTCGGAGGCACCGTTCAGTACGGCTTCCAGCGCAAGGCGCATCTCGGTGGGCGAAGCAAAGCGGTCCGCCGGGGCGGGCGCACAGGCTTTGCGCAGGATGTCGGCCAGCGGGCCGGAAGCGTTCACCGGGTCCGGCAGGGGTTCCCCGGCCAGACGGCGGTCGTGGGCACGCTCTTTGGCCAGCGCAGTCAGCGGCTGCGGATAAGGCGGGTAGAAGGGCATCCGGTTCGCGTTCAGCAGCTGGTACATCACAAGGCCCAGCGAATAGGTGTCCACGCTGGCGGTGTACTTCTCGCGGCGGAACACCTCCGGGGCCATGTAGTTCACGGTGCCCGCAAAGGTGGAAGCACCGGTGGAGGCGCTGGCCGTGCGGGCCACGCCGAAATCGCCCAGCTTGAAGTCGCCGGTGTCCGAGATAAAGATGTTGGCGGGCTTGATGTCCCGGTGGATGATGCTGTATTTCTCGCACACTTCCAGTGCGCGGCACAGGTCGATGCCCAGCCGCAGCACGGC
>ERZ1106930.393-NODE-393-length-9759-cov-602.359955_pt1 | contig 9759 bp, 8 predicted proteins | sample MGYA00403663_ERZ1106930 | MGnify/ENA primary metagenome ERZ1106930 (study PRJEB35170, sample SAMEA104062438) | human gut metagenome | biome: human gut; feature: human-associated habitat; material: faeces | place: Denmark | collected 2012-06-26 ... | reverse complement strand
CTCTGCCGCCTGCCATGCCGTTGAATACCTGCGGCAAAACAATAAACATCAGCGAAGGCCCGCTGTTGCCCATCGCTTCCGCAGCCGCTTCTCCGCCGCCCGTCACCGCGTATATGGAAGGTATGATGATCATCGCCGCAAAAATCGCAAACAACGTATCGCAGATCGAGATCTGCCTGCCGGATTTTTGAATATCGGCATTCTTTTTCATATACGATCCGTACGTGATCATGATCGCCATCGCCAGCGACATGGAATAAAACAGCTGTCCCAGCGCCGCTAAGAGCGTTTCAAAACGAAAATCTTCGAAATCAGGCACAAAAAGTTTTTTCAGCCCCGCCAGCGCGCCCGGCTGACACAAGGCATACACCGCCAGAAACACGACCAGAATCGCAAGCAACGGCATTAAGATCTTGCTCACGCGCTCGATCCCCTTCTGCACACCGAACACCACAACCAAAATGGTCGCCGCCGCAAAAACAAGGAAAAATACGAGCGGCTGCCAGGCGTTCGAGATAAACGCACTAAAATAAGTACTTGTATCCGCTGCCGCGCCTACCAGTTCCGCATCCCCGATCATGAACGCCCAGAAATATTTGATCACCCATCCGCCGATCACGGAATAATACGGCACGATGATGATCGGCACGACAATGCAGACAAATCCGAACCATTTGAACTTCTTGTTCAGCGCCGCAAATGCACCGATCACGCCTTTGCCCGTCTTTCGGCCGATCGCAATTTCCAATACCAGAAGCGAAAAGCCAAACGTCACCGCAAGCAAAATATAGCACAGCAAAAACATCCCGCCGCCATACTTCGCCGCCAGATACGGAAATCTCCAAAGATTTCCCAATCCGACCGCAGATCCCGCAGCGGCAAGCACGAATCCGATCTTACTCGAAAATCCGCCCCTCTTTCTGCCTTCCTGCCCCTCAGCGCCTTTATCCGACGCCATCGGCTCCGCATCTTCCGCAAAATCCCCGATCAACGGAGTCTGTTCCTCTTCCATTTTAACTCTCCAAGATATTTTTTTCGCCGCCGCTTCCGCACGGCTTTCTTCCGCGTCTGTTTGTCCATTTTAATACATTGCGGACATTTTGTCAATAGCACGGCCTTATCTTCGGCGTATTCCTCTGTACTTTTATCCCCGCTTCCGCCTCATTAGCCGCAAAATCCTCAGCCAGTCCGATCATTCGGATCCCTTTCCTCTTCATCGTACAGCGCGCCCGCCTGTTCCGCCGGCGGCTTTTCAGCCCCTTGCTCTATTCCCTCCAGCCTGCAATAACTTTTCTCTTCTTCCTCTTCCAGCACCGACGCTTCCTCTCCGCTCCGGCTCGTCGGATACCGCAAAAAATATTTCTTCGTTTCCCTGAAAACAACATTCGAAAGCAGAATCAGCGCGATCAGGTTCGGGATCGCCATCAATCCGTTGAATATGTCCGCTATGTTCCATACCGCCGCAACCGTCATATACGGCCCGATCAGTACCGCCAGAATATATGCGATACGGTATGCGTAAATCGCCGCTTTTTTGCGCCCCGCAAGATATTCCAGACAGCGCTCCCCGTAAAAATTCCAGCCCAGAATCGTCGTGAATGCAAAAAATACAAGACAGATCGTCAGCAATGCAGGCCCCGCCGTGCCAAGCACTCCCGGCATTCCCTGCGAAAACGCGCTGATCGTCACGTCCGCACCGTCCAGCCCCGTCTTCCACGCTCCCGTGATCACGATCGCAAGCCCCGTCATCGTGCAGACCACGATCGTGTCGAGAAACGTTCCCGTCATGGAAACAAGGCCCTGGCGCACTGGCTCCCGCGTTTTTGCCGCAGCCGCCGCGATGGGCGCGCTCCCGAGCCCCGCTTCGTTGGAAAAAATACCGCGGGCTATTCCCTTCTGCATCGCGATCAGCAAACTGCCCGCAATGCCCCCCGCTACCGCAGAAGGCTTGAACGCACCTACAAATATCTCCCGAAATGCGGCAGGGATCGCCGTAATATTGAATATCAGGATCACAAGGCAAGCCAGCACATATAAAATCACCATAAACGGCACGACCGCTTCCGATACCTTGGCAATACGCTTCACACCGCCCAGCAAAACCAGCGCCACCGCCGCCGTCAGCAGTAACCCCGCGATCACAACCGCAAGATTGTACGAAGTTCCGAAAAGGTTCACGTCGGGAACGCTCGCAAAAACGTTTCTGACCGCCGAAGTGATCGAGTTGACCTGTGAAAACGTCCCGATCCCGAACAGTCCGACACACATGCCCAGAACCGCAAATATCACGGCAAGAAATTTCCATTTTTTGCCCAAGCCGTTTTCAATATAATAAAATGGCCCGCCGAGCGTATGCCCGTCCGGATACACCCTCCTGTACTTGACCGCGAGCAATCCTTCCGCATATTTAGTCGCCATGCCGAAAAATGCAGCCAGCCACATCCAGAAAAGCGCCCCCGGGCCTCCCGCCACGATCGCCGTCGCCACGCCGACTATGTTCCCCGTGCCGATGGTCGCGGAAAGCGCCGTACACAGCGCCCCGAACGACGAAACTTCCCCTGCGCCTTCTTCTTTGCGAAAAACATAGCGGAAAGCACGCCCGAGTTTTCGGATCGGCAAAAATACCAGACGCACCGTCAGATATATGCCTGTACCGAGAATGAGTACGATCAGCGGAATCCCCCATACGAAGTCATCCACCTGTTTTACGATCTGTTCAAAAATCTGCATTTTTCGTCTTTTGCCAAAAAAGAAAGCCGCCCGAAAGCGACTGCGGAAAAAACCGCTCCGTCCTTTTGCCTGAGAGATAGCCGCTCATTGGCGGCATACACCTTCGGCGCCGTTTTTTGGCCTCTCCGGAGTTTTATTTCCTTATTATTATAAAAATATACGCGCGTTTTGTCAAATCAAAAGGCGCGTATGTTCATATTTATGCGTATTTTTTTATAAATTTACGATATTTCAGCCGAGCAGTTTTTTCATATCCGCAAAAACTTTGCTTTCGATCCGCGAAACCTGTACCTGCGACACGCCGATCACGTCCGCGACCTCGCTCTGCGTCATGTCGCGGAAATAACGCAGAATAATAATCTTGCGCTCGCGTTCGGGAAGCTGTGCGATCGCCGTCTTCAACTGCATTCGTTCGATCATATCTTCCTGGTCATCCACCGCGGGCAACTTATCGATCAGTTCCTGCGATTTTTCGTCTTTATATTCGCCCTGTTCGTAAATGGATACGGGCATCCGCGACGATCCCATCACAAACACCGCTTCGCTCTCTTCCATCCCGAATTCCTGCGCGATCTGTGAAAGCGCGGGCGCCGTTCCGTGTTCGGCGGTATATTCTTCGATGAATTTGTTCATACTCTTGGCGGCCGACTTCATCGCGCGGGAAACTTTGACCGATCCGTCGTCGCGCATGAACCGCTTGATCTCTCCCGCGATCATCGGCACTGCATACGTCGAAAAACGCACGCCGTACCGTTCATCAAAGCCGTAAACGGCTTTCAAAAGCCCGAGGCCGGCCAGTTGATACAGATCGTCAAACTCCACGCCCTTGCCAAGGTATCGCCGCACAATGCTCTTTAAAAGCGATACGTTTCCGGACAAAAGCGCTTCTTTGGCAGAATCATCCCCCGATTTTGCGGCGCGTATATACCGGAGCGTTTCCTCTTCACCGAGCATCCGATCCGCCCCGCGCGCTTTTCCCGCCCTGCACGGAACGGTCAAAATAATCAGCCGCCGATGCGTTCGATGAACGGAATGTCTTGCTCATTGAAACCGTCGTACCTGCCCCCGGCGCCGATTCAAGACGAAATGTCGTCATGAATGTCTGCATAATGGTAAATCCCATGCCCGACCGCTCCTCCTCCGCAAGCGTCGTAAAAAAAGGCTCGACTGCACGCGCCACGTCCTCGATCCCCTTTCCCGAATCTGATATGCGGATATGTAACGTGTTCCCTTCCGCACTGCAGAAGATACGGATCTCGCCTTCTCGGTCGGAATAAGCATGCACAATACAATTCGTTACCGCCTCGCTGACCGCCGTCTTGACATCGGAAAGTTCATCCAGAGAAGGGTTCAGCCGCACACAGAACGCCGCAACGGTATCGCGCGCAAACGGCTCGTTTTCGGATACGGCAGGAATTTTCAGCTCCATTGAATTTATCATAACCATCTCCTTACAATTTCGGAATAAGAGAATAAATGCCGCTCATGCTCAGGATCTTGTCGGCAGCAAAATCAGGCGATTGAATGAACGCAGGCGTATGACAGCGCGAAAGCCGCTTGTATCTGCCAATCAGAAACCCGATGCCCGCCGAATCCATGAAATGTACGCCGGAAAGATCAAAAACCACACGCGAACAGGATATGTTTTGCTCAATGGCTGCATCCGCCCGGGAACGCGCCGCTACAGCAGAATATTCATCCAGCTCACCGGATAAAAATATGTAAAGTGTGTCCTTCGATACCTTTGCAACAACGTCCATATGACCTCCTGCTCGCCGAAAGATCGGCCAATATCATTCACGCCCGAATACAATACCACCTTGTACGCCTCGAAAAAATAACGCTTATGCAAAATAATGTCTCTTTTTGCCGAAAATCTCTTCCAAGAAAAAAGATCAAAAAAAGATAGAAAAATAAATGAAAAACAGTTGACTTTTTTTTGCAGATATTATAAAATAATCAAGCGTTGTGATTGAGACAATGTAACCCGTATCAGGGGCCTTTAGCTCAGTTGGTTAGAGCGGTCGGCTCATAACCGATTGGTCCGCGGTTCGAGTCCGTGAAGGCCCACCATTCCCTGCATACGGCCCGGTAGTTCAGTTGGTTAGAACGCCAGCCTGTCACGCTGGAGGTCGACGGTTCGAGACCGTTCCGGGTCGCCACCTTTTCAAGGAAGCCTGTTTGATAGCATATGTGGGCTGTTGAGCAGGCTTTTAAATGCCTCGGTAGCTCAGTCGGTAGAGCAAGGGACTGAAAATCCCTGTGTCGGTGGTTCGATTCCGCCCCGAGGCACCAACCGTGCTGGTGTAGCTCAACTGGCAGAGCAGCTGATTTGTAATCAGCAGGTTGTGGGTTCGATTCCAATCACCAGCTCCAAAGCAAACACGGGTCAATCAAAACCCTGCATATACGGGAAGATTCCAGAGCGGCCAAATGGATCAGACTGTAAATCTGACGTCACTGACTTCGGTAGTTCGAATCTACCTCTTCCCACCACCAAAAGGCGACGCCCAACAGGGTATCGCCTTTTGTGTTGTAAAAAAAGGCGGTAGAAAGAACTACCATTTTTGCGATTGTCATGCGAGCCTTACGGTTTTGTTTTTTTGAGTACGTCCCCTGCTTTTTCTCGCAAAGCTGCGCTTTGCCGATCGGGACAAGCATTTTTGACAAAGACTCCGCGACGGCCAAAATCAAGAGATTTGCCGCGGCGGCGCGCGAAACGCCCATGAGCGGATCCATAATGCCTGTCATCAAGAATTCGGGAAGCAGAAACCAAAGGATCGCCGCATCGGTCCCCGTGATCGTCTATGCGCGCGAAAAAGGGATCGGTGAAGAACAGCTCTACCGCGCGCTCGCCCTTTCCAATCGCTGACGATCTGCCAAATAATATTTATCGGCAGACTTTCCGCTTTTTGCGGCGCTGTCAGCGCGACGGCAACAAACAGCGCCGCCATCACATTTTTGGCAGGCGGTACGCCCGATCAGATCAAAGCAGCTCTCATCCATGCGCTCGCCAACGCCAGCGGGATTGTCTGCGACGGTGCCAAAGCTTCCTGCGGTGCAAAAATTTCCGCCGGGTCCGACGCCGCGATCACAGAGCATTATCGCACCATGGACGTTAAATTTTACCAGCCGCACACAGAGATTTTGCAATCGGATATCGGCCATACGATCTCCTCAGTCGGAAGAATGGCTATGGAAGGTATACCCGATACCGATAAGGTCATCTTAAAAATTATGTTCGGAGAATAACGCTCTCCCCTTTCTATCGTATTATGAAAAGTCAAACAGGAAAAATTTTAACGCGGGAACTTATCCGCTTAACTGCAATGCTGATCGGTTGCAGTCTGTACGCGCTCGGCGTCGATTGTTTTCTTCTCCATAACGAGATCGTCGGCGGCGGCGCTTCCGGACTTGCTTCCCTTCTCTACCTCATAACAGACGGACGGCTCAGCATCGGCTTGATGACGATGGCGATCAACATCCCGATCCTGTTGCTCGGGCTCAAGCAAATGGGTTGGCAGTTTATTGCCCGTTGTCTGTTGACCATCGCTGTTCTGTCTGTATTCAATGAACTGTTTATCTATCTCCCCAGCCTGACCGATAACCGCATCCTCGCCGCCGTGTACGGCGGTATCCTGCAGGGAATCGGCCTCGGGATCTTTATCAAATTCAAAGTTTCCAGCGGCGGGACCGAACTGCTCGGCCGCGAGATCCGGCATTGGTTCAAATTCTTCAGCATCCCTGTCTGGACGGCTATCCTGGATGCCGTTATCATCATTTCGGGCGCCATCGCTCTGCGCAACTTCGAAAATATTTTTTACGCACTCATCCTGATATTTGTCAGCGCAAAGACCAGCGATATCTTCATCATGGGCATCAACCGCTCCAAACTCTGCTATATTATCACCGATTTCGGCAACGATATCTCCACTTACCTTTTAAAACACAGTCCTCGCGGCATTACCCTGCTTGAAGGAAAAGGTATGTATACCGGCAACGATAAACAGATTCTCCTTACTTGCGTCAAACCGCAGCAGATCGACCAACTCAAAGCCGTCGTCAAACAAATGGACGAACATGCCTTCGTGATCGTCAGCGACGCCAACGAAGTCATCGGCAAAGGTTTCCACGATATGACGGACAAATTTTGATCCCGATGTCCCATTACGAAAAAAGCAGGCGAGCCGTCGCAAAACTTGCGACGGCTCGCCTGCTTTGTAAAAAACCGTCTGCCGCATTGGAGTAATGCAAAATTCGTCCGTAATCTTTTCAAAACCATGTACATGACACAATTTTCTTCCAGATTGTAGAAAAACGCATGATCGTATATGCCCGCGGAGAGCGTGAACGAAGCGTTCGGCGGCACAGGCTGTCTAAAAAAACAATCTCCTCCGGCGGTGCTTTAAAAATTTTTTCGTGCAAACACCGTAAATCTATGATATTGAACCGGTAAATTATTTTAAAAATTCATCGCTGATGAAACAGAACTGCTGACATTTTTATTCAAATATGTTATAATAAAAAAGTATCTTGCGCTTTATCATTGATCGGGATGCAAAACATTGAATTTATTTACGGAGGCAAAAAGATTTGAGCGGTTTTTTCGGCGTAGTTTCAAAAAAAGATTGTGTATTTGATTTGTTTTTCGGTACGGACTATCATTCTCACCTCGGTACACGGCGCGGAGGCATGGCCGTCTACGGAGAAAACGGATTCAACCGTGCGATCCACAATATCGAGAATTCACCTTTTCGTACAAAATTCGAACGCGATTTCGATGAAATGAAGGGAAATATCGGCATCGGGTGCATCTCCGACAGCGAACCGCAACCCCTTCTTGTACGGTCACATCTCGGTAATTTTGCAATCGCGACCGTCGGCAGAATCAACAACATCGATGCACTCGTAAAAAAGGCGTTCGACGAAGGTGCCACCCATTTTCTGGAAATGAGCGGCGGAAACATTAACGCGACAGAACTTTGCGCTTCCCTCATCAACCGCGGATCAACGATTCCGGAAGGGATCCGACTCGCCCAAAATGCCATCGAAGGGTCCATGTCCATTCTGATCCTGACCTCCAAAGGGATTTATGCCGCACGCGATAAAATGGGCCGCACGCCTGTCGTGATCGGTAAAAAATCCGAAGCTTTCTGCGTTTCCTTTGAATCGTTCGCCTATCTGAATCTGGGATACCAGCACTTTAAAGAATTAGGCCCCGGCGAAATCGACTTTATTTCCGCCGACGGGATCGATGTTCTCAGCGCTCCCTCCGAAGAAATGAAGATCTGCACTTTCCTTTGGGTCTACTACGGAAATCCGGCGTCGTCCTATGAAGGTCTGAATGTAGAGAATATGCGCTACCATTGCGGCGCAATGCTGGCACAGCGCGACAATATTACTGCGGACGCCGTAGCGGGACTTCCCGATTCCGGCACGGCACATGCGATCGGGTATGCAAACAAATCCAAACTGCCGCTGACCCGCCCGTTCGTGAAATATACCCACACATGGCCGCGCTCTTTTATGCCGCAAAACCAGAGCCGCCGCGACCTCATCGCCCACATGAAACTTATTCCCATCGACGAAATGATCCGCAATAAGCGGCTGGTTCTCATCGATGACTCGCTGGTACGCGGCACACAGTTGCGCGGAACGGCAGATTTTCTGTACGGAAGCGGAGCCAAAGAACTTCATATACGTCTTGCCTGTCCGCCCCTGCTGTTCGGCTGCCCTTATCTGAATTTTTCCAGATCTTCTTCCGAACTCGAATTGATCGCACGCCGCAAAGTAGCGGCCTTGGAAGGCGAAAATTACGAAACAAAACTAGATAAATACACCGATCCCGACAGCGATGAATATGCAGCCATGATCGAAGCGATCCGAAGCGAACTGCAATTCACATCCCTTCGTTACCACCGTCTGGACGATATGCTGTCCTCTACGGGAATACCTTCCTGCAAGTGTTGCACATATTGCTGGAACGGAAAAAAATAACAGAATACGCCCGCCGACGGAAAGTATTTCCGTCGGCGGGCGCGGATCTTGTTCTCTGCAAAAACAAAACGTATACACACCGCTTGGCTTCTTTTCAGATAATACATATGTTTTATAAAAACGGATATGCTTTTTCGGAAAGGAGCAAAAATCTGTTGACAAACAGACAAAAAAAAGATAAAATAAATAAGCTGGTTTGTACGAAAGCAATCATTCCGGCGAAACTGAATATTTAAAAATGCAGAGATGTCTGAGCGGCCTAAGGAGCACGACTGGAAATCGTGTGTACGTCATAAGCGTACCATGGGTTCAAATCCCATTCTCTGCGCCATACGTGAATAATACGAACTCTAAAACGGAGTTCGTATTATTTTTTACCCGCGATTTCTTCGGCATGATCGTCCGAGTAAAATAGCCCTCCGAATTTGCTTTTTCGGGGGCGTAGGTTAGCATAGTTCCTCGCGGAAGTAAACGGCCGCAAAATCGTCGCCGAAAACACCCATAATAGACTTTAATAGCCGAGCAAGGAAATTCCTTGCTCGGCTATTTCTCTGTTCTATGAAGCATTTGCGCGTCTAAAACGCAACGATTTTTCTTTGTCCCGTTGACTTCCGCAAACTTTATTTTGAATCTGCCGACATTTACCGTCCTATGCTCCTTCGCCTCTTGCCCGAAAAAGGCAAATCAATTCGGAGGATGCAAAAATGGAAATGTTGGTAACAAAGTTCTCAAACGGAAAATATCGCAACGAAGGTGAATTGTTTGACGAATCTATTTCAAATAAGAACGTAAAACTTATGGGCGAGATGATCGCATTGCAAACACTTCGTACCTTAAAGAAGTACGATTGGAAAATTGCGGATAAGTATTATATCGGTCTAATCAAAGACCTGCACCATATGGGTGAGGTCGATTATATCGTATCGGACGGCTATGACGTAGCGCAAACAGCAATCTGCTTTCTGTATCAATTCATAGGCAGAAAGGTATCGGACATTTACGGCAAAGACCGCAGAGGAAAAGAGATCACGA
>ERZ1106930.384-NODE-384-length-9973-cov-3.309841_pt1 | contig 9973 bp, 10 predicted proteins | sample MGYA00403663_ERZ1106930 | MGnify/ENA primary metagenome ERZ1106930 (study PRJEB35170, sample SAMEA104062438) | human gut metagenome | biome: human gut; feature: human-associated habitat; material: faeces | place: Denmark | collected 2012-06-26 ... | reverse complement strand
AATTTTTCCGCTGAAAATCACCAGAGCGCAAGCGGAGGTGATTCTAAATCGTTACAGCTCCTGCGTCTCAAAGCCGTTTCCGGTGAGCACCTGCACGCTGGTAAAGCCCGCTGCCTTGATGGCGGCGGCGGCTTCGTCAAAGCCGAAGGTCAGGCTGTTGATGTCGTGGGAATCGGACGTAATAATAACTTTGCCGCCCATCTTCTGCCACTCGCCCAGCAGCCATGCGCCGGGGTAGAAGTCCTTGCGGTAGCCGCGGTAGACGCCGCCGGTGTTCACCTCCAGCAGGCAGTCGTTGTCCTTGGCGGCCTGCAGGGCCTTGAGGGCAGCGGCTTTGTAGCGGGGCGATTCCTCGTCGAAGAACTCGCCGTTGGCGTTCAGCTTCTTGATCAGGTCGATGTGGGCCAGAATGTCCGGCTTGAGGGCGGCCACCTTCTCCACCTCGGCAAAGTAGGCTTCCACGGCGGCCAGCGGGTCGGCGTCAAAGTCATCGTTGATGCAGTCCCACAGGTCCTGCGGGCGGAAGTCGATCTCGTAGTACTTGCCGGTGTTCTTGCCGTACAGATGGTGTGCGCTGCCGATCCAGTAATCGTAGCCGGTGCGCTTATCCTCGCTCAGAATATCCCACTCGATGCCGCACAGGATATCCACCTTGCCCTTATACTCGGTCTTGAGCTTTGCGATGGTGGCCTTGTACTGGGCGGTGCGGCTGGGGCTCATGCAGTATTCGCGGTCGCGCTGGGTGTAGCTATGGCCGGTGAAGCCCAGCGTGGTCAGGCCCTGCGCACACGCAGCACTTGCCATATCCTGCAAGGTATTTTTGCCATCGCACATGGTGGAGTGGCAATGGACACTGGACTTCTTATAATCTGCCATAATTACTTCACTGCATCCTTTCCTGTTTGACCTTGTGGTCAATGACGTGACGTTTTTCCAGTTCACGGGTCACATCTTCCACCGTGATGCCGGCGCTGACCATCAGCACCAGAACATGGTAGGCAAGATCGCTGATCTCGTAAACGGTTTCTTCCTTGTCCTCTTTTTCGCCCGCAATGATGACCTCGGTGCACTCCTCGCCCACCTTTTTCAGGATTTTCTCCTTACCCTTCTCGAACAGGTAGGTGGTGTAGCTGCCTTCCTTGGGGTCCGTCTTGCGGCCTTTGATGAGCTCATACAGGCCCTGCCAGCTGAACTGCTTCAGCTCCGGCGAGACGTATACCTCGTTGAAGAAGCAGCTCTCGGCACCGGTGTGGCAGGCGGGGCCGGATTTGACCACTTCCACCACCAGAGCATCGGCATCGCAGTCGGCAGTGATGGACACCACCCGCTGCACGTTGCCGCTGGTCTCGCCCTTGCGCCAGATCTCCTGACGGCTGCGGCTCCAGAACACGGTGCGGCCCTCGGCAATGGTAAGTGCCAGCGTTTCGGCGTTCATGTAAGCGAGGGTGAGCACCTCTTTGGTGTAGTGGTCCTGCACGATGGCAGGGATCAGGCCCTTTTCATCAAATTTCAGATTCATAACGGTTCTCCCTCCCCGGATGGGGATATTACTAGTTTAGCGTATTCGGTGCGCAAACGCAAGAGTTTGCGGGTTGTTTTTGCGGAAATCCAGTTTTGCGTTACGGCTTCTCCCCGCACCGGGGAGAAATGCCCCGGCGTTACAGCCGCATCTCCACGCCGTTTGCGTTGAGGTATTCTTTCAGGTCGCGGATGGTCAGCAGCTTCTGGTGAAAGATGCCGGCGGCAAGGCCTGCGTCGATGCCCTTGTGGTGGAACAGCTCGAGAAAATCTTCCTTTTTGCCTGCGCCGCCGCTGGCGATGATGGGCACGTTCACCCGTGCCGCCACGGCGTCCAGCATTTCCAGGTCAAAGCCATTGCGCACGCCATCGGTGTCGATGCTGTTCAGGCAGATCTCACCGGCGCCGTGGTCTACGCACCAGGATATCCAGTCCAGCGCATCCCGGCCGGTGTCTTCGCGGCCGCCCTTGGCGAACACCCGGAACTGGCCGTCCACACGCTTCACGTCGGCGGAGAGCACCACGCACTGGTTGCCGTAGCGCTGTGCCGCTGCCGGGATGAGGTCGGGGTTCTTGAGTGCGCCCGAGTTGACGCTGACCTTATCCGCGCCGCACTTGAGCACACGGTCAAAATCTTCCAGCGTGTTGATGCCGCCGCCCACGGTGAGCGGGATGAAAATTTCGCTGGCGACCTGCGTCAGAATGTCGGTGAACAGTGCCCGGCCCTCAAAGCTTGCGGTGATATCGTAGAACACCAGTTCATCGGCACCGGCAGCGTTGTACAGGCGGGCCATCTCCACCGGGTCGGCCACATCCCTGATGCCCTCAAAGTTCGTGCCCTTGACCACGCGGCCATTGCGCACATCAAGGCAGGGGATAATGCGTTTTGTGATCATCTGTCATTCCTCCCCGTTCAATCCTGCACCAATTCTACACAGCGTTTCAGGTCCAGTGCGCCGGTGTACAGGCTCTTGCCCAGAATGGCCGCTGCGGTGCCCATCTCTTTGAGTTCCAGCAGCTCGGCTTCCGACGAGATACCGCCACTGGCCGTGAAGGCCACGCCGGGCACCTCTTTGGCAAGGGTGCGGTACAGGCCGAGGTTTGTGCCTTTCATCGCGCCGTCGCAGGCAATGTCGGTGTAGATGATGGCAGTGCATCCGGCGTCGGCCAGACGTTTGCAGAAGTCCACGCCCGGCTCGGCGCTCACTTCCTTCCAGCCATGGATGGCCACATAGCCGTCCTTGGCATCCACGCCCACGGCAATTTTGTCGCCGTATTTTTGCAGCATCCGGGCGGTGAAGTCAAAATCCGTCACCGCCACGCTGCCCAGGATGCAGCGGCCCACGCCGAGAGAGAGGTATTTTTCAATACGCTCCTCGGTGCGGATGCCACCGCCCACCTCAATGTACAAACCGCCCTGCTTTGCCAGCGCGGCAATGGTATCGTAATTGGAAAGGGTGCCGTCCTTTGCGCCGTCCAGATCGACGACGTGAAGGTTCTTTGCACCCGCGGCAAGGAACTGGCGCGCCTGCGCGCAGGGGTCCTCGCCGTAAACGGTCATGCGGTCGTAGTCGCCCTGCGTCAGGCGCACCACTTTGCCGCCCCGCAGGTCAATGGCTGGAAATAGCTGCATACATTATGACCCCTCTCGTGAAAATGCGTTTGGAGCGGCCCGCGGAGCTTGTCGGGGAGAAGCCCCCTCCATCTGCTAACGCAGACCGCTCTGCCACTTAAAAGCCCCACTGGGGCTTTCATTGCTACGCAAACGCGGTCGCTCTAAACGCGAAATTAAAAATAGTTTTCCGCTGAATATGCCCAGAGCGCAAGCGGAGGGCATTTAAAATCATCTTACTCTGTCAAAGGCTCCCACTTTGGGAGCTGGCAAAACCGTCAGGTTTTGACTGAGAGGGCGAGCCGCCTTACAATTCACTGAACGCTTTCAAAATGCGCAGCCCGGTGTCGCCGCTCTTTTCCGGGTGGAACTGGGTGCCGTACACCTTGCCTGCCCGCACCGCGCCGGTGACCGGGATGGAGTAATCGCTCACCGCCAGCGTGCTTTCGGCGCAGTTTTTGCCGTAGTAGCTGTGCACATAGTAGACATACTCGCCCTCACGGATGTATTGGAACAGCGGGTCGTCCTTCACGATGTGCAGGGCGTTCCAGCCGATCTGCGGCACTTTCAGGCTCTTGTCCGCAAGGTCGGGTTCCAGCGGGCAAACCTCGCCTTTGACAAAGCCCAGGCCCGCATGCTCGCCGTACTCATAGCTCTTTTCAAACAGCAGCTGCATGCCAAGGCAGATGCCCAGCAGCGGCTTTTGTTCGGCTTCCGTCTTGATGACCGGCACAAGTCCCGTTGCTTCCAGCTTTGCCATGGCGTCAGCGAATGCGCCCACGCCCGGCAGGATCAGCCGGTCGGCCTTGCGGATGGTGTCCGCATCGGCGGTCACCACTGCTTCCAGCCCCAGCTGTTTCAGGCTGGATTTCAGGCTGAACAGGTTGCCCACGCCGTAATCAATGATCGCGATCATACCAGCAGTCCTTTCGTGGAAGGAATTTCGTCCTTGTGGGCTTCGTCGATCTTCACGGCAATGCCCAGCGCATGGCCCGCGCCCTTGAAGCAGGCTTCGAGGATGTGGTGTGTATTTTCACCTGCAAACTGTACAAAGTGGACGGTGGCGGGCACGCTGCGGGCGAAGCCCAGCCAGAATTCCTTGGCGCACTCCACGTCAAAATCGCCCACCTTTTCGGTCTGGCAGTGGATATCCCAGTTCAAGGTACATCTTCCAGACAGGTCAACCGCGCACAGAATGAGCGCTTCGTCCATGGGCAGGTAGAAGCTGCCATAGCGCTGGATGCCGCGCATATCGCCCAGTGCCCGGGCAAAGGCCTGTCCCAGCGCAATGCCCACGTCCTCGGTGGTGTGGTGGTAATCCACCTCCACGTCACCGTGGCAGGTGAGCACCAAGTCAAAACGGCCATGGCGGGCGAACAGTTCCAGCATGTGGTTCAAAAAGCCGCACCCGGTGTCCACCTCATAGCGGCCGGTGCCGTCCAGATCGAGGGTGAGGTCGATCTGCGTTTCGTTGGTGTTGCGTTCCAGCGAGATCATTCGGTTTGGCATGGTTCATTCCTCCATGATCTTGTCCAGTGTGTCCATAAGGGTCTGCATCTGCTCCGGGGTGCCAATGGTGATGCGCAGCCAGTTTGCAATGCGGGGTGCGTCAAAATGCCGCACCAGAATGCCGTTTTGTTTCAACTCCTTGTAGAGTGTTCCGCCGTCTTTCCGATTGGTACTTGCAAACAGGAAGTTGGACCGGCTGTCCAGCACGGCAAAGCCCCGGGCTTCCAGCTGCTGTTTTGTCCATGCGCGGGTCTCCACGATGGCGGCACGGGTCTTATCGAAATACGCCACATCTTCCAGCGCGGCCTGCCCGGCTTTCAGGGTCAGACGGTTGATGTTGTAGGGGTTCAGGCTGAACTTGACCCGGTTCAGGTCGGCAATGAGTTTTGCATTGCCCATGGCAAGGCCCAGCCGCGCACCGGCCAGCTGGCGGGATTTCGAGAAGGTCTGCACCACCAGCAGGTTTTCGTACCGGTCGATGAGGGGCACGCAGCTCTCGCCGCCAAAGTCCACATAAGCTTCGTCCACGATGACCACATTGTTGGGGTTGGCCTTTAAGATGCCTTCAATTTCCGCCCGGGGCAGTGCAATGCCGGTAGGGGCGTTGGGGTTGGCGATGACGATGGTCTGGTTCAGGCCGTAGTAGTCCTTGGGGTCCAGCGTGAAATCCTCTTTCAGCGGGATGATGTGGCTGGGAATATGCATCAGCCCACACCACACGCCGTAGCAGCCGTAGGTGATATCGGCATAGGCCAGCGGGTGCTGCTCGTCGCAGAAGGCCCGCAGCGCAAAGAACAGGTTCTCGTCGCTGCCGTTGCCGGGCATGATCTGGTCCGGCTGCAAACCAAAGTGTGCGGCGGCCGACTTGAGCAGGTCGGCACAGGCGGGGTCGGAGTAAAGGCGAAGCTTTTCCACCTCGTGCTCGCTCACAGCGGCCACCACCGCCGGGGACGGCAGGTAAGGGCTTTCGTTGGTGTTCAGTTTGATGTACTGCTGATCCTGCGGCTGTTCACCCGGGGTGTAGGGGGTGACAGCGGCCAGCGTGGGGGAAAGAAAACGGCTCATGAAATAATCCTCCAGTTTTCTTTTATGATAAACATCCTCGTCCTCTCAGGCCGCTTCGCGTCCAGCTCCCCCAAAGGGGGAGCCAAGAAACGCTGTGCCCGGATTCTCGGCTCTCCCTTTGGGAGAGCTGGCAAAGCCGTAAGGCTTTGACTGAGAGGGCGAATCGCTTCCTCATTTACTTCTCGTACCGGATGGTCACGCTCTTTGCGTGGGCGTGCAGGCCCTCGCGCTCCGCAAAGTCGGCAATGCGGGGGGCCACTTCGCCCAGTGCCTCGCGGGTGTAGTAGAGGAAGCTGGACTTCTTCACGAAGTCGTCCACGCCCAGCGGGCTGGAGAAGCGGGCCGTGCCGCTGGTGGGCAGGGTGTGGTTGGGGCCGGCGAAGTAATCGCCCAGTGCCTCCGGCACGTTGCGGCCCAGGAAGATGCTGCCCGCATTGCGGATCTCGTTCAGCACGCCGAAGGGATCCTCCACGCACACTTCAAGGTGCTCCGGTGCAATGATGTTGCAGGCTTCAATGGCCTTGTGCAGGTCGGTGCAGACGATGATCTTGCCGTTGTCATCCACGCTGGCGCGGGCAATGGCGGCGCGGGGCAGCTGGGGGATCTGCGCTTCCAGCTCTGCCTGCACGGCCTTGGCCAGCTCTGCGCTGTCGGTAACGAGCACCGGGCTTGCCAGCTTGTCGTGCTCGGCCTGACTGAGCAGGTCGGCAGCCACCCAGGCCGGGTTGCAGCCGCCGTCGGCCAGCACCAGAATTTCGCTGGGGCCGGCGATCATATCAATGCCCACCTTGCCGAACACCTTGCGCTTGGCGGTAGCAACGTAGATGTTGCCGGGGCCGACAATTTTATCCACAGCGGGAATACTCTGGGTGCCGTAGGCGAGGGCTGCCACGGCCTGTGCGCCGCCGGTCTTGAAGATTTTGGTCACGCCTGCGGTGGCGGCGGCGGCGAGGATGACCGGGTTCACCTTGCCGTCCTTACCGGCGGGGGTGGTCATGACGATCTCCGACACGCCTGCCACCTTGGCAGGGATAACATCCATCAGCACAGTGGACGGGTACGCCGCCGTGCCGCCGGGCACATACACACCCGCCTTTTCAATGGGGGTATATTTCTGTCCCAGCACGATGCCGGGCTTATCATTCACCACAAAATTTTTGTGCGCCTGCTGGCGGTGAAAGCTCTCGATGTTGGCGGCCGCTTCGCGCAGGGTCTCAAGGAAGTAGGGGTCCATGCCCGCAACGGCTTCGTCAATTTCAGCCTGCGTCACCTGCAGGTCGTCGATCTTCGCGCCGTCAAATTTCAGCGCGTACTCTTTCAGTGCTTCGTCGCCGCGGGCGCGCACATCGGCGATGATGCCGTCCACCACGTCCTCCACGTTCTTTTCGGCGCGGATGTCGCGGTTCAGGATTTCTTCGGGCTTCAGCTCGTCGAAGTTGTACAGCTTGATCATTTTGCTTCCTCCTTGTTCTGCAGTTCCGCCCGCAGCTTTTCCAGCATGGTGTCCATCTCGGCGTGCTTGAACTGGTAGCTGGCCTTGTTGGCAATGAACCGGGCCGAGATGGGCATAAACTCGGTGACGACCTTCAGGCCGTTCTCCCGCAGGGTGGTGCCGGTCTCCACGATATCCACGATGACATCCGAAAGGCCCAGAATGGGTGCCAGCTCAATGGAGCCGTTCAGCTTGATGATATCGATATCCCGGCCCATGGATGCGTAATAGCTCTTGGCAATGTTGACGAACTTGGTCGCCACACGCACCGGGCGGCTGGGGTCGTCCTTGTAGTCTGCCGGGGCGGCCACGCACATGCGGCACTTGCCAAGGCCGGTGTCCAGCAGTTCGTATACGTCGGCGGCGGCCTCGGTCAGGATGTCCTTGCCCACGATGCCCACATCGGCCGCGCCGTGCTCCACATAGATGGCCACGTCGCTGGGCTTGACCAGAAAATACCGGATGCCCGCCGCCGGGTTCTCCACCACCAGCTTGCGGGTGGCGTTGTAGTCCTCCGGGCAGCCGTAGCCGATGCCCGCCAGCAGATTATAGACCTTGTCGCCCAGCCGCCCTTTGGGCAGCGCCACGTTCAGCATTACCTTGCCGGTGTCCTGATGCTGCACCGGCGGCATCGCGTTCAGCCGGTCCAGCTCGTCCAGATACACCGCAAAGCCGATGGCGCCCGCCCCGGGGGTGAACTTTTGCAGCAGCAGGTCATACCGCCCACCCTTCAGCAGCGGGCGGGGCAGGGCTTTGAGATAGCCCTGAAACACAAGGCCATTGTAGTATTCCATCTCACCGGCTAAGGTCAGGTCTAACCGGATGCTGCCGCCCGCCTGTCCCAGCGTGGGCGCTAGGGCGGTCAGCTCTGCCACGGCGGCGGTCATAGCGGGGTTGCGGCAGAGCGCTGCCGCCTTGGAAAGGGTAGCGGCGTAGCCGCCGGAAAGCTCCAGCACTCCGCACAAGGCGTCTGCCGCCGTTTCAGAAAGCCCCGCAGAAAGCGCGGCGGCGCGCAGCTCGTGGGCGTTTTTCTGCCGCAGCTTTTCCAGCAGCTGCGCCCGGGCGGCTTCCGGCACGCCCAGCGCATCGAACAGGCCGAACAGGTAGCCCATGTGGCTGACTTCCAGCACCCACTCTGTGCCCAGCGCCGCCAGCGACTGCGCCGCCAGACACACCGCCTGCTGCACCTCGGCTTCGCCCACAGCGCCCAGCAGTTCCAAACCCATCTGGGAGATCTCTTTAAAGGTGTGGCTCTCGGCGGAGGGACGGTAGACGTTCTCGTGGTAGTAGTACCGCAGCGTCTCGCCCGGCGCGGGCTGTGCCGTCTTGGCAATGGACAGGGTCACGTCCGGCTTGAGCGCCAGCAGACGGCCGTCGAGGTCGGTAAAGGTGATGACCTGCTCCGACGACAGAAAGCTGCGGTTCTCCTGATACAGGCTGTACTCCTCAAACCGTCCCATGTGGTACTTGCGGCAGCCTGCCGTCTCGTACAGGCTGCGCAGCGCAAAGGAGGCGCGCTCCTTTGGCTGCAGATGCTCCAGACTGAACTCCATTTCGCTTCCTCGTTTCCTTTCCCTTGTTTCTTTCCCTGCACCGGCGCATTCCGGTGTCTCTATACACAAAAACATCCGGCGCGGCATCCTCCGCGCCCATAGAATGAAAGGCTTCTGTTTTTATTTTACTTTATCTGGGTAAAGTTGTAAAGCGTGAAAGTGACGGTGATTTCCATTCTTATCCTACATTTTTTCAGTGTGTTTGTACAGGAAGGCGAAATTTTTTCACGCGCTGGGAAGGTCAGATGATGCAGAGAAAAAACAGCCGCACCATTTTGTCCTGCTCGAACCTCAGACGGGCATTTTATTGCCAAAAATGAACCGCCGCGGTTCTTCTCTGTAACCGTGCGGCCGATCTTTTGACATGATCTGGGGGAAGCGCTGACCATATTTACAGCCAGCGCCGTTCTGTTTCTTATATTGTGGCAGCAGCGTGGGTTTTTGCCCGGGTAAACAGAGCGTTGATTGTGTTTTATTCTGCCTTATGCTATGCTTTTTTCCAAGGGAGTTGATAAAATGGATGCCAGAACTTTCGGAAATTATCTGAGCCGGATGCGCAAAGCGCAGGGGCTGACACAGGCTGAACTGGCGGAACAGCTGCACGTTACCGACAAGGCTGTCAGCCGCTGGGAGCGGGGCATCGGTCTGCCGGATATCAACACACTGGAACCGCTGGCAGATGCGTTGGGATTGACACTTGCCGACCTGATGCATTGCCGCGTTCCGGAAGAAGCCGATGCCGCACCGACCATCCAGTTGGATGATTTCTTTACCATGCTGCGCCGACAGCACACCGTAGATTGGCATTCTGTGCGCACCGCTCTGCTTGGGCTGAGCATTGCACTTGCCGTGTGGGGTGTTTTGGCCTGTCCCGGCAGGATCGCTGTGCACTGGCGTGGTCTCGGCGATGGTTCTTTTCAGGCAGACGGCTGGATGCCTTCTTTCGTCATTTTCCCGTTGTGTGCTGGCATTGAATTTTTATCGCTGGAGATCTGGAACAGTTTTGAACAAACGGGCTATTATCGCCGCTCGGGTGAGATCAACCCTTTCATCATTCATGCCATGTCCTTTGGCACACGCTCTGCCAGATGGCTGAAGGGCGTACTGGATCTTCTGTTTTTCTTTTGTTTTGGTTTTGTGGTTCCATTTGCAGAAGCGTGTATGATTTTTTTGAATTGATGCCGCCATTTCCGTAAAAAGGGTACAGCGGAACGCCCGCAGGCG
>ERZ1106930.380-NODE-380-length-10070-cov-3.562756_pt1 | contig 10070 bp, 8 predicted proteins | sample MGYA00403663_ERZ1106930 | MGnify/ENA primary metagenome ERZ1106930 (study PRJEB35170, sample SAMEA104062438) | human gut metagenome | biome: human gut; feature: human-associated habitat; material: faeces | place: Denmark | collected 2012-06-26 ... | reverse complement strand
AACTATTGACATTTATTAGCTGGACTTCATTTTCAGTGTATCACCCAAATGTCACAGAAACCTCACTGAGATTTGTTTTCTTTTCTCCGCCTGTCTACTGGCTTCTCTGCATTTTTAGGAATAAGCCAAATCGTCGCCATTTTTACAGCACCGGGGATGCGCCCAGATGTACACAAATAATTTATCTGGCGCGGCGTAACATTCCATTTTTGGCTTGCCTCTTTTAATGTTATGTAGTCCATTTTGCACCTCCTAAAATATTATATTTCGTCTTCTCGAAGAATACAAGTTTATCCCTACCTATTACTCTACAAAAATCAGCATAATCTTACCGTTCATCAGGCATAATTAGGTTATTCCTTTGCACAAACCAGAACGATACAATGTTATTGAGGTGAACGATTATGCCGATTGATGATTTAACTGCTTTAGGGCAGAAAATGCGGGAAGCCCGAAAGAATAAAGAACTGACACAACAAGAACTTTCTGATCTGAGCCATGTTTCTGTAAAGCAAATCGCCAATATCGAAAAGGGGAAAATGAATCCTTCTTATTTGATTTTGAGAGCATTGGCCAAGGTCCTGCATATCTCTTTAGATACACTTATAAATCCAGATGTTTCTCTGGAGGATGAAGGTGTCAATCAGATGAAAATGCTTTATTCCAGCTGTCCGCCAGAAATGCGTGACACCCTGCTGCATCACACCCAGGAAACGGTGAAAGAACTGACAGAGTTGTCAAAAAAATTTGAAACGAATTGAGCCAGTGAGTGAAATTTAACGATTCTCTCACTGGTTCTTTTCATTTTCGGAGAAAAGAGGCAAGCAATGCCTGTGTTAATACACACAGGCCCGCAGAGAAGAAAATCCCTCCGTGATTTTCCTCTCCGCTTGCTTGTTGAGGGCAGCGCCCCCAAGCCCCTTTGAACACAGAATTTCATTCTGTGGCTGCGCGTTCTGCGAACGCTTTTGACCAGGACCAGCTTACCGCTGGCCGTGGTCTTTTTCTTTTTCAACATCCTGTTCTACCTCCATTTTCAGCACTCGATCTACATTTGCTTTTGCAGTCAAAAGCTCCCTCATTTCTTCACGGGAGCGCCGATACTCGGAATAAGTCTTTTTCTTTTCTTCCAGCAATTTTGCGTACTCTGTCTGTAACTCTTTGACCTTTGGCAGCTTCTTGACGCCCATCTCATCAAAGGCATTCTTAGCAGCCTGGTGGAGCAGAATTTCTTCCTCATGTTCTTCCAGGAATTTCTTAGAGTAACCCGCCTTGCGGTATGCCACATAGGCCTCACGGGTCTTGGCATAATTTACGATGTGAGTACGCAGAACAGCAATCTCTGCCATGCGCTTTTCAGCCGCTTTGATGTGCGCCGAAAGTTCATTGTGATGTGCCGTGGCAGCCGCAGCCTTTTCTTCCAAAACCGCATACTCCAGCAGGTTATTCTCTGACAGGTAATTCATGGTCTGCGCCATTTGCTTCAGATTGAAAACTTTAGCCCATCGCGCATAGCCAGCACCTTTTCCAGCCTGCAATTTTGCCTGAATGTCCACCAGCAGATTGACCTTCGGCGGCTCTGCCTGTGTGACTGTTTTCTTTCGCGGGGTATGTGCTTTCTTCCCTAAGAGAACTGCCCGCAAATCTTCCAATCCATATCCTTCGCCCAGACTGTCCATGCGGGCGGCTTTCTCCCAACCAGAGAGTTTCAGTCGATACGATTTTCCGCGCTTTGAGACTTCACAACCATATTCTCGCAACAGCTTCAGCAGTTCTTCAAAGTCAGCAGGACTTTGTGATAATGCGTTGTCAATCGCCACACGAAGCAGCTCTCGGTGAGATGGCTTTGCCTGATCGCCCAGCCATTTGTTATAGCTCTTTCCGTGAAGTTTCGGATTCTCTACAATGGACAGTCCATTCTCAATACAGATGGTGTCACTTAGCCGACGAACCGCCTTGGTGCTGCCCCAAAAGTTTCGGAACTTCCGGTCATATTCTAAGCTGACCGATGACCAGATAATGTGATTATGAATGTGCGACTTGTCTATGTGAGTGCAGACCACAAAGGCATGATTGCCTTTAGTAAAACGCTTTGCAAATTCTACGCCCAGCCGGTTTGCTTCTTCCTGGGTAATCTCACCAGGGCGGAAGGACTGGCGCACATGATAGGCAATCACATCATCTGTACCACGCACTCGTCCGGTAGCGGCAATGTACTGCCGCTTTGCCAGAAGGAACTCCGCATCCGCAGTCCGGCTGTCACACGCATAGCCGGTAATGAGCCTGCCGTTATCTGTTTTCTTTGGATTGGCCACATAGTCGATGATGTCACTGATCGCCCGACTCTCTGTGCGGCCTTTGCCGACATGAAGCGGCATGATTCTTGTAGTTGCCATAATAGAAGGTCCTCCTCTCATAAATATTTTTGTTTTCGCTGAACTCTTTGCTTCTATCGTTGCAATAGCTTTCTCCGCTGGGTATAATAAAAAAGAATATTCTACAACCTCAAAGGAGGGATTTCTATGATAGAACAGCTCATTGCTGAAGCAACCGAATGTGATTTCAAAGTTGCTCTCGAAACAAAAAAGCCAAAAAGCTGGTTAAAAAGTGTCAGTGCCTTTTCCAATGGAATCGGCGGCACTCTGTTTTTCGGAGTCTCCGATGACCGGGAGCCTATCGGCTTGTCCGATGTTCAAAAGGATGCTGAGGCGATCAGCCGCTTAATCAAAGAACGTATCACACCATTACCTCAGTTTATCTTAAAACCATTACAGGAAGATGGTAAAAATCTATTAGCTCTGGAGGTTTCTCCCGGCCGTAGCACCCCATATTATTACAAGGCAGACGGCGTGATGGAGGCATATATCCGTGTTGGAAATGAAAGCGTAATTGCCCCTGATTACATTGTGAATGAACTGATCTTAAAGGGAACCAATCAGTCCTTTGATACCCTAACAACAGACGCGGTAAAAAAGGATTACAGCTTTACACTTCTGGAAGCAACCTATCTGGAACGAACCGGTCTCCGCTTTGAGCCATCCGATTATGTTTCCTTTGGTTTGACTGATAAAAATGGACTTCTGACCAATGCCGGAAAGCTCATGACCGATCAGCACACAGTCTATAACTCCCGTATGTTCTGTACCCGGTGGAATGGCTTGGAAAAAGGCTCTATCTTTGATGATGCATTGGACGATAAAGAATACGAGGGAAATTTGATTTATTTACTGAACAGCGGCAGTGAATTTATTCGCAATAATTCCAAAGTCCGTTTTGTCAAAAAGGCACAGTATCGTGTAGACAAGCCGGATTATGCGGAACGAGCTGTGACAGAGGCTCTTGTCAATGCGCTTATCCATCGTGATTATATTGTGCTTGGCAGCGAAATCCATATTGATATGTTTGATGATCGGGTGGAAATCACATCTCCGGGCGGTATGTTTGGCGGCGGCTCAATTCAGGAATACGATATTTACAGTATCCGTTCCATGCGACGAAACCCTGTGATTGCTGACCTGTTCCACCGCATGAAGTACATGGAACGCCGTGGAAGTGGCCTACGCAAAATCGTCAGTGAAACCGAAAAGCTGCCTGGATACACAGAGGCATATAAGCCCGAATTTTCCTCAACAGCGACAGATTTCAGAGTCATCTTGAAAAATGTAAACTACATCATGTGCGGTGCTTCCGTACATGATGCCGCACATGATACAGCACATGATGCCGCACATGATACATCTGTGATCAGCAAGCAAAACTTGCTATTGGAATTTTGTGCAGATCCTAAAAGTCGAGATGAAATGCAAGCATATATTGATGTTTCCAGCCGTTCTCACTTCAGCAAATATTACCTCAAGCCTTTATTATCTTCTGGTAAACTTGAAATGATGTTTCCAGACAAACCCAAAAGCAAAAACCAGAAATACACTACCGTTCATTCCAAATAACCAAGAAGCAGGGCATTGGGTCTCATCTCCCATTGTCCTGCTTCTTTTTCATTCCAAATTATATTCACATCATTTACCCATACACCCAATCCTGTATCGCAAATTTCAAACTCTGCACCTTTCCCAGCAGCCAGATCGCAGCCAGCGGCAGCCCCATCGGGCTAATCAAAAATGCCATAACCAGCAAAATCACACCATTCTGCGGGGAATAGGTAATCAGCACAGCCACGCCAAGCAGAGCAATTACCGTGCTTAGTAGACCAAGCACCAGACCGGATATGTAGATCAGCCCCGTGCAGAGCCAGACAAAAAGCGTCAACACCAAAACGACCGGTGCAGTTACGATCATCAGCAGACATTTCAAAATCTTCATTCCTGTTCCTCCTTCCAACGCTCCAGATGCCGTTTGCACAGGGCATCCGCTTCTCTCTCATCATCTTCCGTCACTTCCCGTTTTCCTTTGGTCAGTTCAATCTCCAGATAAGTCCGGTAATCATCGGCTAAGAGGTCGAACAGTTCCTTGGGAGTATGGCACACCTCGCCAGAGCAATAGTGAAAATCTTGGTCAAATTCAACTCTTACACATCCATGGCGGCTGATATAAACTTCTATGGTCTCGTCTGCGGTCAGGTAATCCGCAAAAATCTCCAGCACCTTTTCAAAGGTCAGCATCTGTTTTCACTCCTTTGCTACGCTTCTTATTCTACTCATATTATCCGGTACGGACAGGCAAAAGACAAGGATACAGACAAAAAGAAAAAGCGGAGGAAGGTGCGGCGAAGAAACGCCGTTCCTCCCTCCGCAAATGGAGTATCTATCCCTGTTATGAAAGTTTGGAGAGTTGGGTAAGGATTTCCTTCACACCCTCCCACAGTTGTTCCTGCCGCTGGGATATATCCTCCAAGTCAGCATTATAAACCCGCCCGGTCTCATGCACTTTGCGGGTCAGCTGGTTCAAGTTGTTGCTGCTTCGGCGCATCAGGGAGACCAACTCCTTCAGCTCTGGCAGTTCCAGCTTGACCACATAACCATCCAGCGCCATTTTCCGCAGATAAGCGCTCAAATTCTCTGTCCCGTATTGCTGCATCTTTTGATGGATCAGTTCCAGTTCTTCTGCGGACACCCAAAACAGAACCGGCACATCCCGCTTGCGCTTTGCCATGGTTATCGCTCCAGCTCCCGTTTTTTCGGGGCGGCAGACTTATTGGCGGGCAGCTCCTGTTTGAGCTTATCCCGTACTGAGGGACGGGACGGTTCCAGTTTTTCTCTCTGGGTACGGCTGCGCTGCTGTTCTTCACGCACCAGATCAATAAAACCATCCAGCACAGCAGGGTGGCTGTTTAAGGCATAACCACAACGGACGGTTTCGGGATTATCATTAGGAATGGTCTTGGCCCATTCTTTGTTGCGTCGGGAGTAGCGCCCATCCCAGTCCTGAAGCTGGATCGTGTTAGACAGAACCATAGACACACGCTCCATGCCATAGGTCTCGATCACACCCTTTGCCGCATCGTGGCTGAGATACATTCCGTCGAAGTGCTCCCGCACCGCTGCTTCAATAGACTCCTTGCATTGACGATTTACATTGTTGGAAGCTCGGTACTGCTCCAGCTCCCCATGTTCTCTCGCATAGGCAGCTGAATGGGGATAGATCGGTGTTGTTCGCAGTTCCTCTTTAGCTCTGCACACATCGTCGGCACGGTTCTCAATGCTGTCCCGGATCACATCCATGTGACCGGTCTCCAGCTTTTCAAAGTAGCGGTACACATCCGCCAGCGGCGAAGAAGATTCCAAAAGTGCCTGGGCCTGGGCGTCGGTCAGCTCCAGCTCCTCCATTGCCATCACAATATCCTCACGGACAGTATATTCATAGGTGTGGTGCAGGATTTCTTCCGGGGGCTGGCTTTTCAACCAGTCCCTATATTTTTCCTGCTCAGTGGCCATCTTTTCATAAAGGGCCGTATTCAGATTATTGGTATTCATGTTATCGCACCTCCTCATGCTGTTTTGGTTTCTTGTCTGTACTGCGGGGCGTCACCGGGCGCTTCAGGCTGTCCAGCACCGAAGTCCGTGTGCTTTTGGCAACAACAGCCTCGGCGTGCGCCTGTCCCTTTCCGTCGATGTTGAGCAAAGTATCCAGCTCCACCAGACGGGCATTTTTGCTTCGCAGTTCTTCTTCATAAAGGAATGGCTTTCCGACTTCCTCCTTTGCGGCAGCCTGCTGCTGATAGAGGTTATCCAGCTGGGCCTTTGCCGCCTCCAGACGCTGGGGCATCTGGGCGAGGGCATTGTCGATACGGGTAAGATTTCCGCGAGGGTCTGTACCAAGGGTTGCCCGGTGGGTCATCCGTCCTTTCAGCAGGAGCGTATACTCCTGTTTCCAAGCGGAAAATTCCACGGATATGGCATAGCCCCGGTAGCTGCCGATCTGCACCGGATCGGAGGTTTTGACCTCCTTGCAGGCATCCAAAAGGGCTGCACCGGCGTTCTCCTTATCGGTCAGCAGATCGCCGCGGATTTCCATACCAGCAAAACCGTCCTCCGGGTGCGGGTGCGCTGCCAAAACCTCCAGATCGGATTCAAAGCCCTTGATAAAGCCTTTGTGCTTTTCAATCTCCTCCGGGAAGTATTTGAGCAGCTGGTCCTCCAGACGATACTGCTTGCTCTGGTGGTCGGCTTTCATCAGCTTTAGGCGGGATACCTCCACATCCAAATCCATACGCTCCTTGATACGGGGGTCTCCGGCACACAAAGCCTTGATCTCTGCAAAACTGAGGGCGGTTTCATCCACATCATCGCAGGAGCGCACCGGCGATTTAGAAGTCATGATCTGGCTGATGAATTTTTGCTTATTCTCCACCGTCTGCCAGAGGTATGCGTCAAAGGTTCCTTCGGTCACATAGCGGTACACATGGACAAGGGGATTCTGGTTGCCCTGTCGCTCGATACGGCCCTTGCGCTGGGCAAGGTCTCCCGGTCTCCACGGACAGTCCAGATCATGAAGTGCCACCAGACGGTCCTGCACATTGGTGCCTGCGCCCATCTTGGCGGTGCTGCCCAAAAGGACACGCACCTGACCGGTACGGACTTTAGAGAACAGCTCCTTTTTCCGCACTTCGGTGTTGGCTTCATGGATAAAAGCGATTTGGTCGGCAGGCATTCCCTGAGCAATAAGTTTCTGACGAATATCGTCATATACCGTAAAGACCGGTTCCTGCTCCGGCAGAGGCACAGCGCCTTCCAATGCGTGAAGCAGTGGATTATCCAGCGTTTTCGCCGCCTTGCTTGCAGGAGTTTTTGCCTGCGGTGTAGAAATGTCGCAGAACACCAGCTGGGTCAGCTTGTCAGCTTTGCCATCCCGCCAGATCTGCATGATGTTGTCCACGCACTGATTGACCTTTGTGCCAGGTTCATCCGGCAGCATCTGGTTGACGATTCTCTGGTCAAGCCCCAACTTACGGCCATCCGAGGTAATCTTGAGCATATTGTCCTGGGACGGGTCAACGGTTCCGCTGTGTACCAGCGATGCGCGCTCCGAAAGGGTCTTGACCATTTCCTGCTGATGTTCGGTAGGCTGCGCCACGATGTTGTGGTATTCCACCTCCGGGGTGGGCAGGTTCAGTTGGTCGGCGGTCTTGATGTCCGCCACTTCTTTGAACAGGTTCATCAGCTCCGGCAGATTAAAGAACTTGCTGAATCTCGTTCTTGCCCGGTAGCCGGTGCCTTCCGGTGCCAGCTCCAATGCTGTGACGGTCTCTCCAAATCGGGAAGCCCAGCAGTCGAAGTGGGTCATGTTCAGTTCTTGCAGGCGTTCATACTGAAGGTAACGCTGCATGGTGTAAAGCTCGGTCATGGAGTTGCTGACCGGTGTGCCGGTGGCAAAAATCACGCCACGGTTTCCGGTGATCTCATCCATATAGCGGCACTTGGCAAACATATCGGAGGATTTCTGCGCGTCCGATGTGGAAAGGCCAGCCACATTCCGCATTTTGGTGTATAAAAACAGGTTTTTGTAGTTGTGTGCCTCGTCTACAAACAAACGGTCCACACCCAGCTGTTCAAAAGTTACCACATCGTCTTTTCGCCCCTCGGCTTGCAGCTTTTCCAGTCTGGCTTCCAGAGACTTTCTGGTACGCTCCAGCTGCTTGACGGTAAAACGCTCGCCGCCACTGGCCTGTACCTCTGCAATCCCCTCGGTGATCTCGTCGATCTGCTCATAGAGAAGCCGTTCCTGACGCTCCCGGCTGATGGGGATACGCTCAAACTGGCTGTGTCCCATGATGATGGCATCATAATCACCCGTCGCAATACGAGCGCAGAACTTCTTTCGGTTATGGGTCTCAAAGTCCTTTTTGGTGGTGACTAAGATATTTGCGGAAGGATAGAGACGCAGAAACTCCGACGCCCACTGCTCGGTCAGATGGTTTGGAACCACAAAGAGAGATTTCTGGCACAAGCCCAGGCGTTTGGCTTCCATCGAAGCAGCTACCATTTCAAAAGTTTTGCCCGCGCCCACCTCATGTGCCAGCAAGGCATTACCGCCATACAGCACATGGGCGATGGCGCTTTTCTGGTGTTCCCGCAGGGTAATGGCCGGGTTCATGCCGCCAAAAGTGATGTGGCTGCCATCATATTCGCGGGGACGGGTAGAGTTCATTTCTTCGTTGTACTGGCGCACCAAAGTCTGGCGGCGCTCCGGGTCTCTCCAGATCCAGTCCCTAAAGGCTTCCCGGATTGCCTGCTGTTTTTGAGCAGCCAGGGTGGTCTCCTTGGCATTCAGCACGCGGCGCTCTTTTCCGTCTGCGTCCTCTATGGTGTCATAGATACGGACATCCCGCAGGTTTAAGGAATCCTCCAGAATCTTGTAGGCGTTGGCGCGGCTGGTTCCGTAGGTGGTATAAGCTGCTACATCGTTGTAGGATACAGAAGATTTCCCCTTGATCTGCCATTCAGCGGTAAAGGACGAATAGTTGGCCCCGATACTGCGCTGGAGATAAAACGGGGTATTAAAGGTCTCATACATAAATTGCTGGATATATTCCTTGTCGATCCAGGTAGCGCCCAGACGCACCTCAATCTCCGATGCATCCAGGTCTTTGGGTTGGGCGGCGGTAAGAGCTTCCACATTGACTGCAAAAGAAGGGTCCTGCTGTGCCGCCCGCTGCGCCTGACGCAGTTTGCGGCGTACATTGCCGGAGAGGTATTCATCAGCAGTCACATAATGGGGCAATCCGTCCTGCTCCAGCTGTCCCGGTACACGGAAGATCACGCCTTGCAGTTCTCCGGCCAGTTCTTCTTTTGTTTTTCCGGTAAGCTGGCTCATATAGCCCATATCCACGCAGGCTTTTTCCGAGATGGACACCGCCAGTGCTTCACTTGCCGTATCCACCACAGCCACCGCCTGATGGGGCTTGATGGTCCGCTTGGTGAACATATCTGCCTTGCGTTCCAGCTTTCCGTCCTCGTCGATGACTTCCAGCGCACAGAGCAGGTAATAGGAAGAATCGTCTGCATAGGCCAGACGGTTTGCACGGTCATTGATGAGACCGTATTTGGCAGAAAAGCTGTCATAGAGCTGGTTCAGTTCCGACTGCTTCTCCCGAATGGTGCTGTCCAGAACCGCTGCGTCCATCTGAAGGTCGATCAGTTCCTGCACACAATCCCGCAGTCCCACAAGACCTTTCACACGGGCTTCGGCGGTAGCGTTGAGGTCAGGGCGCACCATACGGCTGTTTTCCCGGTAGTACACCTGCCCGTCTACAATGGCATAGGAATAGTTCTTCACATTGGGGTCGGCAGGAATGGAGGTGTCAATGGCTTCGCCCTCGCCCAGCTCCGGCAGCGCGGCCTCCTGGTAGGTGCCGCGAATGTACTTCACGGCATCGTGCAGCTGATCGGCCAGCTCCAGCCCCTCGATGGGGGCCACGGTGTAATCCTGTTTGCCGTATTGGGTGCTTTCGGCGGTGGGCCGCCCCAGCACCATCTCCGGGTGATCTACGAAATACTGGTTGACAGCAAAGCCATCTTCGGTCTTGCCAAGCTGCACCCATGCAGGTTCAATATCCGCAGGGCGGTCACGTTTTTGCAAAAAGATAATGTCGCTGACAACATCCGTGCCAGCAT
>ERZ1106930.378-NODE-378-length-10133-cov-2.453066_pt1 | contig 10133 bp, 8 predicted proteins | sample MGYA00403663_ERZ1106930 | MGnify/ENA primary metagenome ERZ1106930 (study PRJEB35170, sample SAMEA104062438) | human gut metagenome | biome: human gut; feature: human-associated habitat; material: faeces | place: Denmark | collected 2012-06-26 ... | reverse complement strand
AAAGTTGGCTTGTGAAGCCGGTTTTCGGGGGTTTTGTTTGTACGGAAAACCAAAGCCGCCGCACCCTGCCCGGAAACTCCGGCAGCAGAATGCGGCGGCGTATTGATCCAAAAAACTTACTTGGAGATCTTCTGGCCGACCCAGATGCAGATGCAGGCACCGATCACCGAAATGGCAAAGGAAGAAAAGCTGCCGGAGGCGTGGATGCCCAGCAGGCCGAACAAAAACTCGCCCACAAAGCTGCCCAGAACACCCATGAGGATGTTGCGGCTAAACGAAGTCTCGGTGCCCATGAAGCGCCCGGCAACATAACCGGCCAGTGCGCCCACCAGCACGCCCACCGCCAGCGAGACCAGCACGCCCAGCAGGGAGAAAAGCCCCATCAGGCAGCCCACCAGGACGCAGATCAAAGCAATGATAAGTAAAATCGTCAATGTGATCATAAGACAGACCTCCTTATAGATCCGCCTGCGCGCCGGAGAGCTCCAGCGCATAGCGGCAGATATCCTTCAAACAGCATTTTTCGCACTCCGGTTTGCGTGCATTGCACACGGCCCGGCCGTGCATCACGAAGCGGTGGCACAGATCGCTGCCTTCTTCGGGCGGGACGATCTTCCACAGCGCCATCTCCACCTTCTGCGGCTCCTTGATGCCGTCCACAAGGCCGATCTTATTGCACAGGCGGATGCAGTGGGTGTCGGTCACGATGGCCGGCTTGCCGAACACGTCGCCCATGATGAGGTTCGCGCTCTTGCGGCCGACGCCGGGCAGGGCCAGCAGTTCTTCAAAGGTGGTGGGCACCTGGCAGTCGTACTTGTCCCGCAGCACCCGCATACAGGCGGAGATGTCCCGCGCCTTGGAGCGGCCCAGGCCGCAGGGCTTTACGATGACTTCAATGTCCTCCGGTTCTGCGGCGGCAAGGGCGGCCACGCCGGGGTATTTTGCAAACAGATCTTCCACCACGATGTTCACTCGTGCATCGGTGCACTGGGCCGCCAGCCGCACACTGACCAGCAGCTGCCAGGCATGGTCATAATCCAATGTGCACCCGGCGTCCGGGTACTCCTTTTTCAGCCGGTCGATGACCTCCAGTGCCAGCGCCTTCTTGGCGGTCAGGTCTTCCGGCGCTTTTTTCGTTGCGGGCATCTCACCACTCCTTTCGGCAAAAGACTGCCCTGATAATACCATGTTTTGCGCTTTTTGTAAACTGCCGTCGAAGATTATCTGAGAATGATTTTCAGATAAAGCCTTGCCCTTGCCGCCAAAATGCGATATACTATAAGAAAAACACCGGGGATTGCGCCCGGCAGGAAGGGAGGGGAACAGGATGAACGAACCACTGGCACAGCGTCTGCGCCCGAAGACACTGGCAGACGTGTGCGGCCAGCAGCACCTGCTGGCACCGGGGCGGGTGTTCCGCCGCACCATTGAGAGCGGCCGCATCCCCAACATGATCTTCTACGGCCCGTCCGGCACAGGCAAGACCACCGTGGCCCGCATCATTGCCGAGAACAGCGGCATGACCCTGCACAAGCTCAACGGCACCTCCTGCGGCACCGGCGACATCAAGGCCGTGCTCAAGGATATCGGCACGCTGGCAGGGGCCGGCGGCATCCTGCTGTATCTGGACGAGATCCAGTACCTGAACAAAAAGCAGCAGCAGAGCCTGCTGGAATGCATTGAGGACGGTTCGGTGACGCTGATCGCATCCACTACCGAGAACCCCTATTTTTACATTTATAATGCACTGCTGTCCCGCTGCACGGTGTTCGAGTTCAAATCGCTCTCCGCAGCAGACGTGGAGCGCGGGCTGCACAACGCGGTGAAGAAGCTCTCCGAAGGCGAGGACACCGAGGTCTGCATGGACGAGGACGCCTGCGCCTATCTGGCCGAAAGCGCCGGGGGCGATCTGCGCAAGGCGCTGGGCTGCCTTGATTTTGCGGTGACGGCGGCACCCGTCGAGGACGGCAAAAAACACATCACGCTGGAAATGATCCAGCAGGTTACCCGCCGCACGGCTATGCGCTATGACCGGGAGGGCGACGACCACTACGACATCGTCTCGGCCTACCAGAAGTCCATGCGCGGCTCCGACCCGGACGCCGCCCTGCATTATCTGGCCCGCCTTCTGGAAGCAGGCGACCTGCCCTCGGCCTGCCGCCGATTGATGGTCTGCGCCTGCGAGGACGTGGGCCTTGCGTACCCGCAGATCATCCCCATCGTGAAGGCGGCGGTGGATGCCGCCAACATGGTGGGCCTGCCGGAAGCCCGGCTGCCGCTGGCAGATGCGGTCATTCTGGTGGCCACCAGCCCCAAATCCAACAGTGCCCACGACGCCATCAACGCGGCCATCGCAGATGTGCAGGCGGGCCGCACCGGGCCCATCCCGCGCCAATTGCAGAACAAGCATTACGATGGTGAGGACGCCCTGGTGAAAGGCCAGAACTACAAATATGCCCACGACTACGCCCACCACTGGGTGGCCCAGCAGTATCTGCCGGATGCCATCAAGGACGTGAAGTACTACACCTTCGGGGACAACAAGACCGAGCAGGCCGCCCGGGCCTACTGGGCGAAGATCAAGGGCGAGGAGAACGTCTGACCCCTATAAGAAAAACAAAGGAGAAGGATATGCGATATTCCAAACAGCGCGAGCTGGTCATGCAGACGGTGCAGAACCTCTGCGACCACCCCACCGCCGAGGAAATTTACGATGCCGCCGTCAAGGAGTGCCCGGGTCTGAGCCTTGGCACCGTCTACCGCAACCTGAACAGCCTGGTGGACGCGGGCTGGGTGCGCCGGGTGTCCATCCCGGGCAAGGCAGACCGCTTTGACCACACGCTGCCCTGGCACAGCCACCTGTACTGCACTGTGTGCGGCGGCGTGACCGACGCCGAGGTGGACGAAAAGCAGGTGATGAAGCTGGTCAAGAACCAGAAAGGCCGCGTGCAGGACTGCGCCGTGGTGCTCATCGGCGTGTGCGAAGCCTGCTGCGAGAAGCAGATGCGTGAAAATGCGCAGTGACCTTGCGGAAAAAATGGCTTCTCCCTCTTGCCCGAACGGCGCAAAGAGCGTATACTAAAGAGAGCTTTTGAAGAATGCTTCGGAGCAAACGATTAAAAAGAGTTTCGCCGTGCGGGGCGTGTGCCCCGGCGGAGAAGGATGGTTTCATTGGAATACATTAGTTTTGAGCACAACAACATCGCCGCCGAGCTGGTGAAGCAGGCCTACGACACCCCGCCGCTGGCTTTCGTGCACAGCTACGGCTGCCAGCAGAACGTGAACGACGGCGAGCGCATCAAGGGCGTGCTGGTGGATATCGGCTACGGCCTGTGCGATAAGCCCGAGGACGCCGACCTCATCCTGTTCAACACCTGCGCCGTGCGTGAGCACGCCGAGCAGCGCGTGTTCGGAAACGTGGGCGCGCTGAAGGGTCTCAAGGAGAAAAAGCGCGGCCTTATCATCGGCCTGTGCGGCTGCATGGCCAACCAGAAGCATGTGGTGGAAAAGCTGCGCCAGAGCTACCCCTACGTCGATCTTGTGTTCGGCGTGGACGGCATCGACACCCTGCCGCAGCTCATCGCCCAGAAGCTGCAAAAGCACAAGCGCGTGCTGCTGGACCCGGCCCAGCGCCCGGTCATCGTGGAGAACATCCCCATCCGGCGCGAGAGCGAGTTCCGCGCCTGGCTGCCCATCATGTATGGCTGCGACAACTTCTGCACATACTGCATCGTGCCCTATGTGCGCGGCCGCGAAAAGAGCCGCAAGCCCGGCGACATCCTGGCCGAGTTCCGCGGCCTTGTGGAAGCAGGCTACAAGGAGATCACCCTGCTGGGCCAGAACGTGAACAGCTACGGCAAGGGCCTGGAAGAACAGATCGACTTCTCCGACCTGCTCAACCTGCTGTGCACCGTGCCGGGCGACTACCACATCCGCTTCATGACCAGCCACCCGAAGGACGCCAGCCACAAGCTCATCGACACCATTGCGGCCCAGCCGAAGCTGTGCAAGCACCTGCATCTGCCGGTGCAGTGCGGCTCGGATGAACTGCTGAAAAAGATGAACCGCCACTACACCGTGGAGCAGTACCTCGAGCTCATCGAGTACGCCCGCAAGACCGTGCCCGGCATCACCTTCTCCAGCGACATCATCGTCGGCTTCCCCGGCGAGACGGAGGAAGACTTTGTCAAAACGCTGGAGCTGGTGCAGAAGGTGGGCTACATGCAGCTGTTCACCTTCATTTACTCCAAGCGCACCGGCACCAAGGCTGCCGATATGCCGGACCCCACCCCCCGCAAGGAGAAGACCGACCGCATGACCCGCCTGCTCAAGGTGCAGGACGAGATCGCCATGGCGCTGGTCAAGGCGCAGGTGGGCCAGACCGTCAAGGTGCTGGTGGAAGGCTTTGGCCGCGGCGAAGGCACCCTCTCTGGCCGGCTGGACAACAACCTGACCGTGGAGTTCACCGCAGACCCGGCGCTGCTGGGCCAGTATGCAAATGTACACCTCACCGGCGCACGGGCTACCGTGCTGCTGGGCGAGCTGGAAGCAGAATGACGTGATTCCGGGGCCATTTCCGCCCCTGAAAGAATACAATATAAGGAGATAAAACCAATGGATTGCATTGATCTTTTCAAGCGCGCAGCTGTTGCGCTGCAGACCGATAACCGCTACCTCGTGCTGGACCAGGCCCGCAAGGCAAACGACAAGGACGAGGAACTGCAGAACCTGATCGGCGAGTTCAACCTGGCCCGCATGGACCTGAACAACGAGATCGGCAAGACCGAGCGCAACGACGCCCGCATCGCAGAGCTGAACGAGAAGGTGAACAGCCTCTATGGCCAGATCATGAGCAACGAAGGCATGGTTGCTTACAACGAGGCCAAGCGCGACTGCGAGAACCTTGTGAACTATATCGACGCCATCATCAACACTGCGATGAACGGCGGCGACCCCATGACCGTGCAGGAGCCTTCTGCTTCCTGCACCGGCAGCTGTTCCACCTGCGGCGGCTGCCACTAAAACCAGCAGAACACGGAACGCGGCTGTGCAAAACAGACCGCGTTTTGTTTGCAAAGGCGGTTACAAGCCGCAAACTGTAGAAAACGGGAGAGAGGAAAAAACATGGCAGAGCTGTCGCCCCTGATGCAGCAATACATTGAGATCAAAAATCAACATAAGGACGAAATTCTCTTTTACCGCATCGGTGACTTTTACGAGATGTTCTTCGACGACGCCCTCACGGTGTCCAAAGAGCTGGACCTGACCCTGACCGGCAAGCAGTGCGGCCTGGAGGAGCGCGCCCCCATGTGCGGCGTGCCCTTCCACAGCTACGAAAACTATGTGGCCCGCTTGATCGCCAAGGGCTATAAGGTGGCCATTTGTGAGCAGATGGAAGACCCGGCCAAGGCCAAGGGCCTCGTCAAACGGGATATCATCCGCGTGGTCACGCCCGGCACGGTCATCGAGAGCAGCATGCTGCAGGACGACCGCAACAACTACATCGCCAGCATCTACCTGAAGGGCAAGAAGGCGGGCCTGTGCTTTGCCGATGTCTCCACCGGCACGGCCCACATCACCGAGCTGAGTGCGGACAAGATCGCCTCGGCGGTCATCACCGAGCTGTGCCGCTACCACCCCAGCGAAGTGCTGATGAATCCCGGCCTGCTGGACTGCCGCGAAGTGACGGCTTACATCAAGAAAAGTCTGACCTGTTCGGTGGAACTCATCGAGGACGAACGCTATGCGCCGGGCCTTGTGAGCACGGCGCTGGAAGGGCAGTTCGGCCGCAGCTGGGCCCAGGCCACCGGCATCGCCGAGGACGGCCTGGTGCGCTTTGCCATGGCGGCGCTGCTGGAGTACCTGCATGACACCCAGATCAAGGGTGTGGAACGCCTGAAAACGGTCATTACTTATAACAAAGCCCAGTTCATGTGGCTTTCGTCGGTGACGCGGGCCAACCTGGAGCTGACCGAAACGCTGCGCGGCCGCGAAAAGCGCGGCACCCTGCTGTGGGTGCTGGACAAGACCAGAACCTCCATGGGCAAGCGGCTGCTGCGCGGCTGGATCGAGCAGCCGCTGCTCTCCAGCACCCTCATCAACCGCCGCCTGAACGCCGTGGAAAGCCTTGTGAAGCAGACCATAGTCCGCGGCGACCTGATCGACGAGCTGGGCTACGTCGCGGATATGGAGCGCCTGATGACCCGCACGGTCTACGGCTCCGCGACCCCGAAGGAGATCTACACGCTGGCCCAGACCTGCGACCGCCTGCCCAGCCTGCGCAAACAGGCTGAGAGCTGCGGCTGCCCGGAGCTGGCCGAGCTGGCGGCCCGCATCGACCCGCTGGAGGATATCAAGGCCCGCATCTTTGCGGCGGTGGACCCGGAAGCGCCTTCCACCCTCAAGGATGGCGGCGTCATCGCCAAGGGCTACCACGCCGAGGTGGACGAGCTGCGCTCCATCCGCGACAACACCAAGGGCGTGCTGGCCCAGCTGGAAGCCCGCCTGCGGCAGGAGACCGGCATCCCCAAGCTGAAAATTGCCTATAACCATGTCTATGGCTACTACATCGAGGTCAGCAATTCCTATAAGAGCATGGTGCCGGAGACCTACATCCGCAAGCAGACCCTGACCACCGGCGAGCGCTACATCACCCAGGAACTGAAAGAGCTGGAAAGCAAGATCCTGGGTGCCCACGAACGGCTGATCACGCTGGAACGCCGCCTGTTCGACGAACTGCTGGAAAGCATCAGCGCCCAGCTGGACCGCATCCAGCGCACCGCCAACGCGGTGGCTCAGCTGGATGTGCTCACGGCACTGGCCCAGGTGGCGGCCGAGAACAACTACTGCCGCCCCATTGTGGATGACGGCGACGAGCTCACCATTACCGAGGGCCGCCACCCCGTGGTGGAGCAGATGCTGAAGGGCAGCCTGTTCGTGCCCAACGACACCACCCTCAACTGCACCACCGACCGCTGCCTGATCATCACCGGCCCGAACATGGCGGGGAAATCGACGTACATGCGCCAGAATGCGCTGATCGCCCTGATGGCACAGATCGGCTCCTTCGTCCCGGCGTCCAGCTGCCATGTGGGCGTGGTGGATGCCATCTTCACCCGCATCGGTGCATCGGATGACCTGTCTGCCGGCCAGTCCACCTTCATGGTGGAGATGACCGAGGTGGCCGACATTCTGAAAAATGCCACCCCGAAAAGCCTTGTGGTGCTGGACGAGATCGGCCGCGGCACCTCCACCTTTGACGGCATGAGCATTGCCCGCGCCGTGGTGGAGCACATCACCGACCCTGCCAAGGGCCTGGGCTGCAAGACCCTGTTTGCCACCCACTACCATGAGCTGACCGAACTGGAAGGCGCGCTGGATGGCGTGAAAAACTACAATATTGCAGTGAAAAAGCGCGGCGAGGACATCACCTTCCTGCGGCGCATCATCCGCGGCCCCGCCGACGACAGTTACGGCATCGAGGTGGCAAAGCTGGCCGGTCTGCCCGGCAGCGTGACCCGCCGCGCCCACGAAGTGCTGCGCACGCTGGAAGCCACTGCCCCCAAAAACAAGGTGGAGCAGATGGATTTTGACGCTCTGCAGGAGTACAATTCTCCCGCCGTGCCCAGCGAGATGATGGAAAAACTGGAAGCGCTGGACGTGGAGACCCTGACCCCCATCGAAGCGCTGAACTTCCTCTATGAGCTGAAAAAGACCCTGAAAGGCAGCCTGAACGGTTAACGGCTGCCCCGCAAAAACCATGAAGGAGGGAACACCATGGCAGTGATCCATGTTCTGGACAAGCACACCGCAGAGCTCATCGCCGCCGGTGAGGTCGTCGAGCGGCCTGCATCGGTGGTGAAGGAGCTGCTGGAAAACTCCATTGATGCCGGAGCGACCCAGATCACCATAAGCATCGAATCCGGCGGCGTGAAGCTGATCGAGATCAGCGACAACGGCACCGGCATTGAAGCGGAATATATCTCCACGGCGTTTATCCGCCATGCCACCAGTAAAATTGAAAAGCCGGACGATCTGAACAGCATCCACACGCTGGGCTTCCGCGGCGAAGCACTGGCGTCCATTGCCAGCGTGGCCCGTGTGGAGCTGACCACCCGCACCGAAGTGGACGAGTTTGCCACGGTCTACTGCATCGAGGGCGGGGAGGAGGTCTCCCGGGAGCCGGGTGCCCGCGCTGTGGGCACCACCATCCGGGTGAAGGACCTGTTCTATAACACCCCCGCCCGCATGAAGTTCCTCAAAAAGGACTCCTCGGAGGGCACCTTTGTGGCCGATAACGTGGCGCATGTGGCCCTCAGCCACCCGGAGGTGAGCGTCAAGTTCATCCGGGAAGGCAAACTGCAGTATGTCACCCCCGGCGACGGCCAGCTGCGCGGGGCTGCCTATGCGGTGCTGGGCCGTGAGTTCAGCCGCGACCTCATCGAGCTGGAAAACCAGGAGGGTGTCTACCACATTGCGGGCCTTATCACCCCGCCCAAGAGCTGCCGTGCCAGCCGCAGCATGCAGCATTTCTACATCAACGGCCGTTATGTGCGCAACCGCACCATGATGGCCGGCATGGAGATGGCCTTCAAGGGCACCATGATGCAGGGCAAGTTCCCGGGCGGCATCCTGCTGCTGCAGATGCCCGCCGATCTGGTGGATGTGAACGTGCACCCGGCCAAGATCGAGGCCCGTTTTGCCCGGGAAAACGATGTGTTTGACGTCGTCTACCATGCCGTCAAGCTGGCGCTGGCCCAGCCCGGTACCGGGGAACGGCTTTTCACCTTTGAAGCAGACAAAAAAGAAGAATCTGCCAAAAATGAAAAAACTATCGCAGAAGAAATCAAAAATGATGTAAAGAAAAACAACTTTACGGGGCTTTCGGCCATCATTTCGGGCCAGGCAGACCCCGGCGCTCTGCCGCAGCAGCCCCAGAAACAGGCAGTGGGGCCTGCCCCGGAAATTGTGCGCCCGCAAATGGCAGCAGCCCCGGAAGCTCCGGTGCAGTCCGGCCGTCCGCGCTGGCAGAGTGCTTCTGCCGATGCCGATATTCTGGACCCCTTTGTGACACTGCACAGCCCGTCTGCTGACGCCCAGCCGCAAACGGAACCTTTCCGTACCGCGGCCAACGAAGCGCAGCTGGATGTAGAACCGGAGATGCCGGAAACAAATCTCCATGCAGAGCAGAACCACATGGCTGCCTGGGACCCGGCCCCTGAGATGCCGCCGGAGCAGCCCGCCGCCCCTGTATCGGAGCCGGAAGAAGCACCGACGGAGGAAACGGCAGAGCAGACCGAGCCGGAACAGATGAACTTCGACCCCACGGCCGGGCGGCCTGAACCGCTGCACTATGTGGGCGAAGTGTTCAAGACTTATATTCTGGCCGAGCGCGGTGATGAGCTGTGCCTTATTGATAAGCACGCCGCCCACGAGCGTCAGTTGTTCGAAAAGTTGGCGGCCAATTATGGCAATGTGCCCAGCCAGATGTTGCTGGAACCGATGGCTATCGACCTGGCAGCCGAAGAAAAGCAGGCGCTGCTGGATAACATCCCGCTGCTGGAAAACGCGGGTCTTGAGATCGCGGATTTCGGCGGCGGCACCGTGGTGCTGCGGGCAGTGCCTGCGGACGTGGAGCCGCAGAACGCCGAAAGCCTGCTGATCGAGATCGCCAACAAGCTGCTCAAGGGCGGCCACGATGCACTGAACGAGCACACCGAGTGGGTGTTGCATTCCATCTCCTGCCGTGCGGCCATCAAGGCGGGGGACAAGTCCTCCCCGCAGGAGCTGCTGGCGCTGGCCGAAAAGATCCTTTCCGGCGAAGTGCCGCCTTTCTGCCCTCACGGCCGCCCCTGCGTGCTCAAGTTGACCCGAAAGGAGCTGGAAAAGCAGTTTGGACGCATCGTATAAACACCCGGTCGTGGCAGTGGTGGGCCCCACGGCCACCGGCAAAACGGCCTTGGGCGTAGCGCTGGCCGAACAGTTCGGGGGCGAAGTAATCAGCTGCGACTCCATGCAGATCTACAAAGGTCTGGACGTGGGCACGGCCAAGGTGACACCGGAGGAGACCTGCGGCATCCCGCATCACGGGGTGGATATCCTCACGCCGGACAAGCCCTTCAGCGTGGCGGATT
>ERZ1106930.375-NODE-375-length-10267-cov-80.214454_pt1 | contig 10267 bp, 6 predicted proteins | sample MGYA00403663_ERZ1106930 | MGnify/ENA primary metagenome ERZ1106930 (study PRJEB35170, sample SAMEA104062438) | human gut metagenome | biome: human gut; feature: human-associated habitat; material: faeces | place: Denmark | collected 2012-06-26 ... | reverse complement strand
TTTGCATAATAAAATGCACCTTCTAAAGTTTGTCTAACTTTTGGGGTGCATTTCAAAGCCGGTGGATGTTTATTCCGTTTCGCCCGCGCAAAAGCAGGCGAGATTCCGCTTTTTCCTCCCGCCGCCGATGTAATGTGTGCCTTTTTTGTTGCCATCGGGGTCGCCCGTATTGACTTCCCCATCGGGCGGCTTTATTATGGAATAAAATGGGGGGGCGGATTGCCCTGCCCGAAAAATTCCAGGAGGGAAAGATGAAAAGAAGGATCGTATCGATTCTGGCTCTTCTCGTCGCGATGGCGATGTTCTGCGGAATATTTGTCGCCTGCGCGCCCGATGAGCCCAAGGACCCCGTCACTTACATCGTCACGTTCGACGCGAACGGCGGCACGCTGACGGGCAGCGCCGAAGCGGAAGTCAAGGAGGGCGGAAAGATCACGAACGCGCCCACCGCGGCAAAAGAGGGCTTCACCTTCGAGGGCTGGTTTACGGCAAAGACGGACGGCACGGCGATTGATCTATCGACCTACGTCGTGAACGCCGACGTCACGCTGTACGCGCAGTACAAGGAAGAGGAGACGCCGCAGCCCAAGGAGTACACCGTCACGTTCGACGCGAACGGCGGCACGCTTGCCGGCAACGCGACCGTAAAGGTCGAAGAGGGCGGCAAGATCGCGGGCGCTCCCGCTGCTTCGATGGCAGGCAGCACCTTTGACGGCTGGTTCACCGCCAAGACGGGCGGCGACAAGGTAGATCTTTCGACCTACACCGTCAGCGCGGACGTCACGCTGTACGCGCATTACGAAGTTATGGGCGATACGGGCATGCCCGTGGCGGCGATCTCCGGCGGCTACCGTATCGAGGCGGAGAATGCGCTCGTCGAGGGCGAGATCTCCAGCAACGACGGCACGAAGACGAGCTTTGTCGAGGAAAACATCGCTGCGGCGAGCGGCAACAAATCCGTCGGATATCTGGGTGTCGTGGGCAACACGGTGACCTTCAAGTTCTATGCCGACAAGGCGGGCAAGGCGGAGATCAAGTTCCTGATGTCCAGCAACAACACGAAGATGGACTTCACGGAAGGCTTCCTCATTTGGGTGGAGGACCAGGTCGTCACGACTTCGGACATCACCGTTGCGCTCAACGGCGCGGACATCGCGTTCGAGCCGGCGACGCTCCGCGGTGCGGGCGCCGAGGAGCCGATGACGTGGAACAAGTACTTCGACCCGCTGTCGCTGGGCCAGTGCGACCTCGTCGCGGGGCTCAACACCGTCGTCATCACGGTGCAGGCGACCACCGTTCCCAACCTCGACTGCATGGACGTCATCACCGATTCGGTCGTCATCTCGCAGACGGGTGTCGGCGGCGGCACTGCGCCTGCTCCCGCGGACGCGACCTATGACGGCGACATCTCCTACGACATCGTGGTCGGCAGCTATGAAGGCGGCCCCGCGATCGAGAAAGTGATCGTGAAATTTGACGATCCCGTCAGCGCGGACAGCCTCAAAGCAAACAGCTTTACGCTCAAAAACGGCACGGCGACCGTCGGCGGGAATAACCAGACCGTCTATCTGTGCGACGAGAACGGCAACGAAACGGAGGACGCGACCTCCCTGTACGCCGCCGTCGAATACGAAGTGAGCTACGGGATGTGGTCGTTCAACAACAACCTTTCTCCCTTCACCTATCAGCAGAGCAATGCGCACAACGTCTGGAACGACATGTCCAAATACACGCTGACCGTCGCCAAAGGCCTGGTGATCGGCGGCGAAGAGTACACAAAGTATGCAAACGTCGCGTACGGGGAGACGCTCGTCCCCTGCATGGCGGACTGGCGCACGGACGGCAAGTTCTCCGATAAGATCACCTGGAACGAAGAGGCGCGCACCGTCGAGCTGACCTACGGTGCGTACGAACCCGCGGCGCTCAAGGCGGACGACGTCAAGAACGCGCTCATCATCTGGCTGCACGGCGGCGGCGAAGGCGGCACCGATCCCTCCGTTGCCATCCTCGGCAACCAGGTCACGCAGCTCTCCGGCGATCACATTCAGACCTTCTTCAAGACGGACGGCGCGGCGGGCGCATACGTGCTCGCGCCGCAGACGCCCACTTATTGGATGGACATCGGCGACGGCAAGCAGGCGTCCTCGCCCGAGGCGAGCGTCTACACCGAGTCTCTCTACAAACTGATCACGACCTATGTGACCGAGAACGGCGACATCGACATGGACCGCATCTATCTCGGCGGCTGCTCCAACGGCGGCTGGATGACCTTCGACCTGCTCTTCAAGCACGGCGAATACTTCGCGGCGGCTTATCCCGTGTCCGCTCCCTATGACACGAAGTACATCACCGACGAGATGATCGAGTCGATCAAGGACATCCCGATGTGGATCACTCAGGCGAAGGCGGACGGCACCATCCCCGTCACCGAAGCGGGACAGGGCTGGGGCACGAGAGGGGACTTCCTCAACATCAACGCCAACTACGTCTACACCGAACTGCTCAAAGCGGGCGCAAAGAACGTCTGGTACAGCCTGTTCGACAAGGTCACCGTGGACGGCGTGACCTATGACGGGCACTGGTCGTGGATCTACACGCTGCGCGACGACTGCAAGTACGTGCAGGCGACGAAAGGCGCGGACGGCGCGGAATTCACCATCGCGGATCTGGACGTCGACAGCAAGCTGACGGTCAAGATCGACGGCAAAGACGCGACCATCTGGCAGTGGCTCGCGGCGCAGTCCAAGGCGGCCGACGAGGCATAAAACAAACAAAAGACAGGCGCGGGGCGATCGCCCCGCGCTGATTTTTTATCGTGATTTCCGAGAGAAAAACAGTATCCGACGGCAGGGAGACAAAATAGAGAAACCGTCCTTTTCGGCTGTTTCCGCAGTCGGAACTTTTCCGCGCCCCGCCGTCACGATAATTATAATATCAAACGCGCCAAATGGCAATCGCCTTGACCGAATTTCATAAAAAAAACGTATAATGCGACCGTTCGGTCGCATCATACGTCCATTCTCATATGGTGGAAAACCGATATACTATCGTATGTACGCGTTTTTCTCCCGCTCTCAGCACGGGAACGTCGAAGCCCGAGAGGTTGACGGCGTTGGGGACGAACTGCGGTTCGAGACAGAACGCCGTGCGCGGGCCGTAAGTCGCCGTTTTGCCGCGGACGCGCGCAAGTCCGCCCGAGGTGTACAGTTGCAGGCCGGGCAGGTCGGACGAGATCTCCAGCTTTATGCCCGTGGACTTGCAATACGCCGACGCGGATGGCGTGCCCGACGGGAAGAAGTTGTGATCGTAACCGCCCGTCGCCGCCAGAGCGTCGCCGCCCTCGGCGATCGCGGTCGCTATGCAGCGGTATTCGCGGAAATCGAAGGGCGTGCCTTCCACGCTCCGCACCTCGCCCGTCGGGAGGTGTCCGCGTATGGGCGCGTATGTCTGCGCGTTTATGCGCAACATGGTGTCGTCCAGCGTGGGCGCGCTCTCGCCCGAGAGCGCGAAGTACAGATGACAGGTGGGCGCCCACAGCGTGTCGCGGTCGCTCACCGCCGAATACCGCACGATCAGTTCGTCGCCGCGCACGGAGTATTCCGCGGTGAAGGTCAGGCGGCCGGGAAAGCCCTGGTCGCCGTCCGGACTGACCAGCGTGAGCGCGAGCGTGCCGTCCGCGCGTTCTTCGGCATCGAACACGCGCCTGTCGAAGCCCTCCGCTCCGCCGTGATTGGTGTTCTCGCCGTCGTTGCGGACGATGTCGTAAGTCTTGCCGTCCAGCGTGAACCGCCCGCCTGCGATGCGGTTGGCCACTCTGCCCACGGCCGCGCCCGCGTAAGACCCGCTGGCGAGGTAGTCCTCCACCGTGCGGAAGCCCAGGCAGACGTCCACGCCGCGATAGCGGAGCGCGTGGACGATGCCGCCGAGATCGAGCACCTCGGCGGTAAGGTCGCCGCCCGTGAGGGTATGAGCGTATACCTCACGGCCGCTGTATATGCCGTATAAGCGTTTCACGTGTCAGCTCTTGTATCCTTTGGGGTTTTTGGTCTGCCACTTCCAGAGCGAAGCGCACATGTCGTCCAGGCCGAGTTCGGCGTGCCAGCCGAGTTCGCGGGCCGCCTTGGATGCGTCGGCGTAGCAGGCGGCTATGTCGCCCGCGCGGCGGGGCTTGATGGAGTAAGGCAGTTTTTTGCCGCAGGCGCGTTCGAACGCGTGGATGACGTCCAGCACGCTGTAACCCACGCCCGTGCCGAGGTTGTAAGTGTACACGCCCGGCTTATCCATGTGTTCGATGGCGGCGACGTGGCCTTTGGCGAGGTCGACGACGTGGATGTAGTCGCGCACGCCCGTGCCGTCGGGGGTGTCGTAGTCGTTACCGAACACGCCTATCTCTTTAAGCTCGCCGATGGCGACCTTGGCGATGTACGGCGTGAGGTTGTTGGGGATGCCCTGCGGGTCCTCGCCTATCAGGCCGCTGGGGTGCGCGCCCACGGGGTTGAAGTACCGCAGGAGCATGATAGTCCAGTCGTGGTCGGACTTCCAGAGGTCGTTGAGCATGATCTCCTGGAAGTACTTGGAGGTGCCGTAAGGGTTGGTGGTGCCGCCCGTGCGGCAGGTCTCGTCCAGCGGAAGGCGTTCGGGAGTGCCGTAGACCGTGGCGGAGGAAGAGAACACGAATTTCTTGCAGCCGTGCGCGCGCATGGTCTCGAGGAGCACGAGCGTGCCGTAGAGGTTGTTGTCGTAGTATTCCAGCGGCTTGACGCAGGACTCGCCCACCGCTTTGAGACCGGCGAAGTGTATGACGCAGTCGATGGCGTTGTCGGTAAAGACGCGTTCCATCGTCGCGCGGTCGCGGACGTCCGCCTTGTAGAGCCGGATGCTCTTGCCCGTTATCTTACCCACGCGATCGATGCTCACGGGCGAAGAGTTGTCGAAGTTGTCGACGACGACCACTTCGTGACCCTTTTCCAGCAGTTCCACGCAGGTATGCGAGCCGATGTAGCCCGCGCCTCCCGTTACGAGTATCTTCATATCATGCCTCCCGTCGACGTCAGAGCTTGGTGACAGTGATACCGTCCTCTACCGTCGCGTCATAGAAATCCGCTTTGTAATCGGTGCGTGCGGCGTAGCGTTCGCCGACGTAGCGTTTGAAGTCGTCCAGGCCGTCCTTTCTGACGATGGACACCGTACAGCCGCCGAAGCCCGCGCCCGTCATGCGCGAACCCAGGCAGGCGGGGTGAACCTGCGCGGCGTCCGCGAGGGCGTCCAGCTCGGCGCCCGTGACCTCGTAGAGGTCGCGCAGCGACGCGTGCGATGCGGTGAGCAGTCTGCCCAGTTCGGGGATGTCGCCCTTTTTCATGGCGTCGGCCGCTCTTCTGACGCGGTCGCACTCATACACCACGTGGCGCGCGCGGTCGAGTATCTTGCCGCTCAGCACGCCGGCGTGTTTTTCGAAGTCGGCGGGCGTCAGATCCGCCAGGCAGCCGATGTCGGTGACCGTCTGCAAGCGGGACAACGCCTCTTCCGTTTCCGCGCGGCGCTCGTTGTACTTGCTCTGCACGAGGCTGTGCGGTTTGTTGCAATTGGCTATGACCAGCGCGCAGTCGCCCAGGTCGAGCGGGACGTACTCCCGTTCGAGCGTCTTGCAATCGAGCAGGACGGCGCAGCCTTTCTTGCCGCACGCGGAGGCGTACTGGTCCATGATGCCGCAGTTCACGCCCGCGAAGTCGCGTTCGGCGCGCTGTGCGAGCAACGCCACTTCCACGTTGTTGAAGCTCTCGCCCGCCGCGACGGCGCACGCCGCGATGGTGGACACCTCTATGGCGGCCGAGCTGGACAGCCCGCTGCCGAAGGGCACGCTGCAGCTCTGGAGCATGTCGCAGCCCACCAGCTTATGCCCGGCGTTCTTCCACATGAGCGCGCTGCCCGCCTGGTAGTTGCCGTAGCCCAGGCCGCGGTACGCGTCCAGGTCGTTTATGTCCAGCGACACGGTATCGGGAAGGGTCGTCCACGAGAGATTGATCCTGTCGGTGCCGTTGGGGCGGACGTACACGGTATTGCACAGCGACAGCGCCGCGGGGAACACCTTGCCGCCGCAGTAGTCCACGTGCTCGCCGATGATGTTGACGCGTCCCGCCGCCGTTACCTTATAATCATAACATTTTTTATCCGTCATGGCAAGTCAAACCCCGCTCCTTTAAGAAATTCCGCACAGTCTTCCGCGCGCTCGAACACCGCGGTGTTGCGGAGTATGCGCTCGCACACGTCGGCGAGCTCCGCCTTGACGGCCTCGTGTATGCGTTCGGGCGTTCCGTCGCCCGCGAGGCGCGCTTTCAGCTCGGAGAAGATCATGGAGAAGTCGGACAGCGCGTCCGTGAGCTCTTCCCCGCGCGCGAGCAGGCCTTCCAGCTCGGCGAGCTGGCGCACCAGCCGCCCGGGGAGTATGAACAGCCCCTGCGCCTCTATCAGGCCTATGGATTCCTTTTTGATGACGTGGAACTCGGGATGCGCGTGGAACACGCCGTCGGGGTAGCGCTCACTGGTGATGTTGGAGCGCAGTATGACGTTCATCGAGTACTTGCCGTTACGCTTGGTGACGGTGGGGCTGACGGCGTTGTGCACGCCGTCGGCGTTCTCGGGTATTATTCCCCGTTCCTCGTCGCGGTATGACACCCAGTGGGTGCGGATGCGCTCGCACAGCTCGGCGACGACGTCGCGGTCGCGCGAAACGACGCGCACCGCCGTGCCCGGCCAGTCCAGCACGCCCACTTCCGCCTCGGGGAAGTCGGGCGCGCGCATGCGCAGTCCGATGCGCGCGCGGTGGAGCGGGAGCACCTCGCCGCCGCCCTGGAAATGATCGTGAGCGAGCACGCTCCCGCCTATCCTGGGGAGCGGCGCGTTGCAGCCGATGAAGTAGTGCGGGAACGCGTCCACGAAGTCCATGAGCTTGACGAACGTGGAGCGGTCCACGTGCATGGGCGTGTGTTTGCAGTTGACGGCTATGCCGTGCTCGCGGAAGTACCCGTAAGGCGAATACTGCCAGAACCAGTCCTCGCCGTCCAGACGGAGGTCCACCGTGCGGAGCGTGCGCTTGGCGCGCCCGAAGAAGCCCTCGTTCTCGCGGCAGATGGTGCATTTTGGATAGCCGCCCTTGGTGGAGTTGCCGCTCGCCGCCTTTTTGGGGTCGCGGAACTCGGGCTTGGACGTGTTTATGGTGATCGTCAGCCCGTTGGCGCCGTCGAAGCGCGGGTTGGCGTCCAGTTTTTCCTTTTTGACGTAGTCGTTCGCCACCGAGTACGCGTACAGCCAGTCGGTGGCGCGGCGCGCGCTCCGACGTCTGAGCCGCTCGAACTCGTCGCGCACCGCGGAGGGCGGCAGCGACAGCGCGCCCATGATCGCGTCGGACGCGGAGTCGACATCCGACTCGTCCAGCGTGCCCGCCGCCACGCAGGCGGAGGTCAGCGCCGAGAGCAGAGCGCCCACGCTCTCGCCCTCATAACGCGCGCCCGTGTCGCCGGGGTACGCCTCCGCTCCCGCGATGTGCAGGACGGTGTTGCGCGCGTACACCGCGTCGCGCGGGTCCAGCTCCAGCTTTTCCAGAGCGTAGGCAACGAGTTTGTCTATCGCACGGTAAATGTCTTGCATGATGTGCTCCGTTCAATACGATGGGGGTCAGTCGATGTCTATGACCGCGACGCCCTTCATGTCGCCGCCGGTCGCTTTGACGACGGTGCTGCCTTTCTCGCCCACGCGCACGACTGCGAGCGCGGAACCGTAATAGGTGTCCGTGACGTCGGACGCGTAACCGCGGGGGTTGTACGGGCAGGCGTTGCCCAGGGCGACCAGCTCGCCGTTCTCCACTTCCACTTTGACGTCCGCGCGCTCGAGGGGTTTGACTTCGCCCGCGTTGTCCGTGAAGTCCAGACGCACGAACGCCAGCTTGCCCGCGGGCACCGAACGCTCCTCGGGACGGACGGAGAGCACCGTTTCATCGCCCGCCGTGCGGAGCGAGGAACGGGAGAGCTCGTTGCCGTCCGCGTCGCAGGCGACGGCGGTCACTTCCCCGCCGTAGTACTTGGTGCGGAACTCGAAGCGGCAGTTCTTGCCCAGCTTCTTCTGCCCCACCTGCTTGCCGTTCACGAGCAGCTTGACGACGGGCGCGCGGGAGTACACCTCCACCTTGGCGTCGTTGCCGTCGCAGCCGTTCCACGACCAGGACGGGAACGCGTTGGTGAACTTCCAGCAGGAAGGCGACGGGCTGTCGTGCGTGTGGTTGACGGGGATCACCGCGATAGCGGGCTTATCCGTCAGCTCGAACGCCACTTTGGTGTAGAGCGCCTCGCCCAGCTCGCGGCCCGTCAGGTCCAGCCTGCCGCTGCCCGCGCTCACCCAGCCAAGGCCGTGCAGGTAGTCGGGGGCGTAGTCGCGGTACTCGCGCGTGCCGATGCCCACCTCGCCCAGGTAGTCGATGCCCGCCCACACGAAGTCGCCGATGAGCGCGTTGTTCTTCTTGGCGAGCTCCCAGAACGCGTAAGCGTCCGCGCAGAACGTCTCGCTGCCCAGTATGACGCGGTCGGGGTATTTCTTGAGGTCGCCCTTATAGCGCTTGATGCCGTAGTTGTAGCCCGCGACGTCCATGGCGGCGAACGCGTCGCGCGTCTTGCGGTCGCAGCCGGGAAGTTTGGCCATGGTCTTCATGAACCCCGCGCCCAGCTTGCCCGCGAGCACGTTGAAGAACTCGCTGCCCACCTTCTTCTGCGGGTTCTTTTCGGCCGTCTTTTCGTTATAGACGCCGAAGCCCTTGGCGTGCAGATAGTTGAAGAATATGTTGATGCCCACCGTCGTGGGACGGTCGGGATCCAGCTTTTTGGAGAGGTCGCGCATCTTTTTGAAGAACTCGATGCCGCGCTCCTGGCCCGTTTCCGCGACCTCGTTGCCGAAGGAGTACATGACGACGGACGGGTGGTTGTAGTCCTTCTCCACCATGTCCGTGATGTCCTGTTCGTACCAGTCGTTTATGTAGCGCGCGTAGTCGTACTTGGTCTTGGGTATGTACCACATGTCCACGTACTCGTCCATCATCATGACGCCGTACTCGTCGCAGGCGTCCAGAATCGCCTTGGAGCAGGGATTGTGAGCGCTGCGCACCGCGTTGTAGCCCGCGGCCTTGAGCAGACGTATCTTGCGGCGCTCCGCCTCTTCGTAGCACCGCGCGCCCAGTATGCCGTTGTCGTGGTGTATGCACGCGCCCCTGATGATGACGCGCTCACCGTTGATGCGGAAGCCGTTCGTGGAGTCGCAGGTCACGATGCGGAAGCCCGTCGTCGTCACCGCCTCGTCATCGCCGAACTTGGCGCGCACGGTGTACAGTTCGGGATGGTCGGGCGACCACAGCCGCGCGTCGGCCAGCTCCACGGCGAACACCGCTTCCTTGTCAGACGTGCCCGTGAGCGACGCGACGGTCACGCCGTCCTTCTCCACCGTGACGGACACGCCGCCCGGCTCGCTCGTGCGGACGGTCACCTCCGCCACCACGGGGTCCAGGCTTATGGTGCGCACGCGCAGGCCGTTGATGAGTATGTGCTTTTTGTCCGCGACGTACAGCTTGACGGGACGGTAGATGCCCGCGCCCGAGTACCAACGGCTGTTGGGCTGGTCGGCGTTGCGCGCGATGACGCGCACCGTGTTCCTGCCCGTTTTCACGAAGCCGTCCAGCGGCACGTAGAAGTTGGTGTAGCCGTAAGGACGATAGGCCGCTTTCTTGCCGTTCACGTACACTTCCGCGTTGTGATACACGCCTTCGAACTCCAGCGTCAGTATCTTGTCCGCGTACTCCGCGGGGACGTCGAACGTCTTTACGTATTCGTAGTCCCTGCCTTCCACCCAGCCGGCGTTGGTGCCGCTGTCCGCGCCCGCGGTGCGCTTCTCCGTTATCATTGCGTCGTGCGGCAGCGTCGTAAGCTCGCCTTCGCCCTCTTCGTCCAGGCGTTTCCAATACCAATCCGCGTTGAAATCGATAATTTTCATCGTACTCTCCCTTTTTTCTTGGCGGCGTCGGCCTCTCGGCCCGACCCGATCTATATACATATATATAATAGCAGAACGCGCACTCTCAATCAAGAACAATTTTTACGTTTTTATGGACAAATATTGCGGTATGTTTTTTTGTTGCGCACCGCTAACGCTGCCCTGCCGCCGAATAAAAACGACAGAGCGTTTTTATTCGGCTGGGCTGCGCATCAAAATTCCCGCATCTGCGGGATCTTTT
>ERZ1106930.374-NODE-374-length-10268-cov-2.428180_pt1 | contig 10268 bp, 10 predicted proteins | sample MGYA00403663_ERZ1106930 | MGnify/ENA primary metagenome ERZ1106930 (study PRJEB35170, sample SAMEA104062438) | human gut metagenome | biome: human gut; feature: human-associated habitat; material: faeces | place: Denmark | collected 2012-06-26 ... | reverse complement strand
CGTCCTTGCCCAGCTTGCGGCGGGTGAGCTCGGGGCCGCCCAGCATGTTGCTCCACTGATCGTCGCCGCCGAACTGCATGTTGCAGCCGTATTTCTGGTACAGCATGTAGAAGTCGTAGCTCTGCATGATCATGTAGTTGAATTCCAGGAAGGACAGGCCCTTCTCCATGCGCTGCTCGTAGCACTTGGCGCGCAGCATGTTGTTCACCGAGAAGCAGGCACCCACGTCACGCAACAGTTCCACATAGTTCAGGTTCAGCAGCCAGTCGGCGTTGTTCAGCATCAGAGCCTTGCCCTCGGAGAAATCGATGAACTTCTCCATCTGCTTCTTGAAGCAGGCGGCATTGTGGGCGATGTCCTCCTTGGTGAGCATCTTGCGCATGTCGGTGCGGCCAGAAGGGTCGCCGATCATGGTGGTGCCGCCGCCGATCAGGGCGATGGGCTTGTTGCCCGCCATCTGCAGGCGCTTCATCAGGGTCAGGGCCATGAAGTGACCAGCGGTCAGGCTGTCGGCGGTGCAGTCAAAGCCGATGTAGAAGGTAGCCTTGCCGTTGTTGATGAGGTCGATGATCTCGTCATCGGTGATCTGGGCCACCAGACCGCGGGCCTGGAGTTCTTCGTACAGAGTCATAAGTTTTTCCTCCTGTTGTGTGGGGCAGAGGGAAACAAAACGCCCTCTGCCAAAAATGAATTTGGCAGAGGGCGAGAAAATTCGCGGTACCACCTCTGTTTGCCGCGCCCTCACGGAAGCGGCCTCACGAGTGCGCACCCCAGAGTAGAGTGACACTCCTGCGTTTGTAACGCTCGCACGCGGCACAGCCTACTAGCCAAGCGGCATTCGGCCTGCAGCTCCGGGAGGTATTTCGCCTGCTGCTCTGCGGCCCCTTTCACCAGCCGGGGTTTCTCTGGGCAGAACGCTACAGGGTACTTGTTCCCTTCATCGCTATTAACGAGAACTACTTTATCACAACAAAACGGCCTTGTCAAGCCTTGCTTCGCTCCTGCAGCATTTCGCGCGCATTTGCGCGGGAAAGCTCGGTGACGTGGTCGCCGGAGATCAGCCGGGCCAGCGCTTCCACGCGGCCCTCCGTATCCAGCGGGTGGATCTCGGTATAGGTGCGGTCGTTCTCCACATTCTTCTGAATGAGCAGGTGGCAGTCCGCCAGCGCTGCGATCTGAGCCGTGTGGGTGATGCACAAAATCTGGTGCCCCTGCGCACTCTGGCGCAGCACTTCGCCGATGCGGCTGGCTGCCTTGCCGGAAACGCCGCTGTCGATCTCGTCGTAGATCACGGTGGGCACGGCGTCCTTATCGGCCATCGCATTTTTGATGGCCAGGGTGATGCGGCTCAGCTCGCCGCCGGACGCGATCTTGGCCAGCGGCTTCGGCGCTTCGCCAGGGTTCGTGGAGATATAGAACTCGATGCCGTCCTGGCCGTGGCTGGCCAGCGGGCCGCGGGTGTGGCGCAGCGTCATGCGCACGCCGGGCATGTTCAGGAAGTCCAGCGTGCCGGAGATGCGCTTGTTCAATTCTTCAAAGGCGCGCAGGCGGGTCTGGGTCAGCGCTTCGGCCTTCTCGCGTGCCTGCGCATACAGGCGGCGCTTTTCCGCCTGCAGGTGGTCGTAGCGTTCCTGGGAAGTCTGAATGTTCTGCAGCTCCTCGCGGGCTTTCTGGCCGAACGCGATCACATCCTCGACGGTGTCGCCATACTTGCGCTTGAGCTTGTAGAGCAGGTCCAGTCGCTGCTCGATCTCGTCCAGCTCGGCGTCGTTCGTCTCGTAGGCATCCAGCCGCCCGACCAGGTCAGCCGCGACGTCTTTGGCCGTATAATAAAGGTCTGTCAGCTGACCGGCTGCGCCGGAAAGCGCCTCGTCCAGCTGCACGGCGTCCGAAGCCGCGTTGGAAGCTTCGCCCAGAAGGTCCACCGCACCGGCCGCCTCGTCACCGCCGGAAAGCAGCGCGTAGCACTGGGCGATGCGGTCCCGGATGGTGGAGGCATTCGCCAGCACCCTGCGGCGGCTTTCCAGCGTCTGCTCCTCGCCTGCGGTCAGCGCCGTATTCTCGATCTCCTGCACCTGATAGCTCAGCAGGTCGATCCGCCGCTGCTTTTCCGCCTCGTCGGTGATCATGGCATCCAGCTCGCGTTTGATGCGCACAAGTTCCCGATACAGCGCATAATATTCCTGGAACTGCACGTCGTTCTGCGCATAGTCATCCAGAATGCCCAGGTGACGCGCCGGGTTCAGCAGGCCCACCGAGTCGTGCTGGCCGTTGATGTTGATCAGCCCGCCGCACAGCTCCCGCAGCACGGCAGCCGTGGCGGGCATTCCATTGATGCGGCAGCTGCTTTTGCCTTCGGCGGTGATCTCGCGGCTGAGCATCAGCGCATCCGAGCGCTCGTACCCGGCCTTTTCCAGGCTGTCCAGAACGGCATCCGGCACCTGCTCGAATGCCGCGCGGATCACGGCCTTGGCAGCACCGGTGCGCACCAGGTCCTTGGAGGTGCGGTTGCCGAGGATCGCGTTGATGGAGTCGATCAGGATGGATTTGCCCGCACCCGTTTCGCCGGTGAGCACATTCAGGCCCGGCTGGAAGTGGACCTCTGCCTTCTGGATGACGGCAACATTTTCAATTTGCAGGCTGCTCAGCATGTTCCTCTCTCCCGCATATCATTTCTGTCCGATGTGCCGCGTCAGCTCCGAGCAGATGGTTTTCGCATCGCGCTCCGAGCGGGCAACGATCAAAAACGTGTCATCGCCGGAAAGCGTTCCGACAACATTTTTCCACTGCAATGCGTCAAAAACCTCGCACGCAGCATTTGCCATGCCGGAGTAGCACTTCACCAGCACCACATGCCCGGCATAATCCACCCCCAGCACCGACTCGTGAAAGATCGTTTCAAAGCGGCTCTGCGTTTTGGGGTTGAACCCTTCGCTCCGGCTGGAAACATACCGGTAGCCCTCTGCGGTGGCTGCCTTCACCAGGCACAGCTCCCGGATATCGCGGGAGATCGTGGCCTGCGTCACCTCGAAGCCTTCCTTTCGCAAATAGTCCAGAAGGACCTCCTGCCGGCTGATGGGATACTCCTTTACGAGCCGAAGGATCGCCTGCAGGCGGTCGCCTTTGCTCTTTGCATCTTCTTTACGGCTGCGCGCCATAAAAATCGCCTCCCCTGTTATCGTCTGCTCCGCAGCTTCTGGTCGATGGCCTGGAACTGATCGGCCTTGCCGAAGGTGATCAGTTTCACCACCTGATCGGAGAGCCGCACCTCTGCCGTGGCACCGGCCTTGAGCGGGAAACCGGCCGCACCGTCGCAGCTGATGAAAACCTCATCGTCTGCCACCTGCCCCACGCAGATGTTCAATTTGCGTTCCTGTGCAAAGACCATGGCCGGGCTGGCCAGGCTGTGGGGGCAGATCGGCGTGACCACAACGCCCTTCGTCTGGGAATCCAGGATCGGGCCGCCCGCCGCCAGTGAATAGGCGGTGGAACCGGTGGGTGTGGCGACGATCACGCCGTCACCGCGGTAGTGCTCCACGAGAATGTCGTCGCAGTAAATGCTGAAGTCGATGGCCTGCTGCAGGCGGCCCTTCGTGACCACGACATCGTTCAGGGCGTGGCCCTCCCAGCCATCGTGCCCCAGCACCCGGACGAAAAGGAGCATCCGGTTGTCCAGGCTGAATTCGCCCCGGGCCACGGCGGAGAGCTTTGCTTCCATCTCGCTGATCTCACAGGTAGCCAGAAAACCGCAGCGGCCCAGGTTGATGCCCAAAATCGGCTTTGCGTACTGCAGCGAGAGATTGGCCTCGTGCAAAATGGTGCCGTCGCCGCCGATGGTCAGGATCACATCGGCACGCTCCAGGCAGTCCTTCTGCGGCAGGTAGACAACGCCCATGGTGCTGCAGCTCTCCCGCAGGTCTTCGCACATCAGGACGGCGGCCCCGTGCGTCAGCAAGATCTGCGCTGCGCGGAGTGCGATCTCGCTGGCGGAAGCCTTGCCTGGATTCGGTGAAATGTAGATCGTCATGCCGGAAGCCCCTCTTTTATAAAATGAATGCGTTCAGCGGTCCAGGCTGCTGTGGCTTGCCGCCACCACCTGTTCGGCCACGCTGTCGTCCAGAACAGCCGGCTCGTCGCTTTTCTGGACGAACATCAGGTATTCAATGTTGCCTTCCGGGCCCTTCACCGGGCTGAAGTCCAGTCCGCGCACGGCAAAGCCGTTGGCGGCAGCGTAGCCCATGGCATTGTGCAGCACTTCGCGGTGGGTGGCCGGGTCGCGCACGACGCCATTTTTGCCCACCTTCTCGCGGCCAGCCTCAAACTGCGGCTTGACCAGGCAGACGCCCATGGCATCCGGGGTCGTGATGGCCTGTGCCACCGGGAAAATGTGGTGCAGCGAAATGAACGAGACGTCCACACTGAAAAATTCGATGGGTTCTGCCAGCGCATCCGGCGTGACATTACGGATGTTAGTGCGCTCCATGTTCACCACGCGCTCGTCCGTCCGCAGTTTCCAGGCCAGCTGGCCGTAGCCCACGTCCACGGCATAGACCTTCACAGCACCGTTCTGCAGCATACAGTCGGTGAAGCCGCCGGTGGAAGCGCCGATGTCCATGCACACCTTGCCGCGCGGGGTCAGCGGGAAGCACTGCATGGCTTTTTCCAGCTTCAGGCCGCCGCGGCTGACATAGCCGATGTCGTGGCCGCGCACCTCGACCTTGGCGTCCTCTTTGATCATCTCACCGGCCTTGTCCACCTTCTGCTCGTTGACAAACACCACGCCGGACATGATCATTGCCTTTGCACGTTCACGACTCTGGATCAGACCATGCTGAACCAGATATTGATCCAATCGAATTTTCACGATTCAAATTCTCCTTTCATAACCGCAGCCTGCACAGCCTGGGCCAGGCTCTCTGCGTCCAGCCCGACCGCCTGCCGGATCTGGGCAACGCTTGCGTGCGGCAGGCGGGCTTCCCGCACGGCACGATGGATAAATCGTCCATTCCAGCCATTCTGCCGCAGCACGTACTCCAGATGCTCGCCAATGCCGCCGACGGCAATGCATTCCTCTGCAAACAGCACGATTTTATAATTCATCAGGTCTTCGACAAGTTTTTCTGTAAAGGGATATATCTTTACAAGCTTCAGCGTATCACATTCGATCGAATTTTCATTCAAACTCCGCTCCGCTTCGATCAATTCGGCCATTTCATCCGCATAACTCACCAGGACGATTGATGTGCCTGCCTTTTTCGTCAGGAAATCATATTCCGACCCGGTGCAGGGGTGCTTTGCCAGTGCTGCATCTTCCCCGCCCCGCGGGTAGCGGATGGCGCGCGGGCCCTGGAACGCCCCCCGCAGCAATTCATGCAACCAGTACGTCAGTTCTGCATAGTTGGAAGGCGCATAGATCGGCATGCCGACCTGGCTCAGGAAGGCCGGGTCATAAATGCCCTGATGGGTCTCACCATCGGCCGGAACAAAACCGGCGCGGTCGATGGCAAACACGACGTTCTCCTTCAGCAGGTTCACGTCGTGGATGATCTGGTCGTAAGACCGCTGCAGGAAGGTGGAGTAGATGCACACCACCGGCAGCATTCCCTGGCTTGCAAGCCCGGCCGCGAAGGTCACCGCATGCTGTTCCGCCATGCCGACGTCAAAGAACCGTTCCGGGTGGCTGTGGGCAAAGAACTGCAGGCCGGTACCATATTTCATGGCAGCCGTAATGGCGCACAGGTTCCCGACCTCGCCGCCTTCCTTCACAAGTGCCTTGCCAAAAACTGTGGAGAAGGACTCCTTGGGTGCAACCTCGGGGTCCGGCATCCCGTCCGGGTCAAACGCCGACACGCCGTGGTAGCTGCCCGGGTTGATCTCGGCGGGCTGGTAGCCTTTGCCCTTTTTGGTGACGACGTGCAAAAAATGCGGGCCCGGGCGGCCGCAGATGGTGCGGAGCGTCCGTTCCAGTTCTTCCTCATTGTGCCCGTCCACCGGCCCGATGTACTGGAACCCCATGTCCTCAAACATGGTGGAGTGATACATGGCACGGCGTACCAGCGTTTTGGCATTGGTCAGTGTCCTTTTCATGGGCGTGCCCACCACCGGCACATGGTCCAGGAAACTGCTCACATTATCTTTTGCATCATAGTAGGCCGTCGTTGTGCGCAGGTGGGTCAGATACCGCGCCAGCGCGCCCACATTTTTGGAAATGGACATCTTGTTGTCGTTCAGGATCACGAGCAGATTGTCCAGATTTTCAATGTTGTTCATGCCTTCGTAGACCATGCCGCCGGTGAACGCACCGTCGCCGATGATGGCCGCCACAAGGCCCGGCTCGTGCCGCAGCTTTTTGGCCCAGGCCATGCCGATGGCAAGGGAAAGCGCCGTGTTCCCGTGCCCGGCAATGAACGCGTCGTGAACGCTTTCATCCGGGTTCGGAAAGCCGGAAATTCCGTCGATCTGACGAAGTTTATCAAACTGTTCTTTGCGGCCGGTGAGGATCTTGTGCGTGTAGCACTGATGCCCCACATCAAAGACGATGGCATCCTTCGGCGTTTCCAGCACGCGGTGCAGCGCCACGGTCAGTTCCACCGTGCCAAGGTTCGAGGCCAGGTGGCCGCCCGTTTTTGAAATGTTTTCCAGCAAAAAATGACGGATCTCCTCGCACAGCTGCACGATCTGCTGGTGATCCAGCTGTTTCAGATCGCTGGGCTGGTGAATGCTGTCCAGCAGCAATGATCCCATAATCCCACATCCTTCAAAAGGAGTTTTCGATGGTTCAACCATTTTACGCGATCGGGTACAGAAGGCCGACCGCCACGCCGACCAGAACACCCGCCACGACCTGCAGGGGCGTGTGACCGACCATTTCCTTCAGGTGCATGTTCTGCAGGAAGGGCGCGTTTTTCTCGCTCACGTCGATCCACTGCGCGATCATCTGGTTCAGCACCTTCGCCTGTTCGCCAGTCTCGTGGCGCACGCCCATGGCGTCGTGCATCGTGATGATGGCGACCACGCTTGCCACGGCGAAAATGGCAGAATTGACACCCTCGCAGCGTGCCGTTGCGATCACCATGGCGCAGACGGTCGCACTGTGGGCGCTGGGCATGCCGCCGTCGCCCCACATGCGCTCCAGCTGGAATTTGCCCAGCAGGATAAAGTTGATGAGGGTCTTCAGCACCTGTGCCACGAACCAGCCCAGAAGCGATACGGTAAGGATCGGATTGAACGAAAAGATCTCGTGAATGAACTGCATAATCATCTTCCTTTATGATTTGATCGGGGGATCAGCTTTTGCGCACCAGAAGCTGCTGTGCCAGCTGCTCCAGAAACGCCGCTTTTGTGCCAAAATGGCTGTGCAGCTGCGCGCAGGTCTCGGCGTTGAGTTTTTGCGCAAGGTCCATTGCACCCTGCACACCGTACAGGGTGGCAAAGGTCGTTTTGCCGTTTTCGCTGTCGCTGCCGATGGGTTTGCCCAGCTGTTCCGGCGTGCTGGTGACGTCCAGCACATCGTCCACGATCTGGAACACGAGCCCCAGACCGTAGGCATAGGCTTCCAGCACACGGCAGGTCTCGGTGTCGGCCTCTGCGGCAGCGGCCCCCATCTGGACGGCCGCGTTGATCAGCGCGCCGGTCTTGTTGCGGTGGATCAGCCGCAGCTGGTCCTCGGTGGCGGCAAGTGCCTCATATTTTAAATCCAGCTCCTGCCCATAGACCATGCCGCGGCTGCCGGCACCGGCGCCCAACGCCCGGGCTGCCCGAACGCAGGCCTGCGCCGACGCAGGTGCGTTCGCGACCACCTCAAAGGCTTCGGTCAGCAGCACATCCCCTGCCAGCATGGCAGTGGCCTCATCAAAGGCCTTGTGGCAGGAAGGCCGCCCACGGCGCAGGTCGTCGTTGTCCATGCAGGGCAGGTCGTCGTGGATCAGTGAATAGCAGTGCAGCATCTCCACAGCCGCCGCAAACTGCCCGGCTGCGGCCTTGTCGCCGCCCAGCAGGTCGCAGACGCTCAGCACCAGCACAGCGCGGATGCGCTTGCCGCCGCACGGCAGACCTCGGACGTCTCCGGCAGGAACTGTCCACAGGCTGCATCCAGTGCCTTTGATGCCTGCGCAAGATAGGCTTCGTATTGCGCTTTGTATTCCATCAGTCTTCCTCCCCGCTGTCCGGCGCGGACTGCGCAAGCTTTGCGTCGATCTCCTCGATCTGGAGCGAGGTCTTTTCCAGCGCAGCGCGGCAGTATTCCATCAGCGCCGCCGCCTCGGCATAGAGCTTGACGGAGTCTGCAAGGGTGGTTTCTTCGCTTTGCATCTGTGCAAGAACACCATTCAGGCGTTCCATGCCTTCCTCAAAACTTTTAGGTGTTTTCATTGAGTTCCTCCACTGCTTCCACCCGGCATCTTGCGCGGCGGGAAGCGCTTCGAATATAGACCGTCTGCTCCGGCTGCAAGGCCCCCTCGGACAAAATCTTTCCCTTTTCGGTGGTCATCATCGCATAGCCGCGTGCCAGCACGCGATACGGGTTCAGGGAATCCGCCAGAACGGCCGCATGCTGCAGCTGCCGCGAAGCATCCGTTTCTTTTTCACGCAGCTGCGCGCGGATACTGTCCTGCAGCTGCTGCAGTGCTGCCGCATTTTTCTGCAGCAGGCGGTCCGGCAGGTGTTGTTCCAACACATAGTTGTATTGTTCCAGACCATTATAGCATAAATCGAGACGATTTTGCATATTTTTGCGAATATTTTGTTGTAATTCCAGCAAAATTCTTTTTTGCTCGGCGCGGTCCGGCACGGCCAGCTCTGCGGCGGCCGAGGGCGTCGGCGCGCGTTGGTCGGCCACGAAGTCCAGGATCGTAAAATCGATCTCGTGGCCAATGGCGCTGATGAGCGGTTTTTTGCAGCGGAAGGCTGCCCGGGCGATCACCTCCGCGTTGAACACCCACAGGTCTTCCCGGCTGCCGCCGCCGCGCGCCACAATGATCTCGTCCACATCCCGGCGCTGGTCCAGCCTGTGGATGGCGTCTGCCACCTGCTGGGCCGCTTCAAAGCCCTGCACCGTCACCGGGCAGAGCAGCAGCTTCGCGGCCGGCCAGCGGCGGCCGATGACGTTGCGGATGTCCTGCAGTGCCGCACCGGTCTTGCTGGTCACGACGCCGATGCACTGCGGAAATGCAGGCAGCGGCTTTTTGTGCTCCGGGTCAAAAAGGCCTTCCTTGGCAAGCTTCTCCTTGAGCTGTTCCAGTGCAAGCTGGGCCGCCCCCATGCCGTCCGGGAACATTGCGTTGACGTACAGCTGGAACGCGCCGTCACGCTCATACAGCGTTGCACGGCAGCGCACCACGACCCGCATCCCCTCCTGGGGGCGGAACGCAAGCCGGGCAGCATCCGAGCGGAACATCACGGCCTTCACGCTGCAGGCATCGTCCCGCAGGGTGAAATAGCAGTGACCGCTGCGGGCATTCTGCACAAAGTTTGCGATCTCGCCCCGCAGGGCCAGATCGAACAGCACATCGTCGGCGTCCAGACGCATTTTGACATAACGGTTCAGCGCAGAGACCGAGATCACTTCAGCCATAGCCCGGCCTCCCGCGCAGCAAGGATCGACACGCCGATGGCGTTATCGCTGGAATACTGCCCCGGCACGAAATAGACACCGGGCAGGCGCTTGTTCACCCAGCTGTGGATGATGTCACTGCTCATGACACCGCCTGCGCAGACCACCGGCAGGCCGGGGTATTCCTTCTGGGCGGCTTTGGTCATTTTGACCACCGTATCGGCCACGCAGAGCAGGCAGTATTTGCAGACATACTCCGGGCTTTTGCCCGCTGCCAGCAGCGCGTTGCACTGGTTCTCCAGCCCGGAAAGGCTGCACTGCATCCCCTTTACGCTGGACTTCGGCTTGATCTCCTCGGTGCACTGGGCGGCAAGGCGCGAGACCTCGGCACCCGCCGGGAAGGCAAAGCCCAGCTTGACGCCCACACGGTCCACGGCCTGGCCGGCATAAAGATCGGTGCTGGTGCCAAGGGGCGTGATCTGGCGCACCTGGTCGCACAAAAGCAGATCGGTGGTGCCGCCGGAGATGTGGAACAGCAGGACCTTTTCCCGGAACAGCTGTTCTCCTTTGGCGGCGAACAGCGCAGCGGCCGCATGGCCCTGCTGATGGGTCGTCAGCACGAGCGGGATGTCCCGCGCCTTTGCAAAGGCGGTCGCGGCGCTGACGCCTGCCAGAAAGCAGGGCATGTAGCTGCCCTCGGCCGGGCGCGGCTTCTGGG
>ERZ1106930.373-NODE-373-length-10288-cov-589.947034_pt1 | contig 10288 bp, 9 predicted proteins | sample MGYA00403663_ERZ1106930 | MGnify/ENA primary metagenome ERZ1106930 (study PRJEB35170, sample SAMEA104062438) | human gut metagenome | biome: human gut; feature: human-associated habitat; material: faeces | place: Denmark | collected 2012-06-26 ... | reverse complement strand
AGGTTATCTGGGAAACGGTGCGACAAACATCGTATTTCCGATTACGATCATTGCGTTGGCTTTGGCTGTGTTGATCGGCGATGGCGGAGCGGCTTATTTAAGCCTGAAGTTGGGCGAAGGTGACAAAAAAAGTGTAAAAACGGGTGCAGGGAATTCTTTGGTTATGGTAACCGCGGCGGGGATCCTTGTCATGGCGATCTTTCTTATATTTATAGATCCCATACTCGGACTTTTCGGGGCAACGGAGTCATTGCGTCCGTATGCGCTCGAATATGGATATGTCATAGGTATAGGGTTGCCTTTTACAATGATATCGACCGCACTGAATGCACTGATTCGTGTTGACGGAAGCCCCAAATTTGCAATGTTTTCCATGCTGCTCGGGGCGGTGATCAATACAGTTTTTGATCCGATATTCATTTTTGTGTTCAATATGGGGGTTCAAGGGGCGGCAATTGCTACGGTTATGGGGCAGGTCGCGTCTTTCATCGTATCCGCAGTGTATATTCCGAGATTTAAAAGCTTCCGGTTTGATGTTTCAGCCTTGCGGTTGCACGGAAAGGTCTGCGGCGGGATATTGAGCTTGGGCGTGAGCAGTTTTATTACACAAATAGCGATTACGATTGTAATGGTATTATTTAACAATTTGCTGAAAACATATGGTGCGGCATCGATTTACGGATCCGAAATCCCTTTAACGGCAATGGGAATCGTAATGAAAGTCAATCAGATCATGTTATCTATTCTTGTCGGGATAGCGATCGGTGCGCAGCCGGTAATCGGCTTTAATTACGGAAGCAAAAATTATGCCAGGGTAAAAAGAGCCTTTTTGATAGCGATTATCGCTGCGGAAATCATTGCTTTTATCTTTTTCTTCATATTTCAATTTGCGCCGATGGCGATCGTTATACTTTTCGGATCCGAGGAAGGTCTGTATAATGAATTTGCCGTAAAATGTTTGCGGATCTTTTTGATGCTGTGCCCTTTGAACGGATTTCAGACGGTGGCGGCTATCTATTTGCAGGGAATCGGCAAGCCGGTAAAATCCGCAGTGGTGACGCTTTCCAGACAAATAATTTTTCTGATTCCTGCAGCGGTATTGTTGCCGATCTATATGGGAGTAACCGGTGTGCTTTGGTCCGGGCCGGTAGCGGATGGTTTGGCATTTATTCTTTCGTTTGTGCTGATCGGGTATGAGATGAAACAGTTAAGTCGTATGGAATCGGAGAAAAAAGCGGAAGAAACGGAAAAAACCGAAATGTCGAACGATTTCTGTGAGGGAGGAGAGGTCAAAGAATGAATAAAGTTATAACCATCAGTCGGGAATTTGGCAGCGGCGGACGCACGATCGGGAAAAATGTAGCTGAAAGGTTAGGGATTCCTTGTTACGACAGTGAGTTGATTCATAAGATCGCGGCTGAAAGCGGATTTGATGAGCATTATATAAAAGAAGCGGGCGAATATTCTTCGGCGGGATTTTTGTCTTTTCTTTCCAACCGTGCTTTCGGGCCGACAAATGAAGATTATCTTTGGAAAATTCAATGTAAAATTATTACAGAACTGGCGGAAAAAGAATCTTGCTTGATTGTCGGGCGATGTGCGGATTATATTCTACGGGATAAGGCAGATTGCCTGAGGGTTTTTATACATGCAGATATTGAATTTCGTGCGGAGCGTATCGTGAGGGTATATGGTGAACGTGCGGAATCGCCCGAGCAACGCATCCGGGAAAAGGATAAAAGGCGTGCGGCATATCACAGGTTTTACACCAACATGAAATGGGGCCACGCACAAAATTACGATTTGACTTTAAACAGCGGAACTTTAGGAATTGACAAATGTTCCGAGATCATAGTAGAACTTTTTCAAAACAGATAGCAAATAAAACCATTCATAATTTTTGCAAAATACCATTTACATTTATGGCGTGAATGAAAATTTTGTCTGAATGTAAAGCTGCGCATTTTTTGTCGAAAAAATCCTGTCATGGAAATTTTTTCTCCGAATAAACCGATATATTCTTACGCAAAGTAAGAGCATACGGTATTCGGAGGGATTCATGCGGAATTCTATAAAAAAATTCGGTGCGGTTTTTGCCGCGTGTATATTATTTTTTATCTTTTCTTGTGCAGGCACTGTTGTCTTTGCTCAAAAAAAGGAAGTATATATCGGAGGAATGCCTGCCGGTTTTACGATGGGATTGGGCGGTGCGCAGATCGTCGGAGTTTGTGAGATCCTTACGGAAGATGGAACTGCTTGTCCGGCAAAACAGGCAGACTTGGCTGTCGGAGATATGATTTTGTCTTACGGGGGAATCAAAATAGATTCGGCGGCGGATATCGACAGTGCGTTGGCGGTGAAAGGCGGCGAAAGTGCGGAGGTGATCATCCGCCGGGATCATGACGAGATTTCAAAAGAAATTCAGCCGGTAAAGGATATTGTTTGCGGAAAATATAAGCTGGGGGTTCTGATCCGGGACAGCGTATCCGGGATAGGTACTGTTACTTATATAGAAAAAGATACGTTGCGTTTCGGATCGCTCGGGCATGCAGTGGCGGATGAAAGCGGAGAACCGATGCGTTTGAATGCGGGATCTATTTACCGTTGCAGCATTGTGAACGTGATTCGCGGAGAGCGCGGTAAAGCGGGAGAGTTGAAAGGCCTGTTTCTGAACGATAAAGGAATTGCGACGGCGGATACAAATTGCGGAAGCGGTATTTTCGGGAATTTCGAAAAAGATTATGATTTTTCGGGATTGCAATCAGCGGAAATAAGTTTAAATGCTCAGCCGGGAAGTGCGTACATTTATACGACGGTAGACGGAATTACTCCCCAAAAGTATTCTATCCAGATCGTAAAATCGGATATTTCCAACAGACAGAATAAAAATTTTGTGATTAGGATCACGGATGAAGACCTGTTGGATATATCCGGAGGCATTGTGCAGGGAATGAGCGGCAGTCCTATTCTGCAGGACGGAAAATTAGTCGGAGCAGTCACGCACGTGTTTCTCAATGATCCGACGCGCGGGTATGGGATCAGCATAAAAAACATGCTCGGAAATTAACGAAAAACGCCCTTGCTTTGCAGCACTTGTAAAGCAAGGGCGTTTTTATTCTAATATACGCAGAAAATGTCCGACGGTAAAAGAATCTTAAAAATATAGCTTGCAAAATATGGCATACGTGTTATAATAAAAGCGGAGATAATTATGAGAACATTTTTGATTGTGATAGACAGCTTCGGCATCGGCGCGATGCCCGATGCTGAAAAATTCGGGGATCTTGGGTCCGATACGTACGGAAACATAGTTTGCGAAACGGGTCTGCAATTAGAAAATTTTGCGGCTCTGGGGTTGAACAACATAGACGGAGTTGCCAAAACGTTTAAAAACGGGCGTGCGATTAATCCGGCAAAGAATCCGAAAGCCGCTTACGGAAGATTGTCGGAAAAGACTTTTGCCAAAGATACGACGGCGGGGCATTACGAGATTGCGGGGCTTGTACTGGCGCATCCGTTCAGGGTATTTCCGAACGCATTTCCGAAAGATATCGTGGATGATCTGGAAAAAGCGACGGGAGTCCGCTTTTTGGGAAATGAGGTCGCTTCCGGTACAGAAATTATCCAGCGCCTTGGAGAGGAACATTTAAGGACAAAGTATCCGATTTTGTACACTTCACAGGATTCCGTATTGCAGATAGCCGCAGATACTTCTGTAATTCCTCTGGAAAACCTATACCGCATCTGTGAAAAAGCGAGAGAGGTCATGCAGGGAGATCGTGCGGTCGGAAGGGTGATCGCACGTCCGTTTATTCAGGCAAACGGCAAATTCACCCGAACGGAAGACAGAAAAGATTTTGCATTGGAGCCGCCCGGAGAAACATTGCTGGATCGGTTTTCGAAGGTAGGTATACCTGTGACAGCGGTCGGAAAGATCAAAGATATATTTGACGGCAGGGGTATAACCGAAAGTTTTCATACAGGGAACAACACACAAGGACTGGCGGTTTTACAAGACCTTATTAAGGCGTCTTTGGATGGTCTGCTATTTGTAAACCTTGTCGATACGGATATGCTTTACGGGCACAGGAACAATGTCTTGGGGTATGCCGATGCTTTAAAAGAGATAGACAAGAATTTGCCGACTATGGAAAGTAATTTGAGAGAGGATGATGTTCTGATCCTTACAGCCGATCATGGTTGTGATCCGACAACGCCTTCGACAGATCATTCCAGAGAATATGTACCGCTGTTGATTTACGGGAAAGGTGTCCCCCCGATAAATCTGGGTACATTGTGCGGATTTGATAACATCGCCGACTATATTGCGAGAAGGCACGGATTGCAACAAAAGAGTGTTATTTATGATACATTGAAAGGTGAATAAAATGGAAGAGTATTGCGGTAAAATAAGAGCGGCAGAGATTGTAAAAAAAATCAGAAGTAAAGCGGCGTTTGATTCTCCCCGGATCGGGTTTATTCTCGGGAGCGGCTGGGGGCAAGTTCTGAATGCGCTGGAAAACAAAGAGGTTGTGTCCTATCAGCAAATTGGAATGCCGCAATGCGGTGTGGCCGGGCATGCGGGGAATCTTGTGTTCGGGAATCTGAGCGGTACTCCGGTAGTATTCTTGCAGGGAAGATATCATCTGTACGAAGGGCGGGATATCAGTGAAACCGTTCTTCCCGTTTGCATCATGAAAGAATTGGGCGCGGATTCGATTGTCCTTACAAATGCGGCGGGCGGGATCAATCCTGCGTATTCGGTCGGAGATCTGATGTTTTTGTCCGATCATATCAATCTGACAGGCAAAAATCCGTTGATCGGGGTGAAAGCAACCGATGGATTTCCTGTATTTATAGACATGTCCCGCGTTTATGATCAAACAATGAATGCGGCAATGGTAAAGGCATCTGATTTCGCCGATCTGACGTATCATAAAGGAGTGTATATGCAGGTTCTGGGGCCTTCGTTTGAAACTCCCGCCGAGATACGCGCATTCCGTGTATTGGGAGCGGATGCAGTCGGTATGAGTACGGTATGTGAGGCGGTGTTTGCTAAGTATCTTCATCTGAAAGTTGCGGCCATTTCATGCATAACGAACATGGCGGCCGGAATGGTCGCGGGAGAAATCAGACATGAAGATGTTCTGGCTGAATCGGCAAGGCGCGCGGAAAAATTTTCGATATTTTTGCAGGCTTTTGTCCGAGAATATATGAAATGACCGCTTGCGGGAACTGATTTTATTTTCGTGTATAAAATTGAAAAGAATACGAAAAATAAGAGTATAACAAACGGGGTGTTTACCATGAAGAAAGTTATGCTCTTATTTTTTATTTTTGTATTTATTGTTGCAACCGTGGCGGTTTCTTTTGGAGTATCGGCCGAAACAAAAGAAGTGGAAATTGCGAAAAATTCCAAAGCCGCATACGCCTGCGACTGGAACAGCGGCACGGAAATATATGCCAATAACCCGACCAAGCGGCTGCCGATCGCGAGCATGTGTAAAATCATGACTCTGCTTTTATGCTTTGAAGCGGAAAGGGACGGGAAAATTTCATTTGATGATGAGATCACGATCAGCAATCGAGCGGCAGGGATGGGCGGATCGCAGGTCTTTCTGGAAGAAAACGGGAAATACCCGGTCGGTGAACTGATAAAAAGTATTTGCATCGCTTCGGCAAACGATTCATGTGTAGCGATGGCAGAGACATTGGCCGGAAGTGAAGAGCTTTTTGTAAAAAGGATGAATGAGCGTGCGGGTGAATTGGGGATGGAGAATACTTCCTTTTCCAATTGTACGGGATTGCCGAAAGAAGGACAGTATTCATGCGCTAAAGATGTCGCCGTAATGTTGTCGGAACTTTTAAAAAACGAAAAATATTTTAACTACAGCACGATCTGGATGGATGAGATGCATCATAGCGGAGATCGGATTACGCAGATGGCGAACACAAATAAACTGATCCGGTATTATCAAGGATGTGACGCGGGAAAAACCGGTTATACTTCGGAAGCTGGCTTTTGCCTTGCCGCTTCCGCCAAACGCGGAAATATGCGCGTTGTGTCCGTCGTGATCGGCGGCGCTGACAGCAAGAGCCGTTTCGGAGATGTCAGCGAAATGTTTGATTACGCTTTTGCAAATTTTACCAGCAAGTGTGTGCTGGAACAAAAAGTGATTCAAGATACGCATTGTACAGTAAAAGGCGGAAAATTGCGCGAGATCACAGTGATCCCGGAGCGTCCCGCATATGTGTTCTGCTCTAAGAACGAGGAAGACTCTGTAACATTTGAAATTGACCTGCAGGAAATGAAAGCTCCAGTATACAGGGGAGATTGCGTCGGTAAAATCATAATTTATAGAAACGGCGTAGAATCTGAATCGATACCCGTTTTGGCGAATGAGGAGTCACTGAAAAAAAGTTATTGGGATTCCCTGCGCGATATCGGTCTAAACTGGAATTTTTAAATTATGCGATGTATTATGTGTGACATAATCAGATGATAAACAATATTATTATAGGTTCTGTCTTATCCGTTGCGATCTTGTTGTTTCCTGTTTTTCTGAATGTAAACTTATATATAGACCTGAATGATAAAAAAGGTTGGTTTTCCTTTTATATATTGCATTCCATAAAAATCTACGGCGGTTATGCGACATTGTACAAGGAAGGGATCGCATTTCATCTTACGGATCATAAAGCTGTTTTGTTGCCATACGGCGAAATGGTCAATACGCGGCAGAAATTTGAGATTACGAGAGGTTTTCGGCTTTTGACTTACAGTCATGTGATCGAAATCGGTTTATCGGATCATGACGCTCAGATTTTTGCCGCAGCCATATTGCTGCGGCGCATATCCGATTTTTTCGGCACCTACTGTATCGTGAAAAAGAATTGCGAATCGTATCATGGCGATATAGTGGTTCGTTGCGGGGAAAATTGTGCAAAAGCCAGTGTGCATTTCATACTTTTTTTTAATCTGATCATTCTTATGAGTGCGCTATTTAAAATATTGCTTGGAAAATTAATGGAGAAATTTGCAGAACATGAACGAAAAATCAAACAAAAAAGTGAATAACCTGATCGATATTTCTATGGAAAATTTAAATCGTCTTGCCGATGTCAATATGGTGATTGGAACGCCGATCTTTTCATCGAGCGGATGCCAGATTATTCCCGTTTCAAAAGTTACGGTCGGATATTTATCCGGCGGGAGCGATCTCGGAGAGACAAAAGTCATTAAAAAAGATGAAACAATGCCTTTCGCGGGCGGCAGCGGCGCTGTCGTTACGATGAAGCCTGCCGGATTTTTGATCGACGACGGAAAAGGGTGCCGATATATTCATGCGGGCGATGATCCCGTCGATAACCTGATCGACAAGGCGTCTGACCTGTTACAGGGTTTTCAGAAAAAATATGATTAAAAAAGTAATTTATGCAGCGGCAGGTATTGTATTTGCGATTTCTCTGTTTCTGCAATTACCGTATTTGAGCAGAATGACTTTTGCGGCGACCGAATCTGCCGGGGAGGCGGTGCTGGAAGTGAATTCAGGCAGACTCTTATTTGCGCGAAATCCGGAAAAGAAGCTGCCGATGGCAAGCACGACGAAAATTCTTACGGCGATCCTTGTGATCGAGGACGACGACCTGGGTGAAGAGGTGTGTATTCCGGAAGAAGCGGTCGGCGTGGAAGGATCGAGCATTTATCTTGTTGCGGGTGAAAAGATGACAAGGAAAGATCTTTTGTATGGCCTTATGCTCCGATCCGGTAACGATTGCGCCGAGGCGCTGGCGATCTTGCACAGCGGCAGTATAGAGAAGTTTGCCGACTGTATGAATGAAAAAGCGGCGCAGATCGGGGCGCGAGACAGTCATTTTGTGAATCCGCACGGACTACCTGCGCCGCACCATTATACGACGGCAAAAGATCTGGCGATGATCGCTGCGTACGCTCTGCGGAATGATATTTTTTCAGAAATCGTATCGAGTCGGTCTTATACGATTCCGGACGGAGGATGCGGCTATCCGCGCTTATTGCAAAATAAAAATAAGATGTTATATTCTTATGAGGATGCGGACGGAGTAAAAACCGGATACACAAAGGAAGCCGGGCGATGTTTAGTTACCTCGGCGACGAGATCGGGGATGAGAATTGTATCCGTTGTTTTGAACAGTCCCGATATGTATAATCGCAGCGCGGAAATATTAAATCAATGTTTTTCCGATTACAAAGTTTTTAAATTGTTTGATCATGAAAATTATTCTGTTGAATTGAATACCGATCTTCCGTGGAAAAAATGCAAATGTGCCTGCAAAGAGGATTTTTATTATCCGCTGACGGAGGCGGAGCGCAAAGAAATATCTTCAGAATATTGTTTGCCTGAAAAAGTGGTTTTGCCGGTTGATGCAGGAGAAGAAGTCGGAATTTTAAAGGTTTATCTGAAAAATCAGTTGCTTTTTTCGCAAAAAATCGTTAGTATAGAAAATGTAGAGAAAAATTTTCTGGATATACTGCAGGAGATTGCAAAAAAAGGAACGTTTCAGGATATATGCGGATCAACAAATTTTTGGCGGAGTGCGGCGTAGCAAGCAGACGAGGCTGTGACCGGCTGATTCAGGAAGGGAAAGTGACGGTCAACGGCAGAAGGGCTGTGGTCGGCGATGATGTTTCGGAACAGGATGAAATTTTAGCGGAAGGCAAACCGGTTACCCGCAAGGCCGTTCATTCTTATTATATGATGAATAAACCGAAGGGATATGTTTGCACGGTGAAGGACGACAAGGATCGAAAGACGGTCATGGATCTTCTTCCGGAGGGGGCGGGGCGCGTCTATCCGGTCGGCAGGCTGGATTACGATACGGAAGGGCTGCTTCTGTTGACCGATGACGGGGATCTGGCGTTTCGATTGACACATCCGAAGAATGAGATTCCGAAAACGTACCTCGTGCGGATTGAAGGAACGATCAGCGACAAAGAGTTGAATCGGCTTCGTTCCGGGGTCGAGCTCGACGGGAAGCTTACCAATAAATGCAAGGTAAAAGTGATCGAAACGGATAAAAAATATACGAAACTGCACGTTACGATCAATGAAGGAAGAAATCGTCAGGTCCGCAGAATGTTTGAATCGGTCGGGAAAGAAATTGAATTTCTGAAGAGAATACGCATCGGAGATATGGGACTCGGTTCTCTGGAACGCGGCAAGGTGCGGAAATTGACGGTTGATGAAGTATTATACCTCACAAATTTATAAAGAATCGGATGTTTTTATCTTTAAACGGATGGAAACAAGCAAGAGAGTCCGGGCGGAATTTTCCGCCCGGACTTTTTCGCTTGTGTTTAAAAATCGCGAATGTCCGCGGGTGCAAGAGCGCTTTTCCGATGCACAAAAAAGCAGGAAAGAAGTCAGGAAAAGTAACACAAAAAAGAAAAGGAAACGATTTGCTCACTCTGGAGAAATTTTTTTCAGGTATTTTCGGAAAAACAGAAAATGTTTGTAAGCAGCTGACGTATTATCCGAATATCTGCGTGGGAGTGCTTATTTTTTTGCGGATTATTTGACAAAAAGCATACTTCGTACTATAATGGATATAATATTTCACAAAATCCGAAGGAGTTCAGACAATATGATCAAATTGATTCGAAGCGGTTGCTATTACATGAACGGACTGCTGGTAAAAGAAAGTCAGGCGTTCATGACGGGCGAGCAGAAGGCCATGGCGCAGAAAGGGACAATGGCATATCGGATTCTGAAAAAGCACAATACGGGTGACGAGCAGAATCTGAAGATTAAATTTGATGCAATTGCTTCGCATGATATAACATATGTCGGGATCATACAAACGGCAAAGGCCAGCGGGCTGCAGGAGTTTCCGATTTCGTACACTTTGACGAACTGTCATAATTCACTCTGTGCGGTCGGCGGAACGATCAATGAGGATGACCATGTATTCGGGCTGTCCGCCGCCAAAAAATACGGTGCGAATTTTGTTCCGCCGCATCTTGCCGTGATACACCAATATATGCGCGAAATGGAAGCAAAAGTGGGCAGGATGATTCTCGGGAGCGATTCACATACCCGCTACGGCGCATTGGGGACTATGGCAATCGGTGAAGGCGGCCCTGAGCTCGTAAAGCAGATTCTGAATAAAACGTATGATATCCGCAGACCCGAAACGGTAGCGGTCTATTTGCGCGGCAATCTGAAGAAAGGCGTGGGCCCGCAGGACGTTGCGATCGCTCTGTGCGGAGCCGTATTCAAAAACGGATTTGTCAAAAACAAAGTGCTGG
>ERZ1106930.370-NODE-370-length-10301-cov-2.732286_pt1 | contig 10301 bp, 10 predicted proteins | sample MGYA00403663_ERZ1106930 | MGnify/ENA primary metagenome ERZ1106930 (study PRJEB35170, sample SAMEA104062438) | human gut metagenome | biome: human gut; feature: human-associated habitat; material: faeces | place: Denmark | collected 2012-06-26 ... | reverse complement strand
GCTCAAAAATGAAATTCAGCAGATGTGACAGACTGATAAACGAAGCCGCCTTGTGCTAAACTGATGATGGTACGCACCAAAATTTTTGTCAAGGAGGACATGAAAATGCTTTACACAGAAAAAGAGAAACATGAAATTGAGCGAGTAAAGGAAGTCTTTGCGGAACATCTGCGGCAAAGCCCTGATTTTGAACTGCTCTGGTCGGACAAGGTAGGCTATGTCTGGCTGACGATTGGCGTCAATCCAGTCTATGTGGATACCGGTGTCAGAATCGAATCAGCCGCCGATCTTTGCAGCAGGTGTTTGGATGATGTTGCTACGGATGTTTTGTATATGACGGGCAACGATCATGCACTGGAAGCAGCCGATCCGCTGGAATTGGCCGAAATCAAGCGGCGCTGGGAGCCATATATCAACCAGCTGCCAGACTATGCGTATCTCTGCAAAGACCTGCTGAACGGAAAAATGTAATCTATCAAACGAGGTGTCAGGAGCCATACGGTGCTTCTGGCACCTTTTTTGTGAATTTGATTAAAAAGTCCTTGACAATTTGTCTCTGGCAAGACAGCCAAAAGCATTTTGATTTCCTGCGGTGCAAGACTGGCTCCCTTTGATATTCCCCAACTTCGGGAGATCATGTCTTATGACGAACTGGAGCTGGATAAGCTGGGGGATGAAAAATCAGCGCTGTTCTTTCTTATCAGCGACACGGACACCACCTACAACTTTTTGGTTGCCCTCGCTTTTTCGCAGATGTTCAACCTTCTGTGTGAACGGGCTGACAACACCTATGGCGGGCGTCTGCCCTACCATGTGCGGGTGCTGTGGGACGAGGCAGCCAACACCGGACAGGTGCCGGGGCTGGAAAAGATCGTGGCCGTCATCCGCTCCCGTGAGATCAGCCTGACGCTTTTTTATCAGGCAATGAGCCAGTGCAAGGCATTGTACAAAGACCATTCCGAAACCATCATGGGCAACATGGACAGTATCGTATTCCTCGGAGGCCGGGAGGCTTCCACCCTAAAGGATATTTCGGAAAACTGGCTGGGCAAGGCCACCATCTCTATGCAGACCGAGGGCCGAAGCCGTGGACAGTCTGAAAGTTACAGCCAGAATATGCAGCGGCTTGGCCGGGAGCTGATGACCACCAGCGAGATCACCACCATGCCCGGGGATAAATGTATCTTGCAGCTTCGGGGGCTCCCGCCCTTCCTGTCCCCGAAGTATGACTTGAAAAAGCACCCGAATTACAAGTACACAGCCGAATTTGATAAAAAGAAAAACGCCTTCCGCTTGGAAAGCCTGTTCCGCCACCGGCCATTGAGACTAAAGCCGGAGGACGAATACACGGTGTACGAAGTGGACGGCTCCGACACGGACGAAGAAGCTGACCTGTTGAATTTCGATGATCTGGACAGCGACGAGTTTGTGTAACTTCGGGCCATGATGACCCGAAGCGCCGCCGATGTGGGCGGCTTTTTTTGTACCCAAAACCATCAAACAAACAAAATGGAGGAACGTATATGGAATTTTTCAATCAGGCAATCGACATTCTTAAAATTCTGGTCATGGCTCTTGGCGCCGGTCTGGCGGTATGGGGCGTCATCAACCTTCTGGAAGGTTACGGGTCGGACAACCCTGCGGCAAAATCACAGGGCATTAAGCAGCTCATGGCTGGCGGCGGTGTCGTTCTGATCGGCCTTCAGCTTATCCCTCTGCTGTCCGGGCTGTTCAGCTAAATGTCACCCGTTGTCCCTTTTTCCAGAAAAGGAGCTGATGTATGGACTTTATCATCGACGCAATCGTTGAATGGCTGAAAGGTCTGCTCGTCGATGGTATCATGGGAAATCTGGATGGCCTTTTCGATAACGTCAATCAGAGCGTTGGCGAGATCGCCACACAGGTAGGCACGACCCCGGCGGACTGGAACGCCGGGGTCTTTTCCATGATACGACAGATCTCTGAAACTGCCATCCTGCCAATCGCCGGGGTCATCCTCACTTTTGTAATGACTTATGAGCTGATACAGATGCTCATAGAACGCAACAACCTCCATGAAGTTGACACATGGATGTTTTTTAAGTGGGTGTTCAAAACCTTTGTGGCTGTGATGATCCTGACGAATACCTTCAATATCGTGCTGGCGGTCTTTGATGTGAGCCAGCATGTGATCCAGCAGTCAGCGGGCATTATCCAGAACGGGACAGAAATCACGCCGGATGTGCTGGACAGTCTGCGGACAGAGCTTGAGGCGATGGAGTTAGGCCCTCTGTTCGGACTCTGGCTACAATCCTTCCTGATCCAGCTTACCATGATTGCCTTAAACATCGTGATTTTCGTCATCGTATATGGCCGTATGATTGAAATTTATTTACTCACAAGTTTAGCGCCTATCCCGTTTGCCACAGTCCCCAACAGGGAAACCGGACACATGGGGCAGAACTATTTCCGCTCCCTCTTTGCGGTGGGCTTTCAAGGTCTATTGATCTTAGTCTGTGTTGCCATCTATGCGGTGCTGATCCAGAGTATCGCCACCGACGGCGACCCCATCGGGGCGATCTGGGGCTGCGTGGGATATACGGTGCTGCTGTGTTTTACCTTATTCAAAACAGGCAGTCTTGCAAAATCCATCTTCGGCTGCCATTAAGAGACTTCGGGCTATGACGACCCGAAGCGGAAAGGAGAAATCCATGCAGGAAAAAACTGCGGGCGGAACACCAGCCGCCCCTATAAAGCTGGATGTAAGCGTGCGGGTCATCGAACCTGTGAAAAATCTCATGGGCTTTGCCAGCGTGAAATTCAATGACTGCTTTGTGGTGGAAAATCTGAAAATCGTACAGGGCAGCAAGGGCCTCTTTCTTGGGATGCCCAGCCAGCCGGACGGCAAAGGCGGCTACCGGGATATGGCCTACCCTGTCACAAAGGAGTTCCGGGAACAGCTCAACACCGCTGTTCTGCAAGCCTATGAGGCAAAGCTGGAACAGATGGCGGAGCGCGGCTCTGTGGGGCGTGCGTCCATCAGCGACCAGCTCAAAGCCGGGAAAGCGGCTGCCGAACGGGCAAAGGCGGAGCGGCCTCCGAAGGAAAAGCCCAGCCGCAGTGCAGAGCGTTGACCTCGGGCCATGCTGGCACGAAGCAGAAAGGAGGCGGGAACCATGCCACGCAAACGGACGGGCTATGACGCGGCCTGCTATTACGACGGAAAACTGCTGGGCCGCTGTACCAAAGCGGACAGCGACGCCTATACCCTGTTGATGAACGCCTGCGGCGGGGAGGCCGCCCGTGTCCTTCGGGAATATGCCTATTTTTCCCCAGAACTGAAAGCCATCTTGGAAAAGGCGGCGCTCATGCAGGCAGACCGGAGCCGGACGGGCGGAATGTTCCATGGACCGAAAAGCTCCCCGTGGGGCGAGGTGCAGAATTGTGAAACCCTCTGTCCGGGGGTGTTTCTGGTATCTACCGCCAGCCACGGCGGAACGATGGTGGCAAACGAGGTAGCCGCCGTTCTCTCCCCAGCGGCCAAAAAATGCGGCTTCAAGGACAAGGGCTATATCTGCTATGAGGAGGACGCACAGGAAAGCGTAGTGCTCCGGGAGCTGCTGGACAAAAAGCTGTGGAAAATCCCTGACCGCATTAAGGACAAAGGACAGTTTGAAGAAAAACTCAATCAGTCCATCCGGCAGTATCACCCCGAATACTGGCGGGCAAGGCAGAGCGGACGAGAGGCCGCCGAAGCTGCCCGCAGCACAGCCCCGGCCAAAGAGGCCGCAAGATAACCTCGGGTCATGCTGGCCCGAAGCAATAAAGGAGGTGTACTTAAATGGCCTATGTGCCAGTACCAAAAGACCTTTCCAAAATCAAGACAAAGCTGGCCTTCAATCTGACGAAGCGCCAGCTTGTTTGTTTTTCCAGCGCGGCGGCGGTGGGCCTCCCGGCTTACCTGTTTTCCCGTGGCAGTATCGGGAACAGCGCCGCCATGTTCCTGATGATCGGCCTCATGCTCCCGTTCTTCTTTCTGGCTATGTATGAACGAGACGGTCTGCCGCTGGAAAAAGTGCTGAAAAACATCATCCGCACCCGGTTCCTCTATCCCCGGGTGCGGCCTTACAAAACCGAAAACTTCTATGCGCTGCTTAGCGCCAGAAAGGAGGCGCAGCCGATTGCGAAACAGCAGAAGGGCCGGAAAGCCCGCAGGCAGAAAGCCTGAAAAGCAGGGCCTTACCGGCCTGTTCACGAAAGGAAAGAACATTCCCACCACCGCCCAGCAGACCCTCCCTTACCGGGAAATGTACCGGGACGGGGTGTGCCGGGTAGCGGACCGCTATTACACCAAAACCATTGAATACGAGGACATCAACTACCAGCTCGCACAGTCCGAAGATCAGGCGGCCATCTTTGACGGGTGGAGCGCCTGCCTCAACTACTTTGACAGCAGCCTTCCGTTCCAGCTTTCCTTCCTCAACCACCGGAGCCGCCCGGGCAGCCGGTACAGCGTGAACATCCCCATGCAGGATGACGATTACAACAGCGTCCGGTGCGAGTATGTGGAAATGCTGGAAAACCAGATCGCCAAAAGTAACAACGGCATTGTTCGCACAAAGCTCCTGACCTTCGGTGTAAACGTGGACGACCTTCCCACCGCCAGGGCAAGGCTGGAACGTGTAGAGGCGGACATTTGCGGGAACTTCAAAAAGCTGGGCGTCAAGTGCCGCTCCCTTTCGGGGCTGGAACGGCTGGAGCTCCTTCACGGGCAGCTCCACCCCGGCAGCGGCTCCCCCTTCCGGTTTTCATGGGATATGATCCCCAAAACCGGGCTTTCCACCAAAGACTTTATCGCCCCGGACAGCTTCGACTTCCGTTTCAGCCGTCTGTTCCGGGTGGGGACGACTTGGGGCGCTGCCTCCTACTTGCAGATTTTGGCCTCAGAGCTCTCGGACAAGCTGCTGGCGGAGCTTTTGGAAATGGATGCGGAAATGACCATCACTCTCCATATCCAAACCGTCGATCAGGCCGCCGCCGTAAAATCCATCAAGGCCAAAGTCTCCGACATTGACAAGATGAAGGTGGAGGAACAAAAGAAGGCAGCCCGGTCAGGGTACGACATGGACATACTTCCACCCGACCTTGTAACGTACAGCAACGACGCAAAGACCCTTCTGGAAGATTTACAGAGCAGGAATGAAAGAATGTTCCTGCTGACCTTCCTTGTGGTAAACATGGCCCCGACCCGCCGGGAGCTGGACAATGACCTGTTCACGGTGTCGGGTATCGTCCAGAAATACAACTGCACCTTGAAGCGGCTGGACTTCCAGCAGGAGGACGGTTTTCTTTCCAGCCTTCCACTGGGCCATAACGGCATTGAGATCAAGCGCGGCATGACGACCAGCTCCACGGCCATTTTCGTTCCCTTTATGACGCAGGAGCTCCGCATGGATGGCGAAGCCGTCTATTACGGGCTCAACGCTCTTTCCCATAACGTCATTATGGCGAACCGGAAGAAACTCAAAAATCCCAACGGCCTGTTCCTCGGCGTGCCGGGCTCCGGCAAATCCTTTGCCGCAAAGCGGGAGCTTGTGAACGTGTTCCTTGCCACCCGTGACCGGATCATTGTGGTGGACCCGATGGGCGAATACTCGCCCCTTATCAAGCGGCTGGGCGGACAGGTCATCGAGATCGCCCCGGACAGCCCCCACCACATCAATCCGATGGACATTGATTTGAGCTTCGACGATGAAAACCCGATGGCGCTGAAAGCCGACTTTATCCTGTCGCTGATGGAGCTGATCGTCGGCGGCAAGGATGGCTTGCAGCCGGTGGAGCGGACCGTCATTGACCGCTGTGTACGCCAGATGTACCGGGAACACTTGCAGGACCCGGAAACAAGCAAAATGCCGACCCTCCAAACCCTGTATGACCTGCTCTGTTCCCAGCCGGAGGGCGAGGCGGTACGGCTGGCAACGGCCCTTGAAATCTATGTGTCGGGTTCCCTTAACGTGTTCAACCATGAAACCAATGTGGACCTGAACCGCCGTCTGGTATGCCTTGACTTAAAAAAGCTGGGGGCCGGGCTTCGGACGATTGCCATGCTCATTATGCAGGACTTGGTAAACTCGCAGGTGTCTATGAATTTCCTGCGCGGTATCGCTACATGGTGCTACTTCGACGAGTTCCATGTGCTGCTCCGTGACCGGCTGACGGCAAGCTATTGTGTGGCGATCTGGAAAATGCTGCGAAAAAAAGGGTGCGTTCCCAGTGCTTTAACGCAGAACGTGAAGGATTTTCTGGCAAGCCCGGAGATTGAGAACATCTTTGAAAACTCGGACTTCCTTGTGCTGCTCTCGCAGGCACAGGGGGACCGGCAGATTTTAGCCAAACAGCTTGGGATCAGCCCCCACCAGCTTTCCTATGTGACCCATACCAATTCCGGCGAAGGGCTGCTGTTCTTCGGGAACACCACCATCCCGTTTGTTGACCGCTTCCCGCAGAACACCGAGCTGTACGCCATTATGACCACCCGCCCGGAGGACAAAAAACAGGAAATGAACCGGGCATAACACACTTCAGGCCATGATGGCCCGAGGTTTGGAAAGGAGGGATACATCATCGGAAAGAAACCGGACAAACGGAATTTTCAAAGGCCGGGGCCGACGGAGGATACCGGGGGCAATCGCCCCGGACCGGCTGAACGGGAAAGACCTTCCCCCGCACCATCCCGACGTCTGCGGTTTGAGGACGAGGATACCGGACAGGACAGCCCTTCGGGCCATGATGGCCCGAAGTCCAAAAGCGGCAAGTTTCAAGAGGACAGCCGGAAAAGCCGTCCCTCTGACCGCATGAGGCAGGAAGATGAAGCGGGCGGGCCGCAGGATACCGGCAAGGCACAGGAGCCGGAGGGCTCCGCCGAGAAGGCCGGGAGCAAAAAGGACAAGTACCAGAAAGCACAGGCAAAAGCGGAACACGCCGGGGAAAAGCTGGGAAAGGCCCGGGAGAAGCTGGATAAGGTCGAGGCGAAACGGGCGGCGCAGAAGCCGCCGGGGCTTGCAAAAAAGGCAGTCCGGGGAGCCCGCACCGAGGCATGGTTTTATCTCCACAACAAAATCAACGAAGTCGAACATGAAAATGTGGGTGTGGAAGGAGCCCATAAATCCGAGCTGGCCGCAGAGGCCGGAGCCCGGAAACTGACCCGCTATGCCAAACGCCGCTGGCGGGAACACCCAGCCCGGAAGGTGGCAAAGTGGGAACGGAAGGACATAAAAGCCCGGGCCAATGTGGATTTTCAGAAGATGGCCTCCGAGCACCCGGAGCTTGCCAGCAATCCGCTTTCCCGTGTGCAGCAGAAATGGAAACTGAAACGCCGGTATTCCAAAGAAGCAAAGACGGCTTCAAAACAGGGCGCAAAGGCCGCAAAGAAAACCGCTGCCGCTTCGGGAACTGCGACCCGTCGGGCGGCGCAGTTTGTGACCCGTCATCCCGTGGCGGTGCTGGTCCTGCTCCTGCTGTTGCTGCTCTGTTTTCTTGTGTCGGCGGTAAGTTCCATCTTCCCCACGCTTGGCAGCGGCCTTGCCAATGCGTTATCCGGCACCTCCTACGCCTCGGAGGATACGGACCTGCTGGGGGTGGACGAGGACTACACAGCGCTGGAAAACGAGCTGGCGCAGACGGTAGCGAACATCGAAAGCACCCATCCCGGCTATGACGAGTACCGCTATTCCGTGGACGAGATCGGCCATAACCCCTATGAGCTGGCGTCCTATCTCTCGGCAAAGTACCATGTGTATTTCCGGGAACAGGTGCAGGACGAACTGCGGGAGATTTTCGAGGCACAGTATGAGCTTACCTTGACGGAGGAAGTTGAGATACGCTACCGCACAGAAACCAGCACCGACCCGGAGACCGGGGAAACCACCACCGAGGAAGTCCCCTATGAGTATTACATTCTCAATGTGACCCTCACAAACAAAACGCTGCCTGCCGTGATCCTGCCGAGGCTTAACGAACAGCAGCGGGAAATCTACACCGTTATGCAGCAGCTCAAGGGCAACAAACCCTATCTGTGGGAAGGGATTTACAACGGCGGCGAAGATACCGGCCCCAGCTATGAGATACCCGGCGAGGCGCTGGATGACCCGGCTTTTGCGGCGCTCATGGAAGAAGCCACAAAGTACATCGGCTGGCCCTATGTATGGGGCGGCTCCAGCCCGTCCACCTCCTTTGACTGTTCGGGCTTTGTCTGCTGGGTGTACACGGCCAGCGGCGTCCACAACCTGCCCCGTACCACGGCGCAGGGCATTTATAACCAGTGTGCTATCATTTCCCCCTCCGAGGCAAAGCCCGGCGACATTATCTTTTTCACGGGAACCTATGACAGCCCCGGCCCTGTATCCCATGTGGGGATTTATGTGGGCGACGGGATGATGCTCCATTGTGGTTCGCCCATCCAATACGCAAACATCAATTCAAGCTACTGGCAGACACATTTCTATGCCTTCGGGCGTTTGTGAGCCAGAGGAAAGGAGTCCTTGCATGAACAAAATCGACAAGCTCGATAAGGAACTGGAAAAAGCCCGGGAGAAGGCTGCCGAGTGGCAGGCCAAAATCCGGGAGCTGGAAAAGCAGAAACAGGAGGAAGAAAACAGCCAGATCGTGCAGGCGGTGCGCTCCCTCAAACTGACGCCCGCCCAGCTTATGGCTTTTCTGAATGACCCCAAAAACAGCCTTACCGCTTCGGGCCATACTGACCCGAAGCCGGAGGCACCCGAAAAGGAGGACACAGCCCATGAAGAAAATTAAATACCGCAGGCTGGCGGCGATGGCTGCCAGCCTTTTGTGTTGCCTAATCTTTACGGTCCCGGCCTACGCCCAGAGCAGCGAGCCGCAGCCGGAGACAGCTCCCTCCCCGGCAGAAACCGAAGCAGAGCCGGAAACCCAGAACCCCTTTACCCCGGACGGGACGGGAACCGTGGTGGACAACGCCACCGACGAGGATGGAAAGGAGTTCTACACCATCACCACCGCAGACGCAGAAGAATACGGCGTGCAGTTTGAAAACGGCATCGCATCCTTCTCGCTGAAGGGCGGCGAAAGCATCACCATCGCAAACCTGCCTGCAGGCGTTGGCTACACCATCGCCGAGGTCCGCCAGACCGGCTGGACCCTGCAGAGCGTCAGCGGCGCAGACACCGGCGTTGTGCCCAAGAATGACACCGCCGAGATCGTCTTCACCAACCTGAAGAACGGCACGGACATCCCCGATGTCCCGGTCGTCCCGACGGAGCCCGAGGAACCCACGGAGCCCGAGACCCCGGAGACCCCGGAGACCCCCGAGGAGCCTGCAGAGCCCGACGCACCTGCACAGGACGAGACCCCCGGCGAGGAACCGGCTCAGGACGACACCACCGTGCCTGCCCAGCCGGCTGAGACCCCCGCACAGGATACCACCAAGGCCGACACCCTGCCCCAGACCGGCACCACCGGCTGGCTGGCTGTCGTGCTGATGAGCTTCGGCTTCGGCCTGCTGGCCTGCGGATGGTTCTTCACCCGCAAACAGCGTGCTGCAAAGCACTAAGGGCGGAAAAGCCACACGAGCGCACACAAACCGCTGCATCCCCTGCCCCGCAAAGGCGGCCGGATGCGGCGGTTTTGTTTTGTACGGTGCACAGTTCGGGCCGTTCGCGGCGTTTCGCACAAGAAGCGGTGGAAAGCCGCCATCATATTTGGTGCAGCTGTCACTTGAAGATTTTTCAGCGCCCGCTATAATAGAAAGTACCGGAACAAAGGCGTTCCGCAAGGGTAAACTCTGCCCTTGCGGGGCGCTTTTCTTTTTTGTCAAAATGCGGAGGGTGCCGCACCGGTGAGGATTTTAGATAAGGATGGGAAAGTCTATGGAAAACTTTACAGAGCAGAAAAACACCCTTGGCCTGTACGATCCACAGTTTGAGCACGACGCCTGCGGCATCGGCGCTGTGGTGGACATCAAGGGCCGCAAGAGCCACCAGACCGTGGACGATGCACTGGCCATCGTGGAGCGGCTGGAGCACCGCGCCGGTAAGGATGCCGAGGGCAAGACCGGCGACGGCGTCGGCATTCTGACGCAGATCAGCGACAAATTCTTCCAGAAGGCCGCTGCCGAGCAGGGGCTGACCCTGGGCGCAGAGCGGGAATATGGCATTGGCATGTTCTTTTTCCCGCAGGATGAGCTCAAGCGCAACCAGGCCAAGAAGCTGTTTGAGATCGTCTGCAAAAAGGAGGGTCTGCCCTTCTTAGGCTGGCGCGAGGTTCCCACCTGCCCCGAGGTGCTCGGC
>ERZ1106930.368-NODE-368-length-10329-cov-645.046233_pt1 | contig 10329 bp, 9 predicted proteins | sample MGYA00403663_ERZ1106930 | MGnify/ENA primary metagenome ERZ1106930 (study PRJEB35170, sample SAMEA104062438) | human gut metagenome | biome: human gut; feature: human-associated habitat; material: faeces | place: Denmark | collected 2012-06-26 ... | reverse complement strand
TCAGCGGAGCGTCAGCGGAGCGTCAGCGGAGCGTCAGCGGAGCGTCAGCGGAGCGCCTGCGGGCTTTTATCTGCGCCCCGCTTTTTTGGGGTAGGTTACACGAAAGCCGACCGCGCCCGCGCAATACTTGCGCAGGCGCATCTTACAGGCAAAACAGACAGCCGTCGGCAATTTTGCCGACGGCTGTCTGTCCCTGTTTTATCAAATTTTTACTTCATCCTTTATCCGATCCTTCGTATCTCTTACAGACAAGTTTTATAAAAAACTTTTCCTGTTTTCAGATTTTCTTTTTACGTTCGTAGCGCACGAACAGATAGCTGACCGCCGCCCCAGCCAGGAACAAGAGGATCCCGAGGCACAGATCGAGAACAAAAGGCGCGCCGCCTGCCCAGTTTTGGTATACGGCGTACACTTCGGGATTGAAAAACATGGTCAGGATAGATGCGAGCGACAAACCGCAGATGCAGAAAAACGCAGCCTTTTTATGGCGTTCAAAAAGTTTGGTAAGCCCTTTGGAAAAACTGATCAATCCTGCCAAAAATCCGACGCCGAGGCAGGCATACACGGCAAAAACGGCAGGATCCGCCTGCCAATAGGTCAAACTGACCGAATCCATGATCGGCTGAAAATATCCCGCGATCATGAGGACCGCCGTAGCGGAAAGACCCGGCACGACCTGCGTGATCGCCACGATGTAACCGAGGATCAAAAACAAAATATAATGATACCACGAAAGTCCCTGCAGAGCGCGTTCGCCCGTATCGGCGAGGGTGGAAACAAGGCAGACCGCCACGGGAATGACAAATCCCAGCGCGAAAAGCCCCAGATTTTTCGCTGTTTTCTTTTCCGAACGCACTTCGTCCAGTACGGCGGGATAGGCGCCTAACATGAGTCCCGCAAACAGCGCGATGACCGTAAACGGGCTGACATCCAAAAGATAACGCACGGCAAAAAATCCGAGCGCAAACCCGATGACGACCCCCACCGCGATCGGAAGCAGAAACCGCACGCATTTTCCGAATTTTTTGAGAATATTCCCGAGCGCGTACAAAAGTTTTTCGTACAGGCGGAAAATGATCGCCACGGTCGATCCGCTCACACCCGGCACGATGATCGCAAGACCTATGAAGAAACCCAAAAGCCCGCCCTTGGCGGCTTCTTTTCCGTTTTTATAGCGAAGATCCGGTTCTTTTTCCGCCGAAATCTCCTGCACGGCGGCACAACACCCGCCGCTTTTCCTTTCTGTGTTTTCAAAGGAGCTCTCTGTCGCTCCCTCGTTTGCGGGAATTTCCGCACTCCCCGTTTTCTCCGCCGCATTTTGAACGTTTTGCGGCAAATTTTCGGGTACGTTCCCCTGTTTTTGTGTCGAATTTTTTTCTTCCACGATCGGCTCCGTTTGAGGATGTTCCATAATTTTACGGCTGTTCGCTAAACGCCCTGATTTTTAAAGCGAGGTCGTTTGCGGAAAGGCGGCAATCCTGCGCCTGTTCTTCCGCAGTGGCGTGCGGAATAAATTTATTCTCCGCGCCCATGATCTTCAGCCGCACGGGCTGCGCGCAGGAGGCGTAATATTCGGCAACCGCCGAACCGAATCCGCCGCTCAGATACCCCTCTTCAAAGGTAATGATCTTCTTATCCGCGATCTCGCGCAGAATGCGCTCGTCCAGCGGTTTGATCGTACGGCAGTTGACGATCCTGCAATCGGTTCCGCTCCGCTTTTTCGCTTCCAGCGCACGCGCCACGGCGCGCGCGCCGCTCGCCAGCACGACGACGCCGTCGCCGTCCGAAAGCGTTTCCCAGCGATAATAATCCCCGATCTTCTGGCGGCTCCCCAGATTGGGCGCGTACCCGTTCGGATACCGTATCGCGCAGGGTACTCCCAAACTTTTTGCGTAGTCGAACACGTCCGCAAGTTCCGCGCAGTCCTTGGGCGCAAAAATACGCAAATTCGGCACCGAACGCAGAGCCGAAAGCTCAAAAAGTCCCTGGTGCGTCTTTCCGTCCGCCCCCACAAACCCCGCACGGTCAATACAGAAAATCACGGGCAGATTCTGCAGGCATACGTCGTGAATGATCTGATCGTATGCCCTTTGCAAAAACGTCGAATAAATGCAGACAACGGGACGGAGGCCGCCCTTCGCCATGCCCGCCGCCATCGTTACCGCGTATTCTTCGCAGATTCCCGCGTCGAAAAGGCGCGTCGGAAATTTTTCCGCAAATTCCGAAAGCCCTACCCCGTCCGTCATGGCGGCCGTCACCGCTGCCAGCGAGGGATCTTCCTGCGCGCGCTCGCACAGCAATCTTCCCAGCGCCACCGAAAAGGAATTTTCACCGCTCGCAAAGTTGCGCGCAACTCCGTGAAAGCGCGCAGGATCCGCTTCCGCCGCGTCATAGCCCTTGCCTTTTAAGGTTACCGCGTGCAAAAATACGGGTTCGCGCAGCTTTTTGATGTCTGTCAAAACTTCGATCAATTCATGCAGATCATGCCCGTTGACCGGTCCGATGTATTTGAATCCGCACCGCTCGAAAAAGTCGTTTTTGTTCAGCCAGCCCTTCAGCGTGTATTTTAGTTTGCGCAGCTTCTTCCCGAATGCTCCCGTTTCCTTGAACGTGCGGCTCAAAAAAGAATTGAAGGTACGGTACCGCCGCTTTGCCGTCATTTTGGAAAGCGAACGGTACAGCGCCGAATGGTTTTTATCGATGGACATCCCGTTGTCGTTGAGAACAACGACAAAATTTTCAGGTTTTTTCTCTGTGGCAAAGATCGCTTCCAGCGCCGTGCCGTTTCCCAGCGACGCGTCGCCGATAAAGGAGATGACTTTGTAATCTTCCCCGCGCACATCCCGCGCCGCGCACATTCCGAGCCCCGCCGCAACCGACGTGCCGCTGTGCCCCGCTATGAATGCGTCGTATTCGCTCTCTTCGGGATCGGGAAATCCGCTCACGCCGTCTTTTTTGCGCAGCGTATCCAACGTCCTGCCCGTGATCAGCTTGTGCGCATAACTCTGATGCCCTACGTCAAATATCAGTTTATCTTTCGGAAAATCAAATACCGAATACAGAGCTACCGTCAACTCCACAACCCCAAGGTTGGAAGACAGATGCCCGCCGTTCTCGCGTACCGCTCCCAGCAACTCCTCGCGCAGCTGCCGCGCATATTCCTCCGCACGCTTGCCGTTGCATCCTTTTATTTCATCCGCCAACAAAATCGCATCACCTCGCTGGTACTATCTTACTCGGGATCCTTCAAAATCATACCGTTTTTTCCCTCCTATTGTAAAACATTGGCGCTTCTTTGTCAAGATATTTGCGATTCCGCCCGTTTTCTCTCTTGCGCCTTTCGTTTCATGCGAAACGAAAGGCGCTTTTTCCTCGCTGCAACTTTTCTTCCCCTTTTATCCGAAGGTTTTCGCCTTTGTCTATTCTTTTATTTCGTGCAAAACAGAACGCACATTCCTTTGCCACTGCTTTCCTTTAACGCAAACGCTTACGCTTTCCGCTGAAAAATATAAAGCCTGCATTTTTTACATCGCAATTTCCGCGGTTTGCGTTTGCATTCCGTTGAACCGCGCGTTTTTCTGTCGCAACGGCGAATTGCCCCGTTTTGAGGGTGGGACGCAAGGTTTTTAATGCCGCCTGCTTGCGTTTGCGGCGCGTATTTGTTATAATAGCGGAGAAAATAAAACAAAGAGGCGAAAAAATGCCGTACAAAATTTATTTAAAGCGCGGAGAAGAAAAGCGGATCCTGGCGGGACACAGCTGGGTATATGCGAACGAAGTGGCGAAGATCGAAGGGAAAGACAAAAACGGAGCGCTGGCGGAAGTATGTTCGTTTGACGGGCGGTATATCGGGAAGGGATACATCAATCATTTATCGAAGATATTGGTGCGCGTCTTTATCCGCGGGGATGAAATAGACGACGAAGAATTTTACAAAAAACGCATAGCGGAAGCGGCGCAGCTTCGGAAAGTTTTATTCGGCGCGGAGAGCGATTGTTATCGGCTTGTATTTGCGGAAGCGGACGGACTGCCGGCGCTGATTGCCGACCGATACGGGGATTACATTGTTTTAGAACTTCTTTCTTTGGGAATTGACCAGCGGAAGGAAAAAATCGTGAACGCTTTTGTAACGCTTTTTTCGCCGAAAGGGATCTACCAGCGCGGCGATGCGCCCGTGCGGCAGAAAGAGGGACTGCCTTTGGAAAACAAGACGCTGTACGGGGAAGTTCCCGACAAAATTTTTGTGACGGAAAACGGACTGAAAATGTGCGTGGACGTAAAGAACGGGCAAAAGACGGGGTATTTTCTGGACCAGAAAGAAAACAGGTTTGCGGTGCGCAGGTATTGCGGGGGCGCAAAAGTTTTGGATTGTTTTTGCAACAGCGGCGGATTTTCGCTGAATGCGGCGACGGCGGCAAAAGAAGTTACGGCGCTGGACATTTCGCAATTTGCGCTGGATAATGTGGCAGAAAACGCAAAGCTGAACGGATTTACGAATATAAAGACGGTCTGCGCGGACGCATTTGAGCAACTGCGCAAATTCCGCGCGGACGGAGAATTGTTCGATACGGTGATCCTCGATCCTCCCGCATTCTGCAAGAGCGCGGCGGAAGTACAGGACGCGTACCGCGGCTACAAAGACGTGAACATCACCGCCATGAAACTCGTGCGCCGCGGCGGATTTCTGATCACCTGTTCCTGCTCTCACTACATGACCGCGCCGCTCTTTGAAAAAATGCTGCGCGAAAGCGCGCGCGAAGCGGGAAAGACTGTCAAAATACTGGAAACGCGCGTGCAGGCGCCCGATCACCCTGCCCTGCTCGCCGCCGAAGAAACTTCCTACCTGAAAGCATTTTTCCTGCAGATTTTATAAAAACGTTTCTTTCCGACAAAGCAATTTTATAAATCAGCGTTGCCCGAAGCCGCAAGAAATCGGCTTCGGGCAATTTTTTTCCCCCACGTACCCGAAAAACAGAAAACGAAAGGCAAGCAGCGAACACCGTGACAGGCAATCGCCAGGCAAGCGGACAAAACTGCGACGGGCAAGCGGCAGGCAAGTAAACAAAACTGCGGCGGGCAAAACGACAGGCAAGCGGACAAAACTGCGACGGGCAAACGGCAGACAAACAGACACTGCGACGGGTAAACGGCAAGTGAAGCGAACGGCAAAAACGCAAAAATTCTGACGATTTTTTGGTTTTCTTACGGAAAAGTTTTTCGCGGTTTTTCTTTTGGAATTTACACGTTTTTCTCTGCTCTTTGGTTCAATCGACAACATTCGACAAAACTTCTGCAAACTCGACGATTTTCTACCGTCAACAAAAGTTGAAAGTGTTTGTTGTTTGTAGTATAATAAAGACATCAAATACGTCTGAAACACGCAGACACAAAGGAGTAAACAAGATGTACCAGTTAAAAGTAAAAAATCTTCAAAAAGTATTTTCACAGGAGAACGGAATTTTTAAGACGAGCGATTTTATCGATTGTTCGGCACAAGCACTGAAAGACCTGACCGATTGCGAGATCTCGAAAAATCAGGAAGGGCTCAGCGTATCCTTGAACGGCAAAACCTCTACGGAAAAAGAGTTTCTCTCTTTGCTCTCTCGCGCATTGCAGGATATGTTCGACGCAAAAATTCAGCAAAAAGGCTCTGCCCTTCAACTTACCTTTGCAAACGGCGCCGATTTCAGAATAGATGTCGTAAAAACTGCCTGACTTTGCATAACCTTCGGCCGTTGCGGTTTTTTTGTAAGGCCACTCCGCAAAAATACGATTTTCCTTTCCGTATTGCTTCGTTTTTTTGCCTGCGGTCTTTCAATAACTCGTTTTATAACTTTTTTCATTGCTTTTTTAACTTTTTTTTCATTGCTTTCTTCATTCGCAACGGCTTTTCCTTTTACCGCTCATCTTTTTATAGATGGGCGGTAATTTCTATTATTGTAGAATAAATATGTGTTTTATGTAGAAATATTTCTTTTCCTGTTGACGTATAATGATACAGGGATAGAAAGCAATGATTGATTCAATGTCGATTTTTGAAAAAGTAGACAAAATACGCATAAAAAAGGGATTATCGTCCAACAAACTATGTACGAACGCAGGCATTTCGCACGGAACGTTGAACGCATGGAAAACGCGGCAGACGATGCCGACGCTGGACGTTCTGGAAGGAATTTGCGACGCGCTGGAAATTCATCTGGCGACGCTCCTTTTTGACGTAGACACCGACGATCTGACCGGCGAAGAAATTGACCTTTTGTCGGCGTTCCGCAAGCTCTCCGAAGAGCAGAAACACGCCGCCGTGCAGATGATCAAAGCCATGCAAAAATAATTTTTCACTAAAAATTACGGCCGCCCGATTTTTGAATGGGCGGCTCTTTTCTCGCTCCATATTTTCGTTTTTTAAAATTCCTCTACTGTTTTTAAATTCTGCCGTATTTTTTCTGCATGCCGTTTTCCAAAACCGTGCGCCGAAATCGTGTGCCAAAGTCGTGCGTCGATATTGCGCGTCGATATTGCGCGCCAAAGGCGTGAACCAAAGCCGAAACTGTCTGCAGAGCTGTCGACTCACGGTTTTGTAGCCCCGTTCCGTTGTATTTTTTTAAGCAAAATCCAGCCGCGGAAAATTTTCCGCGGCTGGATTTTTACTATTTGGAGATTACATTCGTGTAAGCAGTTTTATAAAAAATTTCCTTTCTTCCTTCCCGCGGCGTTGCAAAATATTTGCATCGCCGCGGGCGATCGCACGGCGAACATTTTTTTCCTGCCCGTTTCCTGCAAAAGCCCATCCGATCGCATTCGCCGCATTTTCCTTTCGGATTACTGTTTCTTTTCCTCTTTCTTTTCTTTCGTGTGACAGGAACAGCATCCGCAGGAAGAACAGTCACAGCCGCAGCCGCTCTTCCCGTGCTTTTTGCACCAGATCTTATACGCGATCGCAAACACGACAAGCCCTGCCGCCACGACTCCGACCGCTATGCTCACGATCGTCCCCGCCACCGTCAACAGATTCAGCATATTTTACTCCTTTCAAGGTGCCGTCGTTTCAAAATCGACGCCACGTTCCGCGTTTTTTCTCTTTTTTACAGTGTATTGCAAAGGCGCCTGCTTTTATTCCGCATTTTCGGTATTTTTTCTGCCTTTACGCTTTTTTATTCCGAAACGGCGCCTTTTTCCTTTTTTCTGCATACGATCGCGCCGCGGTTTCGCAGGATGATAAATCCGATAAATCCTGCCGCCAGCGCCGCTACGATGAAAACCGTCCACCACCAGGTAAGAACCAGATATACCGCCGTCGCCGTCAAATAAGAAGTGAGCATCCAGAACGCCACCGTCCACTTGAATTTCCCTTTCGGCGTTTCACCGCGTACCGTCGCCGCCGCCGCAAAACACGGAATGGTCAGCATATTGAACACCGTAAACGCGATCAGCGCCTGCCACGTGATGCCCGTCGATTGCATCAGCGCCACCACCGCGCCGATCCCGCTTTCGCCGTCATCCCAGCCCGGCAATACCGCCCCGATCGCAGGTACCAGCACGTAAAACGTTGCGATCACGTTTTCCTTCGCGATCAGTCCCGTTACCGCCGCCACGACAAACACCCAGCCGTAAGTCCCCAGCTGCAATCCGAATCCCATCGGCGTGCAGACCCACTGCACAAACGACCCGATACTGTACAGAATGGATCCTTCGATCCCCACCATCTGCCAGCTCCAGTTGAAATTCGACAAAAACCAGATCACGATCGCACTCGCCACGATGATCGTGAACGCCTTCTTGATGTAATGCTTCAATTTATCCCATAAATGCACCATCAGCGATTTAAACTGCGGCAGATGATAGTCGGGAAGTTCCATAATGAACGGCGCCGCTTCCCCGCGCATCGTCGTCTGGCGCATCACCGCCACCGAAATCACCGCCATCGCCATCCCGAATACGTACAAGGCAAAAACCAGCAGGTCTGCATTCACGCTCGTATACTGCGACGCCACCGCTCCGCATACCGCCGCCAAAATCGGAGCCTTCGCTCCGCACGTGAAAAACGGTATCACGCGGTTGGTCATCACACGCTCTTTTTCGTCCGCAAGCGTCCTCGTATTGATCGCCGCCGGCACCGAACACCCGAATCCCATGATCATCGGTATGAACGCCCGTCCCGATAACCCGAACTTGCGAAATGCCCTGTCCAGTATGAACGCCACCCGCGCCATGTACCCCGAATCTTCCAATATCGATATCAGTAAAAACAGGAATAAAATCTGCGGCACAAACGACAATACCCCAGAAAGCCCTGCCCAGATCCCTTCGTTCACAAGCCCTTGCGCCCATGCCGCCGCGCCTACGTTTTCCAGTCCCGCTGCAATGCCGCCGCCGATCTGATCGCATACAAATCCCGTCAGGTTGAATAAAATAGCCCCCGGCGTCGATATGCCCGCCGAACTGTAAAATACCTTGACAAATGCGTTCAGCACTTCGCCGCCCGCGTCTACGTCCTGCGCAAATCCCGCTCCGCCCGTAAACAGCTTCGCTATTGCGTTCAGATACAGAAAATCTTCCCCGAACGTCAGATGAAACAGCCCAAACAAAATGACCAAAAAGATCGGTATTCCCCAGATCCGATGCGTCAGCACCCGATCCGCTTTCTCCGATTTCGTCATCTTCTCCGCCCGCTTCGTACGCTCCACCGCCGCCGAAAAATTCGTCGTTATGTATTTGTACCGAGCGTCCGCGATCAGCGCTTCAAAATCACCGCCGAACAGCTCCTTCCCCGCTTGCTTCTTGAACCCCGTCACCATCTTCATCTCGTCGGGGTGCATCTTCACTTCCAGTTCGTCCCCTTCCGCCAGCTTCACCGCATGAAACAACGCGTTTTCCGTTTCCTTTCCGTCCAAGGCGATCCGCACATCGTCAATCACGTGCGCGAGCGGCGTTTCCGTCAACACCGTCCTCCCCGCACGCTTTTGCTTCGCCGCCCTGTACGCCCGCTCCATCAACTCTCGGATCCCCTGCCCCTTCAACGCCGAAATCTCCGCTACAGGCATTCCGAGTTTTTCTTCCAGCTTCGCCGCGTCGATCTTCTCCCCGCGCCTTTGCACCGCGTCCATCATGTTCAACGCCACTACCACCGGCACGTCGATCTCCATCAGCTGCGTCGTCAGATACAGGTTCCGCTCCAGATTCGTCGCGTCGATCACGTTGATCACACAGTCCGGCTTTTCTTCCAGAATAAAATTCCGCGATACCACTTCCTCCGGCGTGTACGGCGATAAAGAATAAATTCCGGGTAAGTCCACCACCGAAACAGGTACGTTCAGCTTTTTGTATATCCCTTCTTTCTTGTCTACCGTGACGCCCGGCCAGTTCCCTACATGCGCCGTGCTCCCCGTCAGCACATTGAACAGCGTCGTCTTTCCGCAGTTCGGGTTGCCCGCCAATGCAAATTTCAGCATCTTCTTCTCCTTTTTTTATCTTTCTTTCGGCTCCTTGCCGCTCACTTCCATCACCACACACGCCGCTTCGCTTTTCCGCAGCGTCAGTTCGTACCCGCGCACCGTCACTTCCACAGGATCCCCCAAAGGAGCTACCTTCCTCAGCCTGATCTGCGCCCCCGGCGTTACCCCCATGTCAAAAATACGCCTCCTTATCTGACCTTCGCCCTCGATCTTCTTGACCTCTCCGCTCTCTCCCGCTTTGAATTCGCTCAGCTTCTTTTCCATTCCTTCCTCCTAACGCTCATGCGCCGTTTTTTTAATTCGTTCCGCCGCGCGCTTTTTTTCCGCTTTTTGCGTTTTGCCTGCAAACTTTCGCGCGTCTTAATTTTGCATTCCCGAAAATCCTGCGTTTCAACTTTACTGCGTTTCAACACTTCAACGTTTGTTTTTTTGTGTTACGTTATACCAGAATTTTGACAGCCATGTTTTTGTCCAGCGCCAGCCGCGCACCGCATACCTTTACGATCACACTCCCCTGCACGCTCGAAAATACAGTCAGCTTTGTTCCTTCCGCAATTCCGAGGCTCGCAAAGTGCCGTTTGCTCCGCTCATCCGCCAGCACCTTCTTTACCTTAACTTCCTCCCCTACGGGCGCCATCGTCAACGGCATTTTTACTCTTCTCCTTCTGCCATTTATTGGTTAACTTTTGTTAACGTTTTAGAGTTTACTACATTTAACTTTTAAAGTCAAGAGAATTAACCACGGTAAATTAAATTTTTAAAAAATTTTTTCCTCTTAAGGTTGATGAGCGGAGCGGTGAGCGGAGCGAAGGCGGAGCGAATGCGGAGCGAATGCGGAGCGAATGCGGAGCGAATGCGGAGCGAATGCGGAGCGAAT
>ERZ1106930.366-NODE-366-length-10386-cov-572.512148_pt1 | contig 10386 bp, 7 predicted proteins | sample MGYA00403663_ERZ1106930 | MGnify/ENA primary metagenome ERZ1106930 (study PRJEB35170, sample SAMEA104062438) | human gut metagenome | biome: human gut; feature: human-associated habitat; material: faeces | place: Denmark | collected 2012-06-26 ... | reverse complement strand
CCCAGGCCGCTCGTCCAGTAGGAAAGCTCGATCACCTCCGCCGTATCCGGCGCCAACTTCGGCCCGCAGCCGCCCAGCGATGCCATCGCAAGCGTCCCGGCAAGTATTCCGCACAATAATTTGACTGTTTTTTTCATCGCTTTTCTCCTTTTTTATTCTTTGATTCCGCCGATCGAAATGTTGCTGGTCAGCACCTTGTTGAAGAAGATGAACAGCAACAGCGGCGGGATCGCCGTGATCATATACGCCGCATACAAAAGATCTCTGCGCGCGTGCTGTACCATGTTCAGCTCGAACATATAGATACCGCCCGCCAACGTAGGCAGTTTCGTCAGATAGATGAGCGCCGAAGAATAGTTGTTCCAGTCGCCCACCCACGTGATCAGATACAATGCGCCGAACAAATTGATGATCTGCGGGAACATGACGCGGAAATAGACGGTAAAATCGTTCGCCCCGTCAATGTAAGCCGCTTCCGCATAGCTCCAGGAAAGATTGGAATACGTCGCATGAAAGTAAATATAATAGACGTTCATTCCGTTGAACGAGAGCAGGATCTGCAGGCGCGAGTTGACGAATCCGAGTTTCAGAAGCAGTTCGTACATACTGCCGCCGCTTCCGTAGATAGGAAACATCATCGTAAACAGCAGGATCGGCATGAACAGCCGCGAGCCCGGGAAACGGAATTTGTTCGTCACATACGCCAGCATGCTGGAAATCATGCAAAGACAGAAACTTCCCAACAGCGAAAAATACAGGCTGTTGCCGAGCATCCCGAAAAAGCCGAATCCCGACACTTCCAGATGACTGAATACGTCAATATAATTGCGGAAATGCCATTCCGTGGGTAAATCGAACGGGTATACCGCGATTTCCGTCTGCGTTTTGAATCCCGACGTTACTCCCCAGAAAAATATGTACAGATAGGAAAGAGCAAACACCGTAAACACCGCGTACACGATCAGATGCAGCGTCCCTTCCCCGATCGATTTATTCAGGTAACTGCGATAGATCCCGATCACCGCCCAGAACCCCAGGCCGATGTACAGCACGATCTTGCTAGCGTATCCGTTGCTCATCAGACAGCATACTATAAACGCCGCCGCCCATACCGCAAGAAGTATATATGCGGCCCTTTTCGACCATCTCTGAAAACCTATGTTTTTATTCAAAGCTGATAGCATCTGCATATTCCACCTCAATACGTCACACCTTCAAAATAGGTACCTGCAATCTTGCGCACGCTCAGAGCGATGCCGACAGACACGATCGTCAGAATCATACCTACCGCCGACAAATAATTGTATGCGTTGGAAACGTCCGGATTCCCGACTGTGTTGTAAACCTGCATGAACATCCAGTTGGAAACGGTCTGTGTCCCCGCATCCCCCTTCGTCAGAAGGAAGACGTTGCCCGACGCCCCGAATACGCCCGCTATGTTCAGCACCAGAAGCAGCGAAATCATGGGCCAGATTATGGGAATAATGATCCTGAATGCCTCCTGAACCCAGCTTACGCCGTCCAGTTTCGCCTGCTCCAGAACAGATTCGGGCAGACGGCTGAGCGTCCCTCCGAACAGGATCATGTTCCCCGGAAATCCCAGCCAGATCATGTTGCCCCAAATGACCGAATTCGCAAAACGCGGATCACTCAGCAACGTTGGCTCATATTCCAGATGAAACAGCTGCTGATAGATGGGAGCGATCGGCCCGCCTACGCCCACGATCCGCATAAAGATCGAACTGACGATGGTTCCAGAAATCAGCCCCGGCAAAAAGAAACAAATGCGGAAAAATTTGCTCATCGGCACTTTCTTGTATAGAAAATAGGAGACGAAAAATCCTACCACAAACATGACCTGCCCGATCAGAAAGGTGAGAAATGTATTTCGGAACGCCGTCTGGATTTCGCTTTCCGACTGCACGATTTCCTTGAAAAACCGGGTGAAATGTTCCAGCGTCCAGTACAAAGTTCCCTGCCGCCTTGTCTGAAACGCCATGACAAACGAGTTAAAATTCACATAGACGTAAAAAACACAAAAATATACGACCGACGGTATGGTGAACGCCAAAATAAAGATCACGTGCAGCGGATCAATCTTCTTTTTCTTCCGCATCACATGCTTTTCTTCGCCCGCAGGAACGCCCGATTGCAATAAATCCGCTTCCGCCATCACATCGTTCGGTTCTTCTGTCATATGCGTCATCTTGTTCCCTCCTTTGATTTATAGCATTAATTATAACGTTTCTAAACCACTTTTCAATATCGTGTATTTACGCGATTGTATCATTTTTTTACCTGTTTTTTCACGATTATTGACTTTCTCGCTCAGTAGGATATAATTGCGATTAAGAGTTATTTTTAAAGAGGTTTACCATGTCCGGATATCATAACATAGACGAAACATTTTTTCTCCCGGATCAGGAGTTTTTCGTACAGACCCTCGACTATATCGAAACCATTTACCACGAACATTCCTTTTTCGAAATTTTTTACGTTCTGAGCGGTGAAATTCTGCATACCGTCAACGATCGCACGGAACGGTTGGTCTCGGGAGACATCGTCTTTCTGCGACCGGGCGATGCGCACAAATTTGAAAACAAACATTCCGACGACTTTATCCATACGGATATCCTTATTAAAAACAGTCTGTTCCAAAAAGCCGTCACGGCATTGGATTCCCCTCTCCTGCGCGATTTTTTGCTCGCCAGCGAACCTTATAAACTTCACCTCAACTCCCACGAGATCTCTTTCCTGGAAGAAGAAATCCGCACGATCGAAGGCTCAGGCAAACCTAACCTCTCCGCGCTGACCTTTTCTTTCGTGTGCAACCTGCTTTGCCTGATCATCAAAAAGGTCTCCCCCGCCCCCAACAACGCTCTCCCCCTTTGGCTGAGACAGCTAATTTCCCTGCTCAATGCCTCCAGTTCTTTTACCAAGACAAAAAAAGAGCTGTATGACATGCTTGATTCTCTCGCATACAACCGCAGTTATATCAGCCGCGCATTCAAAAAATATATGAATTGCACGCTGACCAATTATGTCAACGATCTCAGATTTACTTCCGCCTACAGCCTGCTCCGCTCGACCGACCGCACGATCAGCGACATTATCGCTTCGGTGGGCATCAGCAACAAGACCTATTTTTATAAAGAATTCTATAAACGTTATCACGCCACCCCTGCCCAGATCAAGGCGAAACACGAACCGCAACAAGACTGATGCCCTCTTTTCCGAGGTTAAAGGAGAAAAAAATGGAAAAAAATCATCTTCCGGACGGAATCCGGCTGCGCATTCTGCCGTATGCACATTGTGACCTCGCTGCCTTGCACACGCGGGCGTGGCACAAAGCCCGCTACCAACAGATCTTCGACGCCGTGGCAAAGCTTGCGGAAAAAATGCCCGGTTTCCGCTGGTATTTCGATTGCTATCGCTCCCAGCTGGAATTTCTGTTTGATAAATATCCCGAAAAAAAAGACTTGTTCGAACGCCTTCTGCACTCTAAAAAAGTAGAATTCATCGGCGCCTATGCCAACATCCGCCCGAATATGGTGGGCGAAGAAACGTATCTGCGCAATTTTTTCATGATCCGCGAAATTCTGCCGCATGCCATCTCCGACGTGTACGGAGAAGAAGTCGACGTCGCGCTCGGCCATGCGCAGATCCCGCAGATCCTGCGCCAGTTCGGCTACTCTTTTTATAAGGTCTTCCGCCCAAACGACGTCCTCGACGCCAAAGGCGTCCCCTCATCATTCATATGGAAGGGCGCCGACGGAAGCGACGTCTTTGTCATCCGCTCCGATTACAGCGCCTTCGATAAAAAAGGCACCGAAAACGTTGGCACTTTTGCCGACGCGGAAAACTACCTGTATGAAAATGCCCGCGAGTGCATCGAAAAATCGGACATAGACCTCGTCTGGGTCAACTGCGGCTGCGACGATACCCTCCCGTTCCTCACAAACCAGGCAAACAACGAGGGCGCCGTCTACAAAGCCGACATACCGAAAGTACTCGCCTTGTTCAACGGCGATACGGGAAATTCCGTACGGCTTTCCTCCCCTTCCGAATTCTGCCGCGAGCTTGAAAATTACAAACACGATTTGCGCACCTTCGAAAACGACCTGGACTGCGCCGACGTATCGTATAACATTGCCATCAACGGCGAAAAAGGTTTTGTACCTTTGCGCCTGCTCGCCGATCAGCTGCTGACACAGGCGGAGCGTTGGCAGGTTCTGGCGGAAACGATCGGCATCCGATCGGATTTTGATTTTGATACGCATTGGAAAAGGCTTCTTACCGCCTGCTGTCACGCAACGCAATGGCTGTTCGAAGAAGATTATCGGAAAGTACGCGACCTGCTCGAATCGACCGTCTGGGACACACGCTCATACCTTGAATCTGTTTACGACGAAATTTCCAGGCATATCGACGCGAAAACGAATACCGTTGCCGTTTTTTTCAACGACAGCCCGCATTCTCAATACCGCACGGTAAAACTGACCTTCCCCTGCGCCGACGTGCGCGAACTTGAACTGGAAGACGGCAGAGGCGATCCCGTCGCCTACGAAATCATCGGCACGCACGATTACAACAACACATGGGAAGTCATCCTGCTCGCCCGTCTTTTCCTGCCCTCCTACGGTTACAACACCGTCCGCGCAAAATCAGGCGATATACGCTCCCTTACTAGCGTAAAGGCCGCCCCGAAACCTCTCCCGCCCGAAATTCCTCTGAACAATGCGTATACCGTGTGCGGAGGTGGTTTTCGTCTTACTTTTGAACGCGGCAATCTTGTAAAAATCAACGATTTCTCTTCGAAGGCGGACAATTCTTTCAACAAACTCACTTATTACGGTTATCCTTATTACGGTTCTTGGGCGGAAGATTATTCAGATTACAACGAATCTGCCGTATGGAAATCTGTCCGCGTCCTTCACGCCGACAAAAAATATTTACACCTCGTCCTGCAAGGATCTCTGAAGGATATCCTTGTCGAACAGGACATCCGAACCTGTGAGGGCCGCCTGGATTTCACCGTCTCTTTTGACTGGAAACCCGCCAACGCCTGGCTTACCGCCAGCATCCCTTGCGACAGCTGCTCCGACGTCTTTTGCGATATGCCATTCGGAACCAGATCCGTCAACGTCGAAAAAGAATATTCGGACAAAATTTATCCAAAATGTATCCTTCACCGCAAACGCAAAGGGGTCATCACGGCAAAACGGTTCATATCCGCCAAATGCAACGGCATGAACGTTGCCCTCCTGCGCGGAAACGGCGACCGCTACTTCCATTGCGATACCGATAAGAAAAATTTGGGGATCATTCTCTTAAATTCCATCATCCGCACAAAAAATACTTGGGAAGAAGACGTCAACGCCGACGTCGAAGCGGTCGGGAAGCATTCTGTACGGTATTCCGTCCTCTTCGACGCCCCTACCGAAGCAAATGTTGCCCCCGCCTTTGCCGTCCCGTTTTCTTCCGACCGCGCCCGTCCGAACCCGCCGCTTGCCAAAAAGCTGCCGCCCTTTGCGTCGCTCTTTTCCTTGCAGGGAGAAAACGTCTTGCTGACTTCCCTTCGCAAAACCGGCAACGCCGTTTACCTGCGCCTTGTCGAAACACGGGGTACGCAACAGGATATTTCTTTCCCGAAAAGCGTCTTTGAATCCTGCGAAAGCATTTTGCTCTCCGGTCAGAAACAACGCGACGTTTTGCCGCAAAACAACGAATTCCGCTATACGATGAAACCTTTTGAAATCGTTACCTTCCGTCTGGTCATATCCTCCCTCGAATAACTTTTTTGCAAGCGTCAACCCCATGCAAAATTTTTACGACTGTGCACAGGTTCCCGACAAAAAGTGCTTTCCTAAGAAAATTTGGTTGCCTGTTTACGAAAAAACACTCTGCTCAAACCAAAGCCTTTCATTTTAACATTGATCCAACAAATTGCTGTTTACGATAACAGGCTTGCGATATTCTTTAACCATAAAAAGAAAATAATCCTGACGAGTGAATCGTCAGGATTATTTTTATAACAGCAATTCGATTTGTTACGGTATGGCGGAGATAAACAGGTATTTGCCGAAACCCCGAAGGGGCCCCCTCGGCAAAGCGTCGGGCTTTGCCCTCGCGCGAACGACGCGCGGTTGTTTCTCTCCTCTCTTTTTCGGCTTTTTCGGCGCGCGTGGTTCTCGTCCGTTTCACCATAAAAAAAGCACCCCGAAAGGTGCTTTTTTCATGGTGGACAGAAACCATACAAAGCCGAACCCCTTATTCAGTTTTTCGGAAAAGTGGTTCTGCGCTGTCGTTTCATTCTAAAGAATAATTTTTATAATGCATAAACCTACTTAATATATGAATTTAAAAATTATATTTTCTACTCGTTTACAAGATCTATATCGCTATAAATCTCTTGCAACCCTTTTGGTTGTAATGCCCAACGATACGCAGGATGAATTTCAAAATTAAAACCAAAATCGATATCTTCACTGAGAATATAATTATTTTCATCAAAATAGTAACGAATAATTTGCTTATCTGAATTCTTCCGTGCTGTAAAAAAATTAATTTTATACAAAAAAACAGGAAGATTTTTCTCATCCACTAAATCACCATTACTAAATCTAGCCCGTCCAACGTGATCTATAGTGTGTTTCATCTTTACTCTTAATTCCTGTGGAGTATATAAGAACGCATTTCCTTCTTTTTTTGACGAAGGTTTCATCTCTAATAATATTTTTTTTAATATAATTTCATTTAGCTCTGATGAATATTCGTTGATCGTATCCGTAAGTCGTCCATTCGAATAGTTTTTAAAAATCTTTTCCAAATCTCCTGTTAAAATTTTAGTATGCTTTTTTGCAAAAGCTTCATGCGCCGCAAGAGAACATAACTTTATTAAATCTCTTGGTCTTTGCCTTATTAACGACAATAGAACTCTATACATTGGGGCGTTCTCCCAATGCCCTTTCCCTTGAAAATTGCTTTCAAATATATCTTTCAAAAATCTACTCAATTCTCGCTGGCTTTTACTTATCAACTCACTTTCATCGACTTGTTCCTGTTTCAAAAATAGAACAGCACGTTTGACAAGCATGACAAGTATTTCATGATTTGTCCATTTGAGCCACACAACAGATCCTTCTATTTTATCTGTAGACTCATCTGAAGTCCGCACAGCATAATAAACACTACTGCGAAGTGCAACCCTAAATTTAATATTGGGGACCTCTCTAGTTATTGTCCGTAAAGCATTTAACATTGCAGAAATATTTCGTATTTCATGTTCACCATTCTTCCATCCTCTATCTAAATCATCAATAAAAACAGTTACCCTTCTTTCTCTAAAAATCCCATCCTTAAACAAAACTAAAAAATCTTTATATGACAAGTCAATCCCTAGCTTATGAATATCCGCATACTTTTTCCCTAGCACAGCAAAAGTTAGCCTAGAAAAGCTACCTAACCAATCTTTAAAACCTCTATCCTTGCTATTCTTATTTATAATAAATATATTTTGAATAAGCTTATCAAAGATAATTTTTGACAGTCTTTCTTGCCAAATTCTAATCATACGATTTATATCGGTTTCTGTTTGCTCAAATATATCATCCGGACGAATAGAAATAGGAATATTATTATTCGCCCGTTCTTCAGCTTCAAGAATCCTTAATAAAGCAGATTTCCCCGTTCCTTTATGTCCAACAATTAAAAATAGCGGCAATGAACTCTTTAATGTTTCATACGCGGCACCTTTAACATAAAAATTGCATAAATTAATTTCATCATCATCTTCTGCAGCCTCATGCCCAAATAATTTTCTAACGTTTTCTTCTGTAAAAAGCATCTCTCCCCTCCTATTATTTAATTTTCAAATTTATAATATTTTTAATTAATTATACCAAACTTTTTTTTCAAAATCAAGGCTTGATGCAAAATGAATTTATATATTTTAACTACTTTACAATTTAAAGTATGCAGTTCTCTATTCCCTTCGTTTTTTGATTTTTTCGTTTCGACTATCGTAGCATAGCGCCTCACAAAAGTCAACGGGCGGATTGCCGCTTAAAGCTTAGCCCCCCTACTATATGGCCTTGTTTTCCTGCCCGTCCGTTTAAGCCAACGAAAAAGGAGAGCCCCCCCTTCGGGCTCCCCCTCTTTCGTTGGTGGACAGAAACTACACAGTCAAACCAAAATGAAAAGAACTACCCGAAAGGTTCGGATAGTTCCGTTATGGTGGACAGAAACCATACAAATTCGAACCCTGCTTTCCGTTTTTCAGAAAAGTGGTTCTGCGCAACACTTTATTTACCTGAAAAATTATAATTTCATTTTAACTCTGCCTATAGCTATTTTTTCTTTATATAATGAGTCGCTCGACTTTGACCGCACTGTTCAATGACACCATCTTTTACCATTTGACGTAACAACCACGAGGCATGATTCCCTGTGCAACGACAAAGATCCATTACACCTGCGCGATCAATCTCACGAAACTTATCTAAATAAGACAATATCATCTCTCTTTCCTGCATTATATCCCAACCACGCTGTCTCGAATAGCCTGCTTTATTGTCTGTTGCCGAATAGACTTTAGAGCTAAGCATATACCTTCTTGCACTGCCATTCCCAACCCCTTCAGCCATGCCAAGCTCTATCAGCCATTCAACGATAGCCCTTGTATCAGAAAGAGACTTTTGAATTTTTAAACTCAGCATACTTATGGTCGCCCTTCGTTCTGTCTTAAGCACTGACAACACAATCAGAGCATCCAATGGCATCATTCTATGCAAACGACTTTCTTCCGACACAATCATCTTGATATAATTTTTATCTAATTCCGCACTGTCTAATCTTAATATAACTGCAGTATTATTAGATGCCGAATAATCCGGTAGATTATGTCCACTACGAAGCATCGCCGTATAAATTTTATCAATTCCCCTTCCGGTACGCTCTGCCAAGCCTATCCTTTTTACAGCCTCTGCCAACAAAACATTTCGCGACATAGGCGGAGTTGTCAAAATATTATCTGGAGTTATTCCTTCAAGGAACCCGCCGGGACTGGTTATTGTCAATGCATTTTTTTGCAGTTGTACCTGAACTGCACCTACTCTGAAATAATCACGGTGCACCAAAGCATTTACAAAGCCTTCACGAAAAGCATCTTTTTCATAATTGGGAACAGGGACTCGAAATAAACCTATCTGCAATTCCTGCTCAATGATTCTGGATTGAAAAAGCAGATCTACTTTTTCAAATGTTTGCACAAGCGCACTTTTCATAGCTGGAGGATTTGACAAGACATTTATTCCATCCAATACCTGAAACAACACCTCATGACTGGGTATATACTGACGAATATAATCTTCATGCCCAATCATCAAAAGTCCGGCTATCGTAGGGAAATTTTTTCCGTTTCGTTCACGCACAAACCCCAATGCACGATCGAGTTCATTATCTGAGAGCTCTAAAAGAACCGCTTCGCCGTGATAGATACGTATGAGATTCCGCAATCTTTCACGCTCTAACGCGCTTAAAGCCTCTTCAGCAACCACATCCTCTACAACTTGAGCAGACGGATCTATCGCTTGAATATACGATAATCTTTGCATAATTTCATATGGCTTTAATGCTACCGTTTCGGGCGTTCCGTCTGTTTTTAATCGCCGACGCAAATAACGTCCCTCTGCCGTCATCATAAGTTGCCTCGAAGCGGGTACCTCAATTGCTAATACTTCCTGCCCTTCCCATACTTCAATATGTGCTTTTACAAATAATGCAGGCTGTGTATTGTCCTGAATATTTGCCTCCATAAATTGACAATTTTTATGTTGGTTATCCACTCCGGTTACAGTTCCGTCATCTTCGATCCCGAGGAATAACCATCCGCCTTCTGTATTAGCCATACCGACTAAGTCCCCATACAATTTTGAAAGCGCATAACATTTTCTGTCACTTTTAAATTCTACCGTCAACGATTCCTTTAAAGGTTTTTCCATATAATTTCAACCCCAAACAGTAATAGCACAACATTTTGCTATGATTTTTGCTCTGATTTGCTTTGATATTATAGCAAAAATCATAGCAAAACACAAGCATTTTTAAGAAAAGCCTATTTTTAGTAATTGTTTACAATAAAATTGTATTAAAAGGAAACGATATTAAAACTACATTTTCTATAATTTTTGCTCTGATTTGCTCTAACTCATAGCAATAACTCATAGCAATGAATTATATCAATCAGGTAATTCCTCACATTTATTATCTTAACCCCCTCTAAATCTTATCTGCCCAATTAAAATTTCTATTTTTTCCCTCCGTCTTTTGCTTTTTTCGGTTCGACTATCGTAGCATAGCGCCTCGCAAAAGTCAACGGGCGGATAA
>ERZ1106930.365-NODE-365-length-10398-cov-21.535531_pt1 | contig 10398 bp, 13 predicted proteins | sample MGYA00403663_ERZ1106930 | MGnify/ENA primary metagenome ERZ1106930 (study PRJEB35170, sample SAMEA104062438) | human gut metagenome | biome: human gut; feature: human-associated habitat; material: faeces | place: Denmark | collected 2012-06-26 ... | reverse complement strand
TCCCGTAGGCTTTCAGGCCCGTTATAAACTCCGAAGGCTGAAACGGTAATACTTCCGTCGCGTTGTTCGGGATTTCCCCCACCGTCGGCGTTATAAGTCCTTCAAAGCCTGAAAGCTGCGTGAAATAGTATGCTACCGAAAGTCCGAAGTCCTTGAACGATTGAATCGTTCGGAAGAATACCGCGCGGAAATAAAAAACAGAAAACAGCAACGAGCCGACCAGCACCGCCGCGCTTACGATATGATAAATTGTCCGGCGGTCTATTCGCCGTCTCGTTTCTTTTTTCATTTTCAAAATACCCGCTTAAACGTACTTACCAGATACAGCACTGCCAAGATTATGGCCACATATATCACGATTCGCAGTATCAGTTTTAGAATTTTCAACATTTTTTGCCCTAACCTATTGACTTTTTCCGATTTTTTGGGTATAATAATAGTACAATCGAAAGATTGAAGATGGGCAAGCAAGTTGGCGGATCTCAACCGCGTGGCTTGCTCATTTTTTTTGTCGTCTTTTTCGGCTTTTCTTATAATTTCGGATTTTTGCTTTTACATTTCCCATATCCGCCTCGGAAAATTTATAATTTTTCATAGGCTTTCCATACGAACGTTTTTTTCCAGAAACAACGCCGTTTCTGACATATGCTTTTTCAGTTTTTCCTTTTTGAGGATTTTCTCCCAAAGGCATATTTTTCTTTCCGAAAGTTTCTGCTTCGTGAGTAAGCCCCAAAGAATTATATTTACCTTTTATTTCCTCGAAAACATATTGCTTATGTTCGTTATCGAAATTATACCGAAACTCATTTCTTGCCGGACTGTTATCCCGCTTTAATTTTTTCAAGCGATTTTGCAGCGCGGCGATCATTCGTTCCAACAGCGCGATTTTCTCTTTTTTCGTTTTTGCTTTTACGGATTTTTTCTTACCCGCCGTTTTACTTGCGGCGGGCTTTTTTGCGTTCTTCTTTTGTTTGCTCATTTCTTTGTTCCTTTTTCTTTGTAGACGTTGTTTTCTTCATCGCTTTCGCTTTTTAACGGCATCGGAGATACTCTTAATAATCCAGCCGATGAGCTTGAAGGGAAGCAGAATCACCCAAACAACCGCCTTTATTACGTAAGGCAGAATCGGCATAAAGATTATGAGTAAAACAATCAGAGCCAAAACCGCCAGCAGGATTTTCCACCAATCGGGTTCTTCCGTTTCTTTGCTCGGCGTATAACCGCTGATATGGTCAACGGGCGAAGAAACTACGGGGATTACCGTATATACGCCTTCTTTGTTAAACGTAAATTCGAGAATGTCGAAATCAAAGAATTGTGTGCCTTGCCGCAGTTCGCCTACTCCGTTATGGTGTTCGCCGCCGTAATCGTTTGGATTAATTTCAAATACGGATAAATCTTCCGCCCAATAATCCGTAACGGCATAGCGAAATAAAAATACTTCGCAATCCTCTTTTACGGAATTGTAATAATCCGTGAAAGTTTTAACGTCATCGGGATTAATGAACAGAGTATTCGCCAAATCGGATTGAGCCATGAGTTCGGGCGTAACCATTTCTATGGGTTTTATATCCCTGTAACTGTCGTCGGTCGTAATACTGCCGAAGCCGTAATCCCAAAGTTTATCCCACCAACTATGGGTATCATCATAGGAATGAATATCCCAAAGGTCATCGGGGTTGCTTATATCAAACTCCCGCAAGTTATAACCGCGAGTACGTCCTTCGTCCACACTGTCGTCAAACAAATCCGCGCTGTAATCTTTGTTGTTGAATTGCAAATGTCCGTTGACGTAACTTTTGTTATACGTTTCAAAATAAGTTTGCAACGTTTCGGGAAGCAGAACGTAATCATTTACATCAACGCCGCCCGTATAAAAAAGCAGGGGTAAAAGAGTGTCTATATCTTCGGAAGTAACTACATTGTTCGGGTTGTCTTGAATTTGAGCGTTCCACGACCATTGATAACGGGATAAGGGGTACATGTAGTAATAATCCGAGTTACACAAAGTCCAGCCGCGAGTTCTGTCGTAATCTTCGGAAATTTCTACACCGTTCCATTTGAGAAGCTCGTTATAAATCCGTTCATCGTCAATAACGATAGCGGGACGAGTTTTATATTCCCACCATTCCGCCTTTATCCGTTGCAAGGTATAACCGTATTTTTCCAAAACCTTTTTATCGATAGCAAAAAACACGGAATTGATTTGATTTTGGTGGTGAGCGCCCGCGGAGGACGAATTACTGCGCCAATAGGTGCGTTTGTCCACGCCGTCCGTTTCTCCCGATAAGTCGAGCCGTATCGTTTCCAAATTACGGACAGAGCAAGAAAGATTGCTTTCGGCGGTTTCGTCCGCACCGTAACCTTTGGCATAGCCCGTAAAAAGATATGTACCGCCGACCGTATATTCCGTTGCGTTCGCGTTGCCTTCCGTAACCAATTCCACGCCTGAAATGTCGTAACGCCGCTCGTTACTGTTTACCCGTTCCGCTATCGTCTTTCCGTCCGCGCCTACATGGTCGACGACGCGGAATTTATAGAACAGCCGCGCATAACTTGCGCCTTCGGACACAGAGCAGAACCGTAAATCGAATTTATCGTATTCGTCGGGAACGATATTTCCTTCGCTGTCCGTCGTCCAAGATACGGCCAACTGTACCTTATTCGCGTTGCTGTCCGTATCGATATTCAAGGCTTGCGGATTATAGAAATACAGATACAAACCGTAATTCCCGCGCGCATTGGAATAAAAGGAATAACAATATTCCACGACGTTCATGATTTCAGGGTGTTTTATAACGCCCGTACTGTCATACGGATAATCATACAGATTAAACGGTTTGCCGTTAATCGTCGCGCCCGTCAAATCGTCCATGACGTTCGTTTCATCAAATTCCAAAGCCCTATTGCTTTCGGCATAAGCGTAAGGGGCGGACAATCGCCCGCCCAATATCGTTACAATACATAACACACAGAGGAGAAACAGCGATAAAAACCGTTGAAAATGTAGTTTCAAAATTTTTCGCATTTGTTCACCTCTCAAAAGATTATTGACGGCGGATCAAGCGTAATCTTTAATTCGGTAAAATTGAACCATAGATTCACCGTCGTTTTGTCTACGGATACGGTTATTACAAAATAACAGAGTTTGTAGTTTAAGTCCCCTTGTATTTCAATATCGCCGCCGTATTTCATTTTTACCGCTTCTTCAACCGTAAAGTTTTCAGGGATAGAAAGCGTAAAGCCGTCCGCTCTTTTCTCTAATCCGAATACTTCCGAATAATCGTTTTGTTCCTCGTTTGTACCGTAAAATTTTTGCGGTTGACCGTCATACACAAAAGTAAAATTATTCGCGCTGTTTGAAGTGATTTTTACGTCAAAGTTAACCTCGCCGCCCGTCAAAGATTTTACGGCAAAGGATTGCGGTTTATCCGAGGGCGGAAGATATACACTTCCGCCGTCAGAATCCGCAAGATATTTTTCGCCGCCGTATTCCACATAGTATGTTATGCCTTGATCACGCAAGACAAAATAAGATATACCGCCCGCTATAACGAGTACAAGCAACACGACAAGGATATATGTTATGATTTTTCCGATTGCGTTTATCGTGCCGTTCGCTTTACTCATTTCTCACTCCTTCTTTATTTTTTCAAAAAATAAAATGGTCATTATCTAATGTAATATCGGTAACTGTAATTACAAGAGATTCAGCGTCAAATTTTAAGTTTATAGAGGTCTCTCCCGAATGATAAACTTCTTCTTCATAAGTACAAGAATATTCAAGGGTAAACGTTGCTTGCGTATCTTGATACTCTCCGGCCGCTAACGTAAACGCATTATTGAAATTATCCCGTACCTTCATTTGTGTGAATTTATCCCCGCTTGATTGCGCAAACGTAAGGAAAGGATTCATATCCATGATTTCAAAAATCGACGTCTCTGCATTAAATTCATATCTCGCTTGTTCATAATATTTTAACATACTCACATAGCTCGACTGCATTTTTGCCTCTACGGCGTCCTTAAATCCTTCCGTAAGCGCGAAATCTCCGCCCGATATAGTTAATTCGCTGTCCAAGGTTCCTACACTATATACAGGCTCCACTGATACCGTATACTCCGTTTGCCATTTTAATTCACTTGCTGAAAACGTTGCACTCAAACTTTCAGCCCGTTTAACATAATCACAGGTCGCCGTTGCCGATATATCTGGATTGGCTCGTGAGGTCGCCGTTACCACAACAGGCTCGCCAAAGGCTTGTTTACATTCGACTGTCGCCGTAACCGCTCCGTCTGTCGTCGGCGTTATTGTTACGTAATCCGTTACCGTTTTTCCTGTCGCCCATTCGCTGGAAGGATTTTTGAAAGCCACCGACCAATCCAATGCCTTATTTGTTGCGTTCGATGGTGCTACCGTCGCAGTTATCGTATAGGCTGTATCTGCCATAGGAGAAATCCCGTTCGCCGCATAATCTTCTTTGGCGATCTTCGCGCTCATCAGCTTTACGCCGTTTCCCGTGCTTTCTCCGACTTCCATTCCGCCCGCCGAAGCCTCGTCTTTCGGATCTTCCGGTTCCTCGACCGTCGGTTCGTCCTCGCCCCACTTATAGTGGTGCTGCAATAAGCCGCCCGCCACTCCGCCAAGCAGTATCAGCACCAATCCCAGCGCGATTCCGCCGATTACCTTTTTGCCTGTTCCTTCCTTCTTGTTGTTTGACATTTTTCTTTTCTCCTTTTTTCCCTTTCGGGTTTTTTTACTGTTTTTGTGGTTCCTCCGCCCGGCGGCCTAAGGAGGAAAACCGGGCCGCCGTCGGAGGATTAAAGGGCTTTTTTTCTCACTCGTTTGCCCCATTGGTAGCGGGTCTAACGCGCCCGCTATACGGTAGCCGTAACTCTCTACTGCTGGTTTTCAAGCGTTCCCTTCCGCTTGGGGCGGGACTTTTCGGCTTTCGCCAACGGCGCCCGCTATACCGATAATATGATAAGGATATTTTTGTATAGGCTTCTTTAATTCGCTTCCGAAAGCTCGCTATTCAGATTTATTATCCTGTTCAGATACTCGATTGCTTTCGACAGTCTTTCCTCCGCGTTCGTCAAAGCGTCCAGCCTCTGCACTGCTTTCGCTCCCGACGGACTGTAAATTTTTCCCGCACTCATACTTTCTATTACCCACGCCGCTTCGTCTATTAAAAACAGCAGCCGCCTGTCCTCCAACTGCAACCGATCCCGCAACGCCTCCGTCTCGTCTCGTTTCATTTCCTGCTCACCTTTTTGCTCTTGGCAAGCCGTTTCTCGATCTTCTCCGCCCGGCGGCTGTCACGCTGGCCCGTATGATAACCCGCCGTCGCAGCCTCCCGCGCTCCCGGCACTCGCGGGATATTCTTCGCCGCGTTGTAACCGTCATGATAACCCGTATCGTATGCCGCATCCAAATCCGCGCGGTATGCCTTCGCCTTTGCCGCCACCTTGTTCCCGGCCTTCTTCGCCGCGGTTTTCACTTTCCCCGGCTTTTTCGACGTTGCTACTTTCTCCGACATCTTCCTGTCCTCCTGTTCGTTTATTTCTCTCGGCTCTCCGAACGATATTTCTTCCCGTCCGAAAACTTCACTACTTTTGTTTCCGTTTTATCCCGCCTCTTCATTCTCCACCTCCTCGATCGCTTCCTTTATCGCTTCGATTGACTTCGTCAGTTCCTGCACCTCGTACCAATACGCGCCCATCTGCACGAAGGCCCCGTCTTTCGTATTCTCTTTCATATCCCGCAACACTGCCGCCGCATACCTCAACTCCGACAGCCTTTCACTCCGTCTCTTGCGCGCGGGCATGAAATTTTCTTCGTATTCTTCCGCGCTCTCTCCCTGCGCTTCTCGGATTCGTTCGATTAAATATGCGATTCCAAATGCTATCAATACACCCAGCAACGCCGAAAACATTACCAAAATTATCGTATCTCCTTTCATTTGTCCCTCCGTTTTTGAATAAGTGCTCGGCTCGGGTTCGCCGCGTCGTAATACTCTACTTCCACATACACACGGAAAATCGTATTGCTTCCTCGGTTTGGATAATTCTCTGATATGCTTACGCTTTTCACGTTACTTTCCCTTTCAAGCTCTCGGTAATATTCCCGCGCCGCTTGGCACTCTGATTCCGTTCCCATTACTCGGATTTTCATTTTTTTATCCTCGCTATTTTACTACATAGCCGTTGTCTATTAGCTCCTGCTCTGATTCGTCCTCGCCGCTAAACTGCTCGAATACCTCCGGATTGCTTCTCATGATCTGCGTTAACTGCCGCCAATTCGCTTCGTTTTCCTTTTTTAGTTCCTCATGCTCCGAAATCAGTTTATTATTCGATTCATCAAGCGCTCGGTAATCCTTTTCCAACCCCTCGAAATCCTCCCTTTGGCCTTCATACGCCGCTTGCAAGTTTTTGTATCTTTCACGCAATTCGTCGTACTCCTTCCGCAACTGCTCTCGCTCACGCTCCAATTCCAGAATCCCCGTCACCGCCGCGCAACGCTTCGACGCGCTGCACTTCGTTATAATCCCTCCCCCCGTCTGTTCCGTGATTGCCGTTTCGAGAATGTCTTTTTCTTCCTCCGGCTCCGCGGCGTTTTGTTTCCGTTCCCGATATTCCAGCACTATGTTTATTATTCCTGCTATCAGGACAACAACCGCTCCTATTGCAAAGAACAACACTTCTGCTTTCAACAATACTAACCATATTCCTGTCATTTTTCTTTCCTCCTTGTCCCTTCTGTCATCGGGCGGGCTTACGGTAAAGGGGGAAATCGCCCGCCCGATCAGAAGTGCCGCGGCTTTCAGGCTCTCGCGCCCTTCCGCCGCATCTCCTCGCGTTGCTCGCTTATATATTTGATTGCCGACGCTATCCCTCGCGCCAACCGTTCCGGCGCTCCCGCAAGACTTCTGGTTTATCTTGGCGTCTGTTTCTTCCCATATTTCGCCCTCCCAGCGTTAAACGATAGCACTTTTCCGCTTTTATCTTTCTGCACATGGGGGCGACTCGGTTTCGGGATTTTCTCTGTTGGCGGCCTTTTTGCTTTCTTTTTCGACGATTCCGACTTCACTTTCGTCCCTTTTTCCGCCGACTTCGGCACCTCGAGCCCGTTCTTTTTCGCCCAACCGTATGCTCCCCGCTCCATTTTCCAATTATTCGGCGCGTAAGGCAGCACCGTGCCTTCTTTCGCGTCTTTTAATCCGTAATACTGTGACGGCTGCCCTCGATTAATGCAATACGTCTTTACTTTCAGTTTCTCGCTCATTCCTATGACCTCCTATACACTCTCTTTTGACCTCTGCGCCCCGTTTCCCTCTCCTTGGGTGTCTCTTTGACCTCGCCCGCTTTCAATACGCTCGGGACGCGTTGGGCGCCTCTTAAACAATCACAATTGCCATTCACTCATTTTATTGAGCAAACTTTGCCTTTATTATACACTCATTTATTTGAGTTGTCAATAGTTTTACTCATTTTTGTGATAAAATTTTTTATAGGAGGTATCAAATGAATTTTTCGGAAATCTCAAAGAGCCTAAGAAAAGAAAAAGGACTCTCGCAAATGCAACTCGCGGAAGCCTTAAAAGTTAGTAATGGATGTATTGCCATGATTGAAATCGGAAAAAATGATCCGACCGCAAATACTCTCCTCAAATACGCGGATTTTTTTCAATGTTCAACAGATTACCTTCTCGGCAGGGAGGACGACCTCGGAAATATTACCATACACACAGAAAAGCCCGCCCCGCTGCCGCAGGACGAGCAAGAGCTGTTAAATATTTATCAGGCGCTTTCCCCTGCACACCGTTCACAAATTCTCGAATATGCCCGCTATTTTGCCGAAAAGTCCGGTGCGGCTTCTACCCGCCGCAAGGCATAAAAAAGCGACTATTTCCAAAACGAAAACAGTCACAAAGGAGAAACTCATGGAAACAAAACTAAAATTCTTTAACGAAAAAACCGTCCGCACCGTCTGGAATGCCGACGAGGAAGATTGGTATTTCTCCGTCGTGGACGTCTGCAACGTGCTTTCAGATTCTGCCGGAAAAGATCCCGGTGCTTATTGGCGTAAATTAAAACAGCGGCTTAAAGCCGAAGGCAGCGAGGTCGTGACAAAATGTCACGGACTGAAAATGCAAGCTGCGGATGGAAAATATTATAAAACCGACGCCTTGAACACGAAAGGCGTGCTGCGGCTTATTCAGTCAATCCCTTCCCCGAAAGCCGAGCCGTTCAAAGTCTGGCTGGCGCAAGTCGGCGCGGAACGCCTTGACGAAATCGCCGATCCCGAAAAGGCGATCCAACGCGGCGCGGCTTATTACCGCGAAAAGGGTTATTCGGACGAATGGATTAATCAGCGGCTTCGGACTATCGAAATCCGGAAGAAGCTCACCGACGAATGGAGCGCCCGCGGCGTGGAGACCGATCTCGAATATGCAATACTCACAAACGACATGACAAAAGCATGGAGCGGGCTTTCCATAAAGGACTATAAAGCTCTGAAAGGCTTGAAGAAAGAAAGTCTGCGGGACAACATGACCGACCTCGAACTGCTTTTCAACGCCGTGGCAGAAGCTACCACTACAAGGCTCTCCCAAAAAGAAAAGCCCGAAGGATTTGAGGAAAGTCGGAAGGTGGCGAAAAAAGGCGGAGAAGCGACAAAACAAGCGCGGCAAAGTATTGAAAAAGTTATTGGCGAAAAAATTGTTTCCCCTCTGAACGCCTCGGAAAAGGAAAAACTCGTCACCGAAAAACTCCCGGAAATTCCCGAATTTACCAAACCGAAGGAATAACCGTAAATTACAAAAGAAAAGTTGCGGGATTTTATTATATAACTAAATAAACCAACTATGTTGTTATAAAATCCCGCAAAAATCCGTTTGTTCCATTTTTTGGTTTTTATTGTACAATTTTCCTATCTTAACATAGGAGGATTGTTACAATGGACAATCACGAAAGAAGCACTCTGGAACAAATTCTGAACCTGCTGCACGGTCTGATCGGGCGCGACGACGCAAAAGACGATTTTCGCCCCGATCTATCCTTTGTTTCCGAATCCCCGGATTCTTCGGAAACGGAAACGCTTGTGTTTCCCGCTCGACTTTCCGCCGGAACGGAAAAAGAAAAAAGCCCTCCGAAAGAGGGTACGAAAAAAGGCTTTTTGAAATTTACTACACAGGAGATTTTGAAAATGCCGAAAAAATTCAGAGAACAACTCAAACTCAACGGCTATTGGGTTACGATCCGAGAACGTGTCCGCGGGAAAACTTCCTGCGATTATGAACTTCGATACCGTCGCAACGGTTACAATATTTCCGTTTCCGCCAAGACGAAAGAAAAAGCAAAGGAACGGTTTATCGAAAAAACGCGCGCTCTGGATCCCGATACTTGCGCTAAAAGTACCGTTCCGATCGGATTTCATGACTTTTCCATGTATTATTTTGAAAAGTTCCGTAAAAGAAAAGTCGTGAAAAAGACCTATGATTCCGACCTCGCCAGATACAAACGATATATCCGACCGAAATTCGGAAATATACCGATTCAAACCGTTCTCCCGTTAGCGTGTCAGGAGCTCGTCGATGAAATCACGGAAATGAAGCTCGGAAAAACGGCGGACGAAATTTTTTCTTTGCTGAATCAAACGTTCAAAATGGCCATCAAGCATGGGCTTATCAAAAATAACCCTATGGACATTGTATTTCATATCCAGCACGAAAGAGTACACGGCGCAGCATTGACAATCGAAGAAGAACGGAAATTGTTACAAGCTACCGCAGGCACGCCTTACCAGCTCATGTTTGCAATCGCTCTTTATACAGGCGTCCGTCCCTATGAGTATAAAAGCGTGAAATTAGTCGTAAATATGATAATAGCTCAAAACTGTAAACGGAAAAATGCCGCGCTTGGAAAAATCGAATGGAAAAGGATTCCGGTTTCGCCAATGCTTGCGCCCTATCTTAACGGTGCGGAGATTCGGTTTTATATTCCCGAAGTTGTCCGGGATAAATTCAAATCGATTCTTCCGAATCATACCTTAAAAGATATGAGAACTACCTTTTACACTCGTTGCAAAACTTGCGGCGTCGCTCCCGAAGCATTAAAGGAATTTATGGGACATACCGGAAACGGATTAGAAAGAGCCTATACGGATCTTCCCGATGAGTTCTTAATAGCCGAAGCACAAAAGATTAAATATTGATTTTCCCCCATTTTTGTCCCCAATAAGACATACAAAAGACCGAAATACTTAAAAAATACTTTGAAAAACAGTGGATTTCTATAAAAACAAGCTCATTTTTCCGCCGTTTTAGGTTCAAGTCCCGTTGGGGTCACCAAACGGAAGTGTCTCGAACCGTTTACGGAATAATCCGTAAGCGGCTCG
>ERZ1106930.361-NODE-361-length-10613-cov-633.320136_pt1 | contig 10613 bp, 7 predicted proteins | sample MGYA00403663_ERZ1106930 | MGnify/ENA primary metagenome ERZ1106930 (study PRJEB35170, sample SAMEA104062438) | human gut metagenome | biome: human gut; feature: human-associated habitat; material: faeces | place: Denmark | collected 2012-06-26 ... | reverse complement strand
GATGATCAAGGCATACGCGTCGATGATACAGGAGATTTCCGGGGACAATCCGGAAAAGCGTACAAAGCACACGCAGGTGATCATAGACGAATCGGATCGGCTGACGTCGTTGGTGAATGATATCCTGAATCTTTCCAAAATACGATCGGGGATGGATTCGCTGAAGATCAGCAATTTCAATTTGTCGGAATTTGTGCATACGGTGTTGGAGCGGTTTGATTATCTGACGGAAACGCAGGGATTCAGCATTGAGCGGGATATCGAAGACGAGCTGTACACGGAAGCGGATCAGGAGAAGATCGAGCAGGTAGTATACAACCTTGTCGGAAACGCGATCAATTATACGGGTGAAGATAAGAAGATAGCGGTCGGCCTGAAACGGACGGAGAAGGGATTGCGTTTTACGGTTACGGACACGGGAAAAGGGATCCCGCCCGAAGAGGTCAATACGATCTGGGACAGGTATTATCGTTCGGCGGAAACGCACAAGCGGCCGATCAAGGGCACTGGTTTAGGGCTTTCGATCGTCAAGACGATACTTTTAAAGCATGGCTTTGATTTCGGGGTCGAGAGCGAAGTGGGAAAAGGCAGTACATTCTATGTGCTTTTCCCGGATAAATAAGGAATATGTTTTGAAAATTGCGGCAAAAAAATTCACCGTTCGGGGAATTTTTTTGCCGCAAACTGTTTGAAAAGGGAAAGAATTATTGTATAATGAAAGAAAAAAAGGCGAGGAGGACGTATGACGGAAATTACTGAGCAGCAACGCAGAGATAAGGAGTATTTGCGGCTGATTTCCGAGAAATACCCGACGGTACAGGCGGCGGCGACAGAGATGATCAATCTGGAAGCAATCATGCGGCTGCCGAAGGGTACGGAGCATTTTTTAAGCGACCTGCATGGAGAATACGAAGCATTCTGCCACATTATGAACAACTGCTCGGGGGTGATCCGTGAAAAAGTAGAGCGGCTGTACGGTCAGTCGATGACGAAGCGGGAGCGGGACGAATTCGCGACGTTCATTTATTATCCGAAAGCGATCATGGAAGAAAAGAAAGCGCAGGGAGCGGATGACAGGGACTGGTATCTGGTGCAGCTTCACCGTTTGGTGGAAGTATGCCGTTCGGTAGCGTCCAAGTATACGCGGAGCAAAGTCCGCAAAGCCTTGCCGAAATATTTTGATTATATCATCGACGAATTGATCAACATGGATCGCGACGATTTTGACAAGGAAGCGTATTACGGAGAGATTTTTACTTCGATCATCGAGCTTGGCAGGGCGGAAGCGTTTGTGGTGGCGATGACGGAACTGATCAAGCGCCTGGCGGTGGACTGGCTGCATATCGTCGGGGATGTGTTTGACCGCGGCGAGAGCCCGGATAAGATTTTGGATCTTCTGATCGCGCATCACAATGCGGACGTGCAGTGGGGAAACCATGACATCCAGTGGATGGGCGCGCATATGGGGAACGAAGCGAATATTTTGAGCGTCGTCGATCTGTCTTTAAAATACAACAATGCGGATCTTTTGGAGGAGCGGTACGGAATATCGCTGCGAAAACTGTCGGTGTATGCGTCGGAAACGATGGACGACGATCCGCGTTTTTATCCTGTCGCGGATGCGCGCAATAGCGGGGAAGACGCGAAACTGACGGCAAAAATGCGCAAGGCGGCGTTTTTGATGCAGTTGAAAGCGGAAGGTGCGATCCTGGAAAGGCGTCCTGAGTATGCAATGCAGGACAGGAACATTTTAAGAAACATCGATTTTAAAGAAGGGACGTTCTTTGGTACGAAATTGAACAATACGTACTTCCCGAATGTGGACAAAACGGATCCTTTGCGGTTTACGTCGGCGGAGAGGGAGATCGTGGACGGGCTGAAGCGTTCTTTCCGTGCGAGTGAGAAGCTGGGACGGCATGTGGCGTTTCTTATACGCCGCGGATCGGCGTATAAGATCTGTAACAACAACCTGATTTTTCATGGCTGTGTGCCGTTGGAGTCGGACGGGAGCTATGCAAATTTCTGCGGCTTTGAAGGGCGGGCGTTGCTGGATCATTGCGAATCGATGGTGCGTCGGGCATACGCGGCGTTCAAATCGGGGAAAGAGGATGAAGAAGCGCTGGATTTCTTCTTTTATCTGTGGTGCGGAAGGAGTTCGCCTTTGTACGGGCGGGAGAAGCTGACGACGTTCGAGAGACTGTATATTGACGATACGGCGTACCACAGGGAGCAGGATAACAGTTATTATATTTATTGCAAAGAAAAGGCATTTTGTGAGCGGATCTTGCGGGATTTCGGGATTTCCGGAAAATACAGTCATATAGTCAACGGGCATGTGCCGGTACGGACGAAACTGGGGGAAAATCCCGTGAAAGCGGAAGGAAAGCTGATCGTGATCGACGGCGGATTCTGCAAGGCGTATCACGAAAAGACGGGAATAGCGGGATACACGCTGATCTACAATTCGCACGGATTGCGTTTGTGCGCGCACGAACCTTTTGATTCGATCGAGAAGGCAATCGAACAGCGGAGCGACATACATTCGGAAGTGACGGTTTTCGAAACGCGGGAAAACCGCCTGCTCGTGCGGGATACGGATACGGGCAAAGAGCTGCAGGAACAGCTGGAAGGCCTGAAACTGCTGATGAAAAGTTATGCGGAGCGCAATGAGTTTTAAGATACGGAAACGGTATTGTTCAAAGCAAACGGAGAAATGAGAAAGGAGAGAGCGGGATGTTTGAGAAAAACGACAGAATATTGGTTATCATGCGTTTTGTAATCAATATTTTCTCTTTGGCGGCAGGTATTTTGTGTATTATTTGGGGTGTCGTGTTGGCGGCGAAAAATGTTCCGTACGGGTTTATTATCATCTTCGCAGGGCCTGTAAGCGCTTGTCTTTTCTGGCTGGTCTGGCAGTTGCTGTTCAGTTACTTTTGCGATATCAAACTGATCCGCAATAAATTGTACGGGCTGGATAATGACGACCTTTCGGCATTTATAGGAAATCATGAAACAGCAGACCCTGCAAAAGATTTTGAAGACGCAAAAACGGTCAAAGAAGAACCGACCGTGGAGCAGCCTATGCAAGAAGAACCGGCCATGGAGCAATCTATACAAGAGGAACCGGCGGAGGAAATCAGTGCCGATTTTCAAAAAAGTATTCTGCTGAAAAAACTGAATTCTTTAAGGGATAAAGGGCGGATCTCTGAAAAAGAGTATGAAGAGAAAAAGAAATACATATTAAACTTATGAAGTTAGGAAAGGGAAAGAGAGAATAAAAAACAAAGCGGACGAAAGGCATTGCCTTTCGTCCGCTTTGTTTTCTGTCGGATCGAAAAGTTTGAATTTCCGCGGCAACGAGGGCGCGTTTTCCCGAAACGAAAAAAAGCGAAAAAAGCGCTGTGCCGTGTCCGTGCAAAAACTACGTACGCGGCATTTTTTGGCTTTCGGAAACTTTTTATTCGGGGCATTCGGCAGTAAAAATCATTGCATGATCGGTTGTTTCGGGGAAATATCCCGAGAAAATCAAAAAAAACGAAAGGTGAAAACCTTTCGTTTTTTTGGTCGAGGTGACGGGACTTGAACCCACGACCTCTTGGTCCCTAACCAAGCGCGCTACCAAACTGCGCTACACCTCGTTTAAAACAGCATAATCTATTATACATGATTTTCAGAAAAAGTAAAACAATTTTCACGCGTTTTCAAAAATTTTTTAATTTTGATTGTTTCATGTGTGGGAAAAGGGTAAAGAGAGGGTGAAAAGAAAGGCAAGGGAGGGCGAAATTCGGGCGAGGTATTGACAGGAGAGGTAAAATGTGGTATTCTATTCCATGAAATAACGTTTACAGACAGGGGTTTGTTATGGAAGAGAGCAAAAAGAAAGTTACCTTAAAGGATATTGCGGCGCGCACGGGATTATCGGTAAACACGGTATCGCGTGTTCTGAACAAAAAACCGTACTATACAAAAGAAGTGGAAGAGAAGGTAACAACTGCCTGCAAGGAACTGGGGTACATTGTCGATATGAATGCGTCGGGGCTTCGCAGCGGGTCGACGCATACGATAGCGATTTTATTTGACGATCTTACCAACCCGTTTTATTCGTACACGACGGATATTATTTCCAAGCGTTTTGAAGAAAAGGGATATAATTCGATCATATTCAGCAACAACGGAAAATCTGCGTATGTGGATTATGATATGATCCGTAGTGTGGTGGCGCGGAAGCCGGACGGGATCCTATCGTTTTTGGAGCCTGCGGCGGACATGGTGGATTTTATCAAAGATACGGGGATCCCGTTTGAAATTTTCGGCAGGGACGGGAAGCCTTACGGAATGCACGGCGTTGATGCGGACGAGGTTTACGGCGGGCATCTGGCGGCGCAGCATTTGTTGGAATGCGGCTATAAAAAATTTGCGTATGTCGGGAGCTGGCACGATGTCAAAGTATGTTTGGACAGGCAGAAAGGTTTTGAAGAGGGATTGGCGGAAGGCGGAGCTGGTATAGATCCGTCGCACATTTACTATATACGGGAGCAGGATTTCGGGGCGATCCTTGATTCGCTCGTGAAGGATGGCGTTGACGGAATTTTCTGTTTCAATGACATTATTGCGTTTATCATTATGGAAGCGCTGGAAGAGCGCGGCAAAGAGCTCGGAAAGGATTACGGGATCGTGGGGTGTGACAATATACAGTTTATGATGCGTATGCCGCGTTTGCTGACGACGATCGATGTCGGATGCGAAGCGTTTGCGGAGGCGGGGGCGCAGCTGATGCTGCATCTTCTTTCCGGAAATGCGGAGGAGCTTCCGACATTCCGTTCGACGCACCGTTCCTTTTTGGTGAAAGGCAAATCAACGCGTTGATTTATAGCGAACTTAAAAAACGAAAAACCGCAACGCGCATTGCGGTTTTTTGGACAGGGAAAGCGGCGGCCCGCAATTATATGCGGGCCGCCGCTTTATACGTGTTTATCAGTCTTTGTTTTCGGTGCTGTTTATTTCATTCTGATCGGCCGTGATTGGAACGGAATCGGCTTCTGCAGGGACATTTCGGGTCGAATCGGACGAAGTTGTTTCATCTTTTAAAAGAGATTTTCGGGGCGCGGATCTGTACTCATCGTAGAGGATTCGGAAGAAAGCGGGGAGCAGGGCGACGGCGCAGACGAGAGCCGAGTAATTGCCGAGGTATTGTGCAGCGAATCCGCCGAGGGCGGCGCCGATGAGAAATGCAAAGATGACGATGATATAAATCCCGCTTTTGCGGAGTTTGGATTTATTTTTTTCGAGGATCCCTCCGTGCAGGTGGAGAACGGCCTGGCGCATATTATTGGTGCAAAAAGTAGTGGCGAGTTTTGCGCCGCGGCAATCGGTGAAGGTGTTGTATTGAAGGGCGCAGAGGAAGGCGACGGAGACGTAAGTGAACCAATCGGAAGCGCTTGTCGGAATAAAAGAGATTGCGGCAAGGGCAATAATTTCAAATCCTGCGACCGCGATGTAAGGATGTTTGCGTTTTAGGACAGTCGGGAGGATCGCAGAAACGAGAATGCCGAGAAGATAGGCGAGGATGGAGAACAGATAGCGGGAAGCGCTGGAAAATTCGCCGGAGCACAGATGGAGGGTGAATAAGACGAGGTTGCCTGTCTGCGCATTGCAGAAGACGCCGCCGTGGAGAAGATAGGTAAAAGTTTCGAGGAAGCCGCCCGCCACGGCGAAGGACAAAAATATAAAGATGGAATTTTCGGCAGAATATGTCTGGGAGTGTTTCATTGCGTAAAAATCCTTTATAAACTCAAAAATATTGTATGTCATTGTGAGGAAAAAGTCAAATTGGCGGTACAATTATTTTTCGGGTGAGTTATAAAAAAAATGAATGGATAAGGATAGGCACGTGGTGTAAATTTTTCACAAAAACATAACATGCAGAGAGGCTCAAACCGTTGACAATTTTGACAAAATGAATATAATGTTAGAGAACCTAACAATCTGTGAGGGTACGATGGAAGAGAGACACATCGGGTACATGGTAAAAACGTTGAATCGAAGGCTGAATCAGGTGCTTTCGAACATACCGGCGATACGGGAAAATGAAACATTGACGGGTATACAGACATGGGTACTCCATTTTTTGTTTCGGAATGTGGATCGTGATGTGTTTCAAAGGGACGTAGAAGCGGAATTCAAGATACGCAGGTCTACCGCGACGGAGCTTTTGAAGGCGATGGAGCGGAGCGGATTGATTCGCAGGATACCGGTGGAATACGATGCGCGGCTGAAGAAGATCGTGCTGACGGAGTATGCGCAGGAGATACGCAAGCAGATCGGAGCGCAGATCGAGCGGGCGGAGGCGCAGATGACGGAAGGATTCACGCAGGAAGAGCTGGCGTGTTTTTTCGGATACATAGACAGGATGTGCGAGAATCTTGAAAAATGCGAGTGAGCGGAGTGTTGGGTGCTTATGCGGGCAGGGGCGCGCGTAAGAGAAAGGTCAGGTAAAAATTTTAAAGGAGTTAAGAGATGGTTAAGACTTTGGCGAAAAGTATACGGGAGTACAAGAAACCGTCCATACTTTCACCGATATTCGTATCGATCGAAGTCATACTGGAATGTCTGATGCCGTTGGTGATCATGCAATTTATTGCCAAGATCAACCCGAGCGGTACGACGTCGACGGAAGGTGTTCAGATGTCGACAATTCTTATCTATGGCGGAATATTGATTGCGATGGCGGTGCTGTCGCTGGTATCGGGCATGTTGTCGGGCAGATTTGCTGCGAGAGCGAGCGCGGGATTTGCAAAAAATCTGCGCAAAGATATGTATTATGCGATCCAGGATTATTCATTTGCGAACATCGATAAATTTTCGACGTCGAGCCTGGTGACGCGTCAGACGACGGACGTGACGAACGTTCAGATGGCGTACATGATGATCATACGAGTGGCGATCCGCTGTCCGTTGATGCTGATTTTCTCATTGGCGATGGCGTTTACGGTGAATGTGACTATATCGTGGGTGTTCCTGGCTTTGGTTCCTGTTCTGGCGGCGGTACTTATTGTAGTTATTTTCAAAACGCATCCGATCTTTGTGCGCGTGTTCAACAAGTACGATAATATGAACCGTTCCGTGCGGGAAGATATCAAAGGTATCCGCGTTGTAAAGTCGTTTGTACGGGAAGATTTTGAAAAGAAAAAGTTTGAAAATGCTTCGGAGGACGTGCGCAAGGACTTCACGCTGGCAGAGCGTATCATGGCGGTAAACGCGCCGGTGATGCAGTTTTGCATCTGGCTTTCGTTCCTGTTGATTTTCCTTTTAGCATCCCTTCTGACGGTGCACAATCCTGCCGATCCTGTCGGCGAAGAAAAGCTGACGGTTCTGATCATGTATGCGTCGCAGATTCTTTCGGCGGTCATGCAGCTTTCGATGGTTCTTGTCATGATTATCATTGCCCGCACGTCTGCGGAACGTATTGTGCAGGTGCTGAAAGAAAAGAGCAATATTACTTCCCCTGAGAATGCGGTGAAGGAAGTAAAAGACGGCGACATACTCTTTGAAAACGTCAGTTTCAAATATTCGAAAGATGCGGAGAAGTTTGCGTTAGCGGATGTGAATCTGCATATCAAGTCGGGGCAGACGATCGGGATTCTGGGCGGAACGGGTGCTTCGAAATCGACTTTGGTGAACCTGATCCCGCGGCTTTACGATACGACGGAAGGCGCGGTGTATGTCGGCGGTGTGAACGTAAAGGATTACGATCTGGAAACGCTTCGAAACAAAGTTGCAATGGTTTTGCAGAAGAACGTATTGTTTTCGGGTACGATCAAAGACAATCTGCGCTGGGGCAAAGAGGATGCGACGGACGATGAAATGGTGCGCGTGTGCAAACTTGCGTGTGCGGACGATTTTATCCAGACTTTCCCGGATAAATACGATACATACATTGAGCAGGGCGGCACGAACGTTTCGGGCGGACAGAAACAGCGTCTTTGCATAGCGCGGGCGCTTTTGAAAGATCCGAAAGTTCTGATTCTGGACGATTCGACGAGTGCGGTCGATACAAAGACGGATGCGATGATCCGCAAGTCGTTCCGCGAAGAGATACCGAACGTGACGAAGATCATCATTGCGCAGCGTGTTTCGTCTGTGCAGGAGGCGGATCAGATCGTCGTGATGGACGGCGGAAAGATCAATGCGGTCGGCACGCACGAAGAGCTGCTGGCAAGCAACGAAATTTATCGTGAAGTTTACTATTCGCAGAATAAAATAGGCGCAGCGGCCGAAGGAGGTGTCTCGCATGAGTAAACCGAATATGGCGTTGCAGGGCAAGCCGAAGATTCATACGTTTAAATTGCTCGGAAGGTTGCTTTCCTATTTATTCCATTATTACAAGGTACGCCTGATCGCCGTGTTTATCTGTATTATGATCACGGCAGCGGCGGGAATCAGTTCGTCGATCTTTTTGAATCTTGTCATTGAGGAAATCATCGATCCGATCCGTGCGGGTGCGCAGTGGGCGGATATAAGTGCGTCGCTGTTCTACATCATCGGCGGCATGGGATTGATGTATGTGATCGCGCTGTGTGCGTCTTTCTTCTATAACCAGACGATGGCGGTCGTGACGCAGGGCTTTTTGATGCACGTGCGTAACGATATGTTCGGCAAGATGGAATCTTTGCCGATCCGCTATTTCGATACGCACACGCACGGCGATATCATGAGTACGTATACGAACGATACGGACGCGCTGCGTCAGCTCATATCGATGAGTATTCCGCAGGTGTACTATTCGATCGTGGCGGCTCTGGTATTGTTTGTGATCATGCTTCTGATGAGTTTGTGGCTGATGTTTGTCGTCTTTTTCGGGGTCGCGCTGATGCTGCTTGTGGCGAAGTATGTAGGCGGCAGGAGCGCCCGCTACTTTATCCGTCAGCAGGAAGCGATCGGTAAAACGGAAGGCTATATCGAAGAGATGATGGGCGGGCAGAAAGTTATCAAGGTGTTCTGCCACGAAGAGCGCGCAAAGGAAGATTTTGACAAGATCAACGATCAGCTTTGCGACGCGTCGGATAAAGCGAATGCATACGGCAACATTCTGATGCCGGCAGTCATGAACATCGGACATTTTGCGTTTGTGCTGGTGGCGATCGTGGCAGGGCTTCTGGTTTTGTTCGGGGCGGAGAATTTTTCGGTTACGGGCTGGACTGCTTTGACGGGGGCAACGATCGCGTCGTTTCTGAATATGTCCCGCCAGTTCTCTCTGAACATCGGTCAGGTTTCGATGCAGATCAACTCGGTGGTCATGGGGCTTGCGGGCGCGGGACGTATCTTCGAACTTTTGGACGAACAGCCGGAAACGGATGAAGGGTATGTTACGCTTGTCAATGCGAAAATCGATGAAAACGGAAACATTACGGAATGTGCGGAACGTACCGGAAAATGGGCGTGGCGTCATCCTCATAAAGCGGATGGCAGCGTCACGTATACGGAACTGAAAGGCGATATTCAGCTTTTCGATGTGGATTTCGGATATGTTCCCGACAAAATCGTTTTGCATAACGTGAGCATTTACGCGAAACCCGGGCAGAAGATCGCTTTTGTCGGTGCGACGGGTGCAGGCAAAACGACGATCACAAATCTTTTGAACAGGTTTTACGATATAGCAGACGGCAAGATCCGTTATGACGGGATCAATATCAACAAGATCAAAAAAGCAGATCTTCGCCGTTCGATGGGTATTGTTCTGCAGGATACGAACCTGTTTACGGGTACGATCATGGAAAATATCCGTTACGGCAAGCTGGACGCGACGGACGAAGAATGTATTGAGGCGGCGAAACTTGCGAATGCGCATGATTTCATAACGCGTCTGCCGGAAGGATACAACACGGTGCTGCGCCATGAGGCATCCAACCTTTCGCAGGGTCAAAGACAGTTGATTTCCATTGCCCGTGCGGCGGTAGCGGATCCGCCTGTCATGATTTTGGACGAAGCGACGTCTTCCATCGATACCAGAACGGAAGCTTTGGTACAGAAGGGCATGGATGCCCTGATGCAGGGCAGGACGGTATTCGTGATCGCGCACAGACTCTCGACGATTCAGAATTCGGATGCGATCATGGTTTTGGATCACGGCAGGATCATCGAGCGCGGTTCGCACGATCAGCTGATCGCACAGAAAGGCGTTTATTATCAGCTGTATACGGGTGCGTTTGAATTGGAATAAAAGCAAAAAAACAAAAAAGGCATGAGCTGAAAAGCTCATGCCTTTTTTGTTGTTCTCTGCTTTAAGATTTTTATTTATTCGGGCGCAACGGCATTTGTTTTAAACAATTTAGAAATTATCGCTTTTCCCGAGGAAATCCTGCGCAGTAACTTATCCCGCGCCAAATACTTCGGGGCGTTTTCGGATCCGTTCTCGCCCAAGCGGTTATTTTTAATTTCGGATCCGTTTTCGCCCAGGCGGCATGTTTTTCTTTCAATTCCGTTCGTACACTTGCGGTATATTTTTTAATCCGGGGCAAACCGCAATCCGCCGTCTGCAAATTACATTGCAGACGGCGGATTGCGGTTTTGATTCAACGATTTGCGGTTTTGATTCAACGATTTGCGGTTTTGAT
>ERZ1106930.357-NODE-357-length-10766-cov-3.461768_pt1 | contig 10766 bp, 10 predicted proteins | sample MGYA00403663_ERZ1106930 | MGnify/ENA primary metagenome ERZ1106930 (study PRJEB35170, sample SAMEA104062438) | human gut metagenome | biome: human gut; feature: human-associated habitat; material: faeces | place: Denmark | collected 2012-06-26 ... | reverse complement strand
TTGCCGTCACGACCCCTTCCCGTGAAAAAGAGAATTTGAAAAATCCGCAGATTTTTCAAATTCTCAAAATAAAAATAACATTTCCGCTGAAGATGCCCAGAGTGAAACGGAGGGCATTTCAAATCGTCCGGCGGCTGAAAGGATCACCATGCAAAACGAAACCCTTCCCATGACAAATAAAAACGAAACCGTCACCGGGCGCTTCGCGCCCAGCCCCAGCGGGCGGCTGCACCTGGGCAACCTGGCCTGCAGCCTGCTGGCGTGGCTCAGCGCCAAAAGCCGGGGCGGGCGCATCGTGCTGCGCATCGAGGACCTCGACGCCGAGCGCTGCCCGCGCATCTATGCCGATTTGTTGGAGCAGGACCTCGACTGGCTGGGCCTTGGCTGGGATGAAGGCGGCAGCACCGGCGGCCCGCATGGCCCCTATTATCAGAGCGAGTGCGCGGAGATCTACACCGCAAGCTACCAGAAACTGGATGCCATGGGCCTTGTGTACCCGTGCTTCTGCTCCCGCGCACAGCTGCACGCGGCCAGTGCACCCCACACCTCGGACGGCAACGTCATCTACCCGGGCACCTGCCGGGGCCTGACGCCTGCCGAGATCGCCGAAAAGCGCAAAAAGAAGGCCCCGGCCTACCGCCTGATGGTGCCGGATGAAGATATCACCTTCACGGACGGCTGCTTGGGCAAACACACCGAGAATCTTCTGCAGGACTGCGGCGACTTCTACCTGCGCCGCGCCGACGGTGTGTTTGCCTATCAGCTGGCGGTGGTGGTGGACGATGCCCGCATGGGCGTCACCGAGGTGGTGCGTGGGTCGGACCTGCTGTCCTCCACGGCACGGCAGCTCTACCTGTACCGTCTGCTGGGCCTGCAGGCACCGCAGTTTGCCCACTGTCCGCTGCTGCTGGCTGCGGACGGGCGGCGGCTGTCGAAGCGCGACGGCGACCAGAGCCTGGAAAACCTGCGGGCAAAGTATACCGCCGAGGAGATCGTGGGCAAGCTGGCCTATGCCTACGGCCTGCAGCCGGAGCCTGCGCCACGCACGCCGGAAAGCCTCATCCCGGAGTTTTCCTGGGCAAAGGTGCCAAAAGAGGATGTCTGCCTGCCGGAGGGATTGTTTTGATGGCCGCCGCGTTCGCTCTGGCCATATTCAGCGGAAGTGCTTTTGATGATTTGAGCTCCAGAAAAATCCGTGGATTTTTCTGGAGCTCTTTTTCACGAAACGGCGGTTGAGGGAAACAGCCGTGCGTTTTGAAACAAAAAAGCTCTCCCAAAGGGAGAGCTTGCAAAATCGAAGATCTTGACGGAGAGGGTCATACGCGGCGGGTCTGCAGCAGTTCGCTGTACTCGGAAGCGGCCGTGAAGGCGGCATCCAGCGCCAGTGCCAGCAGGATGCCCAGCACCACGTCGATGCAGCTGTGCTGCTTGAGCAGCACGGTGGAGCACACGATGGAACCGCACAGCACGGCAGCGGCCGGGCGCATCCAGCGCAGGCGGGGCCGCTCAAAGAGGCGGCTGCGGTAGTAGGCCAGCAGCAGCGTCACCGAGTTGAAGACGTGGATGGACGGGCAGACATTGATGGGCGTATCGGTGCGGTACAAAAAGCGCACCGCACGGGCAAAGATGTCGCTGCCCGGCACATAGTACGGGCGCAGGTTCAGCCCGGTGGGCAGGATGACGTAGCACGCCAGCGCCAGGGTCATGCCGCCGAACAGCGGCAGGCACAGCCGCCAGAAGTCTTCACGGGGCGCCTTCCACAGCAGGAAGAACAGGGTGAAGGGGATCCACGGGAACCATGCAAAGTAGGGGATGACGGCATATTTGCAGAAGGGGATCAGATCGTCCAGGCGGCAGTGCACCAGCACATGGGGCATGTGGATCTGGGTGTTCAGAAAATTGAATGCAGAGAGATATAACAGTAAATACAGCGCCATGAAAGCGATGGGATGGCGCGAAAACCAATTGCGTTTCATTGAAAAAGCCTCCTTTTTGCGGTTGGGCAAACTCTTAGCGATAAGAAATTATACGCCCGGCGTGTGACAAAAACAAGAACGAAAGCGGACAACATTGTTAAAATTCACGCGAATTATTTGTGCGGAATGCGTAAAAATCCGGGGGATGAAATCCGCTTCTGCCTGTAATACGAACCAGAAGGCCGGTTTCCTGCACAAGGCGCAGAAAAAGAGCCTGCCCAAGGGCAGGCTCTTTGAAAAACAACGATGCTCAGATGACATGCTGCTCCAGCCACTTGCCGCGCACGAAGCGGACGAAGAAGCACAGGGAGCGGAAGGCCCAGTCCAGATACATGCCCATCCAGATGGAGAGCAGCCCGCCGTGGAAGGCCAGCACGCACAGGTAGCAGAAGCCCACCCGGAAAGCCCACATGGACACGATGCTCACGGTCATGGTGAAGCGGGCGTCGCCGGCGGCGCGCAGGATGTTGGGCAGGGTAAAGCTGGAAGGCCAGATGAACAGCGAGATGATGTTGAACCACACCATCACTTCCAGCGCCATGGCGTAGGCCTCCGGCGAGAGGTTGAACAGCCCCAGCGCGAACTTGTTGGCGAACAGGAAGGCCGAGATGTTCATGAACCATGCACCGCAGTAGGCAAACAGCATCAGGCGGCGGGAGTAGTACACGGCCTGGTCCTTTTCGCCCGCGCCAAGGCACTGGCCCACGACCGTAAGGGCGGCCATGCCCACGGCGTTGGCCGGGATGTTCAAAAAGGTGGTGGTGGTGTTCGCCACGGCATTGGCCGCGATGGCGGCGGTGCCCAGGGTGGAAGTCAGGCTGGACACCGACAGCTTGCCGATCTGGAACATGCCGTTCTCGATGCCGGCCGGGATGCCCACCCGTAAGATCTGCCGGATGAGCCGCCCCTGCGGGGCCAGCGCCTGCAAGCCATCCACCCGCAGCGGGCAGGCGGGGCGCTGCAGCAGGTACAGCACCGCAAAGCAGGCGATGGCGCGGGACACAAGGCTTGCCAGTGCCGCGCCCATGACCCCCATGCGGAAGCCGTAGATCAGCACCGCATTGCCGCCGATGTTCACCACGTTCATCACAAGGCTGGACATCATGCTCACCTTGCTGTTGCCCTGGGCGCGGAACAGCGCGGCCCCGGCGTTGTACAGGCCGATGAAGGGGTAGCTCAGGGCCGAGAGCAGGAAGTAGGTCTCGGCGTAGCGCATCACGTCCGCGTCGATGGAGCCGAAGATGCCCCGCAGGATGGCGTGGCGGCCCACGATGACCACCGCCGCCACAAGGCAGCTGAAGCTGGACAGGATGAACAAGATCTGCGCTGCAGCGTGCTTGGCGTCCTTCGGCTCCCCGCGGCCGATGTACTGGCTGGTGACCACCGCGCCGCCGGTGGCCAGCGCGCTCATGACCTGGATCATCAGGGTGTTGAAGCTGTCCACAAGGCTCACGCCGGAAACGGCGGCTTCGCCCACCGACGACACCATCAGGGTGTCGGCCAGGCCGATGGACACGCTCAAAGCCTGCTCTGCGATGAGCGGCAGCAGCAGGGCCACCAGCTGCTGGCGGGTGAACAGCGGCGGTTTGTTGAACTGGGATGGTTTGGTTGCTGTCATAGGTTCCTCCGTGACTGCGGCATAAAACGGTTGGATACATCGCCTTTATGATACACCGCCGCCGCGGGAATTACAAGAGATGTATACAAGAAAAAAGCAGAACGGCCGCACAAAAGCCGTTCTGCAGGGGATTTTCGGAAAGCTGCTTACTGGTAATCCTGGCTGCGGGTGGCCGGGTAGCCGTAGTAGACCACATAGTCGTAGGGGATCTCCGGGTGTTCGGTCACCTTGCCCTCGTAGCCGGACATGCTGTGGGTCAGCTCCTCGGGGGTGGGCAGCACCGGGCACAGCCTGTCCGCGCACACGGCGTTCCAGATGGCGGTGGTGAAGGCCACGCAGTTGTACACGCCGGACCACTTGTCGCAGTTGGGCAGTGCCGCATTGAAGGCGTCCAGCTGCTCCTGGCTCAGCGACACCTGCATGCTGTGCACATCCGGGTAATAGTCGTCGATGTAGTAATTGTAGAAGCCCTCCAGGTTGTACCACAGGCCGCCGTGCTCGTCGCGGTTGGCGCGGCTGCCGATGGTCATGGCGGTGCCCGGGGCGATCAGCAGGCCGCCCACGTCAAGGTCGGCGTCCGAAACGTTGGTCACGATGAAAAACGCATGGCCGTCCACATTGACCGGCGCTTCGGAAGGGTGGAAGGAGGTGCAGAGCTGCAGCGTCGCCACGGCACCTTCGGCCGGGGCTGCACCGACGGCGTCTGCCGGGCTCTTGGTCTTGGCGGATTTGACGCGGAAGGGGGTGGCCGTTTTGGTCAGCATCGCCTTCAGGTTGCGCATGAAGGCGGCGTTGCCGCTCAGCTCGTTGAGCACCCGGGGCTCGTGGTCGGCGGGGATGGCAGCCGGTGTCTCGGCAAATGCGGGCAGGGCCAGCACGCCGCCCAGCAGGATGCAGGCGGCAAGGGCTGTGCAGAGAATCTTTTTCATGGTGTTCGCTCCTTTCCTTTGCTTCAACCATACCGGGATTTTGTCGAAATGTCAAGCATTCTGCCCAATAAAAAGTGGTTTTGCGGCATGTTTGTTTTTCTTTACCCCCGCAGGCAATTGTGTTACAATAAAGCCACGGCAGGCGGCTTCGTGCAGGAGGCTGCCCGCCGCAGGGAAATGAGATAAGATATATAAGGTAAATAAGGACCCAAAGGGGGAAGAATATGCCCAAAGCAGCCCACAAAGTCGTGGTCATCGGCCACCGCAACCCGGATACGGACTCCATCTGCTCCGCCATCGCCTATGCAGAGCTGAAGAACAAGACCAGTGATCTGGTCTGCGAACCCCGCCGTGCAGGCAAAATGAATCAGGAGACCGAGTTCGTGCTCAAAAAATTCGGGGTCAGGCCCCCGCGCATGTGCACGGACGTCAACCCCAAGATCCGGGATGTGGACTACCGCGAAATGCCCGGCATCCCGGGTTCCACCAGCCTGCGCAAAGCGTGGGAGATCATGCGCGATCAGAAGATCGACACCCTGCCCGTCACCAGCGCGGACAACGAACTGGAAGGCGTCATCACTGTGAAGGATATCGCCACGGCCAACATGGACGTGTTCGATACCGAAATTCTCGCCAAGAGCAAGACCAGCTATAAGAACATCCTTGAAACGCTGGACGGCACCATGGTGGTGGGCAGCGAGGACGCAGTGTGCGCCACCGGCCGCATCCGCATCGGCACGGCCACGCCGGAAATGCTGGAGAGCACGGTGGAAAAAGGCGACATCGTCATCCTCACCAACCGCTACGAGAGCCAGCTGTGCGCCATTGAAAAGGAAGCCGCGCTGCTCATCATCTGCAACGGCTCCAAGGTGGGCCGCACCATCCAGCGCATCGCCGAGGAGACCGGTGTGGCCATCATGACCACGCCCGAGGATACCTATGCCGTGGGCAAGCTCATCAGCCAGTGTGCACCCATCTCCTATTATATGACCCGCGACGACATCATGAAGTTCACCCTCGTCACCCCGGTGGCGGATGTCACCCGCGTCATGGCGAAGGTGCGCCACCGCTATTTCCCCATCCTGGACGAGGACGGCAAATACTGCGGCATGGTCAGCCGCCGCAACATCATCGCGCTGCGCAAGCGCCGCATCATCCTGGTGGACCACAACGAGGCCACCCAGGCCGTGGAAGGCTTCGACCAGGCCGAAATTCTGGAGATCATCGACCACCACCGCATCGGCAGTCTGGAGACCAGCGGCCCGGTCTACTTCCGCAACCAGCCCGTGGGCTGCACGGCCACCATCATCACCCAGATGTACGACGAGAACGGCGTGGAGATCCCCCAGAAGACCGCCGGTCTGCTGCTGGCGGCCATCCTGTCGGACACGCTGGTGTTCCGCAGCCCCACCTGCACCCCGCTGGACGAGGCCACCGCAAAGCGTCTGGCCAAGATCGCCGGGGTGGAGATCAACACCTTTGCCAATGAGATGTTCGAAGCCGGTGAAAAGCTGGACGGCAAGACCGCCGAGGAAGTGTTCCTGCAGGACTTCAAGGTGTTCATGTGCGGCGATATCCGCTTCGGCGTGGCACAGGGCAGCTACATGCCCCGCAAGAACCTGCTGGCCGCCGAGGACTTGCTGCAGCCCTATCTCGAAGAAGCCCGCAACAAGCAGAACGTGGAGGACATCTACATGCTGCTCACCGACGTGCCCAAAGAGGAGAGCGTGGTCATCAGCAGCGGCCGCTACGCCGCCGAAGTGCTGGCGGACGGTTTTGAGACCCAGCCCGCCGACGACGGCAGCTTCACCCTGCCCGGCGTCGTGAGCCGCAAAAAGCAGTTCATCCCGGCCCTCATGACCGCCTATCAGGAGCTGTAATGGAATGATGCACCGTGCCTGCGGCACGGCATGATGTTCCCTGCGGGAAATGATGTTGCCCTGCGGGCAAATGATGTGTGCCTTGCGGCACAATGGCCGCCTGCGGCGGCTGCATCATTTCCGGCGCAGCCGGAACATCATTGCGAAGCACATCATGCTGCGCGCAGCGCAGTACATCATTCCCCCAAAGGGGGATCTGAGATGCTTGATTTTTTGACCAGAAAAGCAAAGGACGCCGTTCCGCCCGCTCTGCCGGAAGGCACGGTGCGCCGCCGCTACTCCATTGAGGGGCAGGTGCAGGGCGTGGGCTTCCGCTACCGCGCCCGCTACGCGGCCCAATCGCTGGAGCTCACCGGCTGGGTGCAGAACGAGGACGACGGCAGCGTCACGCTGGAAGTGCAGGGCAGCCCGGACAAATTTATGACCCTGTTCGCCCTCATCCAGAAAAGCGACTATATCCAGATCACCGGCATCCGGCAGAAAGATCTGCCGCCTGACCCCTGGGAGCGGGGCTTTTCGGTGCGGGGTTACTGAAACCGCAAAACAAAAATGGCTGGCACACAAGTGCCAGCCATTTTTGCATGTATGATGATTCATCCTGCAATTTTCAGGGGAGAGTTGTTGGTCCAGATGGTGCCGTCCAGCAGCCGGGTCACGGCCAGCGTGCCGTTCACGTTCACCCGGGCGGGGTCCAGCGCGTAGAAATCGCTTCCCTTCAGGTTTGCGGGGTCCGCCCCGGTGCGGATGCCCACCACGCACACCCAGTGGCCGTAGGTGGCGCTGGTGGCGATGTGGGGGTAGCTGACCTGCTGCCAGCCGGAAGAAGTCAGGTGGTATTCGTAGCTGGAAGTACGGTTCACATGCTTGGAAACGCCGCTTACCGTGGTGTTCTGCAAATGCACGATCACCGGCCGCCCGGCGGAAAGCTCACTGTAAAGCTTTTGCAGGCATTCGGACAGGCTGCTCGAGTAGCCTGTGTAGCCGCCCGCGGACCAGACCGCACCGTTCGACCACATGCCGCTGCCGGAGCTGGTCTTCCCGTCCAGGATGGTGCGGGCGTAGCGCAGAGCGTACCAGCTGCACTTGCCGGAGGTCTGGTTGCCGATGGAAAGGATCTGGCTGGCATTGAAGCTCAGCAGGTCGATGCCGTTCGTTTCCTGCAGCGCGGCTGCATGGGCGTGGGGGATGGCCATTGCCAGCAGCAGGCAAAGCGCCACAAGGGCCGCTGCCAGCCGCTGTGCCGCGCGGGCGGGGCAGTGCTGCATGTGTTCCACATCCTTTGTGATTTTCTGACCTGATTTTACCACCAAAACGTGGTAGAAATGTGTAAAAAGGCAAAATAAAGGGGGAATGGCTCGCCCTCTCAGTCACCTTCGGTGACAGCTCCCCCAAAGGGGGAGCCCTTGGCAGTCCACACAAACTTTATCTCTTTGCCAAGGCCTCTCCCTTTGAGGAAAGACTTCCCCCGGCCCGGGGAAAATGTCGCGCAGCGACAAAAGGGGGGTGTGGATGCGAACGCAGTGAGCAGACGGAGAGGGCGAGGACGCTAAAGTTAACACTCCCTAACACAACATCTGTCCAAATTTAAGCGGCGGACCGCACCGCCTTTGCGGCGCAGCGGGACCGGGCGGGGGACGACGGCAAAGTTTCTTTGCGAAGTCCGGGCGGAACATCTCAAAAGCGCAACAAATAACACCTGTTTTCATTCATTTCTTACGAAATGTTTCGGGAAAGTTTGGGGATGTTTCCGATTGACAAAACCGCCGACAGTCGGATATAATCAGGGCAGAAAGAACCCCATGACCCAAGGGGAGCTTTCCTCAGAAAAAGAAACAAAGCAACAAAAAACAGACTGGAGGGATACCCTATGAAGAAATTGTCGAAGATCGTTGCCCTGCTTCTGGCAGGCGCTCTGACCATGCTGATGTTCACAGCCTGCGGCGGTGGCGGCGGCAGCTTTGGTCACAGAGACCAAGATAAAGAAGATGAAGCCTATGGCAAGTTCACGAGCATGACACAGGCAAGCAGCGTGAAAGAAAACGATAAGAGCCTGCAGGCTGTTGCGGATGGATATCTGCAGAAGGACCTGAACTCCAGCGTTGAGATCCTTGGTGCAAAGCTGGTCGGCAAAGTCCATGTGGATGGCAAAGATCAGGAATACCTGACCATCACGGTGACCGGCAGCTATAAGTATGGCTATATTGTTGAGGCGATTCTGAAGGATATTCAGAAAGAAGTCGGCAAGGAATTGCCCGGAACAAATGTTAACGTGAGCGGCAAAGGCAGCTGGACGAATCTCGGCGTTGTTGTCCGGTCGGACGGCAACCATAGCTACATCGCAGTGGCATTCAAGATCAAGAACCCTAACAAGTAAATAATTTCTCACCCTTTCTCCCCGGAGAGCACCCGCCCTCCGGGGCTTTTTTGCGTTTAGGAGTAAACTCCCCCAGTCGCCTGCGGCGACAGCCCCCTCAAAGAGGGAGCCTTTCTCGGCGGCAAAGCTTCCGGCTCAAGTGCAAAGCTTCCGATTTCGCCAGAGCCTCCCTCACTGAGGGAGGTGGCAAACCCGCAGGGTTTGACGGAAGGAGTCCGTCCCGCCCTCCGGGGCTTTTTGCGCCTTTTGGCAGAGATGCCGTTTCCCGGTACGACCCCTTTCCGTGAAAAGGCATCTCCGAAACGACCGCAGTCGTTTCGGAGATGCAAAATTGAAAAGAATCCTTCCGCTGCTTATGCGCAGAGCAACGCGGCGCGCATTTTCAATCGTTCCTCCCAGCGGCAATTCTGAAGGGTTTCTCTGTCAAACCGTGTCGTTTTGTGGTACAATAAAAGGGTATCGAACTTACACAGAAAGGACGTTTCCATGCAGCTGTTTGAACTGGTCAGCCCACGGCTGTTCCGCCCGCTGGCGGGGCCCAACCGGGCGTTTTATGCAGAGCTTTTGCTGCTGCTCTGGGAGGAGTGCCGCCATACGGCAGATTACAGCATTTCCCGCGCCGAAGCCGTCTCCCGCGCCGAGGATTATTTTGCCGCGCTGGCAAAGCCCCTTGCGCTGGACGCGGACGGTGCGGGCGATGAGGACGAGCAGCCCACCCGCGACCCTCACACCCTGGCTGTGGGCTTTCTGCTGCGGCTGCGCCGCACCGGCTGGCTGGAAGAACAGCCCGGCAGCTATGAGGGCGAAGCGTCCCTTGCCTTTGTGCCGGAGGTGGCCCCGCTGCTGGAAGCACTGGAAGAAATATTGAACCCCCGCGTCGTCACCTACACCGGCAAGCTGTACAAGGCCTGGCAGCTGCTGGGCAGCATCGGGCAGGAGAAAAGCCCTTATGAGAATGTTCTGCGCGAGGTGGATGCCGACCTGGAAGTGCTGAACAAATCCCTGCGGGCGCTCAATGCGTCCATCGGGCATTACATCGACCGGCTCACCCGCAACCGCACCCCGCAGGAAGTGCTGGAACTGTTCGACCAGTACGAAGAAAAGGTGGTGGCGGCGGCCTACCACCGCTTCAAGACCAGCGACAACCTGTTCAACTACCGCGCCTATCTGGAAGAAGAACTGGACGACTGCGAGGAAAATTACCTGCCCCAGCTGGCCTTTGATTACGCCCGGGTGGAGCGCTGCGCCCCCGGCGAGGCCGCGCCCCGGGTGAAGGCCCTGCTCCAGAAGCAGCGGGATGCGCTGGAGGAAATGAGCCTGCTGATGCGCGAGATCGACTCTAGCCACATCCGCTACCGCAAGCGGGCCGTGCAGCGGGCACAGTTTTTGCTGCTGAGCGACCGCTCGTCGCAGGGCAGTGTCACCGCCCTGCTGCGCCGCTACGCCGAGGATATCCGCACGCCGGAGCAGCTCTTTGAGCCGGACGACGGCCCGGTGGCAAAGCGGCTGCACCTGTATCCGGCGGCGGTGTTCGGGGAAAAGTTCCTCTACCCGCCCGCCGCCCAGCGCACCGCCGAGCCGCTGGCCCCGGTGCGCACCGAAGCGTTCGACCCCGAACAGCTGCGCAAAGAGCAGCAATTGCTTTTGGACTACGCCCGCCTTGCCGTCACCGAAGAAAACGTGGCCTTGCTGGCCCGGCAGGCGTTGGCCGCGCGGCCCAGCGTGAATGCGGCCGTCCTCGCGGACGAATACCCCCACGACTTTGCCCGCATCATCGGCCTGCACACCTACTCGCAGTCGCCGCACCGGGATTATGATATTACGCTCACCGGCAAGTGGGTGGAGCGCGGCGGCTTCCGATTTGAAGATTTCGTTTTGACCCGCCGCAAGGAGGAAAAAGATGGCAACCATTAACATGCTGGAAGAAACCGCAAATTACCTGCTGAACCACTGCTTCGTGCTGGGCGGCGTGGAAGATCAGCGGTCGAA
>ERZ1106930.356-NODE-356-length-10767-cov-2.464899_pt1 | contig 10767 bp, 7 predicted proteins | sample MGYA00403663_ERZ1106930 | MGnify/ENA primary metagenome ERZ1106930 (study PRJEB35170, sample SAMEA104062438) | human gut metagenome | biome: human gut; feature: human-associated habitat; material: faeces | place: Denmark | collected 2012-06-26 ... | reverse complement strand
AAAACATAGAGCGACAGCACAAAGACGCCGCGGTCACCGACGGCATAGCGGGTGATCTCGCGCAGGCGGTCAAAGCCGGCCTTGTGGCCCACGCTGACGGGCAGCATGCGTTGCTTGGCCCAGCGGCGGTTGCCGTCCACGATGATGGCGACATGGGTAGGGAAGCGGGGTTCATTTGCGTTCGGCATATTCGTACTCCTTTTTATGCTTCGGGGCGGACCAGCTCGGGCGGCTCCTCGTCCGGGTGGTGGGCGCGCCAGTTCAGAAAGCTCTCCAGAATGACGGCGGCGGACACCGAGTCCAGCCGCTCCTTGCGCTTGGCACCAAACGTATCGTTGTCGGCCAGGATAGCGGCGGCGGACACGGTGGTGCGGCGCTCATCCCACAGCACAACGGGCACACCCGCGGTGTTGGCCAGGCGCTGGGCAAAGCGGCGGCTCTTGTTGGCACGGCTGCCCTCGGTGCCGTCCATGTTCAGCGGCAGCCCGATGACGATCATCTCTGCGCCGATCTCCTTTGCCACCTCGCATACCCGGGCGGCTACCTTGTTGCGGGCTTTCAGGGTGATCTGCGGGGTGATGGGCGTGGTGAGAAATTCGGTGCGGTCGCAGGTGGCAAGGCCGGTGCGGCTGTCGCCGTAATCAACAGCTAAAATTTTCATGTCAGGGTTCCTCTTTCTGGGTGGAAAAATCGTTTTGCCTAAGTGTACCACAGCCCGGCCGCTCCTGTAAACCATAGGAGGGACACTTTTATTGGGCCGGGTTTCGTGCTACAATAAGCATAAATCGTTTTTCAGGAGGGACACCCCATGCTCAAACTGGTTTTAGGCGGTTCCGGCAGCGGCAAAACGACCCTGCTGTATGCCCGCATCCGCGCCCGGGCCGAACAGGGCCTGCGCAGCATCCTGCTGGTGCCGGAGCAGTTCACGTCCAGCACCGAGGGCCGCATCTACCGCGAACTGGGCGATGCCCTTTCCGGCATGGTGGAGAGCTTTTCCTTCACGAGCCTTGCCGAGCACATCCTCTCGGCCGAGGGCGGCGCGGCGGTGCAGACCCTTTCGGACGCGGGCCGGGCCGTGCTGGTGCGCCGCGCGCTGGAAGAACTGCAGGACAACGTGCATTATTACTACCGCCACCGCCGCAGCGCGGCCTTCTGCCAGATGGCCGCTGAGACCATCGACGAGCTGAAAAGCGCGGGCCTTTCCGGCCAGCAGCTCTACACGCTGGCCCAGGACTGCGGCCCGGAGAGCGCGAAGCTGTGCGAGCTGGCTATGATCTTTCAGGGATATGAAACGCTGCTGGCGGGCACCGGCATGGACCCGGCCGACCGTCTGGAACTGGCCGCCGACCGGTTGGAAGCAGCTCTTGCCCGGGGTGAACTGCCGGAGTTCCTGCAGGGGCGGGAGGTGTTCATTGACGAATTCGACACCTTCAATGCCCCCAAAAAGCGGCTGATGGGTGCGATGCTGGCAGCCCTGCCCACCGTGACGGTGGCCCTGTGCGACGACGGTGCGCCCATGGTGCCCGGGGATATGGGATTGTTCTCCGGCGCCAAGCAGGTGGCGGCACAGCTGCGGCAGCTGGCCCGCAAGAGCGGCACCGAGGTGGCCGCGCCGGAGCTGCTGCGGCGCGACCTGCGCCACAAAGACGCCCCCGGCCTTGCCGCCGTGACCGAGCTTTTGGAGACCGGCAGCTGCGAAACCCTGCCTGCAGCCCCTGAGGTGCGTCTGTTTGCCGCCGCCAGCCGGGAAGAAGAAGCCCGCTGCACCGCCGCCGCCATCCGCCGTCTGATGCGGCAGGGCGTGCGCTGCGGCCGGATCGCCGTGGTCTGCCGCGATATCGCGAAGTACCGCGCCGCCATCCGGTACGAATTCCGCATGGCAGACATCCCGCTCTACTGCGACGAGCCCACCACGCCGGAGTTCAGTGCCCCGGCCACGGCGGTGCGGGCATTGCTGGCTTTGCTGCGCGGTGCCGACCTCACCGAAAACCTCACTGTCCTCGCCAAGACAGGCTTGTGTGCACTGACCGAACCGCAGGTCTGCGCGCTGGAAAACTACGCCTACACCTGGTCGCCCAACGCGGCGGCGTGGCGCACAAAATTTGAGAAAAGCCCCAAGGGCTTCGGCGAGAACGAACTGACGGAGGAAGACCGGAAAACACTGGACGATGCCGAAAAGGCCCGCCAGCTGCTTGTGACGGCTGTGGACGAACTGCGCGGTAAAGTACGCGGCGGCAACGCAGAGCAGATCAGCCGGGCACTCTATTTCTGCCTGAAAGAACTGGGTGCTGAGGAACAGCAGGCCGCCCAGGTGGAAGCCATCCGCACGGCACGGGGCATTCCGGCGGCAGAGGAAGCCGCCCGCGAGTGGAACGTGGTGATGCAATTACTAAACGAGATGGCCCACCTGCTGGGTGGGCAGGGCGTCACCATCCCAGAATACGAAGACCTGTTCAGCTTGCTGCTGCGCTCGTCCGACCTCGGGCACATCCCCCAGACGCTGGATGCCGTGGTGTTGGCCAGCGCGGGCAAGATGCGTCTGGATGCGCCGGATTATGTCTTTGTGCTGGGCCTTTCGGAGGGCGAGTTCCCCTGTGCGCCGTCCGAGACGGGCCTTCTGACCCACGCCGACCGCGATGTGCTGATGGCAAAGCAGATCGACCTGCCGGACTGCTTCGAGAACCGCGTGGTGCGTGAGCAGGTGTGCTTTTACAAGGCCCTCACCGCCCCGGCAAAGGGGCTGTGGCTCAGCTGGCCAAAGGGGCAGGGGCAGACCCTGTGCGCGGCGCTGGAGCCCATCGTGGACGCGCTGCACCCGGCGGCCCCGGAACTGGAACTTTCTGATCTGGCCGCCACGCCTGCTGACGGTCTGGATACGCTGGGCGGCGGCTGGCCGCTCACGGACATCGAACGCGCCAGCCTGACCGAAGCGCTGCACGCCCCGGCAGGGGAAGAACCACGGGGCCTTGCCCTGCTGCGCCGCATGGAGCAGGACCCGCCTCATCGGGTGCAGGACCTGCCCGCGCTGGAAACGCTGTTGGGCCGCAAATTGCGCATCTCGCCCAGCCAGCTGGAAAAATACTATACCTGCCGGTACGGCTACTTTCTGCAGTATGTGCTGGGCCTGAAGCCCCGCAAGCGGGCCGAGCTTTCCGCAGACCAGAGCGGCACCCTGATGCACTGGGTGCTGCAGATGGCGCTGGACCCGCACCCGGCTGCGGATAACCCCTGCGCCGGGCTGACGCCGTTTTTGGAGCTGGACGACGACGCCATGGCGAACCTTGCCAGCCTTCTGGTGGACGAATACGCAAAGCGCTTTCTGCCCGAGGATACGGCCCGCTTTGCCTACCTGCTCTCCCGCCTGAAAAAGAGCATGACGAGCCTTTTGTGCTACCTGCGGGACGAGCAGAACCAGTCCCGGTTCAAGCCGGTGGCCTGCGAGCTGAAAATTGGCCGGGGCGAAGATGCCGTGCCCGGGCAGGTGTATCATCTTTCCGACGGGCGCACCGTGCAGCTGGTGGGCACCGTGGACCGCGCCGACGAGTGGGTGGAAGAAAACGGCACCCGCTGGGTGCGCGTGGTGGACTACAAGACCGGCACCAAAAAGCTGAACCTGAAAGAGGTCTACTGCGGGCTGGACTGCCAGATGCTGCTGTATCTGTTCAGCCTGACCCGGGATAAAAGCGGACGCTTTACCGGTGCGGAACCGGCAGGCGTTTTGTACCTGCTGGCCGACCCGGCCCCGGAGATCACCACCCGTGAAAAAGCCGCCCGCAGTGTGGAATACCAGCTGGACGGCCTTGTGCGGGATGAGCAGAAGGTGTTCGACGCCATGGACGCCGACGAGACGGGCCGCTACCTGCCCTTCAACTATAAGGGCGGCGTGCCCAGCCCGAACCAGAAGGACAAGCGCGCCGACATCGCAAAGTTGAACCGCATCCAGCTGCATCTGGACGATCTTGTCACCCAGATGGGCACCCAGCTCTATGAGGGCCAGATCGACGCCCAGCCGCTGGTGACCAGCAAGAACCCCTGCAGCTTCTGCGATTACAGCTTTATCTGCTGCCACGAGACCGGCATCGGGGAGCGGGCACTGGACGCCCCGGCCAAGCCTTTTGAGCCGGAGGAATCCGAAGAAACCGGAAAGGAAGGTGAGGACGCATGAGTGAACCCAAATGGACCCCGGCCCAGCGTGCCGCCATCGACGACCGGGGCGGTTCCCTGCTGGTGAGCGCAGCGGCAGGCAGCGGCAAAACGGCCGTGCTGACTGAACGCGCCGTGCGGCTCATCACCGACCCGGAACGCCCGGTGGACGCGGACAAGCTGCTCATCGTCACCTTTACGAATGCGGCGGCGGCGGAGCTGCGGGCCCGCATCGGGCAGGCCCTGCTGCGCCGCAGTCAGGCAGAGCCCGGCAATACTGCCCTGCGCCGCCAGCGGATGCTGCTGCAGCGGGCACCCATCTGCACCATTGATGCTTTCTGTCTGGACCTGCTGCACAAGCACTTTCAGGCGCTGGATATCCCGCCAGACTTCGCCCCGGCAGACCCCGGCAGCGTGGAAGTGCTGCGGGCGGCGGCACTTTCCGAAACGCTGGAAAACGCCTACCGTGACCCGGATTTCTGCGCTTTTGCCGACCTTTACGGCAAGGGCCGCACCGATAAACCGGCAGGGGATACCATCCTGCATGTGTACGATTTTCTGCGCTCCCTGCCGGATTACGACCGCCGCCTGGACGAATATCTGGCCCCGTGGCAGCAGGAGAACGGCTTCGACGCCACCTGCTGGCATGACCTGCTGCTGGCCGAAGCCGCCCGCTGTGCCAAAGCCGCCCGGGAACTGCTGACGGCGGCGCTGGCCGACTGCAGGGCAGACTTTGCGCTGGCGCAGGTGCAGGCCGAGGAAAAAGGCAAAACGGCAGCGGCCAAAGCCAAGGCTGTGGCGGGCGTCAACGATAAATTTGCCGAACCGCTGTTCCGGCTGGAAAACGCCGCCGCCCTGCTGGGCGAGGTGGAACGGCTGGCCCGGGCAGGCGAGTGGACGCCGCTGTATGACCGGCTCACGCCCTATGTACTGGGCATGGAGGAAGCACCCGGCCTGAAGGGCATGAAAAAGCGGCTGACCGGCGAACACAAGGCGGCGGTCAAGACCCGTGCGGAGGAAGCCGCCGCCCTGTTCGGGCAGATCACCGAGCTCATCTCCTGCAGCGAGGAAGAAGCCGAAGCGGACCGCAAAGCCGCCCTGCCCCGGCTGCGGGCGCTGTTCGACGCCGTGCGGGATTTTGACGCCCGATTCGCGGCCAAGAAAAAAGAGCGCAAGCTGCTGGAATTCAGCGATTTTGAACATTTTGCCCTGCGGCTGCTGCGCGGGCCGGACGGCACCCCCACCGAGCTGTGCCGGAGCATCCGGCAGAACTACGCCGCCGTGATGGTGGACGAGTATCAGGACACCAACGCCCTGCAGGACGCCATTTACCGATGCCTTGCGTCTCCGGCAGGGGACAATCTGTTCCTCGTGGGCGACCTGAAGCAGAGCATCTACCGCTTCCGGCAGGCCGACCCCAGCATCTTCCGGGCAAAGCTGAACAGCTGGCCGGAACTGCCCGACGGCACGGCCCGCCCGCGCCCGGCCGAGGGCACCCCGGGCGCCGATGCCCTGCTGGCGCTGGATGCGAACTTCCGCTCCGCCCCACAGGTGGTGGCGGGCATCAATTTTATCTTTGAGCAGCTCATGACGCCGCAGCTGGGCGACACCGCCTACGGCGACGGCCAGCGGCTGGTGTGCGGTGCGCCCAGCGAATATACAGGCAGCGTGGAAGCACAGTTTTTGCCCGACGACACCGCCGAGACCGACGCGGCGTGGATCGCCGGACGCATCGAAGAACTGGTGAAAAACGGCGAACCGGTGCGGGACGGCGCGGGCACCCGGCCGGTGCAGTACGAGGACTGCTGCATCCTGCTGGCGGCCCGCGGCGACTTTCTCGCCTACGAGGAAGCACTGACCGCCCGGGGCATCCCGGTCTACGCCGACGCCCGCGAAAACCTGATGACCGCCCCCCACATCCGGCCCCTTATCTCGCTGCTGCGGGTCATCGACAACCCGGCGCAGGATATCTATCTTGCTGCCGCCATGCTGGGGCCCATGTTCGGCTTTACAGATGACGACCTGGTACGTCTGCGCGCTTACAGCGAACAGGCGCAGAAACAGCAGGAAACGGCTGCGCCCGGCGCAAAGCACACCCGCATGAGCCTGTACGGTGCGGTGCTGCAGGTGGTGCAGAGTGAGGATGAAACGCCCTTCACCCAAAAGGTGAAAATGTTTTACGACCGCCTGACCGAACTGCGCCGCATGGCCCGCAGCGCCCCGGCAGAGCAGTTAATGGAAGAAATTTTCGTCTCCACTGGCTATCTGGCGGCGCTGGGTGCCATGGAGAATGGTGCCCACCGCCGCGAGGACGCAAGGCGGTTCGCAGCGTTCTGTGCGGCGTCCGGTGCGAATGGCATCTCGGCACTGGTGCGGGCCATCGACGCGGCAGCGCAGGCAGGCTCCACCGGGCAGGACACTGTCCCCGGCGGCTCCCGCCCCGGCTGCGTGACCATCATGACCATCCACCGCTCCAAGGGGCTGCAGTTCCCGGTGGTGTTCGTGGGCGACACGGCACGCCGGTTCAACGCGGCCGACACCCGCCAGCCGGTGCTGCTGCACCGCAAATACGGCGCGGGCCTGCGGCTGCGGCCGGAGCAGGGCGAGGGCGCTTACAAAACAGCGGCCTACACGGCCCTTTCCAACGTGCACGCCCAGGAGATGCGCAGCGAACAGATGCGCCTTTTGTATGTGGCCCTCACCCGCGCGCAGGACAAGCTTATTCTGACCGTGCCGCTGGGCATTTCCAAATCCACGAACCCGCTGGCAAAGGCAGCGGCCTTCCTCGCGGCGGGCGCAGGCGAGACGCTGCACCAGCAGGCAAACAGCTTTGCCGACTGGCTGCGGGCGGCGCTGCTGGTGCACCCCTTCGGCGGGCCGCTGCGCAGGCAGGCGGGGGACCTGGAACTGCCTTTCGTGTTCAGCGAGAGTGAGATCAACATCACGGTGCAGGAAGCTCTGCCGGAGCCCGAAACACCGGAAACGCCCGAAGAAGCGCCGGAAGAAGCCGCTCCGGCGGACCCGGCGCTGGTGGAAGCACTGCGGGCGGGCTTTGCGTGGCGGTACCCGGCGGCACAGCTGGCCGAGGTGCCAGCCAAGGTGAGCGTGACCAGCATCGTGCACAAGGCCGAGCAGACCACGCTGGAACGGCCCGCCTTCCTCTCGAAGGACGGCCTGACCGCTGCCGAGATGGGCACGGCTCTGCACGCCTTTTTGGAGCACGCAGACTTTGCCCAGCTGGCTGCGGCCAAGGCTGCGGGCACGCTGGACGAAGCCATCCCGGCAGAGCGGGATCGTCAGGTGGCATTGCAGCTGACCGCCCCGGAGATCGCGGAAAAGCTGGACGCGGTGTGCATCCGCCGCTTTGTGGAAAGCGAAGCCTTTGCGAAAATTTGTGCCGCCGACAGGGTGCTGCGGGAGATGGACTTCATCACGGCGCTGCCTGCCAGCGCGGTGCTGACGGCGCAGGGTGCCCCGGCCCAGCAGGCCGCCGCCGTGCACAGCGAACAGGTTCTGGTGCAGGGCATCGCGGACCTTGTGCTGGAATTTGCCGATCATCTAGAGCTGCTGGACTACAAGACCGACCGCCGCAAGACGGAAGAAGACTTCCTGCACGCCTACCGTGCGCAGCTGAACCTCTACGCCCTTGCCATCGACAAGCGCTTTGCCCCGAAAAAGGTGACTTATAAAGGCATCTACTCGCTGGAACTGGGGAAATTGATCGAGGCGTAATATTTTTTCCGCAAAACGCATAAAAAGTGCTTGACAGCGCGTTCTGCCTGTGATAGAATAGCCGGGTAAAGAAAGCAGCTACGGCCCGTGCCGCGCTCGCCTTGTGGGGTCCAAATCCCCGGGCTATACCCGAAAAGCAGTTCATCTTTGTGTGAATTGCGGCTTTTGAGTGAATTCTGCGCGGCTGTCCTGAAAATGGGCGGCCGCGTTTTCTATGCCAAATATTGCAACAAAATGGATTTTGTTTGGAGGTGCATTCATTATCGCTACCGCTGGAAAGTCGAAGGAACTGGAGATCAACGGTCAGATCCGTGACCGTGAGGTCCGTCTGATCGGTGCAGACGGCGAACAGAAGGGCATTGTGTCCATTCAGGTGGCCATGCGTGCCGCTGAGGACGCCAATCTGGACCTGGTCAAGATCGCACCGCAGGCTGTTCCGCCTGTGTGCAAAGTGCTGGATTACGGCAAGTACCGTTTTGAACAGCAGAAGAAGGAGAAGGAAGCCAAGAAGAACCAGAAGGTGGTCGAAGTCAAAGAGACCCGCCTCTCGCTCAACATTGACACCAACGACTTCAACACCAAGCTGAACCAGACTGCCAAGTTCCTGGCAGCCGGTCACAAGGTGAAGGTTTCGATCCGCTTCCGCGGCCGTGAAATGGCGCACAGTGCTCTGGGCGCAGACGTGCTCAAGCGTTTTGCCGAGGCTCTGCCTCAGGCATCCACCGACAAGCCGCCGGTGCTCGAGGGCCGCACGATGTCCATTCTGCTGATCCCGAAACCCAATAAGGACTAATTTTAGGAGGAAACTAAAATGGCTAAGATGAAACTGAAGACGCACTCCGGCGCTAAGAAGCGCTTTAAGCTGACCAAGAACGGCAAGATCAAGCGCGGCCACGCATTCCGCAGCCACATCCTGACCAAGAAGACCACCAAGCTGACCCGTGGTTACCGTCAGCCCAGCTACGTTGATAAGACCAACGCCGCTACCATCAAGAGCATGCTGCCCTACGCCTAAGAGCGAGCCGCAGGCACAAACCATCTACTATTGAGACAACTAAAGGAGATATAAAAAATGGCACGTATCAAGGGCGCAACCATGACTCACAAACGTCGTAAGAAGATGCTGAAGCTGGCCAAGGGCTTCTATGGCTGCAAGAGCAAGCACTTTAAGATGGCCAAGCAGCAGGTCATGAAGAGCGGCAACTACGCTCTGGCTGGCCGCCGCATGAAGAAGCGTCAGTTCCGCAACCTGTGGATCACCCGCATCAACAATGCAGTCCGTCCTCTGGGCATGAACTACTCCACCTTCATGGCAGGCCTGAAGAAGGCTGGCATCGAGCTGAACCGCAAGATGCTGTCTGAGATGGCCATCAACGATCCCAAGAGCTTCGCAGCTCTGGTCGAGACCGTCAAGAACGCCTGATTAAGAACCTGATCCGAGACGCCCGCGCGTATACGCGGGCGTCCGTTTTGTATCCGGGGTTCTTGCGGACGAAAACAGTGTTTCAGGGCAGCGCCCTGCCGCAGGAGCTTTTGTGGCAGACGCTGCCCTTTTTGCTTTTTTGGCAGGCAGCAGACCAATTTTTGAACGTGAATGCAGCGAAAGGTTGAGAACACCATGGACGAAAAAATCACCAGCCGGGAAAACGCAAAGATCAAATACGCCTGCCGCCTTTCTTCCAGCGCGGCATTCCGTCGCAGCGAGGGCCGCTTTCTGGCCGAGGGCCGCAAGCTGTGCCCGGAGCTTTGCCGCGGCGCGCAGCTGGAGACCTTATTTTATACGGAGAGCGCTATGGCAAAGTGCCCGGAGCTTGCCGGGCTGCCCGGTGAACACTACCTTGTGGAAGACCATGTGGCCGATAAGCTGGCCGATGTGGGCACCCATCAGGGGGTGTTCGGCGTGTTCCGCACCCCGGTGCACACACTGGACGAAGTGAAGGCCGGCGGGCGCTACCTCGCCCTCGAGCGGGTGCAGGACCCCGGCAATGTGGGCACCCTGCTGCGCAGTGCGGCGGCCTTCGGCTTTGACGGCGTCATCCTCAGCGACGGCTGCGCCAGCGTGTGGGCCCCCAAGACCCTGCGGGCCTCCATGGGCGCGGCGGTGCGTATCCCGGTGATCGAAGCCGGGGCCCTGCCGCAGGCGGTGGCCCAGCTGCGGGCAAAGGGCATCACCTGCCTGGCGGCGGCGCTCTACAAGTCCCAGCCGCTGAGTGCGGCCAAAGCCAGTTACCCGGGCGGCGTGTGCGTCGTCATCGGCAGCGAGGGCCAGGGCCTGACCGATGAGACTATTGCCGCCTGCACCAGCACGGTGCGCATCCCCATGACCGACCGGGTGGAAAGCCTGAACGCCGGCATCGCGGGCAGCATCCTGCTGTGGCACTTCCGGGAGGAGAGCCTGTGAGCGGCCTTGCCGGGCAGACCAGCTTCTTCCCGCCGCCGGACCCGCTGCTGTGCTGGCTGTGGCTGGCCGTAGGGCTGCGGTTTGTGCTGCCGTGGGGCATCCCGCTGAAGCTGCCCCGCCCGGAGAGCGCCCCGCTGGCCGCTGCCGCCGACACCGTGCAGGAGCTGGGCGAGCTGCCGCTGCTGCCCCCTGCCCCCGCCGCAGCCGCAGCTGCGGCCCCGCTGCCTTGGTACGCCCGGCTGACGCCGTGGCACGCGCTGGCGGCGGTCTGGCTGGTCGGTGTGCTGGTGCTGGCTGTGCGCGGAGCCGTCGGCTACCTGAAATTAAAGCGCTGTGTGGCGCTGGCCTGCAAAACGCCCGACGGCTGCTACGGCGGGGCGTGCGTGCCCACGCCGTTCACACTGGGCTTTGTGCGCCCGCGCGTCTACCTGCCGGACAGCCTGCAAGGCCCGGCGCGGCAGGCTGTGCTGCTGCATGAGCGGACCCACATC
>ERZ1106930.353-NODE-353-length-10936-cov-2.485985_pt1 | contig 10936 bp, 8 predicted proteins | sample MGYA00403663_ERZ1106930 | MGnify/ENA primary metagenome ERZ1106930 (study PRJEB35170, sample SAMEA104062438) | human gut metagenome | biome: human gut; feature: human-associated habitat; material: faeces | place: Denmark | collected 2012-06-26 ... | reverse complement strand
CATGCGCGTTGCGGCGCTGCTGGCGGTGGTGCTGTTTTTCTGCCCGCTGTTCCTGGTCTCCTGCGAGGGCGTCCAGATGAACGTGAGCGGGTTCCAGACGGCCACCGGCTTCGGTTTTGACGACGACGGCAACACGAAAAGCAGCTGGTTCCTCAGCGAGGAAGACAACTCCCGCTATTACACGCAGGATAACGCAAGCCTGCCGCAGGGGTCACTGACGGCCTTTGCGGCGCTGCTGCTGGCGGGCGGTATGCTGGGCAGCACCTTTGTGCTTGCCCAGAACGCCTCCAAAACCGAGCAGAAAAATGTGCACGGGGTGCAGATCGCTCTGGCGGCCGCCCATGTGGCCGCGCTGTTCTATATCTTTGAACGGCTGAAAAAGGCGGCCCGCATCGAGGGCATGGCCTGGGCGAACTTTACCACGGTGGAGCCGACCGGCTGGTTCAAGCTGGATGTGGCCCTGACGATCTTGTATCTGATCGTGGCAGCGGTGTGCCTGGCGGGAGCGGCCGCCGACACGGGCAGCGCCGTGCCGCATGCGCCCGCAGCGCCTGCCCCGGCCCCTGTGCCGCCGCGCAGCACGGTGCCGTCCAGCGCACCCCGCCCGGATGTCCCGGTGCGGCCCAGTGCCCCGGCAGAGCCCCCGGTGCCGGACGACGGCGAGGCCACGCTTTATGTGTTCCCCACCCACCCGGCCGGGGAGAAGAACGCAGCCGCGCCCCTGCCCGACCCGGAACCGGCACCGGCACCGTTCTGGCCGATGGATGACCGCACTGAGCGTGTCACCCCCTCTGCAGGAAACTACGGCTGCGCCGCGCCTGCCGCGCCCGCTTATGGTTATGCCGAACCTTCTGCCCCCACGGCAGCGGACTATGGTTACGCTGAACCTGCTGCCCCGGCCGCGGCGAGCTATGGCTATGCAGAGCCCTCGGCACCCGCCGCAACAGGTTACGGCTATGCCGAACCCGCTGCCCCGGCAGCTCCTGCGGCACCGGCTGCAGCTGCCCCGGAAACAAGCGTGCGCATCAGCGGGGCTGCGGGCGCGGCCAAGAACGAAAAGAAGAATACGCATTTCCATCAGGCACCCAGCCTTTGAGTGAGAATAGGAGAAAAACGGACCCCGGAGAGCGCTCCGGCAAAACGTCCCAAGAAAGGATTTGAACCGTGGAGGAGAAAACCGCAGCAGAAGAAACGACCCGCAGCGGCGTGAAGATCAGTGGCTCGCACGCAGAGGAGACGGATGAGGTCGTCAGTGCGGGGCAGTGTTACCCCATTTATTCCTACAGCGCAAACCCCTGGAACCCGACCTGGGTCTGCCCGGCCTGCGATGCCGAAAACTCGGAGCAGGTAAAGGTGTGCGGCGTGTGCGGCGCGGCAAGGCCCGCCGCCGGTGTGCCGAAGGACGAGTTCCCGTACCCGGGCGGCACCGGCGGTGCAGGCGGTCACAAGGAAACAGAACCGCCGTCCGGCGGAGCAGGGCCGGGCAAACCGGACGAACCCAAAAAGCCCAAAAAGAAGCGCGGCGGCATCCTTGTGGTGCTGGCGGTCGCGCTGGCGGCGCTGGCTGCCGCAGCCGTGCTGCTGCTGGGCCAGGGCTCCCGCCCGGCCAACACCCCGGCGCAGACGTCTTCTTCCCGTTCGGTCAGCTCGTCTTCCAGCCGGGACGCTTCGTCCGAGAGCAGCAGCGTGACCTCGGACGAGCCCGATTCAGAGGAGCCGTCCAGCTCCGAGGAACCGGCAAGCACCTCGGTCCCGGACAGCAAACCGGACAGTACGCCCGACAGCAAACCCGACAGCAAGCCGGTGAGCTCGTCGTCCGGCTCGTCCAGCAGCACCCCGGCATCGTCCACCACACCGCAGGTGCCCAGCTATACGGTGAGCTATAAGGTGTCCGGCAGCGGTTCGCTGACGGGCGGCAGCAGCTCCGGCAAGAGCAGCCTGCAGTACACGGTCAAGCAGAACGAGGGCAAGAGCTTCACGGTCACGGCCGTGCCGGGGAACAACTACCATTTTGTGCGCTGGAGCGACGGCTCCACCAGTGCCACCCGCACGGACACGAACTTTACCCAGAATGTGACCTTTACGGCGTACTTTGAGCAGAATGAGCCGGCACCCAGCTACACGGCTTCGGCCTCGCAGGATGGCAACGGCGTCATCACGTTTACGCTGAACGCGGAAGGCCAGACGGTGGATATCTCCATGGAGCTGGTCCAGACCGCAACGGGCAAGAGCTATTCCCTTGGCAAGATCGGCAGCTTTGGCAGCGGCAGCTACCGCTTCGACCCCGCCTGCCCCGGCGACCCGGGCGAATATCAGGTCCGGTTCTACGATCAGAACAGACGGATGCTTGCATCTGTTCATGTTGTATATTAAGCATTTAAGGAGGAATTTGACATGAGAAAGATGAAATTTGTGGCCATGGCCCTGACGGCAGCGCTTGCGCTGCAGTTCACGGTGCCTGCGTTTGCGGCGCAGCTGCCGGAGACCGAGGCAGCGCCGGAGCAGGCCGCCACCGCGGAAGCACCGGACGAAGTGCAGGCCGAAGCACTGGAGGAGGAAAACCTGATCGAGTTCCGCACCCTCGTGCGCTACGCCAGCAACACGCACCCGTCCGAGACGGTGAGCGTCGGCTTCACCAGCAACACCAACTATTCCTGGTCCAGCTCGGACACCTCGGTGGTGACCGTGGACCAGAAGGGCCGTGTCACCGCACAGGGCCTTGGCTCTGCCACCGTTACCGCTGTGCGCAAGGACGACCCGGAAAAGACCAGCAAATACTACTATACGGTCAAGAACGCAAGCCTGGAGCTGAGCTTCTCCCCCAGCTCTCTGACCATTGACTACGACGACCTGCACCCCACCGCGCAGATGCGCATCAGCGATTCCTACGGCACGATCAATTACAAGAACTGGTCCAGCAGCAACCCCAACGTTGCCACCGTCAGCTCCAGCGGCGTGGTGACGGCTTACAATGAGGGCTCTACCCGCATCACGGTTTCCACCAACGAGGGCACCGCTTCTTATATTGTGACCGTTTCCTCCCGCATCGGTGCGCTGTACTTCTCGTACGAACGCGCAGCATCCTACGGCAGCACCAGCCGCACCATGCTGGAGTCCGGTAAGCTGGGCAACATCAAGTCCGGTGACGTGTTCAACCTGGGCGACTATCTGGTAAAGGATTCCCGCGTGCAGGTCCAGAGCTGGACTTCCAGCAACCCGGCGGTGGCCACCGTGACCGAGAGCGGCTGGGTGACGGCCGTGGGCGATGGCGAGACCACCATCACCGTGACCTCCACCGACGGCAAAAAGGCTGAGTGCCGCCTGCTGATCGGCCAGGAAGCACAGGATCAGTACCGTGAGCAGGTGTCGAACTCTGCGACCATCGGCGGCATCGTGCTCTTTGTCGGCTTGGGCGTTGTGGTCATCGTGGCCATTGTGACCCTCGCCAGCGCAGCGACCGCCTGAGGAATGGAACAGGTGTACATCGGCCCGGGCACACGGCTGCCCGGCGGCCGATGAGACGAAAGGAGCGTGGAGGGATTGTTTTGCAGATATTGCGGAACAAGACTTGCAAAAAATGAGCTGAGCTGCCCCGCATGCGGCAAAGAGCAGGGCCCCCTGTTCGCCACGAGCGGCTACTTCGGCGTGCTGCGCAAGGCATCCGGTGAGGACGCCGCGCAGCCGGAAGCAGCACCGCCCCCGAAGGCGGCGGTCCCGCAGCCGAAGCCGGAAGAACGGCCCGCCCCGGCCCACAGCCCGGCCCCCAAAAAGAACGCGGGCGGGCGGAATGTGCTTTTGCTGGCGGTGCTCGTGGTGGTGCTGCTGTGTGCGGTTGTGCTGAACCTCAAGCTTGGCGGTGTGGAGCGCACACTGAACAGCGCGAACGCCAAGCTGGATGAGCTGAAGCAGACCGTTTCCCAGCTGCAGGAAGCACAGGCGCAGCAGAGCGAAGTGCTGAACGAGCTGAAGCAGGCGGTGGATGCGGCCCAGGGCAAGGCCCCGGCGGCAGAGCCTGCCGCCTCGGTCCCGGCCGCCAGCGAGCCGGAGACCCCGCAGGAGAACAGCCTGCCCCCGGCCGACGAGCCCCAGAAGGACGCAGCGCCCGCCGCGGAAAGCACGGCCCCGGCCGCAGATACGGGAAAAGGGGAGCTGCATGAAACTGTCTAAGAAAACGGCCCGGAAGACTGCCGACCCAGGGCTGGAGCTTTCGGCACTGTTCTTTGTGAACGGTGAAAAAAAGCAGGACCTGTGCGAGGACAGCTATGCCCTCGGCGCGCATGACGGGGAAGTGTTCCTGGGCGTGTTCGATGGCTGCGGCGGCAGCGGCGCAAGGGTGTATGACGTCTATGGCGGACACACCGGCGCGTACCTTGCCTCCCGCATCGCCAGCGGTGCGGCCTACGACTGGTTCCAGAACGAGGAGCCGCCCGCAGCACTGGAACGGGACATTGCCCGGGCGCTGCAGTGCTACAAGGAGAACGCCAGCGGCAGCAGCGGCATCCGCAGCTCCATGGCGAAGGACTTCCCCGCGACGGCTGCGGCGGCAAAGTGCAGCTGCAGCCCGTCCCGGGTGGATGCCGACTTTTTGTGGTGCGGCGACTCGCGCGGCTTTCTTATGACGGCAGACGGCCTGAAGCAGATCACCGTGGACGATGTGCAGCACACCGTGGACGGCCCGGATATGCGCAGCGATGGCATCATGACCAGCGTGTGCAGTGCGTCCAAGCCGTTCCACCTGCACGAAAAGCAGGTGAGCTGCAGCCAGCCCTGCATCGTGCTCACGGCCACGGACGGCTGCTTTGGCTATGTGGAGTCGCCCATCCAGTTCGAGGCACTGCTGCTGGACACCCTGCTCCAGAGCAGCAGCATCGAAGACTGGCGCGAAAAGCTGTTCGGCATCCTGAAAAAGATCTCGGCGGATGATTACACCATGTGTCTGGCGTGCTTTGGCTATGCAAGCTTTGCGGACCTGAAAAAGGCCTTCGAGCCCCGCCATAAGGCCCTGCTGGAAACCTACCTTGCGGTGTGGAACGACAGCACACAGGAGCAGCAGCAACAGCTGTGGCTGGAATATGCGGCGGATTATCTGTCGGAACAGGATGACGTGAAATGAGATATACAGACTACAATGGCTACCTTGTTGCAGGCACACTGAAAAGCGACAACGCCGGTTTCAGCAAGTGGGGCATCGCGCAGAAGGATGGGCAGGACTACTTTTTGAAGGAGTTCCTCAGCCCCGTTTACCCGCAGAATGCGTCCATGTATTCGCCCGAGCAGGCGGAAAAGCGGCGGAAGTATTGCGAAAAGTACGAGGCCCAGAAGACCTTGCTCTACAAAACGATCAACGAAGCTTCGGACGGCAACGATGTGCGCATCGTGGACTTTTTCCGTTGTGAGAGCCACTATTACATCGCAATGCCGTGCATTCCTTCGGAGAAGCTCACGCCGGAGGACGTTGCGCAGATGAGCAGCGCCGGTCAGGCCCAGCAGCGGCTTTTGTGCAAGACGCTGGCCCACAGCATCTGGAAGCTGCACAAGGTCGGCATCGTCCATGGCGATTTCAAGTGGGACAACGTCCTGCTGCAGAAAAGCCAGTCGGGCGGGCTGACCACCAAGATCATCGACTTCGACAACAGCTTTTTTGAAGCTGAACCCCCTTCGGACCCGGAAAGCTTCAACTTCGACGTGGTCTATCTGGCACCGGAAGGCTATCTGTTTGCGGCCGGAGAGGACGTCAAGGTGGGCAAGCCTCTGGATGTGTTCGCGCTGGGCGTGCTGTTCCACCAGATCTTCCAGGGCTGCGTGCCGGAGTTCGTCAGCGGGACCAAATATAACTACCTGTTCGAAGGGCTCCTGAGCGGCGACGAGCTGAAGCTGGGCGACGCCGTCCCGGCGGATATGGCCCGGCTGATCGCGGGAATGCTGGAAACGGACCCGGTGCGGCGGTATTCGCTGGATACCGTGGTGCGGCTGCTCTCCGGCGAGGACATCCGGCCGGAACAGCAGGCGGAAAACCGCGAGGCCACCCAGAACGACCGGGAGGCAGCGCTGCGCATCAACATCTACAAGAGCACCAAGGGCGCCGAAAAATTCAAGCAGGCGGGCAGCCTGTTTTGAGCACAGGAGGAATGCAACATGATGAACTTCAACTTTGACTACAATGTGGACATGGTGTTCTGCATTGACGCAACGGGCAGCATGGGCGGCCTGATCGAAAAGGTCAAGGATAACGCGCTGAATTTTTATCAGGACGTGCAGCGCATGATGACCAATAAGCAGAAGACCATCGCACAGCTGCGCGTGCGGGTGATCGCCTTCCGCGATTACGCCGCCGACGGTGACGACGCCATGATGGTGACCGATTTCTTCAACCTGCCGGAGGAAGAAAAGGATTTTGAGGAGACGGTGCGCAGCATCCACGCAGAGGGCGGCGGCGACATCCCGGAGGACGGCCTGGAAGCGCTGGCCTATGCGATCCGCTCGGACTGGAACAATGCTGGCACCAAGCGCCGCCATGTGATCGTGGTGTGGACCGACGCCCCGACCCACGAGATGGGCTTTGCAAAGTTCCTGCCCAACTACCCCAACGGCATGCCGGAAGACCTGCGCGAACTGACCCAGTGGTGGGGCGACGCCGCCACCCAGGAGCGCGGCTACATGGACCAGAATGCAAAGCGCCTGGTGCTGTTTGCCCCGGAGGCAGAGTACTGGTCCCAGATCATGGATTCGTGGGACAACGTCGCCGCTTACCCCGCCAAGGCCGGTGAGGGCCTGAAGGAAGTGGACTATCAGCAGATCCTGAACATGCTGGCCAACAGCATCGGGTGAGAAAAGCACCTGCAAAATCTTCTTAAAAACAAGCAGCGGCAGCTTTCCAGACGGAAAAGCTGCCGCTGCTTGTTGCATATGTCCTCATGCAGATTCGAACTGCAGGCCTTTCGCTTAGGAGGCGAACGCTCTATCCAGCTGAGCTATGAAGACAAAAACACACCGCCGGAGACGGCGCACACTTATAATACCGCATCCGGCGGATAAAATCAAGTTGAACCCGCTGCGCAAAAGGTGTATTCTATAAGCAGAGAGAAAATGAAAGCCGTGGCAGCTGTTTGCCGCGTGCGGAGGAGCTTATGGAAAAAAGTAAGAAAAACAGGCTGTTTGGGCACCCGGCGGGCAAACGCCGCAGCGGGCCGAACCCGACGCAGATCATCTGCGTGAGCTTTCTGGTGGTCATCACGCTGGGCACGCTGCTGCTCACCACACCTCTTGCCAGCAAGCAGGGCAGGCTGGGCGTGGTGGATGCGCTGTTCACGGCCACCAGCGCCACCTGCGTCACCGGTTTGATCGTGCGGGACACCTGGACCCAGTTCTCTTACTTCGGACAGGCCGTGATCCTGGTGCTCATTCAGGTGGGCGGCCTGGGCCTGGTCACCCTCACCAGCTTTTTTGCGCTGGCCATGCGGCGGCGCATGGGCTTCCGGGACCTGCGGCTGATGGGCGAGAGCGTCTCGGCGGACGGCTACGCGCAGGCCAAAGAAGTGCTGAAGACGGTGGTGGGCCTGGCGGCGCTGTTTGAAGGCATCGGCATCCTGCTGTTGCTGTTCGCCTTTGTGCCACAGTTCGGGCTGGAGGGCATCTGGGTGAGCGTGTTCACGGCCATTTCGGCCTTCTGCAACGCGGGTTTTGATCTGTTTGGCAGGTTCGGTCAGTATTCCTCACTGGTGCCCTATGTGAGCAACTACTATGTACAGGCCGTTGTGATGTTCATGATCATTGCGGGCGGCCTGGGCTTTATGGTCTGGGTGGAGATCGGCCAATTCCACAAAAAGCACCGGCTGTCCCTGCAGGCGAAGGTGGTGCTGAGCTTCTCGGTGATCCTGTGGTTCGGCGGTGCGGCACTCATCGCGCTGATGGAGTGGAACAACCCCGCCAGCATGGGGGGCTTGAGCGTGCCCGGCAAGCTGATGGCGGCCCTGTTCCAGTCCGTGTCCACCCGTACTGCAGGCATGAACACCATCGACCTTGCCGCCTGCGGTCCCATCACCAAGCTGCTCATGAGCGTGCTGCAGTTCATCGGCGCGGCCCCCGGCTCCACGGGCGGCGGCGTGAAGGTGACCACCTTTGCAGTCATCATCCTGACCATCCGCAGTGTGGCCCAGGGCCGCGACGACTGCGTGATCGCGGAACACCACATCGAATCGAAGACCGTGTACCGCGCCATGACCATCATCGTCATCGGTGCGCTGGCAGCTTTCGGCTCGGCGGTGGTGGTGTATTATAACACCTCGGACGCCGTGTCGGTCATCGACGCCATCTTTGAGTCCTGCTCGGCCTTCGGCACGGTGGGCCTGTCGGTGGGTGTCACCGGCCAGCTGAATACCGGCGCAAAGATCTTGTATATGCTGGTCATGTTCACCGGCCGCGTGGGCCCGGTGTCGCTGGCCATGAGCCTGACGGCAAAGCCGGACGACAACAAGCGGAAGATCATGCCGGTGGGCCACATCAACGTGGGCTGAGGCACTTGCCGCAAAAACAGACAATGCAAAACCTCCCGGTGCGGGGCGATCGGCCTGCACCGGGAGGTTTTTGCATATTCGTATGGGAACAGGGGAGAGGCCCTTACTCGACCGGGTGATACTCCCGGAACAGCAGCCCGGCAAACACCGCGCACAGCGCCCCGCCGCCCAGCATCCAGACGGGCAGGGCCGTCCGCTCCATGCACAGCAGCATGACCTTGCGCATGTAGCCCTGCCCCTGATAGGCTTCCCGCACGCAGACCATGGCCACATAGATGCAGGGCTTCTTCTCCTTTTTCAGCACATCTTCCAGCGAAAGGCCGCCCTGCGAGATCGCCTTTGCAAAGCGGATGATCTCCCGCAGGTTCATGGAGCGGCGGATCCCCTGCAGCAAAAGCCTTGCGGCGTGGAAGCTCACCTTCTGCCCCGGCAGCTTATAGGCGATGTACCCTTCGCCGCGCTCACTGGTCGTGTGCAGAAAGCCGTCGGCCAGCACGCAGCGCACGAAACCGCAGATGTATTCTACAGCGGCGTCCGGGCTGCGGAAGCAGGCGATCAGGCCCTTTTTCTCCGGGCCGTAGTCATAATAACCGAATGCATGGCCAATGGCCTGGATACTGGCTTCGTCCATTTCTTTTACAAGCATGATTCTGCCTCTTTTCTTTTTCATATTCCGTAGAACGCGGGGGCCTGTGCCGCCGATCCCCGCAGCCGCATGATGGTTATCCAAAACTAACCATAGTGTAGCACAGAAGTCCGCCCGTTGCAAGGCAAAACGAAAGCCGCCGGGTTCAAATCCCACACGGTCCGACGGCAGCCACTCCGGTAGAGATCCTCTGCGCTAGGACCCGCGGGCTAAGCAACAGCCCACTGGGCTGATTGCTTACTCTGCCTAAGGCAGAGACGCCCTGTTCAAATCCCGCTGCATAAAAAGAAAAAAGCTCAGCACACAAATGTGTGTTGAGCTTTTTTGGTCGGAGCAGCGGGATTTGAACCCACGGCCTCCTCGTCCCGAACGAGGCGCGCTACCAACTGCGCTATGCCCCGAAAATACCGCAGCCAGTTGAGACTGCGGTTTTCTTGGTTGGGGATGAGAGAATCGAACTCCCACAAGTAGAGTCAGAGTCTACCGCACTACCACTATGCAAATCCCCAATATTCTGTTGTGTCTTGCGGGGTGAACCGCTCAACGTGTGCTATTATACGGGAAAAGCCCGGCGTTGTCAAGCACTTTTTTGAAATTTTTTGCAAAAGCTGGAAAAGAGACGTACTTTCGCGGGAGTTTTCGGGAAGTCGGGTGGGACTTTGTGGTTCATCCGGGGGATTTTAAAGTGTTGACAGTAACATATAAAGGGGAGTATTATCAATACACAGATTAAAAATACAAAGGATGGTGTGATAGATGACAACTGCGGAACTGAAAGAATACCTCGGAATGGTCGTTCAAGTTGAAAAAGAAGTTGATACACAAGAACGATTGCGTCAAAAACTAAGTTGCGAAGAAAACGAATATGATGAAAAAATTGCGAACATTACAAAGGTAATGGGAAAAATAAGAGAACCTCATAAACCAACTCATACGCAAAAAAATAAGGAGAAAGCCAAAAATAGAATATGTACAGGCGTAGTCATGCTTGTTATATTTGTAATGATGTATTTTACCGCAACTATTATGGTTGAACGGCATCTTGACCAAAATATACTGGCGGATTTATTTGCGATTGTGGCTTTTGTAGATGCAATTTTAGGAGGTGCTTTCCTTTTAACTGGAATAGGTGCCTATTTAGCAGCACCCGGAAGAGATAATCAGATTTATAAAGATGAAGTCAATAAGTATAGAGAGCAAAGCAAAGTGTACGAAACGATGCAAAGAGACAACCAAAATCGGACAGAACAAATAAGACGGTTGGAAAATCAAAAGAGAGTGGCTGAGGTATATCGTCAAAAGGTGGAAAATTCGCTTGTTACCAGTAAACGGAACCTTGAAAAGATGTACAGTTATAATGTGATATATCAAAAGTACCGCAATTATGTGATGGTAAGTTCGATTTATGAGTATATCTGCGCTGGTCGCTGTACAACGCTGGAAGGTCACGAAGGTGCATATAACATTTTGGAACTGGAGATGAAGCTTAACCATATCAGTACACAACTTGATAGAGTGATTATGAATCTTGAAGCAATTAGGGCAAATCAGTACATGCTGTACAGTTGCTTGCAGGAGTCAAACCGTAAGATGAACATATTGTCGCAGGAAGAAAGCCGAATTGCAGATTCGATGCAGGAACTCGGTGCACAGAGCTACGAGATGAACCGACGTCTTGGCGAATTACAGCATTCTTCGGAACTGGCAAATTATCTGGCCGAATGCAACAACCGTCAGCTGAGCTACATGAACCGCATGAACTACCTTGCCGGTCACT
>ERZ1106930.340-NODE-340-length-11301-cov-2.821359_pt1 | contig 11301 bp, 9 predicted proteins | sample MGYA00403663_ERZ1106930 | MGnify/ENA primary metagenome ERZ1106930 (study PRJEB35170, sample SAMEA104062438) | human gut metagenome | biome: human gut; feature: human-associated habitat; material: faeces | place: Denmark | collected 2012-06-26 ... | reverse complement strand
GGCCTCTTGAACCCCATTCAAGCGCGCTACCAAAACTGCGCTACACCCGGATATCTGCAAGCGGTTGTCGCTCACAGCTCAATCAGTATATCCAATTCCGGGTGATTTGTCAAGCATTTTCTGCTAATTTTTTCAAATATCGGGGAACTGTTCATCCTCTTTCCAGGCATCCAACGGTGCAAGGTCCTTTTCCACGGTTGCCAGTGTCACCACGAACACGCTCGCTGCGCCGTCCGCCAGCAGTGCCTGCGCGCAGGCCGCTGCCGTGGTGCCGGTGGTGAGCACATCGTCCACCAGAATGATGTTCCGCCGCTCTACCAGCTCCGGGTCGGTCACCCGGAATGCACCTGCCACGTTGGCCACGCGCTCATAAAACGGCAGACCGGCCTGGTGCTTTTTCTTCCGGGCGCGGCACAGCGCGTTCTCATACAGCGGCACGCCGGTCGCTTCGGCCAGCGGCAGCGCCATCAGGTACGGCACATTGTAGCCGCGCTTTGTGCCGGAGGGCGGCACCGGAACGATGGCGTTGTACACGCGGGAGACGCCGTCCACCTTCTGGGGCACCGGCTCTGCGCCGCACATGCGGATCTCGCTGCCGTAGACCAGCTTTGCCATCCAGACGCCCAGCTCCACCGCTGCCCAGGGCGAGGCCTGATACTTTGCACGCAGAACACCCTGCCGCACGCAGCCTGCGTACTGGAAGGGTGCCGCGCCGCCGGACAGATTGCTGATGTAGTGCTTGGCCGGGTCCAGCTTCATGCTGGGCTTCCGGCGCAGGGTGTCCAGCTCCTGCGCACAGTCCAGGCATTCCGGGATGCTGCCCAGCACCCGCCCGCAGAAAGGGCACCGCCGTGGGTAGACCACCTGCCGCAGCCCGCGCAGGAAGCGGCGCGGGGCGCTGTAGTAACCCATCAGTCGTTCTTGACGGCCACGATCACGCGCACCTTTTTGCCTGCGGCGCAGCCGAAGTTGTCGTACCAGCCGGTGAGCGAGTAGCCTTCCGTGTTGACCTCGGTCAGCTTGGTGTGGTAATACTGGCCCTTATACCAAAGGTAGACCTGGGCGTCGTCCGCCATCTCATAGCGTGTGCCGCCGCTCATCACCGAGGCTGCACCCACCTGGTCGATCTTCATGGGCATCAGCTGCACCATGGAGCGGACGCTGCCGGTCACTTCCTGCCGGACGGCCAGGCCGCCCACGAACACCGGGTACTTCACCTCTGTGGTAAAGGAGGTCTGCGCGCCGTTGACGTAGCACACATAGGTGGCACCGCCGCCCACATAACGGAACAGGGAGGCATAAGGCTCCCCTACCACCTTAGCCAGCTGTTTGACGCCGATGCTCACCAGGGAGCCGGTGCTGCTGGTGACCTTATTCCACACGGTCTGGAGGATATCGCCGTTGATGACGCCCCACAGGATCTCGCTGGTGGTGGGCACCAGCACATCCTTCAGATCGCTGACGATCTTGGTCTGGCTGTCGTCGCTGTCCACCGTGCCGCCGGAAATGATCGTGCTCAGGTCCTTGAGCTGGCTGGCGTTGACCGCAAGGTTCTTGATGTCATCCAGCACACCGTAGGTCCACAGATCGCCGGTGACGTCGTTGAGGATCAAGCGGTCGATCTGGCCGCTCTCATTCAAGGTATAGTAACGGATGTTCAGGGCGTTCAGAGCTGTCCCCGATAGGCGGCTGGGACGAACCGTCCCAGCCACACCCTCCGCTGTTGTATCCAGGATCTGCACATCGTCCGCAAAGGCATAATCGCCCAGGCTGGACGCATCGCTGCTGACCGTGCCGCTGATCGACTTTGTATCCAGTTTTTCCACGCTCTCGCCCTCGGGCGTCACGCTGATCTCCACCAGCCAGCCCTTGGGAAAGTTCAGGCTCTTGTCCACGTTCACGGTGCGCACGATGCCGTCCGTGCACATGACGGACACCCGCTGCAGCACATCGGCACCGTTGTCTTCCACCAGGCTGCGGGATGAAGACTGCACCACGCCGTAGAACATGCTGTCGGCTTCCTCGCCGGTGACCACGTCGGCCACTTCGTTGTTCATGCCCAGCAGCAGGGTGACCACCTCACCCACGCCGCCGCCGTTCAGGCTGGACACCTTGGACGCCACCACCGTGCTGCCCAGCTGATAGCTGGTGCCTGCCACCGTGACGGCCGTCGGCGCGCTGGCGCTGGGCGAGACCGCCGTGATGCGGCCTGCCGCGCGGCGGGTGTAGATCCACACGGCCTGCAAGCTTTCGCTGTAGTAATACACGTCATACTTGTTGAGCTCTGCCGAGGAGGAGACTTTGTCGTTGCGGTAAATGCTCACCGGGGTGAAGGGCAGCTGGGCGTTGTCGCCCGCCACAAAGGGACCCTGCAAGCTCTTGAGCATGACCGAGGAGACGTCCACCTGGCCGTTCGCCACCGTAAAGCCCAGCGTGCTGCCATAGACGCTGCCACCGGCCGTGTTCGCGTTCAGGGCGTTGTAGAGCAGCACCGCGCAGTCCTCATAGTTCATGGTCTCGCCCTGGGCGCGGCTCAGCTGGCTGCGCAGGCCGATTTCCTGCGCCTTGTTCAGCTGGGCCTGCGGGAAGGCACCGTTCAGGTCGGTCATCTTGTAGCCCAGCAGCTTGAGCACGGCTGTGGCGGCTTCTTCCAGCGTGACGGCGTTATCCGGGCGGAAGGTGCCGTCGGTGTAGCCGTTCATCCAGCCCTGCTGCACTGCAATGCGCACATAGGGTGCCCACTGGGAACTGCCCGGCACATCTTTATAAAGGGTGCCCAGGCTCCCCTGCTTCGTCGCGCTTTCGCGGTAGGCCGAGAAGGCCACCAGCATTTTTGCCAGTGCACCGCGGGTGACGGCCGCATCCAGGCTGCCGGTCTGGCCGGGCTCCATAGCGCCCAGCGTGACCGCCGTCTGGATGGCGGTGTTGTTCAGGCTGGCTGCCGAGGCCGGCAGCACCAGCATGGACACGCCGAGGCACACCGCCACAAGCAGGGCGAGAATTCGTTTTTTCATAGGTCGCGATACCTCCTTGATTCTTGGCTTCCCCTCGGGGAACGATCGGGCCGCGCCGCCAGGGGCGGACAGTGAGCCCGAGAGGATGTTCTTAGTCATAGCGCAGCGCTTCGATGGGGTTGAGCCGCGCGGCACGCCGTGCAGGCAGGTAGCCGAACAGCACGCCGATGCCCACCGAGATGCCGAAGGCCACTGCGATGGAGTTGAAGGACGGGCTCACCGTGATATCCGTGCCGCCGGCAAGGATCGGCAGCAGCTTGTTGGCCGCCATGCTCACGATGTAGCCCAGCGCGATGCCCAGCACGCCGCCCAGCGCCGAGGTGGTGGCAGCTTCCACCACGAACTGCGCCAGAATGGTGCGCTCCTTGGCACCCAGTGCCTTGCGGATGCCGATCTCACGGGTGCGCTCGGTGACGGACACCAGCATGATGTTCATGATGCCGATGCCGCCCACCAGCAGCGAGATGCTGGCGATGCCGGTGAGCACCACGATGACCATGTTGATCATCTTGTTCATTTCTTCCAGCCATTCGCTGGCGCTGTAGACATAATAGCTGTTCTCCGAGCCCATCAGGGCCAGCAGGCCGTTCTCCACAACAGCCTTGGCCTCGTTGGCGCGGCTCTCGTCGGCCATGACGGCCGTATAGTTTCTCACCGTGCTCTGGTTGGAAAGGCGCATCACGGTGCTGTAGGGCAGGAATACGCTGTTGTCATCCGAGCCTTCCTGCATGTCCGGGTCGCTGACCTTGGCCGCCAGCACGCCCACGATGCGGAACTTGTTGGCACCGATCTTCAGCGTCTGGCCCAGGCCATTGCCGCCGAAGGCAACGCGGTTGATGTAATCGCCGATGATGCACACCTGCTTGTTATCCTTGATATCCATGTACTGCAGGCCGCGCCCCTGCGCGATCTGGAAGTTGCGCATGGCGGTGTAGTGCTCATCCACACCGTTGATGGTGACCCAGCGGTAGGTGTTGGTGCCGATCTTCAGGCTGCCGGTGCCGCTGAAGTCGATCTCCGGCGAGATGGCCTGGATCAGGTCGCGGTTCTGGTCCACGATCTTATACAGGTCGTCCACCGATGCGGTGCGGGAGCCGTAGCCCCACACCTGAATGTTGAGGGTGTTGGTGCCCAGCGACGAAAAACTGTCGCGCATGCTCTGGGTCATGCCGTTGCCCAGGCCCACGATGACGATGACCGCCATCACACCGATGATGATGCCCAGCATGGTCAGGAAGGTGCGCAGCTTGTTGCTCCACACGTTCTGGATCGCCTGGCGGAACGTTTCAATGATCATGCCTTGCCCTCCTTGCCCGGCTCCTCCGGCAGCAGCGTGGGCTGGACGATGGCCTCCGGCGCGTGGGAATCGCCGTCGTAGACCACCTGGCCGTCCTCCAGACGGATGATGCGGTCTGCCTGCACGGCTATGGAGTTATCGTGGGTGATGAGCACCACGGTGTGGCCCTCATCGTGCAGCTGCTGCAGCATGCCCAGCACTTCGCGGCCGGTGTGGCTGTCCAGTGCGCCGGTGGGCTCGTCGGCCAGGATGACCGCCGGGTTGCGCACCAGTGCCCGCGCGATGGAAACGCGCTGCTGCTGGCCGCCGGAAAGCTGGTTGGGCTTATTTTTCAGCTTGTCGCCCAGGCCCACCTGGTCCAGCACTTCCCGTGCGCGGGCATGCCGCTCGGCGCGGGGAACGCCCGCATACACCAGCGGCACCTCCACGTTCTCCATCAGGTTGAGCCTCGGCAAAAGATTATACTGCTGGAAGATGAATCCCAGCATTTCGTTGCGGATGGCCGCCAGTTCGTTGCGGCTCATCTTGCCTACGTCTTTTCCGTTCAGGCGGTAGGTGCCCGCTGTGGGCACATCCAGACAGCCGATGATGTTCATGCAGGTGGATTTGCCCGAACCGGACTGGCCCACAATGGCCACGAACTCGCCTTTTTCGATTTTCATGGTGATATGGTCCGCCGCCTTTACCGTGGTGTCGCCCATCTGGTAGTACTTGCAGACTTCATCAAACTCGATCAGAGCGCTCATTTCCCCTCCTGCGTCAGTTCGGGATCACGGCATCCGCTTCGGACGGATCAATGCCGCCTGCCCCGTCTGCCCCGCCGATGACTTCGCCATCCGCCGTATCTTCTGCCGACATGGTATCTTCATTGTCCGCTGCATCACCGGCATCGGCCGTGTCATCCGCAGCGTCGGCGGTGTCGTCCGCACTGTTTCCGGTGTAGACATAGCCGCCGTCGTCATAATAAGTGTCGCTGCTCACGGCGGCGGAATCATAGGCCACGGTGTCGTTGCCGGTGACACCGCTGACGATCTGGGTATAGTTGTCGTCGCTGACGCCGGTCTTGACCGGGACATACACATAGCCGTCCGGTGCGATCATGCTTTCATCGGCGTTGACAGCGCTGGGGGAATCCTTGGTCACCAGCACATAGCTGCCGCGCACGATGGCGGCGTTGGGCACCGTGAGGGTGTTCTTGGCCTCGGCCACCACGATCTCGGCGTTGGCGTTCATGCCGGGGCGCAGGCCCTCGGTCTCGTCGATGCGGACGGTGACCGGGTAGGTGGTGGTGCCGCCATTGGAGGTACCCTTCAAGGAAACACGGGTCACAACGCCGGTATAGGTTTTGTCCGGCACCTGCACGCTCTGGCCCACCGACAGGCTGCTGACCTGCAGCTCGTCCACGTTGATGGTCATTTCCAGATAGCTCAGGTCGTAGATGGTGCACAGATCCGCACCGGCGGTCAGGGCGTCACCGGCCTTGGCGGCCTTTTCAATGATGGTGCCGCTGATGGGCGAGGTGATGGTATAGTTGTTCATCGCTTCCTGCATGTTGTCCATGTTCAGCTCGGCGCTGCGCAGGCTCTCGGCAGCGGACTGCATTGCTTCGCTCAGGTCGTCGCCGCTGATCTGCAGCACGATGTCGTCCTTGTTCACCGCGCCGCCTTCCTGCACGTTGATGGCGGTAACGGTGCCTGCTGTCATGGCAGTCAGGGTGCGCTCCGCCTGATAGGTAAAGTTCTTGGCCGCGATGCAGCTCACGCCGTTGATGGTGGCGGTGGCCGCCTGAGCGGTGGTCAGGCCGCCCGCGTTGCGCACCGAGATGGTCACGGTGCGGGTGAGCAGGTTGCCGGTGCTCAGGGCATCGGTGCCGGTGACGGCGGTCACGGTGCCGGTGATGGTCTCAAAGGTGCCATCCAGAGTCACCTCAGCGCTCTGCCCCACCGAGAAGGAGGCAGCATCCGCAGCCGGGAACTCCAGCTGCAGGGTCATTTTGGAGCTGTCGCGGATGACCGCCACCTCCTGGCCGCTGGTCACCTCGTCGCCCTTTGCCACCTTGAGGGTGCTGACGACGCCCGCCACCTCGGCACGGACGTACTGGCGGTCCACCGTTTTATCATAGCTGCGCTGGGCCTGCTGCAGGGCAATGGAGGCCTGCTCGGCCTTCGTGGTGGCGTCGGAGGAGTCCACGGTGTAGAGCACATCGCCCTCCTCCACGATGTCGCCCTCCTCGGCGGTGCTGGTGAGCACCTTGCCCGCCACCAGCGACTTCACATTATAAGTATTGGCCGGGTTCAGGATACCGGTGCCGCTGAGGGTGTTCGTCACGTCCCGCTTCTCCGGCGTGGTCTGCACATAGTTGATGTCCACATTGGTGTTCTGTGCGGGGCTCGGGCGCAGGATGAACCAGCCGCCCAGTGCCACGACGCACACCACCGGCACCAGCCACTTCCAGTTCTTCTTCACGAATGCCGCCGGGCCGCCTGCCCCGGGCGCAGCCTTTTCTGCACCGGGGTCAGCCTTGGCCGCTGCATCCTTGCTTTTTTTCCAGTTCATGCTTGCTGTCTCCTCCTGTATCCTTCAGGCGCACCGTGCTGTGCCGGGGCCTGCGGTATTCTGATCGGCCGCGCAGCACGATACGCCGCACGGAAAAAGGTGTTATCGTTAGTGTATCGCATTTTCCTGCGCGGCACAAGCGTCCAAATTTCACTTTGCCGCCTTTCCGATAAATTTAATCGAACTTTCACACAACAAAAAGGGCAGCACCCCGGTCTCCCGGAGCACTGCCCCAAAACACGATCTTATTCTGCGGTGGTCTCCACGACCACATACACCCCCGCAGGGACGCAGGACGCCCAGGCACCTTCTTTGGAAAGCCAGCCGAATTGCTCGCACACATGGTCCGGGCACTGACTGTCCTGGAAAGCGATGGCGCCATCCTTCACCTGCAGATGCACGACGTAATCGCCCACATCATAGAGGTAGTCGTAATCCTTATCCAGGGAGAGGGTCTCGGACACGCCGCCGCCGAAATCGACGACCGCCTGCAGGCCGGTCCCCTTGCCGCTGTGTGCTGCGCGCACGCCGAAGTACAGCGCCGCCGCCAGCATGAGGATCACCAGCGCAAAGATCAGATTTTTCTTCCACGCGCCGCCCTTCGGGGCAGCGGTGTCCGTTTTCTTGCGGTTCAGGCTCATGCAGCGTAGTCGCTGGCAGCCTTGCCTGCAATGCGGCCGAAGACGGTGAAGTCGGCCACAGCGTTGCCGCCCAGACGGTTTGCACCGTGGACGCCGCCGGTCACCTCACCTGCTGCGAACAGGCCGGGGATGACGCTGCCGTCTTCCTTCAGCACCTCAGTGTTGGTGTTGATGGTCAGGCCGCCCATGGTGTGGTGCACACCAGCGGTGACCTTGATGGCGTAGTACGGAGCGGTATCCAGCTTGTTCGCAAAGCTGGTACGGCCGAAGTCGGGGTCATTCTTGGCGTCCACGTAGCCATTCCAGGTGTTCATGGTCTCGGCGAAGGCAGCCTCATCGACGCCCATAGCCTTGCCCAGTTCCTCGTAGGTCTCACCGGTGACGGTGTAGCCCTTCTTGATGTAGCCCTGGATGACGCTGGAAGCATCGACCATGGCCTGGTCCACGACCAGCCAGCTGTAGCTGCCGGTCTGAGCGATCTCAGCAGCGGAGACCACGTCACGGGTGCCCACTTCGTCGATGAAGCGCTTGCCCTCAGCGTTGATCAGCACAGCGCCGTCGCCGCGCAGACCCTCGGTGATCAGGGCAGCAGTGTTGGCCTCCACAGTGGGGTGGATCTGGATCTGGTCCATATCCACGGTGCCGGCACCAATAGCAGTTGCCATCTCAATGCCCTGGCCCTGCGCGCCGGCAGCGTTGGTGGTCATGAAGCCCTTCAGCTCGGGCTTGTACTCGGTGACCATATCCAGATTTGCGCCGAAGCCGCCGGTGGTCAGCACCACAGCCTTGGCGTTGACGGTGACGGTCTCACCGGAAGCACCGGTAGCCTTAACGCCCACGGCAGCGCCGTTGGCATCGGTCAGGATCTCATTTGCAGTGGTGTTCAGCAGGATCTGAACGCCAGCCTTCTCGCAGTTCTCCTGCAGCAGGGGGATCATGTAAGAACCAACGGAAATGGTCTTGCCGTCAGCGTCCACCGGGCGATGGATGCGCTTGACGGATGCGCCGCCGAAGCTTGCAACGTTGTGCAGGGTGATGCCGTGCTCGTCCAGCCAGTCGATGGCGTCAGCAGAGTTGGAGCACAGGGTCTCCACCAGCTCAGGGTCATTGATGCCCTTGCCGCCGACCATGGTGTCCAGCTCCATCAGCTCAACGGAATCGAAGTAGCCGGTGGGGTTTGCCTGGTACTCGGCCCACTGCTCAGAAACAGTCTTGGCCAGAGCGGTGATGGTCTCGTTGTCGGCGTACTTTTCAGCAGCAGTCTTCAGGGTCTTCTCAACGCCTGCAGCCTCGCCGAACTCGTTCTCGTCCTGGTACACGGTCTTGCCGGCGTTCATGCCGCCGGTAGCGCGCACGGAGTTGCCGCCCACCATGGACTGGCTCTCCAGGATGACGACGCTCTTGCCTTCCTCGGCAGCAGTGATGGCAGCAGTCATGCCTGCGCCGCCTGCACCGACGATGACGATGTCAGCATCAACGGTGGAATCCTCGGCCTTTTCGCCATTGTTCTCCACAGCGGTCTTGAAGTCATCGGGGTTCAGGCCGGCAGCGGTCAGAGCAGCTGCAGCGGCCTCCTTGATGGCGTCGGAAGTGATGGTCGCACCGGTCACGCCGTCCACGGCGATGCTGCCGGTCTCAGCGATCTGGCCGGGCAGCTGGTCCAGCGCCAGGGTGCCGATGCCCTGGGTCTCGTCAGCGCCTTCAGCGGTGCAGCCGGTGATCTTGCTGTCGGTCAGGGTCAGGGTAACAGTCACATCGCCGCCCATGCCCTTGGCGGTGCCGGTGAAGTCACCGGACACGCCAGCAGAGGAAGCGGAGTTGCTCTTGCCGCCGCAGCCGATCAGGCTCAGAGCCATGACGGATGCCAGCGCAAGCGCAGCAATGCGTTTTCTCATTGGAAAATATCCTTCTTTCTTCTGTTCTCGTAAGTTTGTCGTGTCAAACACCTATCAGCATAAAAAGGGGACTGCCCATTCGGAAGGCAGCCCCCTCTGCCGAACTAAGTAGGGGGCTTAGGCGTTCGCCTGAGCTGCAGCAACAGCACATGCGACGGTAGCACCGACCATGGGGTTGTTGCCCATGCCGATCAGGCCCATCATCTCAACGTGAGCGGGCACGGAGGAGGAGCCAGCGAACTGAGCATCGCCGTGCACACGGCCCAGAGAGTCGGTCAGGCCATAGCTTGCGGGGCCTGCGGCCACGTTATCGGGGTGCAGGGTACGGCCCGTGCCGCCGCCGGAAGCGACGGAGAAGTACTTCTTGCCGTTCTCGATGGCCCACTTCTTGTAGGTGCCTGCAACCAGGTGCTGGAAGCGGACGGGGTTGGTGGAGTTGCCAGTGATGGAGCACTGAACGTCCTCCTTCTTCATAATGGCAACGCCTTCCATGACGTCGTTAGCGCCGTAGCACTTGACGGCTGCGCGCTCGCCCTCAGAGAAGGGGATCTCCTTCACGACGGTCAGGGTCTGAGAAGGAATGTCGTACTCAGTCTGCACATAGGTGAAGCCGTTGATACGGGAAATGATGTAAGCAGCGTCCTTGCCCAGGCCGTTCAGGATGACGCGCAGGGGGGTCTTGCGGACCTTGTTTGCGGTGCGGGCGATGCCGATTGCACCCTCAGCAGCAGCGAAGGACTCGTGGCCTGCCAGGAAAGCGAAGCAGGTGGTGTCCTCGCTCAGCAGACGAGCGCCCAGGTTGCCGTGGCCCAGACCGACCTGACGCTGCTCAGCGACAGAACCGGGGATGGTGAAAGCTTCCAGACCTTCGCCGATGGCAGCCGCGCACTCGGCAGCGTCGGTCAGGCCGCGCTTCACAGCGATGGCGGTGCCCAGGGTGTAAGCCCAGACAGCGTTATCAAAGCAGATGGGCTGCACACCGCGGACGATCTTGTCGCAGTCGATGCCCTTGGCGAGGAGCATCTCGTTGCAAGCGTCCAGAGACTCCAGGCCGTTAGCCTTCAGGCATGCCTCGATTTTCGGCATGCGGCGATCCATAGATTCAAAAGTTGCCATGAGTTGTTCCTCCTCTCTTATTCCTCACGCGGGTCGATGTACTTGACAGCGCCTGCTTCCTTGCTGAAGCGGCCGTAAGTGCCCACGTTCTTCTCGTAAGCCTCGTTGGGAGTCTTGCCGTGACGGATATCCTCCATCATCTTGCCCAGCTTGACGAACTGGTAGCCGATGACCTCATCGTTGGCATCCAGAGCCAGCTTGTTGATGTAGCCCTCGGTCAGTTCCAGGTAACGGACACCCTTTGCCTTGGTGGAGAAGATGGTGCCGGTCATGGAACGCAGGCCCTTGCCCAGGTCATCCAGACCTGCGCCGATGGGCAGACCGTCCTCAGAGAAAGCGGTCTGGCTGCGGCCGTAGACGATCTGCAGGAACAGCTCACGCATAGCCACGTTGATGGCATCGCACACCAGGTCGGTGTTCAGAGCTTCCAGAATGGTCTTGCCGGGCAGGATCTCGCCTGCCATAGCAGCAGAGTGGGTCATGCCGGAGCAGCCGATGGTCTCCACCAGAGCCTCCTCGATGACACCGTTCTTGATGTTCAGGGACAGCTTGCAGGTGCCCTGCTGAGGTGCACACCAGCCCACACCGTGGGTGTAGCCGCTGATGTCCTTGATCTCATAGGCCTTGACCCATGCGCCCTCCTCGGGGATGGGAGCCGGACCATGCTTAGGACCTTTGGTGATCGGGCACATATTCTGTACTTGCTGCGAATAGGTCATAATCATACTCTCCTTTTGACAAATTGATGCCACGCAGCAGGGGGGCTCCCCTGCCGTTTGCAT
>ERZ1106930.339-NODE-339-length-11311-cov-672.754531_pt1 | contig 11311 bp, 10 predicted proteins | sample MGYA00403663_ERZ1106930 | MGnify/ENA primary metagenome ERZ1106930 (study PRJEB35170, sample SAMEA104062438) | human gut metagenome | biome: human gut; feature: human-associated habitat; material: faeces | place: Denmark | collected 2012-06-26 ... | reverse complement strand
TGCGTTCGACGGTGCTGCGCCCCTATTTGAAGATGGCGTGCATGCACCTGATCGTGTTTTATCAGAAATATTTTTCACACAAGACCTGTCTGTACCGCCCGACCTGTTCGCAGTATATGCTGGAAGCGATCAACAATCACGGCGTACTGATCGGAATTTTGCTCGGATGCTGGCGCATCCTTCGCTGCAACCCCTTTTCCAAAGGGGGTTACGACCCTGTTCCGGAGAATTATTTCAAAGTGCGTTGGCTCTACTGACCGCGCCCGGATCTCGCGCGACGCATGGGCGCCTGTGCCGAAAATTTATTTTGGATTTTAGAAAACAATGTTATATTTATTGGATTCGACCATTTTTATTCACGACGCGGCATTCGGGGAAGGTCTGAACTTTCTGGGAAATCTCGTAAAATGGATCGTGGAACTCGTGCCCAACGTGGGGCTCGGGATCATCCTCTTTACGCTGATCCTCAAAACCATTACCCTGCCGCTGGATATTTATTCCAAGTCCGCGATGCGCAAAAACAGCCTGAAAATGGAAAAAATGCGCCCGCAGCTGGAAAAATTGCAGAAACAGTACCAGAACGATCAGCAGATGTACAATACCAAAATGATGGAAATGTACAAGAAAAACGGCTATTCGCTCTGGGGCGCCTGCCTGCCCATGATCGTCACGCTCGTGCTGTTCATGGTGGTTTTGGGCGCGTTTTCCGATTATTCGGCGTATACCAATGTCGACGTCTACCGCAACATGACGGTGGCGTACAATAACGCGGTGACCGCGTATGCGCCCGACGTGACGCAGACGGATCCCGTTTCGGTCACCTATACCAAAGCGGAGAACCTCAACGAGGACGGAACGCGGCTGTATACGCGCATCGAAACGTACGAGAGCGGGGACAAGCTCATCCGCGTCATACTCATGCGCACGGCGAATCTGAGTGATGATTACGATGCGTCGGTAGCGGAAATAATGGATGGTGCTGTAAATTGGGCGCAGATCCCGGCGGGCGATCCTATCTATGAAGTGCGTACGGACGCCGTATTTGCGGCGGCGGAGAGCGGCGAGGACAAGACGGTCGCGGACGCGTTGGCATGGGCGCAGGAAAACGAGGAAGGAAAGGATCTTTCCCGTGACGAACAGGCGGTGCTTGCGATGCGCAGGATCGGAAGAAACGCGGCGCAGGCGCAGTATGAAACGAAGAATTCCCATTTTCTGTGGGTGAAAAATATCTGGCTGCCGGATACGAGTTACCAGCATCCCGTGCAGAAGGAATCGGGCATGAGCCAGGATCTGTTCGACGAGATCACCAAGAACCTGGAAGCGGAAAAGAGCGCCGCCAACGGGTATTATATCCTGATCGTGATCTCCATCGGGTCGATGTTCCTCTCGCAGTTCATCATGATGAAGAGCCAGAAAGCGCAGAACGAATTGCAGACGGCGGACGGCCGCGGACAGAAAACGCAGAAAATGATGATGATCATCATGCCGATCATGTTCGGTATTTTCTCGTTCTTTTACAGTGCCGCGTTCTCCATCTACATGATCACGAGCAGTATTTACGGGATCATCAGTACCCTGCTGATCAATCTGGTCATCGATAAGAAATTCCGTGCGATCGAGGAAAGGGAAATACAGGAAAAATATAATAAGCGGATTCCGCAGGCGGCGAAAAAGCCGGAAAGCACGCGGAACGGAGGGAAAAAACAATGACGGAATACGAATTCAGCGGAAAGACGGTGGAAGAAGCCGTCGAGAACGGGCTGAAAACGCTGGGGCTCACCAAGGAAGAAGCGGAGATCAGAGTCCTGGAAGAAGGGAAAAAAGGCGGACTGTTCAGCAAAGGAACGCCGGCGCGCGTGGCGGTTTCCAAGAAAAAGACGGACGGTGAGAGAGCGGTGGCATTTCTGGAAGGGATGTTCGATCTTCTCGGCGTGAACGCGACGACGGAGCTGGAAGAAAACGAAGAAAACACGAAGATCAACGTGGTGACGAGCAATAACTATGCGCTGATCGGGCACAGGGGCGAAGTTCTGGACGCATTGCAGGTGCTGGCGGGCGCGGTGGCGAACATCGGGCGCGAGGAATACAAGCGCGTGGTGGTCGACTGCGAAAATTACCGCGAAAAGCGCGAACAGACGCTGCGCAGGCTGGCGCAGAAGCTGGCGGAGAAAGCGGTACGGCTGGGAAGGAAGGTTTCTCTCGAGCCGATGACCCCCTACGAGCGCCGCATCATCCATGCGACGCTTGCGGACAGTACGGAAGTCAAGACGGCGAGCGAAGGGAAAGAACCCAACCGCTTTATCGTGGTGATCCCGAACAATCTCAAGCCGGGTGCGGACAGGCCGGACAGGCGCGGCGGAAAACCTCGGTTCGACCGCGGCGGCAAAGGCGGATTCAATCGCGACCGCAGGGACGACAAGCGCGGCAAGGGAGGCTATGACCGTGACCGCAAATTCTCTCCTCGCGACGACAAGCCGCGCGCTTCGGGGCTTCCCCGTTCCAAACGGCAGCCCTATTTCGGGACATTCCTCGGAAACGCGAACGACGTGAAGACGGAAAACGATAAACCCGCGAATGACGAAGAATAAGGAAACTGACCCCGTTTGCTGACCGCAAACGGGGTATTTTTTTATATTTGCGGCGCGGCAAACGCGCGGAAACGGGAACATGCAGAGGAAAAAAATGATTTTACAGGGGATACGCAATTATTTCAAGGGATTAAAGTACGTATTCGTGCCGATGGGCGTGCTGTTTTTCGGGCTGGTGCTGGGGCTTTCGGTGAGCCTTCCGCGGATGGGGGCGATCCTGAAAGATTTTGCGGAGCAAATGCAGCGGATCTTCGGGGAGAGCACGCTGAGCGGCGGCGAAATGGTACAGAGCCTGTGGGCGCGGGTATCGGAACTGGACTGGGGCAATCCGCTGCGTGCGCTTTTGCAGGTTTTGGACAGGACATGGCTGAACGAAACGCTGGAGCAGTGCGTCAGGCCGTTCGTGGAAGATTATGACGGTTATGCGGCGGAAACGCAGCAGCTGATCCGTGCGGCGGCGGAAGGGATCGTGCGGCAGGCGGTGTTTGCGGCTGTATTTGCGGCGGTGGGGCTCGCGTGCGGATTGTTTTTGACCCAGTGGCTGGTGCGCAGGGAGATCGCGCGGCGGGGATGGCGCAGCCTTCTGCCGGGAATGCTGTTCGACGCGCTGTTTGCGACCCTTCTGCTCGCAGTATGCACGCGGGTATCGGTGCAGCCGGGCTGGGGCTTTGCGGCGGCGCTGGCGGCGCTTCTTCTGTTCGGCGCGGCAGCGCTCATGGAAGCGTATCTTCTGCACGGGCGCAAGGTACTCCCCTTCCGCAGCGTGGTGACGGTAAAAAACAGCTGTAAACTTTTGGTGTCGAACGCGGCGGTGTATGCAATGACCGCGGCGATCGTGGCGGTAGCGGGGTTTGTTCTGAACCAAATGGCGGGGCTGTGCATTGCCCTGCCGCTGTTCGGGATCGCCTTTTTCGTGATCGGAATGAATGCGGAATCGTATGTGATCGGAAAAGTGAAAGAACTTTCCGAAAAAGAGAATTAAACGGCGGAAAACTTTGACAAACGCGCCTTTGCGTACTATAATGTTCTGGCTATGAGAGAGAGAACGAAGAACAAAGAACTGGACATGACGGAGCGGCCGCTTCTGGGAAAGATATTTTTGTTTTCCCTGCCGATCATGCTGACGGGGATTTTACAGCTTTTGTACAACGCGTCGGACATCATCGTTTTGGGGCGGTTTGCGAGCGACGTATCGGCGGGCGCCGTGGGATCGACGGGATCGCTGATCAATCTGACGGTCAACTTGTTTTTGGGGCTTTCGGTGGGGTCGTGTACGGCCGCGGCGCGCTGGATCGGCGCGAAAAACGAAGAGAGGCTGGACCGCGTGGTGCATACGGCGGTCTGTCTGAGCCTGATCGGTGGGGTCATCGTGGGCGTGTTCGGGGTGTGCTGTTCAAAATATTTGCTTCTGATGATGAACGTCCCCGCGGACAGCGTTCTGCCCCTTTCGACGCTGTATCTGCAGATCTATTTTGCGGGAATGCCCTTTAACCTTTTGTATAATTTCGGATCTTCCTTGTGCCGCGCGCGCGGGGATTCCAAAAATCCCCTGCTGTTTTTGTGTGCGGCGGGCGTATCCAACGTGGGACTGAATATATTTTTTGTGGCGGTGTGCAAAATGGACGTGGCGGGCGTGGCGCTGGGGACGGTGATCGCGCAGATGATCTCGTCCGCACTGGTCATCCTGCACCTGGTGCGCCTGAAAGGTCACTGCAAAGTGCGGCTGCGCTCGCTGCGCATACACAAGGACGCGCTGGGCGATATTCTGCGCATCGGGCTTCCCGCAGGCGTGCAGGGCTGTATCTTTTCTTTTTCGAACGTGATCATTCAGTCCTCCATCAATTCGTTCGGGGAAGTGGCGATCACGGCGAATGCGGAATCGGCGAACATCGAAGGATTCGTCTATACGACGATGAACGCGGTGTCGCAGGCGTGCCTCACTTTTACAGGACAGAATTACGGCGCGCACAAAAAGAAAAACATCGACGCGGTGTTCTGGGACAGCCTTTTTATCGTCACGCTTATCGGGCTTGCGCTGGGACTGGGCGTCTATTTTGCGGGATCCTTTTTCATGGGGATTTATACCGAATCGCCCGAAGTCATGGCGATGGGCGTGGAACGCATGAGCGTCATCTGCACGACCTATTGCCTGTGCGGGATCATGGAAGTGCTGGTCGGCTCCATGCGCGGCATGGGACATTCCGTCCTGCCCATGTGCATGTCCATCGTGGGCGTGTGCGGCCTGCGCATCGTGTATATCTATACCTTTTTTGCCGCCAACCGAACGCTCGTCAACCTCTATCTTTCCTACCCCATCAGCTGGATCGTGACCATCCTCGCGCATGCCGTGTGCCTGATACTCGTGCGGCGGAAGGAATTCCGCAAGATCGACGCGGCAGACGCGGTAAACGGCGCGGCTTTGCAGCGGCAGGAATAAAAAACGCCCGAAAAAACCTGCAATATATCTGAAAAATACCTGAAAAACGCCTTTGTTCGCGGGTTTTGCCGCGGCAGGGGCGTTTTTTGCCGAACGCAGACGGACGGAAAAAAACGGATTTTCGGGCGAAACAATTCGGAAAGGCGGGCATAAAAGGAAAAAACGCGCATACAATGGCAGTATGGAAAAAAAGCGTATTTTCTGGTTTTGTCTGGCGGGATTTGCGTTCGTATCGGTGATCGGGGCGCTCTCGCACTTTTTTTACGAATGGAGCGGTTATAACCGCGCGGCGGGCCTGTTCTTTGCGGCGAACGAGAGCACCTGGGAACATCTGAAACTGGCGATTTTCCCCACGCTCGTCTTTTTTCTCGCGGGCATGGTCTTTCTGCCCGAAGATAATTGCATCGTTGCGTTTTTTGCGGCGCTCGCCCTGCCGATGCTGCTCATCCCCGCCCTGTTCTATGCGTATACGGCGATCGCGGGAAGATCTTTCCTTGCGGCGGATATCGCCATCTATTTTATTTCTGTCTTTGCCGCCTTTGCGGCGGCGTACGGCATACTCCTCCTGCCGCCGCTGAAAAAGGGCTGGAATATCGCCGCGCTGGCGGGCATTGCCGTCGTCATCGTCTGCTATATGACCTTTACCCTCTTCCCTCCCGAAATTTTTCTCTTCCGCGACCCACTGACGGGCGGATACGGCCTGCGCGCCTGATTTTTTTGCCCCCTCGACGAAACGCCTTTTCACGGGGCAATGTTCCGCGCTGCGAGGCATTGCACCGTTGCGCGGGGCTTGTATCGCCGCACGGAGAAAAAGTCCGCCTGTGTTCCCGAAGAGTACGCATCGCAACCCGTGCGCGGAAGGGGCGCGATCATGTTTTCCGCCGCGTTTGCGCAATGATGGTAAAGGAACGGGGGTATTTTATTCCGAACGCTATCATGAGCGAAAGGCGCGCGAGGTGAAAAAAAGACGCGATGCGGCTTGGTATAAAGCAAAACGCCGTTTAAAGCCGCTGTTGCGGCGAAAACGGCGCGTTTTATACTTTCATGACTTTCTGCTTTAAACGGGCGGTTCGCCCGTTTAAAGGGCGATTTATAAGCAAATACAACGGTTGCAGATCAACCAAAGGACGGAACAATCAGAAACCGTATCGGAAAACGCCCGAACGCGCAATTTTGCGCGTTCGGGCGTCTGAAATTTTCAAGATGCGTCCGCACGGCAACCGCACAAAGGTCGCCAACCCCGCCCGCACGAAGGCGAGCGCATGAACCCAAGCACAAAACCCGCCCGTGCGAACACGAGCGCGCAAATCCGAGCGTTTAACCCCGCCCGCACGAAGGCGAGCGTGTGAACCCGAGCACAAAACCCTTTCGCGCGGAGGCGGGCGCATGAACCCAAGCACAAAACCCGCCCGCGCGAATTCGAGTGCGCGAACGCAGGCGCACAAACCCTGCCGCACCGTACCGCAGTACGGTGCGGCGGCGTTTCCCGAAAATATTCGGTCAGATCATGGCAAAAGCCGCGGAAGGCAAAATGTTTTGCCTTCCGCGGCCTGATTTCGGTCATAAAAACCGATCGGTTCGCTTAATTGAACAGGGAGCCGTCGACGACCTGATAGGAAGAATCGTCCGCAATTCCGTCGGGAATTGTGAAATTCGAAACCTTGGATTCGACGTAAAACGCTCCGCCGATATCGATGCCGATGTTCGTCGCTTCGCTGTCCGCCGTCATGGCAGGGATTTCGATCGAGCCTTTCAGAGTCAGGTTTGTTGCCGCCGCGACGAAATTCCCGTCTTTATCTGCCTGCAGATACAGTTCGAAAACGCTGTTCGAGAGGGCGATCATGTCGCTCATATCGAAAGGAGTGCCGGCAGGAACGCTCATGATCTTTTGCAGAACGGTATTCAGGATCTTCGTGAAAGTTTCCTGGTTTGCCGTCAGGCGGATCTTCACGCCGTCGCTCGTATCCAGCCCGATGGCCATGTTCCATTCGGCCGCAAACGCCAGAAATTCGTCCATCGAAAAGCCGACCGTCGCGCTTGCGCTTCCCTGATTACCCGTTTCCGCTAAAATGCCCGCCGTGGAAAGATCCATCGTTTCGCCGAACGTAATCTCGCTCAGGATCGTTGAAATATCCGTTTTCACTTTCAGATCTTGGGAATCTTTGCCCGATTTTGCCGAAGCGTCCAGATACAGGAAAGAAGAATCGTTATAAAGATCCGCTTTCAATTCAATCTCCGTATCTTGCTTCGCGATCTCTGCGGGTGCTTTCAGATTGAACGAAAGATTTCCCTTGCCGAGCAGTTCCGGCCCCGCTTCGCCCTTGCTGATCTTTTCTTGCAACGACAACTTTGCGTCCGCAGAAAGAGTGCTGTCGTTCACCGTGATCTTTACATTGAAATTGCCGCCCGTTTTTACGCCGAATTCCCAGTCCGCCTGCTCCGTATCCCCGAACATCGTGCCGCCTTCCAGCGAACGGAGCGCTGTCTCCAGCTCCTCTTGCGTGGGCTCTTTGTAGTTTCCTTCGATCTTGCCCCTTTCCAAAGCAGAGGAACACCCCGCGAACATCGCAAAGGCAATGCTCAGCAAAAGCGCGACCGCCAATGTCAAAAACTTTTTCATAAATCCTCCAAAATATGTAGTTCATCTTTTTGATGACACTTGCATTGTACCCCCTTTTACAGCTTTTGTCAAGAGAAATTTTGCTTTTTATTCCCATCATAATCGACAAATGTAGACTAAATCAGCGCATAACGGACAACGCAATACCATCGTATGCGCCCGATCGGCAAAGGGTGACATCCGTTCGCGGAAAAACTTTTTTCCTGCCCGATAAACGGCATGTGCCCTCCGAAGCGGTCGGAACGTATCCGTCAAAAGAGCCGCGAAAAAGCGCCTGACACAATCGCCCGTCAAAAATTTCCAAAGAATCGTCACAGAGAAACCTCATACAATCGCACTAAAAAAGCACGGGGGAAAAGCTCTTAAAAAAAGTGCGATCAGAGGCAGGCGTGCAGAAAACGGAAAAAAGGGGCAAAAAAAATACTTCCCGCGGGGAGCGGAAAGTATTTTGAAAAGTTATTGTTCGTCGTCGGATTTATTTTTTTCTTCTTCGGCTTTGCGCTGGTAGTAATTTTTATAACCGACTTTGTGGTTGTCGCCTTCGTCCCATTTTTTGCCGCCCGTAAAGAGGATGCTCAGAACGAGCAAGGCCGCCGCGACGACGAGAATGATGGGCAAAACGAGATTATCGGGCAGGGCAAGCGCGGAGACGAGGCATAAAACGGCGACGATGAGGAGGATCGCGCTCAGCAAAAGCTGTAACTTTTTGAGGGCGACCGAATTTTTGGTAAAGAGCGCGCCGAGAAGCAGAGCGAGACCGCTGGCTCCCGAGAAGATCAGGCCGGCCCAGGCGAGATTAAAGCCGCCGAACCGATCGGGCATGAGTTCGGACAAAAGAAACAGGATCGCCGCCGCCAGAAAAGAGATCCCGACGATCAGGCGGGGCAGAATTTTTTTGCTCATAATTTTTCTCCTTTTGCGCGTTCAGCGCAGAATCACGTTGCAGGAAACGGCGCAGACCGTATCCCCCTGTGCAAGCACGAGCGTATCGCCGTGCGTATAATCGCGCACATACCCGCCCGCGCGCAGCTTGAAAGAGTGCGTTGCGTCGCTTGCCGCCAGCACCGTATATTTTCCGGGCAGCAGTCCGCCTTTTTTGTCGGCGGTGTACGTTTTCCCCTGTTCGAGAAGGAAATCCCCTTCTGCGAGCGTGACGTTTGCGGCGCCGTCTTTGGTGACTGCGTCGTCGCGGGAATAGCGTACCCCGTCCACGATCTTTACGCGGTCGGCATAGTCGCTGCCGCGTTTTTTATAGTTTGAAAATCGGACGGCAACCGCGATCAGAGCGATCAAAAGGATCGCCGCCGCAATCGCAAGAACTACGATGATGATCTGTTCCGTCGTCATGATTTGTATCCCCCGTTATCGGATTTTTGCGCCGCACTCGGGGCAGAATTTGCCGCTCGCGGGAAGTTTTGCTCCGCACTTGGGGCAGACGTCTTCCGATGCGGTCGGTTTTCCGCACTCGGGGCAGAATTTCGCGTTCGGCGAAAGCTGCGCTCCGCAGTGGATGCAGTGGCGTCCGCCTTGCTGCGCCGCAGGCGCCGCCTGCTGCGGCTGGTTCATGTTGCGGCTCATGTTCGCAAACATCTGACCCATCCCGAGTCCCATGCCCATGCCGATGCCCGCACCCATCGTGCCGCCCGCAGAGCCCGGATTTTTTGCCGCTTCTTTCAGCGCATCCGCCTGCGCGAGCTGCGTATATACGTCGATATTCTTGCGCATCATGCCAAGCCGCGTGCTTTCGTCCAGCGCCTTTTCCAGTTCCGGCGGCAGAGAAAAACTTTCAAAGTTGAAGCCGGAAAGCTCCAGCCCCATCCCTTCAAACCGCGGCGCAAGCGATTTGCGCACCGCCGCACTCAGTTCCATCAGGTTCCCCGCCATGTCCAGTACCGGTACGCCGCTCTCCCCGATCGCGTCCGATATTCCCATCACCAGCATACTGCGGATATAATCGGTAATGTCCCGCGTCGAATAGGAGGAAAGCGTCCCCGACAGCTCTTTCATGAATACAAACGCGTCCTTGACACGGAAAGCATACGTCCCGAATCCCCGCACGCGCACCGCACCGTAATCTTTGTCACGGATCATGATCGGCGAGGACGTCCCCCACTTCTGATTCGTGAACTGGTGCGTATTCACAAAATATACGTCCGATTTGAACGGCTTCTCAAATCCGTATTTCCACGATAAAAGCCTTGTCAGCACAGGTATGCTGTCCGTGTCCAGTTTGTAATATCCCGGCAAAAATACGTCCGCCATCCTGCCTTTGTCACAGAAAATCGCAACCTGACTCTCCCGTACGTTCAGCACCGATCCGCGGTTGATCGTGTTCCCCGCCATATCTACTTTATGTACAATGGTGTCAGAATTCGTTTCCGTCCATTCGATCACTTTTAAAAGTCCCATTTTTCCTTACCTTCCTTTCAGACTTTATCGCTTAAACTATACCATATTTGCGCACGATTGTCAATGAACTTTTAAAAATCAGCAAATCGTTTCGCTTCGTCTCTTTTAAAGCGCCGCCGCCGCCATGCCCGCTCCGCCCCGTTAAGCGAGATCGCGGACAATAAATTTTTGCGTACCGTTGACAAAATTGTAAATTTTTATTATACTGGAAACAATCGGAACGGTACGTTTCCGAGAAGGAGAGAAGTATGCAGCCTATTTATGCAGCGGTGAAAAAAGCATTTACACTGGCGATGATCCTGACATTATTGTTCCCCGTGGGGGGCGTATTGCTCGGCGTGGGATTGGCGATCGGCCAGCCTGCCATGTGGGCAATCGGGATCGCCTGCCTTGCCTGCGCCTTTTACGGATGTCCGATCGGTTGGGTCGCGTACAGCGGCAAGAAAGAATACGTCCGCATCGTGGACGCCATCGAAAAGGAACACCTGTATACCGTTCCCGAACTTGCCGCACAGCTTGGACTGTCGGAAAAAGACGTGCGCAACAAGATCGACGTGCTGTTCAAAAAGCAGTACATAACGGGCTATCGGCGCGAAGCGGACGGGATTGCCCTGAACGAAAACAAGGCGCTCGAAGAGCGCGAGTTTACCCGCGAATGCCCTGCCTGCGGTGCAAAAGTCACCTTCCGCGGCACGGAAACCTTTTGCCCGTATTGCGGCACGCGCGTTACCCGCGAATAAGTGAAATTTGCCCGCGCAAAGAACGCGGATTGGCTTTGTTGCCTTGCAAGCAAAGAGGAAAACCAAAAAACGCGCGTACGGGTTTACCGCGTTGCAGACGCAAAGACGTTTCTCCGCGCAAAGAACGCGGATTGGCTCTGTTGCCTTGCAAGCAAAGAAAAATTCAAGAAACGCAAAGACGAAAAAACAAAAGCCGACGCATGCAAATTGTTTTGCATGCGTCGGCTTTTTTGTCCGAAAAAAGCAGGACGTATCGCTGAAAATATTACAAAACCCCGTTTATAAGACGTATCGTACAGAGCTGCGTGAGCCCGAACATTTTGTCTGTGCCTTTCTTTTGATCGGGCCGCGGCATTGCGATGGCAAAAACCCTGCTTTTACGCAAACAGCAGGCGCTGCAAAAACGCATAAAAAGCAAAAAAACAAAAAAGCAAAGACTATATTGACAAAAGGGACAAGAATAAAAATCAACCCAGATAGCGCCGCAGAGCGCGTTTCTTTTTTTCGGTATACGGGG
>ERZ1106930.334-NODE-334-length-11375-cov-79.555565_pt1 | contig 11375 bp, 8 predicted proteins | sample MGYA00403663_ERZ1106930 | MGnify/ENA primary metagenome ERZ1106930 (study PRJEB35170, sample SAMEA104062438) | human gut metagenome | biome: human gut; feature: human-associated habitat; material: faeces | place: Denmark | collected 2012-06-26 ... | reverse complement strand
GCGGACGGCGCAGAGGGGTGATGTGGGCGGCAACAGGCGACCGACGTGTACAAAACACGTACACGAGGGAGCACGTAGGCGGCCACATCGCCCCTATCCGCCGTCCCCAACAAAAGCGCGGCGAATAACGCCGCGCCCTCCCCCAAACAAAAAAAATGAGGAATAACCTCATTTTTTTTGTTACAGATTGCTTACCGCGTTCAGATCCAACCCCGCAATATCCTTGTTCGCGATGAAGGAATAGTAACCGCGCGAGGCGATCATCGCGGCGTTGTCCGTGCAGAGGACGGGAGGCGGGACGAAGAGGCGCACGCCGGCGGCCTCGCACTTTTGGGCGAGGAGCGCGCGGAGCGCGGAGTTGGCGGCGACGCCGCCCGCGAGCACGGCGCGGGGTGCGTGGCGCTCGCGCAGGGCGAGCATGAAGGTGTCGGCGGTATAGCCCACCGCTTCGGCGGTGAAGGACGCGCAGATGTCGTTCACGGGGACTTCCTCGCCGCGCTGTTTGACGTTATGCACGTAGTTGACCACGGCGGTCTTGAGTCCCGAGAAGGAATAAGCGAGGTCGGCGCGGGCGTGGAGGTTGGGGCAGAAACGGATGTCGGCCTTGCCCAGGCGCGCGCGTTTGTCTATCTCGGGGCCGCCGGGGTACGGCAGGCCGAGTATGCGCGCGACCTTATCGAACGCCTCGCCCACCGCGTCGTCCGAGGTGGCGGCGACGGGCACGAAGGTGGTGTAGTCCTCCACGCTGATGATGCTGGTGTGGCCGCCGCTCGCGACGAGCGCGAGGAAGGGCGGTTCCAGCTCGGGGAACGCGATGAAGTTCGCGGCGATATGCCCCTCGATGTGGTTGACCTTGACGAGCGGTCTGCCCAGAGCGTAAGCGAGCGCCTTGGCAGCGGACACGCCCACGAGCAGGCAGCCGATCAGACCAGCGCCGTAGGTGACCGCGACGGCGTCTATGCGTTCCTTGGCGACGCCCGCGCGCGTGAGCGCCTCGTCGATGGTGGGCATGATCGCGAGCAGGTGGTTACGGCCCGCGATCTCGGGCACGACGCCGCCGAAACGGCGGTGTATGTCTATCTGGCTGGCGACGGCGCTTCCGAGCAGTTCCCTGCCGTTCCTGACGACGGCCGCCGCCGTTTCGTCGCAGGACGACTCGATACCGAGTATATAAATATCCTTATCCATGATCCGTATTAAGTATTCTCCTGTCTGCCTCTGCCGCCGTCGTTGTAGTAGAGCACGCCCAGCGTACCCTTGCCGCAGTGGGACGTGACGGTGGAGCCCGCCACCGTTTCGATGATGTTCGCATCCGGCCAGACGGCGAGCACTTCTTTCTTGGCCGCTTCCACCACCTCGGCGGGCGAGGAGGAGTGCGTGATGAACACGTATTTCTTGTCGGGGTCGTTGAACGCCGCGACGGTGTCATTGACGTATTTGAGTATGGCTTTGGACGTGGCGCCCATGTACTTCTTGCCCACGCCCATCTTACCGTCCTTGACGAAAATGGACGGTTTTATCCTGAGCACGCTGGCGATGAACGCCGACACGCCGCTGCACCTGCCGCCGCGATAGAGGAAGTCCATGGTGTCCACGACGAAGGAGGCCTGGACGCTGCTCCGACGCGCGTTGACGCGCAGGGCGATGTCCTCGGCGGGCACGCCTTCGCGGGCGAGGTCGTCAGCGAACAGCACCTGCAGGCCTATGCCCGTGGAGAGGTTCATGGAGTCGATGACGTACACGCCTTCCAGCTCCGCCGCGGCCTTACAGGCGTTGGAGTAGCACGCGCTCATGTCGGACGATATGGTGAAATGCACGACTTCGCAGCCCTCGTCCGTGAATTTTTTGAAGAACTCGTAGTACCGCTCGGGCGACACCGCGCTCGTTTTGGGCGTGCATTTGGTGTCGGCGTAGTATTTATAGATGTCCTCGGGGCGGATCTCCACGCCGTCCAGGCCAGTACGCTCGCCCAGCAAGACTTCCAGCGGCAGTACGGGGATGTCCCGTTCGGCGAACAGTCGATCGAGGTCGGCGGTGCTGTCGCTCGTGATCCTTACCTTTTTCATGCTTTATCCTCCCTTACTTGTCAGTAATATCCGCAGGCGCGGGCGTTATGCGTCTGAGCATCACGACGTCCTTGCCGAGCTTGTCCGGTCTGCACTCGGACGTGCGCTCACCGTCGGGGCCGATCACGCGCACGTAGCGCGCTTCGCCCGGTTCCGTGACCGTTTCGGTGAGGTCCTTGTCCTCGAGGAACGCGCGCATGTCGCGCACGAAGTTCCCCACTTCGCCTATATACATGATCGCGTGGCCGGCGCGGGCGTACCTGACGTACGTCTTTTCCGCGCTCGCGGCGCGTTCCAGCACGACTTCCGCCGCCTTTTCGGGCACGAACTCGTCCAGCCCGCCCCAGAACACCGCGACGGGACAGCGCACGCCGTCCGCGTACTTCTCCGCGCGGCGGGTGATGCGCACCAGCGTCAGCAGGTTATGCGGGCTCCAATTGGGCAGCAGCCGCTTGAAGAACACATCCACCGCCTTGCCGAAGTCCGTTCGGAGCGCGGCGGCCTTTTCGCGCAGCACCGCCGCCAGCTCCGCGTCCGTACAGCCCGCCGCCATGCGCGTGAGCGCGCTCACGGCGGAGTTGTGCCGAGCGAACGCGCCCGGGCGGGGGTAGCGCAGCGCGGGCGAGATAATGACGGCCTTGCGGACGTTGGGCAGGACGGACGCGACGTACAGCGCCATCGCGCCGCCCATGGAATGCCCCGCGACGTCCACCTCGTCGAACCGCTCGCCGAGGTCGCGCATGGTCGCGTCCAGAGCGGAGTAGCAGGCGTCCGCGGTGAAGTCCTTGTAGTGCGGGCGCGTGCCCGGACGCTCGTGACCGGGCTGTTTGAACGCCACGACCTCGTCGTAGAGGTCGCGGAGCGCGGGGACGACCGCGTCCCAGTCGTCCGTGCAGGTCAGGAATCCGTGTATGAGCAACAACGCGCGGGACAATCGTTTACCTCCTTCATGAGCGCCGCGTCACGCCGTACGGCGATAGGTGCGCGGCGAAAAGAGCATGAGTATGGGATATATCTCCAGCCTGCCGCACAGCATGATCACGCCGAGCAGCAGCGTGGACGGCAGGGCGTAGGCGGAGAAGTCCCCCATCGGGCCGACGAGCGTCGTCATGCCCGGGCCGACGTTGTTGAAGCAGGTCACGGAGGACGAGAACGCCGTCAGCAGGGGCTGGCCCGTCGTCGCGGTGCAGGGGTCGAGGCAGAGCAGGAGCGTGGCCGCGAGCAGGATGGCGGCATACAGCACGAAATAGCCGTTGACGCCCCGTACCGTTTCGTCCGCGACGCGCTTGCCGTCCAGCCGCACGGTATACACGCCGTTGGGGCTGAGCGTCTTGCGGCAGCGCACCACCACGCTCTTGACGAGTATAAGGAAGCGCGAGCACTTGAAACCGCCGCACGTCGAGCCGGCGTTGCCGCCGATGAACATCAGCAGGAGCAGCAGGGCGCGGGAGAACGCGGGCCAATAGGAGAAGTCCGCCGTGGCGAAGCCCGTGGACGTCACGCAGGACACCACCGCGAAAGCCGCGTCGCCCAGCGCGCCGCCCAAGCCCGGGGTCATGCCGGGGTAATCGGGCGCGGCCAGCCACACGTTGACGGTGACGAGCGCGATGCTCGCAACCACCATGAAGAAATAGAACCGCAGTTCTTCCCTGCCCAGCGCGGCGCGGAGCCTGCCCAGCAGGATCATATAATATATGTTGAAGTTGACCGCGAAGAGGAACATGAACACCGCGACCACCGCGCGCACGTACGGCCCGAAATCGCCTATATTGCCGCTGGTCGCCGCGAACCCGCCCGTGCCCGCCGTGCCGAAGGACACGATGACGGCGTGAAAGACGTTCATCGCGCCGTCGAAGGGTATGGCGATGAGCAGCAGCCCGATCTGGAGCAGCGTCATCGCCGCGTAGATGAGGTAGAGTATGCGGGCGGTACCGCGCATGCGCGACACCAGCTTGTCCACCGTCGGCCCGGGCGGCTCCGCCTGCATGAGGTGTATGCCGCTCGCCATGGATACGGAGGGCAGCACCGCCAGCATGAACACCAGTATGCCCATGCCGCCTATCCAGTGCGCCAGACTGCGCCACATCAGCAGGCCGCGGTAGCCCGACTCGTACATGATGTCCACCTGATGCCCGTAGGGCGTGGAGTGGAGCACGGACGAGCCCGTCGTCGTGAAGCCGGATATGGACTCGAACAGCCAGTCCACGTATGTCAGATCGGCAAAGCGCGGGTCGCCGTAAGTGCCTATGGCGAAGGGCAGCGCGCCCAACAGGGATATGGCTATCCACCCGAACCCCACGATGATCAGACCCTCGCGGGCGTAGAACGAGGTGTCCGAGGGGCGGCGCAGGCACAACAGACTGCCCAGCGCCAGGCATACGATCATGGGCACGAGGAAAGCCGACAGCGAGCGCGCGGACGTTTCACCGCTCACCGCCGCCGTCACCAGCGGCACGATCAGAAAGACCGCGAAGACCCTGAGCACCTGCCCCATCGTGTAGAGGACCATCCTTACGTTCATGCCCTGTCCCCCGAGTGCAGGAGTATGTCGCCCAGCCGCGCGAACTTGTAACGCGCGCTTATGACTATGGCGGAGTCGCCCGCTCTCAGCTCGGTGGAGCCGTCGGGCAGTATGAACTCCTTGTCGCGCAGCAGTCCCGCCACGATTATGCCGGGACGCAGGCGCAGGTCGCGCAGACGCTTGCCCGTCAGCGCGGGATCGTCCACGGTGAACTCGGACGCCTCCGCCTTGCCGCCCGCTATGCGATAGAACGCGCCCATGCCGCCCGGGCGTCCGCCCGACGCCACCGACCGCGTGAACCGCACCATCTGCGCGCCCGTGACCGCCTTGGGGCTGACCACCGCGCCCGGCGCGAACCGCCCGAACATGGACGAGAACTGCCCGCCGCTCACCTTGGTTATTATGCGCTCCACGCCGCAGGTATGCGCGTAGAGCGACAACATCATGTTGACTTCGTCGTTGCCCGTGAGCGTCACCAGCCCGTCCGTGCGCTCCAGACCCTCTTCGGAAAGGAACCGCCCGTCCGTGCCGTCGCCGCACACCACCGTCGCTTTGGGCAGGGCCTCCGCCAGACGCTCGCACTCGGCGCGGTCGCGCTCGACGATCTTGACCTTGATGCCGTCCGACGTCAGCCCGTCCGCCAGGTAATGCGATATGCGCCCGCCGCCCACGATCAGCACCGACCGCGCGGGCGCGACCTCTATGCCCATCTTGCGGAACAGCGAGGTCAGGGATACGGGCGAGCCCGTCAGGTACGCAAGGTCGCCCGCTTTCAGCTCGGTGTCGCCGCCCGGAATGATCACGTCGTCGCCGCGCTCGATGGCGCATACCAGCACGCGCTCGCCGAACGCCTTGGGGAACTCGCGCAGCGGCCTGTCCGCCGCCGCACTGCCCGCGGGTATGCGTACCGCGACCAGCTCCGCGCCGCCGTGACCGAACGACTCGGCATGCGCCGCGCCGCCGTAACGCAACAGTCGTATGGTCTCCTCCGCCGCTTCGTACTCGGGATTGACCAGCAGATCGATACCCAGCTTATCGCGCATGAACGCGGACTGGGCGGAGTATTCGGGATCGCGCACGCGCGCGACCGTGTGCGCCGCGCCCAACGCCTTGGCGATCAGACAGCACACCAGATTGGTCTCGTCGTTGCGCGTCGCGGCAAGAACGACGTCGCTCTTCGCCACGCCCGCGGATAACTGATCCTCCGCCACCACGCCGTTGCCGCACACGCCCATCACGTCCAGCTCCTCGCACAGCCGCTCCAGCGTCGTCCTGTCGGGATCGACGAGCACGATGTCGTGCGCCTCTCCGGACAGCTCCCCGGCCACGAACGCGCCCACCTTCCCCGCTCCGATTATAACGATCTTCATAATGTTATTATTTTACACTATACATGAGTATAAGTCAATGTTTTTTTTGTTGCGCACCGCTAACGCTGCCCTGCCGCCGAATAAAAACGCCCGCGTTTTTATTCGGCTGGGCTGCGCCACAAAAGTGACGCAGCTGCGGGATCTTTTTCGCCCTGATGCCCGAAATTTCCCTCGCCGCCGTGACCTTTTTGTTGCGCACCGCTAACGCTCGCCAAAGGCGTGCGCATCAAAGTGACGCATCTGCGCCATCTTTTTCGCGCCTCGGCGCGAAATTCCCCTTGACGCCATGAGGCAGTCTGCGGGGTCGTCGCCCTTCGGGCGTACGAATTTCGCACCGATTCATCGAAAAATCTCGCCGCAGCTGCTGCTTTCGGTGCTCTCCGCGGCTTGTAACTAGTGATATACTTGAGTAGTTCCACGGGACGGATAAGTAAGCAGACCGAGCACATCGGTGCTTTCGTTGCTCTCCGTGACTTGCCACAAGTTATGGGCTTGAGGAGTTCCACGGAGCAAAACGCGTATGCATCTATTTTTTATTTTATCCTTATTTTAGCCCCACTTACGCGGACGGCGCAGAGGGGTGATGTGGGCGGCAACAGGCGACCGACGTGTACAATGGCGTACACGAGGGAGCACGTAGGCGGCCACATCGCCCCTATCCGCCGTCCCCTCCACGGGGACAATGCATAAAAAAAGAGAGCGGTATAACGCTCTCTTTTTTTAATCATTTTTGCTCCACTTGTTATAATACCACGAAAACACACGGTCGGGCAGGAGCTTGCGTAACAGGGGCTTGAGCGCGTAGATGCAGCCGTGGAAGCCGCCGCCGCGGATCTTGTTCAGCTTGAGATTGCGGCGACTCTCGCGGATGGCGTCGGCGAGGAACTGGCGGTCGAGCACGAACATGACGGGCAGGCGCACGGCTTTGTAGCCCTCGTCGAGCAGTTTGGTCATGAACACGCCCGTGATGCGTTCGGAGAGGAAGAGCCGGCCGCCCACGACGTTCTTTACCTCGGCGAGCACGCCGAACACGAACTTGCAGTAGCGTTCGAACACGTCACGGCGCATGATGAACATGTTGTAGAGGTACTCGGTGCGGCCGTCGAAGTAGCGCGCGGCGGCGTCGCCGTACTCGGGGAATTTTTCGTGTATGACGTTCTCGGTCAGCTCGATGCCCAGCGCGCCGTGAGCGAGGGTGTAGTGCTCGCGCACCGTCTTGTTACGGTCCTGCGCGACACAGACGAAGGACTTTTCGTCCGACATTATCTCTTCCACCACGCCCGGACGGTAATGCAGCTCACGCGTGAGGTAATCGCGGTGCATCTTTTTGACGGAATAGTAATTCCTGTCGGTGTGGGCGTCGAACACGAAGTGCCGACGGTAGTGCATCAGTCCCACGCAGTCGTACTCGGGCATGTTCTTCCACACCTCGTACACCGCAGTCATCTCGTTGTACATGGGGTTCTGGCGGGAGATGTTGTCGCCTTCGTCGTCCCCGCGCATGTTCTCCTCGAACCACTTGCGGTCGGGAGAGGAGGGCGGCATGAGCGCGCGCCCCACGTGTATGGGCAGGATGTCCTCCCCGCGCAGAACGACGGGCTGAGGTATGTGATACGCCACTATTATCGCCGTCTTCATTCGCGCTCCTCTTCGGCGGGCGGCAGACCCAGGCGTTCCCGCCAGCTCTCCGCGCTCGTGAGGTCCTCGCGCGCCATGCGGTACTCCTCCGCGACCCGCCTGCCTTTGATCAGCATACGGAAGAACGTGCGGATCACGCCGAACGCGCCCGCGATGAGGCTCCTGCGCTTGCGCGGGCCGACGAGCAGGCTGTCGTTGAGCGCCTCGCCGTCCGTTTTCAGCAGGAACGCGGGGCCTTTGAGATAGTCGTCCACGCCGTCGTAGACGTAGTCGAGCTGCTTACGGTCGCGGAACAGATCGCGCAGACACATGGCGGTGGCGCGCACCACGGTGCGGCGATAGGCATGTTCGCCCGTAATGGCGTAGTATATCAGACTGTTGCGCATGAGGTAGTAGCGCAGATAGGGCTTCATCTTGCGGTCGAACGCCTCGTGCCAGATGCCCAGCCCTATGGTGTAGACTATGGAATAGTCCCCGCTCGTGCGGCGGCCGTACTCGATGTCGTCGTACTTGATGAAGAGCGGCAGGTTCAGACCGTGAGTGCGGATCATGTCCACGGGCGCGGCGAAGAACCACCAGCCCGCGTAATTGACGGTGCGCTCGAACGCGCAGCACCACAGCAGACCGCCGGGCGACTCCACGTCGATGTTGTGCTTGGGGAAGCGCAGCGTGAGATGCCCGCCCTCCGCGCCGTTCTCGAACACCACGTCGGGGCGCTCGAACGTCATCATCGCGCCGCCCAGCCCGCAGCCCGCGAACTCGGGGCGCATGACGGACAGCAACGCGCGCGTGCGGCGGAGCGAGTCCGGCTCGAACACCACGTCGTCGTCCATGAGCAGGAAGTGCGTCTTGCCCGCGTCCAGGCATTCCAGCATGCCGCGCGCGAAACCGCCGCTCCCGCCCAGGTTGCGGTTGGGTATGAGCCGCACGCCGGGCGGCATATCCGACTCCGCCAGCGTCCTGCCGTTGTCCACGATGAATATGTCCGTGCCCTTGAGGTCGGCGCACACTTCCGCCAGCTCCGCGGCGTTGCGGAGCACGTCCTTTTCGCGGCGGAACGTGCACATGACCACGCCGAGCGACACGTCACGAACGGCGCAGGAGTCGTCGCACTCCCACACCCCGCCGTAGAAATATGTATCCGCCGTCGCGGTGAAACGCAGGGCGATGATGCCGCCGCCCGCGACGTCCGCCTCCGTGCGCAGACCGTTCCTGCCGCCGACGCGCGCGAGCACGTAGGCGTTGTAATCCAGCTTCCCGCCGCGCGGCCGCCCCGCCAAGGGGACGTAACGCACCAGCTCCGCCGAGATCTCGCCATCGAAAAACAGACGGAGCGTCAGTCGGCGCACCGTCGTCTTTTCAAGCAGGAGCTGCGCGTCCACGGCAGAAAAGAACGTGCCGAGATCCACGCTCTTTCCGATGCCCACGAACAACGCGCCGTTTTCCGCTTCGCCACCGCGGTAGTAGAGATCGGACGCTCCCTCGTGGGAAGACGCCACCATGATTCTGGAAAGTTCCACTGAGAAAGACCCCTCTTTATCTTTCGCCCGTGGTCTCCTCCGCCTTGGGCAGGACCTTGATCCTGACCTCGAGGACGCGTTTGGCGTTGGCCTTGGAGACCGTTACAACGACATTCTCATACCGGAAGCTCCCGCCCACGGGCGGAATGGCGCCCATTTCCTCGGTCACCCAACCGCCTATCGTGGTAGCGTCGAAGTCTTCCCCGGCTTCCACCCCCAATCTTTCGAACACGTCGAACACGTTCGCGAACCCGCCGGCGACGTACTCGTCTTCGCCGATGCGTTTAAGCGATTCTTCCTGAACGGCGTCGTGCTCGTCCCAGATCTCACCCACCAATTCCTCGATTATATCCTCGAGAGTGACGACGCCCGCCGTCCCGCCGAACTCGTCCACCACGATAGCCATGTGCATCTTGGCGCGCTGGAGCGTACGCAGTACGGCGGAGATCTTCATCGTGGGCGCGACCGTCACGGACGGTGTGACCACGCTTGCGAAGCTCTTGTCCTTCCCCGTAAAATATACTACATTGAAATCCTTCTCGTTCAGGATGCCCACGACGGAATCGATGGTGTCGTGGTAGACGGGCAGACGGGAGTAACCCGTGCGCCTGAACACCTCCGCGACGTCGTCGGGCGACTCCGTGTCCTCCACGGCGGTCACGCTCACGCGCGGGACCATGATGTCGCGTACGTCCGTATCCTCGAACTCGATGGCGTTTTTGATGAGCCGGCTCTCGTGCGAGTCAAGCTCGCCCTCGCTCTCCGCCGTCTCTACTATTGTTACCAGATCCTCTTCGGTTATGCCTTTACCCTTGCCCAGCTTGAACGTCGCGGTCAGAAGATTCTTCCAGCCCATGAAAAGCGCCGTCACGGGCGTGAGCAGCACCCGCGCCACGCGCGTGAACGCCTGCAACGAGCATGCCGCGCGCTCGGGATCGTTGCGCACGAACGTCCGCGGCAACACCTCGCCCACGAGCAGTACGAGCAACGCGCCCACCGCCGCCGCCACAAGACACGCGAGCGGTACGCTCGGCATCACGGCTATCATGAGCGCGACAAGAAGCACGGTAAGAACGATATCCGAAAGCGTGGCTCCCACTATCATCGAATATACCGTGCGTTCGCCCTTTTCCAGCAACGCGATCGCCTTGTCGGCGTGCTTGACGTGCTCCTCGGAGTCCCCGCGCAGACGCGTCTTGCTCGCGAGGGAGTACGCCTCGGCCGCGGCCGAGAACAAAGCCGACAGCAAAAGCAACAACACTATGGGCAGTATCAGCCACAAAATGTTGAGGTCTGCCCCGCCCGTAACGTTCTGCGGGGCGCTTGCTTCACTTGATAATATACTTAGGTCGGGCATATGATACCGTAATTATAGCATTATATCATGCCGATTGCAAGTAAATTATGCGCATTTGCCCGTATTCCCGCCCGCCGCGCCGTTTTCGCCGCCTTTTCCGCCCGCCGCGCGCCCGCGCAACAGACAAAAAAGCGCGACACGCGCATAACGCCCCGTCAGAGCGCAGACCCCGCCCGAACGGCAAAGCGCGAGCACGGGGCGCGGAAAACGACAAAAGACCTTACCTGCACGATCATACGCGAGCTTTTGAGCGCACACCGAGCGGCAAAAGGCGATCACAAGGCGCGGGAAAGGCGGAAAACGAACATAACGACAAAGAGAGACCCAATGGTCTCTCCCCGCCGATAAGATGATGGTGATGGTGATGATGTTCAGGAGGATGTTCTGCCGTCCTGTTGTGGCTTGATTATAGCACGTTAACATCGGCTTGTAAACGCATCCCGCATAAATTGCTTTTTTTTTGACTTAAATTGTACGCCCCGCCCCGTAACGTCGCCCGAAAGCGCACGAACGCGCGTTTTTTCACTCGTTTTTCGCTCAAAACCGCCCCGAAACGGCCGTTCCGCCCCACGACCGCAAACAAAGCGCACCCCGACCACATGAGCCGCACCACTTCCGCGCCCACGCAAAACATTAGCCACACAAAAAAGACGGCACGCTCCCGCACGCCGTAAATAAAATCCACAGAAACCCCGCCACACTCGCCGCGAAACATACGCCCGCACCAAAAAAGACGGCACGCTCACGCACGCCGCAAATAAAATCCACTAAAACCCCGCCACACTCACCAAAAATAGAAAGTTACAAATAATTTTGCCCCGCATCACGTAAACGTGCTTGCGATACGGCTTATGCAAGTAAGCCGTTATACGGCGCAATGCGCATAAGGCTCGATGCGGAAGT
>ERZ1106930.331-NODE-331-length-11627-cov-2.421103_pt1 | contig 11627 bp, 5 predicted proteins | sample MGYA00403663_ERZ1106930 | MGnify/ENA primary metagenome ERZ1106930 (study PRJEB35170, sample SAMEA104062438) | human gut metagenome | biome: human gut; feature: human-associated habitat; material: faeces | place: Denmark | collected 2012-06-26 ... | reverse complement strand
TGCTGCAAAGGCCATCGACGAGTACATCCAGAATAAGTAACCCTCTGTATCCAATGGCGGAACGGCTGCGGCTGTTCCGCTTTTTTATGTCTCCGCGCCCCTCCCGCAGGCAGGGCGCAGAAAAGGGGCCGCCGCACGAAATTTGTGCAGCGGCCCCTTCTTTTGGGGCTTGTTTTATTCTGCAGCGGCAGCCGTCTCCGTCGTCAGGGTGGGATACCCGGTGCGCACACAGCGCACGGCGCAGCGGGCACTGCCGCCGGTGGTGCAGGTGAACAGGGTCAGGTCCCAGGCATCGGAATCCTCGGTCTTGGTGGTCATTTTCTCGATCTGGGTGGGCTGCAGGTTCTCCACATAGGAGACTTCATAGCTCCAGACCATGCCGTCCATATCGGTGAAATAGACCTCGGCCCCCTCAGCCAGCCACTTGATGGGGCTGAAGTGCTTTGCATAGTTATGGGCGCAGACCACCATGTTGTCCGCATAAGTGGAGCCGGAGTAGCGGCCCGGCGCGACCTTCAGGCCCGCATAGCTCCACTCGCTCATCACGGGCAGCTGCAGCCCGACAGACGGGATGGAGAGGTAGCCGATGTAGTTCCAGCCGTCCAGCTCCACCTCAGTCATCGCCTGCTCCGGGTCCAGCTCGGGCTGCAGGACCAGGGTGTCGTCCTTCGTCTTGTCCTCAATGGTCTGGGTCAGGGTCTGCTCCAGCTCGCCCAGTGCCTGCTGGGCGGCCTTGTCCGCGCGGGAGGCGTCCCACTTGTTGTAGGCCAGCAGCGCTGCCGACGCCAGGATCAGCAGGGCCCCCAGGATCATGCATACTTTGCCGATTTTCTGTCTCATTTCGTTTCCTCTTTTCTGCGCCGCACCCGGCCGCAGGCAAGCAGCAGAGCCGCGCCCAAAACCATGATGCCGCCCGCCAGCACAACGCCGTGCCCCTGCCGCCGGTGGAAGGCAGTTCATAGCCCGGGTAGACCGTGTTGGTGATGAAGATCTTGCCGGTCTTGGTCAGCGGTGCGGCATCCCGGTGCACCGTGGTGGTGATGGAAGCCTTCTCCTCCTCGCCCCACTTGGCGCGGTTGGTGTACGGCACATCCGTGGTGAGCAGGCTGTTCCAGCGGCTGTCGTTCTTGAAGCTGACCTGATAGAGATACTCGATGGTGTGCGCTTTTCCGTCGTCGCAGCCCTGCACTGACACTTTCAGCAAATTGCCATTGGCCGCGTCCGGTGCAGAAGTGATCTGCCAGCCACCATTATACCAGTTTTGCTGCACGCCGTCCACAAAAAGCCTGTTTTTGTCGCTGCCTTTGCCCCACGCGGTGCCCTCCGGCAGGATGTCCTCAAAGACGATCTCGCCGTTCTCGTCTGCCGAGGTCACCAGCGTGATGTGGTACAAAAGCGCCTGGTCCTTGACTTCGGCATAGTCCACGGTGGTGTCCCCCGTGAGGTAGGTCTCCCGCTTGCCGTCGATGGCCACGGCCTTTTCAAAGGAGCGGTGGCAGCGGTAGATATCCCGCGCCGAAGCGGCGGCGCTCTCTGCCTGCACCACACGCCCGCTGCATTTTTGTCTATGCCGCGCGGTCCGGGAGCAGCCTTGTCACCAGCCGCACCATCCGCCCGGTGAGCGGCAGCCACACCAGCGCGCAGCACACATTGAATAATGTATGCGCGTTGGCGATCTGCCGGGCGATGACCGCACACTCCGGCCCGGCGGGGGAAAGCGCCTGCACCAGCGCCGCAAACGGCCCCAGCAGCCCGCAGCACACCACCGCACCGCTCAGGTTGAAGATGGCGTGGGCCGCCGCCACCCGCTTGGCATCTTTCCCCTGCCCGATGGATGCCAGCACCGCCGTGATCGTGGTGCCGATGTTATCCCCCAGCAGCACCGGGATGGCCCCGGCAAGGCTCAGCAGGCCGTGCACGCCGTCCGGGCCCGGCTGGGCGGCCACCGTCTGCAGCATGGCAATGGTGGCAGAGCTGCTCTGCACGGTCAGGGTCATGCCAAGGCCCGCCAGCAGACCGAGGGCCGGGTTTGCCTGCACCCGCACCAGCCACTGCCAGAGCTGCGGGCTTTCGGTCAGCGGCTGCAAGGCACTGCTCATGACCGTGATGCCCTCGAACAGCAGGCCGAAGCCGAACAGCGCTTCGCCTGCGCAGCGGCCCTTCTGCCCCTTGCAGGCAAAGCAGAGCAGCACCCCGCCAAACAGCAGCAGGTACCGCCCCTGTTCCACCTGAAAGGCCAGCAGCTGGGCTGTGACCGTGGTGCCGATGTTGGCCCCGAACACCACCGGCACGGCCTGCCGCAGCTGCAAAAGACCCGCCGCCAGAAAGGCGATGACCATCACCGTGACGGCCGAACTGCTCTGCACCACTGCCGTCACGGCAGCGCCGGTCACAAGCCCGGCCACAGGGTTCGCCGTGCACCGGGCCAGCAGGCTGCGCAGCCGCTTGCCCGCCCCCAGCTGGATGGCGCGGCTCATGCTGTCCATGCCGTACAAAAACAGCGCCAGCCCGCCAAAAAGCTGCAAGATCATGGAAATATCCTGCATCCGTTCCACCTCACTTGTTGTCCTGCTTCCATGTTTATGCACCAGTCCGGCGGTGCAAGCTGGAAAATGTACCAAATTGTTTTGTGAACTTTTGTTTAATATTTCAAAATCCGCTTGCAATCCGGGCCCGGTAGGTATACTATTATCAAGCGTTAATATTTAACACATGTTAAGCATTTTGCAGGAAGGAGGGATCGTGTGCCTGCTGAAACCGAAGAAGCGCTGAATTTTCAGGGCCTGTGCCACTATATCGGGCGGCTGAGCAAAGCTGCCAAGGCGGGTATGAAAGCCGCTCTGGCCGACACACCAAAATGCCACTTTGCCTGGCTGGAAGCACTGCTTCATGCCATCCGCAGCCGCGGGCAGGATGGTGCCATCTCGGTGTCCGACCTGGCCCACGAGGTGCACCAGCCGCTGCCGGCCATCAGCCGCGGGCTGCGTCAGCTGGAGGCCGACGGACTCATTGCCCGAGAACCCGCACCGGAGGACCGCCGTAAAACGCTGGTGCGCATCACGCCCAAGGGCTACGAAGCCTGCCGGCAGTACGAGGACGCCCTGAGCGACTACTTTACCTGTGTAATGGCCCGGCTGGAGCCCGAACAGGCGGCCCAGCTGAACGCGCTGCGCGGCGCGCTGATGGATGCCATCGTGGCCGAAAATGCCGCGCGTATCAAACCGAAGGGAGAACCGAACCATGACGAAAATCTTTAAGCAGCTGGCCCGGCACTGGGCAGTCTGCCTTGTGGTGTTCGCACTGCTGTTCGTGCAGGCGTACTGCGACCTTGCCCTGCCGGACTACACCAGCAAGATCGTGGACACCGGCATCCAGCAGGGCGGCATCGAGAGCCCCCTGCCGGAGACCATCCGCCAGAGCACGCTGGACGCCCTCTCGCTTTTGATGAGCGAGGAAGACGCCGACAAGCTGCAGAACGCCTACGGGTACTACCTGCAGGACGACGGCGTGCTGAAACTGCGCAGCGATCTGACCGCCGACGAGCGCACCGCGCTGGAAGATGCCATCACCACCCCGGACATCGTGCTGTATATGGCGGCTGCCCAGGCGGCCAACGCCCCCGCCGGGCAGTCCGCGATGGGCATGACCAGCCTGGCCGACATGCAGGCGGCTTCTTCTGAGAGCACGGACACGGACGCCGAGACCGTGGCCCCCACCGCCGACGATCTGGACACCGTGTGCGCCCAGTTCGCCGCCATGAGCCAGATGCCCGGTTTCAGCCGCGACGCCATCCAGCAGCAGCTGGCCGGTGCCTTCGCCAGCCTGGACGACACCGTGGTGGAGAACCTCAAGAGCCAGTCCATGCTGCTGGTGCAGCTGGAATACGAAGCCCAGGGCGTGGCCCACGACGTGCAGATGCGCTACCTTTATAAGGTGGGCGGCCAGATGCTGGGCCTGACCCTGCTGATGGTGGCTGTGTCCATCGCGGTGGGCTTCCTCGCTTCCCGGGTGTCCGCCGCCATCGGCCGCGACCTGCGCCGCGAGACCTTCTCCTCGGTCATCGGCTTCTCCAACGCCGAGATCGAGAACTTCTCCACCGCATCCCTCATCACCCGCACCACCAACGATATCCAGCAGGTGCAGTTCGTCTGCGTCATGCTGCTGCGCATGGTGGCCTATGCACCCATTCTGGGCATCGGCGGCGTCATCCATGTGCTGAACAGCAGCACCGGCCTTTCCTGGATCATCGTGCTGGATGTGGCCGTTCTGCTGCTGCTCATCATCTTTTTGATGAACATCGCCATGCCGAAGTTCAAGATCATGCAGAATCTGGTGGACCGCCTGAACCTCGTCAGCCGCGAGATTCTGACCGGCATCATGCCGGTGCGTGCCTTCAGCCGCGAAGCCTTTGAGGAGCAGCGCTTCGACAAGGCCAACCGCGACCTGATGGGCACCCAGCTGTTCACCAACCGCGCCATGGTGGCCATGATGCCCTTTATGACCCTGATCATGAACGGCACCAGCCTGCTGATCGTCTGGTTCGGCGGCAAGGCCATGGATGCCGGTACCATGCAGGTGGGCGAGATGATCGCCTTCATCACCTACACCATGCAGATCGTCATGTCCTTCCTGATGCTGGCGATGGTGGCCGTCATGCTGCCCCGCGCCGGTGTGGCCGCCGACCGCATTGACGAGGTCATCCGCACCAAGGCCACCATCCACGACCCGGACGAAGCCACGGCAAAGCCCGCACAGGAACGCAAAAACTGGCAGGGCACCGTGCAGTTCAACGACGTGAGCTTCCGCTTCCCCGGTGCCGACAGCGACGCACTGGAGCACATCAGCTTTACCGCAAAACCCGGCGAGACCACCGCCATCATCGGCTCCACCGGCTGCGGCAAGTCCACCCTGCTGAACCTCATCCCCCGCTTTTACGACGTGACCGGCGGCAGCGTGACCGTGGACGGCATCGACGTGCGCGAGATGCCGCAGGCACAGCTGCACGACCTGCTGGGCTATGTGCCGCAGAAGGGTGTGCTGTTCAGCGGCACCATTGATTCGAACCTGAAGTTCGGCGGCGACCACATCACCGACGCCGACGTGAAAAAGGCGGCTTCCATCGCGCAGGCCACCGAGTTCATCGACGCGAAGCCCGAGGGCTACGAAAGCCCCATCGCACAGGGCGGCTCCAACGTGTCCGGCGGCCAGAAGCAGCGCCTTTCCATCGCCCGCGCCATTGCGAAAAAGCCGAAGATCTATCTGTTCGACGATAGTTTCTCAGCCCTCGACTTCAAGACCGACGTGGCCCTGCGCCGCGCGCTGAAGGCCGAGACCGACAACGCTACCGTCATCATCGTGGCACAGCGCATCTCCACCGTGCTGCACGCAAACCAGATTTTGGTGCTGGACGAAGGCCGTCTCGTGGGCAAGGGCACCCATGCCCAGCTGATGGTCAGCTGCCCGGAGTACCAGGAGATCGCGCGCAGCCAGCTGAGCCAGAAGGAACTTGACCTCGAATCTCTGAATACGGAAAAGGAGGGTGAGTGATATGCCAAGACCCGGACGCCCCACGACCGAGCGCGCCAAGGACTTCAAAGGCACGCTGCTGCAGCTCATCCGCACCATGGGCCGCTATAAGCTCTCGCTGATCACGGCCATCGTGTTTGCTATCCTGTCTACTATCTTTAATATCGCAGGCCCCAAGGTGCTGGCAAAAGCCACCACGGCCCTTGCCACCGGCTGGATCGCCAAGCTGCGCGGCGCCGGCAGCATCGACTTTGTGTATATCGGCCGCATCCTGCTGTTTTTGCTGGGCATGTACCTGCTGAGCAGTGCGTTCAGCTTCATTCAGGGCTGGCTGATGACCGGCCTTTCGCAGAAAGTCTGCTACGACTTCCGCAAGCAGATCAGCGAAAAGATCAACCGCCTGCCCCTCGCTTACTTTGAAAAGCGCACGGTCGGCGAAGTGCTCTCCCGCATCACCAACGATGTGGACACGCTGGGCCAGAGCCTGAACCAGAGCGTGACCCAGCTGATCACCAGCGTTGCGACAATGGTCGGCGTGCTCATCATGATGCTGTCCATCAGCCCCCGCATGACCCTCATCGCCCTGCTGATCCTGCCCGTCTCGCTGGTGCTGGTGCTCATCGTGGTCCGGTTCAGCCAGAAATACTTCAAGGCCCAGCAGGCCATCCTGGGCGTTGTGAACGGCCAGGTGGAAGAAGTGTACTCCGGCCACAATGTGGTCAAGGCCTTCAACCGCGAAGCTGTGGTGCTGAACGATTTCAACGCCGCCAACGATAAACTCTACGAATCTGCGTGGAAAAGCCAGTTCCTCTCCGGCCTGATGATGCCCATCATGAACTTCGTGGGCAATCTGGGCTATGTGGCTGTGGCCATCGTCGGCAGCATTTTTGCGGCAAACGGCGTCATCACCATCGGCGACATTCAGGCCTTCATTCAGTACGTCAAGAACTTCACCCAGCCCATCCAGCAGCTCTCGCAGGTGTCCAATATGCTGCAGAGCATGGCTGCTGCCGCTGAGCGCGTGTTCGAGTTTTTGAACGAGCCGGAAGAAGACCAGACCGCCGACCCCGCCCGCCGCGCAGACCCCAGCTGCATCGACGGTCAGGTGACCTTCAGCCACGTCAAGTTCGGCTACACCCCGGAAAAGACCATCATCCACGACTTCAGCTGTGAGGTGCAGCCCGGCCAGAAGGTGGCCATCGTGGGACCCACCGGCGCGGGCAAGACCACCATGGTCAAGCTGCTCATGCGCTTTTACGATGTGGACGCCGGCTCCATCACCCTGAACGGCCACGATGTGCGCGACTTTGACCGCAGCGCTCTGCGCGAGGGCTTCGGCATGGTGCTGCAGGACACCTGGCTGTTCAAGGGCACCATCATGGAGAACATCCGCTACGGCCGTCTGGACGCCACCGACGAGGAGGTCATTGCCGCCGCAAAGGCTGCCAACGCCGACCACTTCATCCGCACCCTGCCCGGCGGCTACCAGATGGAGCTGAACGAGGACGCTTCCAACGTCAGCCAGGGCCAGAAGCAGCTGCTCACCATCGCCCGCACCATTCTGGCCGATAACCGCATCCTGATCCTGGACGAAGCTACCAGCAGTGTGGATACCCGCACCGAGCAGCGCATCCAGACCGCTATGGACCGCCTGATGGAAGGCCGCACCAGCTTTGTCATCGCCCACCGCCTTTCCACCATCAAGGACGCCGACCTCATCCTCGTGATGCGGGACGGCGACATCGTGGAACAGGGCACCCACGACCAGCTCATTGAAGCAGGCGGCTTCTACGCCGACCTGTACAACAGCCAGTTCGAGGACGTGGTGGACTGAGTCCGCCCGGCAAATTCCCCGTTTGGAATTACTCCCTTCATAATCCTGCCCGGAAGCCCTTTCTGCCAAGAGCTTCCGGGCTTTTTTTGCGGCAGTCTTTTTGCCGAATTTTGAACCACCTGCTAAAAAAGAACTGCTATTTCACGCATTTTTTGTCGCATTATCCCTTTACCCCCCCCCCCCTATGATGTATAATAGAATAAGAAGTATTGGCCTTTTGAATAGAGCCATGCTTTTATCATCCATTAGGGGGTATTTGTGTGACAAACAAGAAGTTCAAATTGACCGCAGCCGCGGTTGCTCTTGCGGCATGTGCCGCCGCACAGCCCGTCTCTGCGTCCGCCGCAGATGAGCTGCCCGATGCCTTCCCGGAACAGGATGCCGTCGTGCAGCCGAAGAAAGCGCCCGCCGCCGACACGGCCGAGATCAACGACACGGTCAGCCCGTCTGCAGCCGATGCGGCGCAGGACACCACGCCTGGCGATGACTCTGACCCTGCAGAAGAACCACAGCCTGCCCTGCCCGTGCTCGGCCCGAAAGACACCATCGCCTACCCGCCTGCCGAAACCGTCCAGAACCCGGATGGCTCCACCACCGAAACGACCGAAGGCCCTGTGACGGACGGCGAGACCGGCAAGGACAAGGGCACTGCGGACAAGACCGAGACCCGCACCGACGAAAGCTCCACGACCTACGACCCCGCCGGAACGGTGGTGGATAAGACCACCACCGAAAACCCGGACGGCTCGGTCACCGAGACCACCACCACGGTGAGCCAGGGCACCACCACGACCACCACCACCGTGGAGGGCAGCGCGTCTTCTTCCACCAGCAAGACCGAGACCACGCCCAAGGATGAGCTGGATGCCGACGAAGAACTGAAGGACATCACCGTGGACTGGAGCACCGGCAAGGGTGCCGAGGTGGGCGGCAACTACATCGTGACGGGCGAATCCGAACTATCCGAAGACGGCAACTCCCGCCAGCTCACCCTGACCAAGGTCACCCACGAGACCGGCTCCATGGAGGGGCAGGACATTGCCAAGCTGATCGACGCAGGCTACGTTGACAACGGCGACGGCACCTATACCCTGACCAAGACCATCACCGACGCCAACGGCCGCCAGCAGCAGACCACCGTGACGGTGGATTCCAGCACGGCCTCCCGCACCGTGACCACCACCCTGATCGTCAAGGTGGAAAAAAGCACCCAGCACGGCCGCGAGGACGTGAAGCAGGACTACACTTACCCGCCCGAGACCACCCTGACCGACGGTGCCGGGAACTCCTACACCCTGAGCATCGCCGACCTGCTGGCCGACCCGGATGCGCAGCGCAGCGAGGACGGCAAGACCATCACGGTACAAAAGGGCCGCAAGACCTACACCCTGACGCTGGGCGACGAGACCACTGCCGGGCAGGCAGAGCTTTCCAATCAGGACCTTGCCGCTTTGATGGGCGGTGAAGAAAAGGGCTATACTGTTGGCAAGGACGGTGCCCTCTACCTGACCAAAGACGGCGAGACCTGCAAGCTGGATGCCGACCAGACCGCCCTGCTGCGCAAGCAGATGAAGGTGCATGTCAAGGTGGAAAACGACAAGGGCACGTTGGGCAGCCAGCAGCTGGCAGACGGCAGCCAGACCCCGGAGCAGGCAGCCGCCGCCGCAAAGCAGGCTGCGCTGGAAAATGCCCTGACCGCTGCCGCCGCCAAGGCCTCCGGCGTGGAAACGGTGTCTTTCTCCGAGCTCACCCTTAATGCAAACGGCAGTTACACCTATACGCATGACGGCAAGACCTACACTTTTGCGGTCACGGTCAGCGGCGAGACCAGCGAGACCTATCAGGTCACCGAGACTGCCAGTGAGACCAATAACGGCGAGTCCGGCACCCACACCGTCACCGGCAGTGCCACCGCAGGCGGCGCCGTCATTGCATGGAGCGAGAGCGGCAAGCCCTACTTCCAGCTTGACGGCAACACTGCCGCCTCTCCCCTGACCGAGGCTCTGGGTGCCCCGTCAGACGCCACCGACATCAAGACCGACGCCGAAGGCCGTGTGACCGAGTATACCCTGACGGTGGGCGGCAAGACGAAAGTCTACCGCTTCCACTACGACAGCGCCAGCCTGACCGACGATGAAAAGCGGGACTACGCCCTGAAGCAGCTTGCCGCCGAAAAAGGCATGACGGTGGAGCAGCTGGTTGCCGCCGGGTATACCGTGACCGACACCAGCTTCACCGGTCTGACCCGCATTGCGTGGGACGTGTTTGAAAAGGCCGACAGCACCGAAGCGTCCAGCACCATCCAGCGGGGCGACAGCTGGAGCGTCACAGCCGCAGGCGAGGGCGACGACGCCACCTACACCATCGTGAAAAACGGCCAAACCTACACCGGCCTGAAAAAGGACGGCGATACCTACACCAGCGAGGTGACCGACGCTTCCGGCAAGACCACCAAGACCACCATCACCCTGAAAAACAAAAACAAGCTGACCGACGATCAGATCCTTGCCCTGCTGGCGGACAAGACCGCCGATGCCACCGACATCGCCCTGACCCGGAAGGACCGCAAGGTGACCGCCACCTACACGAAGGGCCAAACCATCTACACCATCGACTGCACCGGCCTGCTGGAGCAGACCCTCAGCGTGGAGACCCGCGAGAGCTGGTCGCTCTCCGAGACCCGCACCGAGGACGAGAAGGACGATGCCTACCAGAAGCTGTGGGATCAGATTGAGGCCATCCGCCAGAGCCTGAAACCCAACCAGGTGCTGAAGGTGGGTGATATGGAGATCACCTCTAAGAGCACGAAAACGGACATCATCCAGAAGATCACCACCGCCGTCAGCCTGAACAACATGAACGAAGATCAGCTGGCGAAAATCCTGAAAGAGCAGGAGAAGCTGGCGAAGGACTCCAACAAAAAGGTCTGGGTCAATGAGGACACCGTAGGCACGCAGTATGAAGAAATGTACCACGAACTGCGCAATAACTATTATACCGGTGGAACCAATGACTACCTTCAGCATCTGGAACTCATCACCGATTCCACCCTGCATCTGCTCCCGGATGAAGGCGGCAGCTCGAAAACAACCGATTGCCTGATCATCCGCAATGGTCTCCAGTTGGAATGGAACTACAACGTAGACGATCTGCTCAATAAGCCTGCAAGCAACAAGGTAGCCGGTCTTGCCAAAAATATCGGCTTCGACAAAACCGATAGCATCCAAGGTTTTTATGAATATGCCCGTACTGAAAACCAAGAGCATAACAATAACCCCACCAAGAGTGCTTTCTACCGATTGACCGGCACAGTGGTCTACGATGCGCTTACGGATACAGACGGTGCTGTGCAGCACTATGTCACCTATGATGCTGCCGTTGCTGCCTACAAGGCTGCTATGAAAGCGCAGGACAAAGAAGTCACAGATGCAGACATCCAGCGGCAGGTCGTCCGCCTTTCAGATCAGTCCTGGTATGACGCCAACAAGGGGACTCCCGAAACGGTCTGGTATCAGGTCTACCTCAACAATTCCAAGCTTTCCGCCTATGGTTATATGGATGTCAGCAGCAACAAATGTGCCAACGCAACCAAGGCACGCTGGAACCATTCGAATCGCTGGCACGGCGGTTACGACCTGAAGATCTCTGACCTTGTGCAGGTGGAAAGCGGCGAAGTGGTGGGACAGAACGAGTCCACCATCAAGACCTATGTTGCCCCGCTGACCGTTATCACCAAGGAGGACGACGCCGTGGGCACCTCCATGAGCGCCCGCACCGCTTCCACCGCTGCCCACAGCGGCTCCGGCTGGCAGCAGCAGGGCAGCTACCGCGCCGGTTTCCGGCAGACCGCCACCGGCACCACCACCGCCACCGGCACGAGTACCTACGATACCGTAAAGCCCTGGCAGCAGACCACCGCCGAAACGGACGAGACGGCCGAAAAGCTGGACGGTAAGATCACTTATACCTACCGCTCCGAGAAAGACCCGGTCGTGACGCTGGACGGCGACAAGACCGTGCAGACGGACACCAAAGCCTCCGTCCGCTATACTTACGGCTGCGTCTCCACCACCGACGCGGCCCCGCTGGTGACCACGACCACCCAGACGAAGCCCGGCACCCCGGAACAGACCCCGGCCGACAGCCTGCCTGCCGAGACCCCGGCCGTCACCGTTGTTCCCCCGGCAGAGGCCCCCGCCGTCACCCCGGCTGTGCCCTTGTCCTTACCTGCGAGGACAATGACGTTATCGCCTTTCTTTACGTTCAG
>ERZ1106930.326-NODE-326-length-11782-cov-3.073250_pt1 | contig 11782 bp, 10 predicted proteins | sample MGYA00403663_ERZ1106930 | MGnify/ENA primary metagenome ERZ1106930 (study PRJEB35170, sample SAMEA104062438) | human gut metagenome | biome: human gut; feature: human-associated habitat; material: faeces | place: Denmark | collected 2012-06-26 ... | reverse complement strand
AAGCCTGATGCCGGACCGGGGCGGCGTGGGACGCTACCCCGTCAAGGCGGGCAGAGCCGCCGGCTGGGTGCACGTGGACACCCGGGCAGAAAAAGCCCGGTGGAGGGGGTGAGCGCGATGACCGGCATCATCTCAGCCATCATTGCAGGCGCGGTGACCCTGATCGGCGTGCTGATCGCAAACAGCCGCAGCCAGGCCGTCACCGATACAAAACTGGAGGAGCTCACCCGTGAGGTGCGGGAGCACAACCACTTCGCCCGCCGGGTGCCCATCCTGGAAGAACAGATGAAGGTGGCCAACCACCGCATCGCCGATTTGGAACACAACGAGAAAGTGAGGAATTGATATGAACTTTGGCAAAATTTCTGCCGCCACCATCGCCCGCACCGCCGTGCTGCTGCTGGCGCTGACCAACCAGGTGCTGAGCGCTCTGGGCAAGCCCATGCTGCCCATCGAGAGCCAGACCGTGGAGCAGCTGATCACCGCAGGTATCACCACGGTGGCCGCGCTGGTGAGCTGGTGGAACAACAACAGCTTCACCGCAGAAGCCATTCAGGCCGATGAGGAATTCAACCGCCTGAAACAGGAGAAACTCCACTGAACTGTTTTTAAGCACCGTTTTTCCTGAAAAATGCAGCAGCCCCGGGGGCGGTCTTTCGGCCTTTCCCGGGGCTGTTTTGCGTGCAAACAGCGCGATTCGTGCCATTTCCAGGCGTTTTCACGCAGTTTTGGATGACATTTTCTGGAAATTCCGCCATCCTGCAAGCGGTGGATGTGCAAGCGCATTCATCGCTTCAGCGCGCATTTGAACAGCATCTCCCGTCATCTTCCGCTCCTTGCAGTGCGGCGGCATCGTGCCGGTCCGCCCTTGCATCATTTTCGCCCTCGACACACAGTTTCTTGTATTCGACTTTCGGAACATGATATAAAACGGTGTGTGGAGTCAAGGCCATTCTATGTCCTTTTTATAGGGCTTTCATGCCTTTGGCGATAAGAAAGGAGATTGGAAGATCATGACAAACAAAAAGTTTAAATTTGCAGCAATGTCCATGGCGCTGACGGCTTGTGTCGCCGCACAGCCCCTGCTGGCAAATGCAGCCGAGACCGGCAGCGAGCCGGAAGCTTCGGCTGATCTCAACCTCCAGAACCAGAACGCGGCCCCCGAAGACAGCACCGGCGGCGCGCCCGATGCCGCCGCGAACGCGAAAGCGCTCCCCCCGGAGGCCCCGGCAAACACCGAGGCTGCCGAGAAGGACCAGGCCCCGGCTTTCGGCCCGGAGACCGACACCGATGACGTGAAGATCGACTACACCGAAAGCACCACCACGGGCGCCACCACCACCGAGACCGGCGATGTGCTCGACACCTCCAGGGAAAACGAGAAGACCGGCGAACCCGGCAGGGAGATCGGCAAAGCCGAAAAGAGCGAGACCGAACTTGGCAGCACCACCGAGACCACCACCGGCGGCACCGTCACCGGCAGCGATGTCATTGGCAAGGATGCCGACGGCAGCACCACCATTACCACACCCAGCATCACCGAGGAGACCACCATGACCACCACCACCGGCACGGGTGACGCCAGCGCCACCACCGATACCGACCACACCTACACCGAAGACGAGCTGAAAAACATCACGCCCGAAGATGTGCTGGGCGAAAACTACAAAGACAGCCTGAAGTGGGGTACCAACACGGGCAGCATCAACGGCTACAAGATCACCGGCTTTACCGAAACCGGCAAAAACACCGGCGAGATGACCCTGCGCAAGACGACCCCGCCGGAGGGAAAAAAGATGTCTGCCGAGGATATTGCAAAGCTCTTGGACCTGGAAAAGCCCGATGTGGCCGCCGACGGCAGCTATCAGCTGACCCGCACCGAACCCATCTATGACGAAAACGGCAGCCAGATCGGCGAACGCACCACGGTCTACCGCATCATCGGCACGTCGGTGGAAACGACGACGACCACCACCCTGACCATCTGCATGAAAAAGAAGGAGCTGGAGGGCAGTGAGGACGTCAAGACCGACACCAAAATCGAGGGCGGCAACACCAAAGTCGATCTGAAGGACGAAGACATCACGGACCCTGCGCCCGATGTTTCCGTTGACCTTTCCGAGCTGCTCACCGAGACGGACACCCGCAAGGTGAAGGAACACCGCGACGCCAACGGCGCGCTGACCGGCTACACCGTCACCGAGGGTGGCAAGACCTACGAGATCACCTTTGACGAGACCTCCGGCAAGGCGGTCGGCGATCTTTCCGGCCTGGGCCCTGACCAGATCTGCGACCTGCTGGGCCGGGATAAGGGCTATCACGCTGAAGACGGCAAGATCTTCGACAAGGACGGCCACGAACTGACGGTCAGCGAAAAACAGGAACTGCTGAAAACGGTCAAGGTGACCGTCAAGCTCACCCAGACCGGCAGCACCGATTGGACGCCTGCGGACGAAGACGCCGCAAAAAAGGCAGAAGAAACCGCGAAAGCAGAAGCCATTTTCAACGCGCTGAGAGACGCCATCCGCAAAGACGAGCATCTTACCCCTGAGGAAAAAGCCCTGCTGCAGGCCCAGCTCCAGAGCGATCAGGATGCCGGTAAAATCAGTTCGGCCACCAAAGAATGGAGCTACAAAGACGAAGACGCCAACCGGCAGTATCGTTACGAATACACCGTAGACAACACGACCATAAGTACGGGCGACGCCGCTGACGATGCAACCAAACGGACGGATACCGTCAACGGCACGGCGTATGTCTCCGGCTCGACGATCATTCGAACTGGTCACCATGAGGAAGGCCCCACCATCACCTCCGGGGAGGTTTCCGGCATCAGCAGCGACTTCAAGACTTTGCCGGAGAACGTCGTCGAAGACAGTGTGGAATATATTAAGATCGACGGCGTCCAGTACCTGAAAAAATACACCCTGCAGGACGGCCGCACCTTTGAATTCACCTACACGACCGGGCAGAAACTTCCCGATGACCTCAAGGCCGGTCTGGCTGAAGGCACCGTCGTCTCCCGCGACAGCTTCACCATGGTGAGCTGGACCGTCACCGAGGAAAAGCAGGAGGACCCGGAACAGGCCGACCTTTCCACCGGCGACAAATGGGATTTTAACGAAAATAGCGGCACGCTGACCATCACTTATGCGGACGGCCGGGAACCCGATGTCTTTGAGGACATGACTTATGACAAAGATTCCGACACCTACACCAAAAAGGATGGCACCGTCACCGTTAAGAAGAACAAAACGTATTATGAAGGTCTCGACAAGAACGAGCTCAATGAACTTCTGAAAGAGATCGAAGGCCGCCTGAGTAAATCCTATAAAAATGCCGCCGTGACCAGCTTCAATAAAGAGACTGGCATCGGCACTGCCACCTACACGGACGAAAACAACGTGGAGCACACCATCCGGTTCACCAGCGGCAATCGCACGTTGCTGATCACCCGGAGCGAAATGAAGACCATCATCAATGTTGATGAAGCAACTTTGCGCACCGAGATCCGAAAAGAGCTCGATTCTCTGGAAGAAGGCTGGCAGCTCAAGGTCGGCAATCAGGTCGTCACCCGGAGAAATAAAGAACTCTGGCTGTCTGACACCGAGAAGGCAACGGAGGAAGACATTATCCGGATCATCAATGATGCCGTTCATTCGTTTGTTGACTTCAAGAACATGAGCCGCGCGGAACTTATCCAGCATCTTGAAGCCGCGAAGGCCGACGCGGATAAAGCCGGGCTTTCCTACTCCGAGTCCACCTCGTTCGACCACGCCGACCTTGATATTGAAACCAATCTGAAAGATGAAAAAGGTAACGACCTGGGTGAGGCCTTTATTATCGACAGCCCCACTTACACCTTCGGCCACAGCGCTTCCACCGTCGTGGACGGCAAAGCGACCGGCCCCAAACTTGCATCTAACGCAACCTACGACGATTTTTCCAAAAAGATGGAATACCGCGGCACCGGATACAACTACACCGCCAACAACTACTACTCCGTCACCGGTAAAGTCGCTTATGGCAAAGACCAGTCTTTCAACGGCCGGGATGCTAAAAACAAGGCTGACTCCCGCGTCAAAGAGCTCGGCGGCGATGCCATTGCCGTCCAGACCAGCAGCGGGACGTGGACGGTTTTCCAGCACACCGCCGACCTGCTCGCCTACGGCTATATGGACAGCGACAGCAATACCTGCCGCAACAAACCTGACCCCGCCGCTCCCAGCACACAAGGCCACAAGGGCCCCGGCGATCACGATAAGCCCGGCAACGGCTACGACCTTCTGCTGAAGAATCTCACCCTGATCAACGGCACAGTCGTTGCGCAGAGCAAGACCACCTATTCCGCCACTCTTACCAAGAGCAAGTGCTCCACCGCCTCCGGCAGACTGCTGGAGATCACCGGGCTTTCCCACATCGAGAGCTCGGAAGGCAGCGGCTATTTCGGCAGCTACGACCTCACCACGACGGACCACACCGACTTCACCACCACCGAGTGCGGCGGCAAGGGCGTCAAAGGCACGGGCCATGGCATCTTTGAGTCCATCCGCAGCTTCTTTGAAAAGGCCTTCACCGGCACCACCGAGGGTACCCGCTATGACGGCACGCTGAACTACACCTACACCACCGACAGCGACTACACCGCCGCGGTCGTTGCAAAGAAGGACACGTACCACACCGTGGCGAACGTGAGCTACCAATACACCACCACCGAGACCCGCACTTCCTACCGCGACGACAGCACCGTGGTGGTCGTGCCGCCCACGACCCCGGATGAGACTCCGCAGACCCCTGAGACGCCCGAACTGCAGCCGGTGCAGGACACCGTGCCGGACGCCCCGGTCCTGCCTTTGGACATCGTCGTGCGGCCCGTGCAGGACGCCCACGCCCTGCCGCAGACCGGTGTAAACTGGTGGACCGCATTCTGCATGGCGGTCAGCGGCTTCAGCCTCATGGCCGCCGGTGCCTTCGCCAGCCTGACCGGCAAGAACGCCCGCCACTAAAGGCCCGGCACGCCCCTGACTGGCGCAGGGCCCCCCTATTTCTCTGCCATCTCCTCATTCTTGATACACTGCAATGAAACACCCCCGTTCCGGCGTTTGCCCGAGCGGGGGTGTTTCATTGTGCTGTTTGCAGAATTTAAGCCTGTTTATACCATTCAATGAGCTTTCCGGCATCCTGCCAGCCCTTCTGATACATGGCTTCCAGTGCCTGCTTGTCCTTGGTCAGGGTGGCCATGCCCTCGGTGCTGTCCGGCGCCACGATGCACACGGTGCCCTGCTGTTCCAGCTTGAGGGCGCAGCGCACGGTCTGATTGTACCGCTCTGCCCGCAGGAAAAGCCCCTTCGCCGCTACCGGATACCGGTGCCGCAGCAGCTTTGCCAGCTTCTTGTCCCGGGCACCGGTCTGCTCCGGCGCAATGGGCTTTGTCAGGATGACGGCCACCCGGTCGCAGCCCAGCGCAAGGGCTTTTTCCAGCGGCACCGGGTCGGCCAGGCCGCCGTCGTAGTAGGGCACGCCGTCCATGAAATAGGGCTGATCCACCACCGGGATGCAGCAGGACGCCATCAGCGGGCGGTAATCGTCCTGCTGCAGGTCCGCTTTGGTAAAATAGCGCGGCTTGCCGGTGCGGGCTTCCGTGGCCACGATGACCAGCTCTGCCGGGCTGCGCACCACGGCGGGGTAATCCAGCGGGTTTTCACCGCCCCGGTTGCTCAGCGCCCCGTAGACGTATTCCAGGTCCAGATACGAGTGTTTGCGCACCAGATTGCCCACGCTCATGTACTCTTTGCGGAAGGAGTAATCCTGATAAAAGGGCTTATTGCGGCCATGCTGCCCGGCCACATAGGACGACATATTGGCGCTGCCCGCCGACACGCCGATGCAGCAGTCGAACTGCACGCCTTCTTCCATACAGCGGTCCAGCACGCCCGCGCCGTAAATGCCCCGCAGGCCGCCGCCCACATCAATGATGCCGGTTTTCATACGCTTCCCTCGCTTTCGTTTTCCACAACAGTATAGCGCGGATGTGGAAAATGCGCATTCAGCAATCCGGGGCAATTGCTGAAAATTTGAGCGGGAGAATACAAGTGATTTGAATGCCGCCGGACATGCGCAGTCGCACACCTCTGTTCAGCGGGAAAGCTGGCAACAAAAAAGCAGTTCTGCCGAAGCAGAACTGCCAAGTTTGCAATACGGGGTAAATCAGCGCTTGCTGAACTGAGGTGCGCGACGGGCAGCCTTCAGACCGTACTTCTTACGTTCCTTCATACGAGGATCGCGGGTCAGGAAGCCTTCCTTCTTCAGAGCAGCACGGTTCTCATCGTTCTGCTGCAGCAGAGCGCGGCTCAGGCCGTGGCGGATAGCGCCAGCCTGACCGGAAACACCGCCGCCGGAAACGCGGACGACGACGTCATACTTGCCCTCCAGGCCCAGCAGGACCAGCGGAGAACGGACGATCAGCTTCAGGGTCTCCAGACCGAAGTAGTTGTCGATATCACGATCGTTGATGGTGATCTTGCCAGTGCCGGTGTAAACGCGAACGCGGGCAACGGAATCCTTACGACGACCAGTGCCGTAGAAATAAGGTTTGGTTTCGTACATGTTCGATTGCCTCCTTCTTAGAACTCGATCTTCTCGGGCTTCTGAGCTGCGTGAGCGTGCTCGGCACCCTGGTAGCAGTGCAGGCGGGTCAGGGCCTTAGCACCGATGGTGTTGGAAGGGATCATGCCCTTGACAGCGTAGGTCATAGCCAGATCGCTGTTCTCAGCCATCAGCTTGCCGTACTGGACCTTCTTCAGGCCGCCGATGTACTTGCTGTGGGTGATGTGGAACTTCTGCTCGGCCTTCTTGCCGGTCAGAACAGCCTTGTCGCAGTTGATGACAACGACGAAATCGCCGCAGTCCACATTGGGGGTGTAATCGACCTTCTGCTTGCCGCGCAGCAGAACAGCGGCTTCAGCAGCGACGTGGCCCAGGCTCTTGCCGGCAGCGTCGAGCAGATACCACTTGCGCTCGACTTCAGCGGGCTTCACGAGAGTAGTGCTCATATCTATTTCCTCCTGATAAGCTTTTTGTAACGTTTCAGGCGCCTGTTTGGGGCGCGAGTGTCAGTATACATCATAAAAAGCTGCCTGTCAACAGCAATTTTTGATTTTTTCAGTGTAAATTTTGCAATCTCTCAAATTCTCTTGTTTTCTCTTGATTTCTCACGATTTCAAACATCGCATTTTCTGTAAATTTTTCTGCCCGCCGGGGCAGATTTTCTCGCGCTGCACGCTACAATTTTGCCCTGTGTTGTGCTATACTATAAAGGATATGGCAGCATCCGCTGCGCCACGCAAAACAAGGAGAGCTTTCTACATGCCAAACGATATCGACCGCAACGCTTCCGCCCAGCGCCGCACCTCCAAACTGCTCACCGCCATGGGCATTTTCGTGGGGCTGGGCATCATCGCCTACATTATTTTAACGCTGCTGGTCAACCGCAGCGTGCCCGCAAACCCCGACACCCGCTATACCGGCACCAACGGCATCTCGGTCTACTACGACAGTTCCATCTGGTCTGTCTGCCAGATGACCGAGGACGACACCCTCGGCACCGTGCTGGAAGTGGCCACCGCCGACACCTCGGACGGTGAGGACTACGAGGCCGTGCTGCTGCAGCGCGGCACCGCCGATACCTACGAGGACTTCATTGGCGCTTCGGAAAAAGACCTCAAGCAGGCTTACGGCGTCATCAAACCCCGCAAGGTCAACCTGACCGTGGACGGGGCCGAGGTGGAAGCCGTGCGCTGCGACATCCAGACCTATTACGCCGTGCTGGCTACCATCACCTACCCCAGCGGTGACGTGGTGTATGTTTCCGGCCTGACCAAGCTTGCGTCCATCAACGACGTGGTGAACCTTGTGGAAAGCGTGACCCTGTCATGAGCCAGTCCCGTGCAATGCAGCGCCTGTGCGGCCTGATGCGCAAGGCGGTGCAGGATTATGAGATGATCGCCCCAGGCGACAAAGTCATGGTGGGCGTTTCCGGCGGCAAGGACAGCGTGGCGCTGACCATCGGCCTTGCCGAGCTGCGCAGGTACATCGGCTTCGATTTCACCGTGCAGGCCGTCACGCTGGACCCCCAGTTCGGCGGCAGGCCCATGGATTACACCGTGCTGCAGGACCTGTTTGCCCGGCACGGCATCCCCTATGAGATCCGCCGCACCGAGATCGGCCCCGTGGTGTTCGACTACCGCAAGGAAAAGAACCCCTGCGCCCTGTGCGCCAAGCTGCGCCGCGGCGCGCTGCACACGGCGGCGCAGGAGCTGGGCTGCAACAAGGTGGCACTGGGGCATCATCTGGACGACGCGGTGGAGACCTTTTATATGAACCTCTGGCGGGAAGGCCGCATCGGCTGCTTCTCGCCGGGGACGTATCTCTCCCGCCGGGAGCTGACCCTCATCCGGCCCATGCTGCTGGCCACCGAACAGGAAGTCATCGGGGCCGTGCACGCCGAAGGCCTGCCCATCGTAAAAAGCGTCTGCCCCGCCGACGGCGTCACCGTGCGCGAACAGACCAAAGAATTCGTCCGGGAGCGCTGCCGCACCGACCACGCCTTCCGGCAAAAGACCCTGCACGCGCTGCAGGAGAGCGGCATCGACGGCTGGCGGCCCGTCCACACCGGGCGCGGCAGCTTTTCCATTACAAACGAGGAAGAATGAATCATGCAGACACATCCTTTTGAAAAGCACGTCTGGGCCGAGATCGACCTCGACGCCCTTCGCCATAATTTCCGGGCGGTCAAAGCCCGTGCCGGTGCCCTGCCGCTGTGCGCAGTGGTCAAGGCCGACAGCTACGGCCACGGTGCCGTGCAGTGCGCCCGGGTCTTTGCCGAGGAAGGCGCGGCCTGGCTGGCCGTGAGCTGCCTGACCGAAGCGCTGCAGCTGCGCGCCGACGGCCAGACTTTGCCCATCCTCATTCTGGGCCATGTGCAGTCCGAGTACGCCCAGACCCTCATTGCTGAAAACATCACGGTGGCCTGCTACTCCACCGAACAGGCGCAGAACCTCTCCGCAGCCGCCGTAAAGGCGGGCGGCAAGGTGAAAATTCACCTCAAGGCGGATACCGGCATGGGCCGCATCGGCTTTGCCCTGCGCACCGACTTTGACGCCGCCATCCGCGAAATGCTGGCCGTGTGCGATCTGCCGGGCCTTGAGATGACCGGCCTGTTCCAGCATTTTTCCGTTGCCGACGACACCGCGGAAGAAAACGTGGCCTACACCGCCGAGCAGCACGCGCTGTTCGTGAAGGCCTTCCACGCACTGAAAGCCGCCGGGCACGAGCCGCAGACCGTGCACTGCGACAACTCGGCCGGCGTGATGCTGCACCCGGACTGGCCCGAGGGCCTGCCCCGGGAGCGCTGCATGGCCCGGCCCGGCATCATCCTGTATGGCTACGACCCCAGCGACGAAGTGCGCTTCGGGCAGTTCAAGCCCGTCATGACCCTCAAGACCGTGGTGAGCATGGTCAAGGAGATGCAGCCCGGTCAGTGCGCCAGCTATGGCCGCCGCTTCACCGCCGAAAGGCCCACCCTTGTGGCCACCCTGTGCACCGGCTACGCCGACGGCTACCCCCGCCAGCTGAGCTGCGGCAAGGGCATCGTGGAGGTTCACGGCAAAGCCTGCCCGGTGCTGGGCCGGGTGTGCATGGACCAGATGATGGTGGATGTGACCGGCATCCCGGACATCCACGAGGGCGACGAAGCCATCCTGTGGGGCGGCAAAGTCAGCGACGACGCCGAGACCATCGCCCGCAAGACCGATACCATCTCCTACGAAGTGCTGTGCGGCGTTTCCCGCCGGGTGCCCCGCGTTTACCGCGAGAACGGCAGGATCGTGGACATCGAGAACTGGATACTGGAAGCTTAAATTTCTCTCGGAGGAACTACATGGCAAGAGACAACATCCGCAACTTCTGCATCATTGCACACATCGACCACGGCAAGTCCACCCTGTCGGACCGCATTCTGGAACTGACCAAGAGCGTGGACGAGCGCACCATGGAAGACCAGATCCTGGACAACATGGACATCGAGCGCGAGCGCGGCATCACCATCAAGGCCCGCGCCGTCACCATGAACTACACCGCCAAGGACGGCAAGACCTACGAGTTCAACCTTATCGACACGCCGGGCCATGTAGACTTCGCTTACGAAGTCAGCCGCAGTCTGGCCGCCTGCGAGGGTGCCATTCTGGTGGTGGACGCCACACAGGGTGTGGAAGCCCAGACGCTGGCCAATACCTACATGGCGCTGGAACATGACCTCGAGCTGGTGCCCATCCTGAACAAAATCGACCTGCCCAGCGCCCACCCGGACGAGGTGGCGCAGGAAGTGGAGGACGTGATCGGCCTGCCCTGTCTGGACGCGCCCCGCGTCTCGGCCAAGACCGGCCTGAACGTGGACCAGGTGCTGGAGCGGGTGGTCAGCGACATCCCCGCCCCCACCGGCGACCCGGACGCCCCGCTGAAGGCCCTGATCTTTGACAGCATCTACGACAGCTACAAGGGCGTCATCGTCTATATCCGCGTGTTTGAGGGCACGGTCAAGCCCGGCGACACCATCCGCATGATGGCCACCGGGGCCGAGTTCACGCTGGTGGAAGTGGGCCACATGGGTGCCACCAGCCTGACCCCCTGCAGCCAGCTGCAGGCCGGCGAGGTCGGCTACCTGACCGCCAGCATCAAGACCGTGCAGGACACCCGCGTGGGCGACACCGTCACGCTGGCCGTGAATCCCACCCCGGAAGCTCTGCCCGGCTACCGCCAGGTCAAACCCATGGTGTTCTGCGGCATCTCCCCCGCCGACGGTGCCAAATACCCGGACCTGAAGGACGCGCTGGAAAAGCTGCAGCTGAACGACGCCTCCCTCACCTTTGATATGGAGACCAGTGCGGCGCTGGGCTTCGGCTTCCGCTGCGGCTTTTTGGGCCTGCTGCACATGGAGATCATCACCGAGCGCCTTGAACGCGAGTTCGATCTGGATATCATCACCACCACGCCCAGCGTGCGCTACCGCCTGACCCTGACCGACGGCACCGTGGAGATGATCGACAACCCCTCCAGCTACCCGGACCCCTCCAACATCGTCAAGCAGGAGGAGCCCTTCGTGGACGTGCACCTCTACACCCCCAATGACTACGTCGGCGGCCTGATGGACCTGTGCCAGCAAAAGCGCGGCGCACTGATCGACATGAAGTATCTGGACGATGTGCGCGTGGACCTGCACTATGCCCTGCCGCTGGGCGAGATCGTGTACGACTTCTTTGACGCCATCAAGAGCCGCAGCCGCGGTTACGCCAGCTACGACTACGAGTTCAAGGAGTACCGCGAGAGCGATCTGGTCAAGCTGGATTTCCTGCTGAACGGCGAGCCGGTGGACGCATTGTCCATGATCGTCTTCCGCGACAACGCCTACGGCAAGGGCCGCCGCATCTGCGAAAAGCTGCGGGACAACATCCCCCGCACCCTGTTCGAGATCCCGGTGCAGGCGGCCATCGGCGGCAAGATCATCGCCCGCGAGACGGTCAAGGCCATGCGCAAAGACGTGCTGGCCAAGTGCTACGGCGGCGACATCACCCGCAAGAAGAAGCTGCTGGAAAAGCAGAAGGAAGGCAAAAAGAAGATGCGCCAGCTGGGCAGCGTTTCCCTGCCCAGCGAAGCTTTCACGGCCGTGCTCAAGCTGGACAGCACCGACGATTGATCTTTCCCTGTCCATCCGTGAAACCCTGTGCAC
>ERZ1106930.324-NODE-324-length-11791-cov-2.544734_pt1 | contig 11791 bp, 10 predicted proteins | sample MGYA00403663_ERZ1106930 | MGnify/ENA primary metagenome ERZ1106930 (study PRJEB35170, sample SAMEA104062438) | human gut metagenome | biome: human gut; feature: human-associated habitat; material: faeces | place: Denmark | collected 2012-06-26 ... | reverse complement strand
GGCGAAACATACCTCAAAAATCGCTCCAGGAAGGATAGGGACCTGACGTTCCGGCAAGTTGTAAAGTACGGAAGCTCAGAGTTTCAGGCATCTTCATTGATGCTCAGGCGAGAGTTTTTCAATGCCCCTAAAAAAGAGATCCGAGTAAGAAGCTTTGGCGATTACACGCTGGCGGTCCATCTGGCGTTTATGGGGAAGATTCGATACCTCAAAGAAACCATGTCGGTGTACCGTATGTTCTCGGCAGGCTCCTGGACATCCCGGAATCTGGGAAATGTTTCGGAGGAGCGCTTCATCCGCACGCAGGCGGAAACGACCGAATTTACGACGAAGCTGTATCGGTATGGCAGAGAACAAAATATTGCAGCCTGGCAGCTGGACGAGATCAAGAAGGTGAATGACCGGAATCTGCTGCAGCTTTATGTGCTGGAAAACGGCTTGAAGGGACTTTTCTCGACGGCAGAGCGCAGAAAAATGTTCTGGCATCTGGATGCCGAGCAGAAGTATTGGGTCATTGACACAGAATTTAAAAAGAGAAAGCGGATAAAACAAAGGGAAGAAAATGAAAAAAACGGGCGTCATCAGTAATTTTATCTGGCGCTTTGCAGAGCGCTGCGGTGCACAGCTGGTCACGGGTATCGTGTCGCTGCTGCTTGCGCGCATCCTGGCCCCGGCAGACTACGGACGGATCGCACTGGTGGAAGTGTTCATGAACATCCTGTATGTGTTTGTGGACTGTGGCTTGTGCACGGCGCTGATCCAGAAAAAAGAAACGGATGAGCTGGATTTTTCATCTGTATTTTATTTTAACCTTGCGACATGTATTGTGCTGTATGCGATCATATTTCTGGCGGCACCGTACATTGCAGCTTTTTATAAGGATGCAGAGCTGACGGCAGTCGTGCGCGTCATTGGTCTGATGCTGATTTTCGCCGGCCTGAAGGGAATACAGCAGGTGTATGTTTCCCGGAACATGATCTTCAAGCTGTTCTTTTTCTCGACACTGGGCGGCACCGTATTCTCGGCGGTCGTGGGCCTGTGGATGGCTTATTCCGGCTTTGGCGTCTGGGCACTGGTGGCGCAGCAGCTTGCCAATACGGCGGTTGACACGCTCGTTTTGTGGCTTACCGTCGGCTGGCGACCGAGAAAGCTGTTCTCGTGGCAGCGGTTGAAGGGACTGCTTTCCTACGGCTGGAAGCTGCTGGCGTCCTCACTGCTGGATACCGTGTATAACAATCTGCGCAGCCTGCTGATCGGCCGCGTTTATACCTCGGCAGACCTTGCCTATTACAACCAGGGCCGGATCCTGCCGGATGCCATTGCCGTCAATGTGGACAGTTCCATTGACAGTGTTCTGCTCCCGGCCATGGCGGCCGCACAGGACGATCTTTCGCAGGTGAAGAATATGACCCGCCGCGCCATCAAGATGAGCGTGTATCTGATCGCGCCGTTGATGATGCTGATGACTTTCTGCGCAGAGCCTCTCGTCCGGCTGGTGCTGACCGAAAAATGGCTGCCCTGCGTGCCGTTTCTGCGTATCTGCTGCATCACCTATATGTTTTACCCCATTCATACGGCGAACCTGAATGCCCTGAAGGCCATGGGACGGAGCGATCTGTTCCTGAAACTGGAGATCCTCAAAAAGATCGTCGGATTGGTGCTGCTGTTGATCACTTACCGCATCAGCGTGATGGCGATGGGTTACAGCCTGCTGGTGGCCAGCGCGCTGAGCCAGCTCATCAACTCCTGGCCCAACAAAAGGCTGCTGCACTACAGCTACCTGGAGCAGCTCCGCGACATCCTGCCCAGCCTTCTGCTGGCTGTTTTGGCAGGCGGATGCGCTGGCCTGGTCGATCTGCTCCCGCTGCCGGACCTTGTGACGCTGGTGCTTCAGATCTTGCTTGGCCTGGCGCTTTACGTGGCAAGTTCTGCAGCCTTGAAACTGGATACCTTTGCATTCCTGTGGGATGTGGTAAAGCCTCGGCTGCTGAAAAAGCCCTGGGCAAACAGCGAAGACTGAGCGACGGGAAAGGAACGTGAGAGGAGTGCCGAAAAAGCTTCTTCTTCTGGGCGGCTCTGCACAGCAGGTCATTGCGATCAAAACCGCAAAACGGCTGGGGTGCGAAACGATCCTGTGCGATTATCTGCCGGATAATCCGGGTCGATGCGAGGCAGACCGGTTTTACCTCGTCAGCACGACCGATGAGCAGGCTGTGCTGGAGGTGGCCCGCAGAGAACAGGTGGATGGCGTTTTGGCCTATGCTTCTGACCCGGCGGCTCCCACAGCGGCATATGTGGCCGAGAAACTTGGCCTGCCGGGGAATCCGTATAAATCGGTGGTGACCCTCTGCAGCAAAGACAAGTTCCGCAAATTTCTTGTGGAAAATGGCTTCGCAGCACCGAGTGCATGGGGATGCCCGGACATGGAAACGGTTCTGAAGAAACGGGAACAGTTTCACTACCCGGTCATCGTCAAGCCGGTGGATTCTTCCGGCAGCAAGGGTGCGACCGTGCTTCGTTCGGCAGATGGTCTGGAGCGTGCGGCTGAATTTGCTTTTTCCTTCTCGCGCTGCCACCGCATCGTGATAGAGGAGTTTGTGGAACAAAAACATCCCTTCCTGATAGGTGGCGATGTTTTTGTAAGAGACGGAAAAATCGTTTTGTGGGGGCTGCTGAACTGCCACAGAGACCCGTGCGTCAACCCGCTGGTCCCTGTGGGCAAAAGCTATCCGCTGCGATTGGAAGCGGGCGACATTCGGCGCGTGAAAGATACCTTGTCTGCCATGGTGGAAAAACTCGGGATCCGCAATGGGCCGATGAATGTGGAGTTGATCGTGGACAAAGAAAACCGGGTCTTTCTCATTGATGTGGGGCCGCGCAGCGGCGGCAATATGATACCGGAGCTTTTGGGCGATCTGTTTGGCGTGAACGCTGCAGAAATGTCCATCGAAGCTGCCATGGGGCTGTCCATCCACGGCGGGTTCCATGCGCCGACCGGATTTTATGCTACGCACAATCTGCACAGTGACCGCAGCGGCGTTTATCAAGGTGTCCGCTTCGCGCCGGAGCTCGAACGCTATATTTACCGCAAGTGTCTGTACAAAAAGCCGGGAGACGCAGTCGAATTTTTTGACAACGCTTCAAAATGCCTTGGCATTGTTTTTATGAAGTTCCCGTCGGCAGAGGAAATGCAGCGATATCTTGACGATATTTCCCGTTATATCACGGTCGAAGTGCGAGGCAGCGAACATGAATGAGGGCGCAATGCAGGAAAGGATCGTGCTGTGCCGGACGCCGGATGAGATCCAGGCCCTTCTGGAACGATTTCATATGGTCCTGCCGTCGCTGAAACGAGGGAAAGCATTTCGTGCAGCAATGGCAGAAAAGTTCTTTCAGCACGGAAAGGTCGTTTTTATACCGGAAGATGGCCGGGCAGTGGGCTTTGCGGCGTTTTACTGCAACGACCATGTGGAGCGGAAAGGCTACTTGTCCATGATCGCGGTATACCCGGACATGCAGGGAAAAGGCTGCGGGAAAGAGCTGCTGACATATGTTGAGCACACGGCAAAAGATTGCGGGATGCGTACCGTATGGCTGGAAGTTTCAAAGGCAAACGGTTCGGCCAGGAGTTTTTATCGAAAAAACGGGTATGTTCCGGTGGAAATGCGGCCAGAAAGCATGATCTGCGCCAAAAAGCTGGAAAATGCATCGGATGAATGGACAGAGGATACGCACGATGTCTGAACAGATTTTAGTGACGCGGTCTTCCATGCCGACCATGGAGGAATACATCGAAGAAATCCGCCCCATCTGGGAGAGCCACTGGCTGACCAACATGGGCGAGAAGCACGAAGCATTTCAGCTCGAACTGCAGAAGTACATGGGCGTGCCCAATGTGGAACTGCTGACCAACGGCCACATGGCGCTGGAGCTTTCGCTGCAGGCAATGAACCTGCAGGGCGAGGTCATCACGACGCCGTTCACCTTTGCGTCCACCACCCACGCCATCGTACGCAACGGGCTGGAACCGGTGTTCTGCGATATCGACCCGGAGACCTACACCATGGATGTGACCCGGATCGAGCGCATCGCCCACAAGTATGAGCTCAAGGTTGTGTACGATGCCGCCCATACCTTCGGCGAGACCTACAAGGGCCGCGGCATCGGCAATTTTGGGGATGCATCCTGCTTCAGTTTCCACGCCACGAAAGTGTTCAATACCATCGAGGGTGGTGCGGTCTGCTATCGCGACCCGGAGATGGGCCGCCGCCTGTATGAGCTGAAAAATTTTGGCATCCACGGCCCAGAAGAAGTGGATGCTGTGGGTGCAAACGCCAAAATGAATGAGTTCTGCGCGGCCATGGGCCTGTGCAACCTGCGCCATGTGGACGAGGAGATCGCCAAACGCAAAGTTGTGGTGGAGCGCTACCTCGAGCATCTGGAAGGAGTCGAAGGTCTGCACCTGAGTCGGCCGCAGCCGGAAGTGCGTTCCAATTACGCGTACTTCCCGGTGGTGTTTGACGAAAAGCTGTTTGGTGCCAGCCGCAACGAGGTGGATGACGCGCTGGCGAAAAACGGCATCGGCGCACGGAAGTATTTCTACCCGCTGACGAACACCTTTGAATGCTTCCACAACAAGTATGACGTGGACGAGACGCCGGTGGCTCTGCATGTGGCAAAGCGGGTGCTGACCCTGCCGCTGTATTCTGACCTCGCACTGGAAGATGTGGATCGCATCTGCAAGATCGTTCTGGAACTGAGACGGTAACACGCAAAGCCCTTTGTACCTGCGCTGCGGTGGGTGCAAAGGGCTTTTGTGCATCCGTTGCCGCTCCTATTATATAAGGTTATAAAAAGACATATCAGCCGTCGCGAAAATCTCGGCAGGGGAGAAGACTTGTACGGCGCGAAGGATACAACTGCCATTTCAGTTGTGTGAAGTGCAGCCCAAAAATGCTTGATAAAAATATGGCAATCCTGCACAAGAAAGACCTGGCAAAAAATCGGATATAAGCGAATTTGCCGGAGAAAAAGGGGCTTTTTCGTCCTTTTGTCTAAAGTATACAAGAAAAAACATCAAAACTCAGCAAATCGACTATTGCCAATTCGCGTCCATTGAAAAAAGAACACTGATATACTAGAATATAAGTCAGAGAGCGCGGCACAAGGCCGCGTGAAAAGCAAGGCTAAAAAGAAATAAAAATCAGGAGGAACCCACTATGCCTATGAAAATGGGTTGGCGCTGGTATGGCGAGGGCAACGACCCCGTCACCCTGAGCGACATCAAGCAGATCCCCGGCGTGACCAGCATCGTCTGGGCACTGCACAACAAGATGCCCGGCGAGATCTGGGAAATCGACGAGATCCAGAAGGTCGCCGATCAGATCCACGCTTACGGCTTCGATATGGATGTGGTCGAGTCCGTCAATGTCCACGATGACATCAAGATCGGTCTGCCCACCCGCGACAAGTACATCGAGAACTACAAGCAGTGCATCCGCAACCTGTCCAAGTTCGGTGTCAAGGTCATCTGCTACAACTTCATGCCGGTCTTCGACTGGACCCGCACCGATCTGTTCCATCCCGTGGGCGACGGTTCCACCGCTCTGTTCTACGAGAAGGCAAAGATCAAGGACGACTACAAGTCCATGGCTGAGTACATCATGTCCTTCACCGAGAAGTACAACATGACCTTCCCCGGCTGGGAACCCGAGCGTATGGCAAAGCTGGACGAGCTGTTCAAGGCCTATGCCCCTGTTACCAAGGAAAAGCTGTGGGAGAACCTGAAGTACTTCCTGGAAGCTATCATGCCCACCTGTCACGAGTGCGATATCAAGATGGCCATCCATCAGGATGATCCTCCTTGGGATATCTTCGGCCTGCCCCGTCTGTTGACCGATTCTGACGCCATCGACCGCTTCCTGAGCATGGTGGACGATCCGTACAACTGCCTGACTCTGTGCTCTGGCAGCCTGAACGCAAACCCCAACAACAATGTTGCTGCCATCGTCCGCAAGCACTGCGACCGTATTGCATTTGCCCACATCCGCAACATCCATCACTTCGAGAACGGCGATTTCTGCGAGGCTGCTCACCGCGATTGCTGCGGCGAGACCGGCATCATCGAGATCCTGCGCGCTTACCATGACTGCGGCTTTGAGGGCTACATCCGTCCCGACCACGGCCGTCAGCTGTGGGAGGAAGGCCCCGGCAGCTGCCGTCCCGGCTATGGCAAGTATGACCGTGCTCTGGGCATTCAGTATATGCTGGGTGTATGGGATCTGCTGGATCGTCTGGATGAGGAAAAGAAGGGCTGATTATCATGAAGCTGACTGATATTAAGAACGGCAATCTGTCCGCCGAGTGGGCAGAAAAGGGCTACGAGCTGCCCAAGTTTGACATCGAGGCCGTCAAGGCCAAGACCCACGCCGAGCCCACCTGGGTGCACTTCGGTGCAGGCAACATTTTCCGCGCTTTCCCCGCAGCAGTGCTGAACGATGCACTGAACAGCGGCGAGTATGACCGCGGTGTCATCGTGGCCGAGAGCTTCGACTACGAGATCATCGACAAGGCTTATCGTCCCTACGACAACATGAGCCTGCTGGTCTGCCTGAAGTCCACCGGCGAGATCGAGAAGAAGGTCGTGGCTTCCGTTACTGAGAGCCTGAAGGCTGATCCTTCCTTCACTGAGGACTGGGTACGTCTGGTCGAGATCTTCCAGAACCCCAGCCTGCAGATGATCTCCTTCACCATCACCGAGAAGGGCTACGGCGTTGCTCCTGCTGATCTGGAGCGCGGCCTGACCCCCGTGTTGGCCATGGGCAAGGTCACCGCTCTGCTGTACGAGCGCTTCAAGGCCGGCAAGCTGCCGCTGACCGTCCAGAGCATGGATAACTGCTCTCACAACGGCGACAAGGTCAAGAACGCTGTCCACACCTACGCCGCTAAGTGGGTGGAGCAGGGTCTGGTGCCCGCTGAGTTCCTGGCATACGTGCAGGATGAGACCAAGGTCACCTTCCCTTGGAGCATGATCGACAAGATCACCCCGCGCCCGGACGCAAAGGTGCAGAAGATGCTGGCTGACGACGGCTTTGAGGATAACTACACCATCGTCACCGAGAAGCACACCTTCACCGCTCCCTTCGTCAACGCCGAGGAGACCCAGTACCTGTGCATCGAGGACCACTACACCAATGGTCGTCCTCCGCTGGAGCTGGGCGGCGTGCTGTACTGCGACCGTGAGACCGTCGATAAGATCGAGAAGATGAAGGTCTGCACCTGCCTGAACCCGCTGCACACTGCAATGTCCATCTACGGCTGCATGCTGGGCTACACCCTGATCTCTGCCGAGATGGCTGATGAAGACCTGCGTGCCTTCATCCAGAAGATCGGTTACATTGAGGCTATGCCCGTCGTGGTCGATCCCGGCGTGCTGAACCCCTACGAGTTCATCGGCGCTGTCATCAACCGTCGTCTGCCTAACCCCTTCATGCCCGATGCTCCCCAGCGTATCGCAACCGATACCTCTCAGAAGCTGGCCATCCGCTTCGGCGAGACCATCAAGGCATACGAGGCACGCGGTCTGGACAAGTCCAACCTGATTCTGATCCCGCTGGTGCTGGCAGGCTATGCCCGCTACCTGAAGGGCATCGACGATAACGGTCAGGCTTTCGAGCCCTCCACCGATCCGCTGCTGGCTGAGCTGCAGGCAATCGTGGCTCCGCTGGAAGTCAAGGAAGGCGAGCAGGACTTCAGCTGCCTGAAGCAGCTGTACAGCCGCACCGATGTGTTCGGCGTTGACCTGTATGCCGTTGGTCTGGGCGAGAAGATCGAGTCTATGGCCAAAGAGCTGTTCGCAGGCCCCGGCGCTGTGCGCAAGACCCTGCACAAGTACACCCTAGCTCGCTGATTGCCTGAGTTGCACTAAGCTATCTTCGTTCCCACGCTGCGCTTTGCTTTGCCGCAGCGTGGGATTTTTTATATGCAAAGGCCCCTGCTCACTTCAAGCGAGCAGGGGTCTTTGTGTCTTCGGTGATTTTGTTTTTGTTTTTGTTTTTTTTTTTGCCAGAAGATGCGGCAGGGGCCTGTCAACAAAGCAGCAGCAGTTTTTGTCCTTCGGTCACGGTGCCGCTGGCAATGGCCTGCACAGATTTAAACGCAGCGGTATTGGTCACAACGACCGGCGTGGTCACGCGGTATCCGGCGGCTGCAATTGCGGTGCGGTTGAACTTCAGAAGAAGCTGACCCTGCTTTACCCTGTCGCCCACTTGCACCTGCGGGGCAAAGCCCAGGCCTTTCAGCTCCACGGTATCCATGCCAACATGGATCAGAAGTTCAACGCCGGTTTCGCTGCGCAGGCCGACGGCATGCTTCGTCTGCGCGATCTGCTCCACAACGCCGTCAAACGGTGCCACGATGGCATCGCCGGACGGCTCAATGGCGCAGCCTTTACCCAGTGCTTCGCTGGAAAAGACCGGATCCTCGATCCGGGGCAGGGGGCGCACTCTGCCGGAAACAGGTGCATAGATCAGGATACCGTCGGCGGCAGTAGGTTCCATTTTGCGGCCGCGATGAAAAAGCCGCGCCAGAAATGCAGCGGCCGGGTGGGCGGCACCTGCCGGTCTTCCTTTGCCATCAAGATGCGCTGCGCGGCAGACGGCATCATAAACTTCCGTGACATGACGCCCGATCACGACCATATACTGCCTGCCGCTGCGAATGACAGTCACGACACCGGCAGTGCCAGACAGGGCACTCGTCTGTGCCTTGCTTTCATCCAGGAGCCGGAACCGCAGCCGGGTCGCACAATGGGTCAGCGATGCAATGTTTGCGCGGCCGCCGACATCTTGAATGATGATTCTGGCAAGATCATCATATTTGCTCATAGAAACTTCTCCCAATCGTTTTCTCGCAGCAGCGAGCATTTCACATTTCAAATGAACGCGAAGGAGACCCGGACCGCAGCAAACTGCATGTCCGGGTCTCGCGCAGGATGAAAAAATCAGAGCTCGTATGCCTTTTTCAGTGCTTCATAAGCGGCATCTTCATTTTCGGCATGGACCAGCAGAGAAATATCCAGGTCACTGGTCGTGACCAGAAGCACCTCGATGCCAGCAATTGCAAGGGCATTCAGCGCGCGGGCAGCTACGCCGCAGCTGGTGACCATCTCCTCGCCAAACAGGTTCAGCTTGGAGTAGCCGACACTGATCAGGGGAGAAGCCTTTGCGTCCTTATCCAGGTTTGCGGCCGAGATCGCCTTCATCACCAGCGGCAGGTCGCTGCTGGATGCCGTAAAGCTGAAATCAATGGTCGTGCCGTGGGGAGCACTCTGGCTGATCATATCCACGACAACGCCGTTGTCGGCAAAGATCTGCAGGTAACGTGCCAGGCCATTGCCTTTGAACTCAACATCCTGCACGCTGATCATCATCAGGCTGGGTTCAATGTTGATCTTCGATACTCCGTACATAAGAGCCTCCGTTCTGCCCGGGACCGGGCGCTTTGAGCGATCCTTTTTGGATGAGACGGCAACATCGTTGGACCGCATAGCAAATATGCCGTTTTGGAATGCAAGGGTCCTTGAATTCGGATGGGGTTTTACGTGGATGCCAGAAAATCGCCGGTAATGTTCTGCTGCACGATGCTGCGGACCGCCTCCAGGCTGAACGCCGGGTAAGCTTCCCGCACGCCGTGTGCCTTGGCCAATGCATCGGTGTAATCTGCCAGCAGATAGGTCCGCACGTTGGATTTGCCTGCATCATAATGCGTGACGGTGGGGTGGAGCTTCGGCTCCAGCACGGTGCACTGCGCACTGCCGTCCGGGTTCGTCACCTTCTGCAGCTGCACCGTCAGGATCGCACCCACCAGCTGATCCGGCTGGTTCTGCGTGCTGAGAAAATTCCCCAGCGAGTAGGCAGTGAACACCTTCCGGCCATCCTCCGCTGTGAGCCACTCGGCATCCTGCAGCACATGCGGATGGGTGCCAATGATCAGGTCCGCGCCCCAGTTGGCGAGGTTTTGTGCCAAAGTTCGCTGCGAATCCACGATGGTGTGGCTGTTTTCCACGCCCCAGTGCACGCCCACCACCACAAAGTCCGCCTGCTGCCGTGCCGCACGCACCTGCTGCTCGATCACATCGGTCTGGCTGGTGTAGATGATATTGGCGGGCATGGCACTGCTTTGCGGGATGCCGTTTGTGTGCTCTGTGTAGGAAAGGTAGGCGATGGTCACGCCGTTGATGGTCTGCAGCGGGATGCGGCCGTAATCCTCCGTGCCGCGCCAGAGGCCTGTGGTCACAACGTCTTCCGGCATACTCTCCCAGAAACGCAGGGTCGCTGCAATGCCTGCTGCACCCTTGTCATAGGTGTGGTTGTTGGAAAGGCTGAACACCCGGACTCCGGCGCGGTAAAGTGCCCGTGCGCAGTCACCCGGCGTGGAGAAGCAGGGATAACTGGAAGGCTCCAGCTCATCGTTGCAGAGCGTTTCCTGGTTGATCCAGTTGACATCCTGCTGTGCATAGAAAGGCGCGATGTGCTCATAGCAGTAGTCAAAGCTGTATTTTTCGGTGCCGGTGGCGCGGCGCTGCGCCTGTTTGTAGATCGGCGAATGGATCAGGTCGTCGCCCGTTGCAGAAAAGCGGATCGTCTCCACCACTGGTTCCGGTTCCTTTTCGGGTTCGGGCGTTTCCTCCGGGATGGAGCCTGCGGTTTCCTCAGCACGGGCCGGAAGTGCAGCGACGCTTGCCGAGTCTGCCACAGGGATCGTCCCCTGGAACAGAAGACGCGGCAGGCAGGCGATGCACAGCAGAATGACCGCGGCGGCTGTACTCAGCGTCCAGAGCGCCTGCTTTTTGGCCCTCCGCTTTGCGGAAGGGCGGCGGCGGGGCGGGGCTTCATGTTGATTCATGGCGTTCACATCTTTCTGCGGCGCATTCCGGCTTTTCGAAAAGATCAGAGGGCGGCGATCATGTCACCCATGTTGTACAGGCCCGGCTCCTTCTTTGCCAGATAGACGGCGGCGTTGATGGCACCGTTGGCAAAGATATTGCGGGAGTAAGCGGTGTGCTTGAGGGTGATGACCTCGTCCGGGCCGCAGAACAGTACTTCGTGGTCGCCCACGATGCTGCCGCCGCGCACAGAGCTGATGCCGATCTCCTTCGGGTCACGCTTCTGGCGGACAGAAGAACGGTCGTATACATAGTGGTAAGCGCCGTCGTTCTGCTCGTTGATCGCGTCGGCCAGCATCAGGGCAGTGCCGCTGGGAGCATCCAGCTTGTTGTGGTGATGCTGCTCCACGATCTCAACGTCGTAGTTCACACCCAGAATGGCCGATGCACGCTTGCACAGCTCGGACAGCACGTTGATGCCCATGGACATGTTGGCGCTCTTGAACACCGGAACTGTGCGGGACAGCTGCACGACCTTGAGCTGCAGTTCTTCCGAAAGGCCGGTGGTGCACACCACGATGGGCAGCTTGTGGGCTTCGCAGTAGGGCAGAGCCTTTTCCACAGCGGCCGGAGAGCTGAAGTCGATGATGACATCACCCCTGCCGTCCAGCTTTTCCAGACTGTCGTATACAGGGATACCGTTCTGCTCGCCGTCCTTCACGTCGATACCGGCGATCACGCGGCAGTCGTCGCGCTGCGCGATCATCTCGCACAGCACATGGCCCATGCGGCCGCCGATGCCCTGAATCACAATTTCCGTCATAGTTTTTATCCTTTCCCACCGCAGTTTTCCCCGCGGCGAATACGGCAAAATGCCCGGGCTGGAATTTCCGCCGGGCATTCGCG
>ERZ1106930.321-NODE-321-length-11951-cov-613.419889_pt1 | contig 11951 bp, 11 predicted proteins | sample MGYA00403663_ERZ1106930 | MGnify/ENA primary metagenome ERZ1106930 (study PRJEB35170, sample SAMEA104062438) | human gut metagenome | biome: human gut; feature: human-associated habitat; material: faeces | place: Denmark | collected 2012-06-26 ... | reverse complement strand
ATGGCTGGGGTAGCTGGATTCGAACCAACGAATGACGGAGTCAGAGTCCGTTGCCTTACCGCTTGGCGACACCCCAATTTCAAAGTACTTGCATATTCTATCAGATTTTTTTCTTAAAATCAAGTATTTTATGGGCTGTTTTTGAATTTTTTTGTGTTAATTTTTTGCACGAAAACGGGCTGTTCAAAATTTTGACTAAGCCCGTGCTATTCTGTGAAAGAACATGAAAAAATTTCACAAAGTTCGTTATGTTTCATAATTTTTCGGGCATTTAAATTTTTTGATCGCAGCGTTTGACATCTATCAAATTATTTGATAAACTTTTATCGATAAAAAAATATCAATAAATTTTTATCGATTTCAATCGTGTATCGGAACGGGTCATATGGGGAACAATAGAGAGATGATAAACATATCCAAGGCAACGATCGGGCGGATGCCTGCATATCTTCGGTTTCTGAAAGAGAAGGAGAAAGCAGGGGAGCGGACGATTTCGTCGACGGCGATAGCGGAAGAGTTGAATCTGAATGCAGTCCAGGTACGAAAAGACCTTGCGGTGATCAGTTCTGTAGCGGGGAAGCCGAAGCTTGGGTTTGAGATTTCGGATCTGATAGCGGACATCAATCGGTTTCTGGGGTATGATAATGTTACGGACGCAGTGCTTGTCGGCGCGGGCGGACTTGGCAGGGCGCTGGTCGGGTATGGCGGATTCAAAAACTATGGTTTGAACATTGTGGCAGCGTTTGATTCATCGCCGGAACTGATCGGCAAAAAGTTTGGCGGGGTTCAGGTATATGATGCGGCGGATATAGCGAGGCTTGTGCGGAGGATGAATGTCAAGATTGGGATCATAGCGGTACCGCAGAGTGCGGCGCAGCAGGTTGCGGATGAATTGATCGGAGGCGGCGTGAGGGCTATCTGGAACTTTGCGCCGGCGAATCTGAATCTTCCGTCGAATATAGCGGTTAAAAACGAGGACATGGCGGCATCGCTAGCGATATTGTCCATGCGTCTCGCGGAAATTTTAAACAATGAAAAATAATTTGCAAGGAGAGGTCAAATGGAGAACGAAAAAATCGTTGACACGGTCGATGCTTTGATGGAGAAGATCGCTCAGGTCAGGAAAGCTCAGGAAATTTTTGCGACGTACTCGCAGGAGCAGGTTGACAAAATTTTTGCGGCGGCGGCGCTTGCGGCGAACAACCAGCGTATTCCGCTTGCGAAGATGGCGGTAGCGGAAACGGGCATGGGGATAGTAGAAGACAAGGTCATCAAAAATCATTATGCGGCAGAGTATATTTACAATACGTATAAGAACACCAAGACGGTCGGCGTGATTGAAGAAGATGCGGCGTTCGGGACGAAAAAGATTGCGGAGCCGATCGGAGTGGTTGCGGCGGTTATTCCGACGACGAACCCGACGTCCACGGCGATTTTCAAGACATTGATTTGTTTAAAAACGCGCAACGGTATCATAATTTCGCCGCATCCGCGGGCGAAGAATTGTACGATTGCGGCGGCGAAAGTAGTGCTGGATGCTGCCGTGAAAGCGGGTGCGCCGGAAGGTATTATCGGCTGGATCGACGTTCCGTCCCTGGATATGACCACGACTTTGATGAAAACGGCGGACATTATTCTTGCGACGGGCGGGCCGGGCATGGTGCGCAGTGCGTACAGTTCGGGTAAACCGGCGCTCGGTGTGGGGGCGGGAAATACGCCTGCCATTATCGATGAAACGGCGGATATTACGGTAGCGGTCAACTCGATCATTCATTCGAAGACGTTTGACAATGGCCTTATATGTGCATCGGAGCAGTCGGTGATTGCGGAAGATGCTGTTTATGATGCGGTGAAAGCGGAGTTTATCAAACGCGGATGCCATATTTTGACGGACGAAGAAAAAGACAAAGTCCGCAATACGATGATCATTAACGGAGCGTTGAACGCCAAGATCGTGGGGCAGAGCGCACCGAAGATTGCGGAGATCTGCGGATTCAAAGTTGAGCCGACGGCGAAGATTCTGATCGGCGAAGTAGAGAGTGTGGAACTGGAAGAAGCGTTTGCGCATGAAAAGCTGTCGCCGGTGCTTGCGCTGTATCGTGCGAAAGATTTTGACGAAGCGGTTGCAAAGGCGGAGAGACTGATTGCGGACGGCGGTTACGGACATACCTCGTCTTTGTATATCAACCAGCTTACGGAGAAGGCAAAGATTGCGAAATGGCAGGAAGCGATGAAGACATGCCGTATGCTGATCAACATGCCGTCTTCGCAGGGAGCGATCGGAGATATTTACAACTTCAAGCTGACGCCTTCGCTTACGCTCGGATGCGGATCGTGGGGCGGAAACTCGGTATCGGAGAACGTAGGAGTGAAGCATTTGTTGAATATCAAGACCTTAGCGGAGAGGAGAGAAAATATGCTGTGGCTGAGACTTCCTGAAAAAGTTTATCATAAGAAGGGATGCCTGCCTGTTGCGTTGGACGAACTGAAGAATGTAATGGGCAAGAAGAAGGCGTTCATTGTGACGGACGAATTCCTTTACAAGAACAACTATATCAAGCCGATCACGGATAAACTGGATGAAATGGGGATCCGTTATACCTGTTTTTACGATGTGGCGCCGGATCCGAATCTTGCATGTGCGAAAGCGGGTGCGAAGCTGATGGCGGAATTTGAGCCGGATGTGATCATTGCATTGGGCGGCGGATCGGCGATGGATGCAGGCAAGATCATGTGGGTTTTGTACGAACATCCGGAAGTGGATTTCATGGATATGGCGATGCGGTTCATGGATATCCGCAAGAGGATTTACACATTCCCGAAGATGGGAGAGAAGGCATATTTTATAGCGGTGCCTACGTCGGCGGGGACGGGTTCGGAAGTAACGCCGTTTGCGGTTATCACGGATGAAAAGACGGGTATCAAATATCCTTTGGCAGATTATGAACTGCTCCCGAAGATGGCGATCATTGACGCAGACTTTATGATGAACATGCCGAAAGGATTGACGAGCGCGTCGGGTATTGACGCACTGACGCACGCGCTGGAGGCATATGCGTCCATCATGGCGACGCCTTATACGGACGGTCAGGCGCTGGTGGCGATGAAACTGATATTTGAATATCTGCCGCGTGCTTATGAGAACGGGGCGAACGATACGGTTGCGCGCGAAAAGATGGCGGACGCGTCGACGATGGCCGGTATTGCGTTTGCGAATGCGTTCCTGGGGGTTTGCCATTCCATGGCTCATAAACTGGGGGCATTCCATCATTTGCCGCACGGAGTTGCGAACGCTCTCATGATCAGTGAAGTGATCCGTTTCAACAGTGCGGAAGTGCCGACGAAAATGGGTACGTTCCCGCAGTACGCATACCCGCATGCGAAGGCGCGCTATGCGGAAGTTGCGGATTTCCTTGGATTTGGCGGAAAGGATGACGATGCGAAGGTAAAGAATCTGATCAAGGCGATCGAAGAATTGAAAGCGAAGGTCGGGATCAGAAAGACGATCAAAGATTACGGTGTGGATGAGAAGAATTTCCTCGATCGTCTGGACGAAATGTGCGAACAGGCGTTTGATGACCAGTGCACGGGGGCGAACCCTCGTTATCCGCTCATTTCGGAAATCAAAGAGATGTATCTTAAATGTTATTACGGTAAATAAGGAGGGGAAGAAAGATGGCAGAAATTATTCAGAAAACGGATAAAAAGACGATCTATCGGGAAGGCAAGACGCTTGTAAAGCTTTTCAATGACGAATATCCGAAGTCGGATGTTCTGAACGAAGCGCTGAACACGGCGCGGGTAGAAGAGGGAACATCTTTGAATGTGCCGGCCGTTCACGAAGTGACCAAAGTGAACGGGGAATGGGCGATCATTCTGGACTATGTGGAAGGCAAGACGCTGCAGCAGCTGATGGATGAAAATCCTGGTAAGACGACGGAATATCTGGAAGAGTTTGTGGATCTGCAGGTGGAAGTATTGAATCAGAAAGTGCCGCTTCTGACGAAGCTGAAGGATAAAATGCACAGGAAGATTTCTTCCACGAAGTTTGATAAAACGACGCGCTATGACCTGCATATCCTGTTGGATTCTCTGCCGGAGCACGATAAACTTTGCCACGGAGATTTCAACCCGGGGAACATTATTGTCAGTCCCGACGGAAGAAAGTTTATCATTGACTGGGCGCATGCGACGCAGGGCAATGCGCGCTGTGATGCGGCGCGTACCTATCTGCTGTTCAAGCTGGAAGGAAAAGATGAGCAGGCGGAAGAATACCTGAAGCTGTTCTGTGAAAAGACGGGCATTGCGAAGCAGTTGGTGCAGAAGGCTTTGCCGATCGTGGCGGCGAGCCAGACGACGAAGGCGGTACCCGAAGAGCAGGCTTTCCTTGAAAAGTGGGTAAATGTTGTCGATTACGAATAATTCCCGACATACAAAGGGTGCGAACGGTTTTCCTTCGCACCCTTTTTGCTTGTTCTTGGGTGAACAGCCGAAGCGGACACGGAGGAAAGAGTAAAAAAAATCAAAAAAAAGAAAAACAGGGTATCTATGTTCTTGCCAAACGGAAAATACAGGGATATAATAAGCACTGTTTGAAAATTGTTTATGCTGCATCGGATAGACAGAAGGAATCTTACGGACGGGAGAAAAAGAAAATGAATGCAGATCTTACGGTAAATACGCCGTGGAAAGTGCTGTTGAAATATGTGTTGCCGTTGTTTGGCGGGGCGGTATTTCAACAGTTGTATACGCTGGCTGATACGATCATCGCAGGCAGGTTTGCCGGGCAGACGGCATTGACGGCGATCGGGGCTTCCAATTCCATTGTGAATATTTTGATGGCGTTTGCGTTGGGCGCGAATGCGGGGTGTGCGGTATTGTCGGCGCGTTATTTCGGGCAGAAAGATAATGCAAAGGTCAAGACAACGATCTATACGGCATTGATCGCTTTTGCGGTATTCAGCGCAGTGTTGCTGGTGGCAGGGGTTCTCACTTGTCGGGTTACGCTGTACGCTCTGAAAACGCCGGACGAAGCGATGAACGAGAGCGTTACATATCTGAACATTTATTATTTCGGGTTGCCTTCTTTGATGTTGTATAATCTGGGAACGGGTATATTTTCGGCACTGGGAGACAGTAAAACGCCTTTTTTGTTTCTCGTGTTTTCGTCGGTGACCAATATTGTTCTGGATTATTATATGGTACAGCCCTGGGGCGTTGCGGGAGTTGCCTGGGCGACGTTTATTGCGCAGGGTGCGGCGTGTATTCTTACCCTGATATTTGTATTTTTGCGGGCGCGGAAGCTCATGGCGGAAAAGAAAGAAGAGGTAAAGGCTTTTTCGGGAATTATCCTGAAATCTCTTATTTTTTTGTCGCTTCCGGTCATTTTGCAGAACAGTTTTGTTTCGGTAGGAAATCTCTTTATACAGATCCGCATCAACGAACTGGCGCAGGCGCAGGGGATCGGAATAACATCCGGGTTTGCGGCAGGATTTAAGGTGATCGTGTTCGGGGTGACATGTCTGTGCGTCTATGCGAACGGGTTGACGAATTTCACTTCACAGAATTACGGCGCGCATAAATTCCGGAGGATCAAGAGCGGATTCCGTGCGTCGCTAGTCATTTCGACGGTTTTGGCGGCAGTATTTGCGGCGGTATGCCTGCTGTGCGCAAAGCCTCTGATCGGCCTTTTCATGTCGCAGGAAGAGGATTATGCGTTGGCTTTGCAGTCGGGCATAACTTATGTCACAACGATAGCTCCGTTCTATTTTATTGTCAATATCAAGATCAATGCAGACGCTGTTGTGCGCGGATGCAACGGGAATGTAGGATTTATGGTGAGTACGTTTTCCGATCTGATCCTGCGTGTAGCGTTTGTGTTTGTCCTCACTTCTTTCCTCGGATTTGCGGGTGTCGGCTGGGCATGGGCCGTCGGGTGGACGCTCGGAACGGTGATCGGACTCAGTTTTTATTTCTTCATCCCTTGTCTGAAAAAGAAGAACATGAATCTGTACGACGAGGACGGAAATCTGAAAGATTTTGAACAGAAATCGGCCGCATAAATCGCGGACGGAAGGGCATACTATGGAAAAACGGAGGTAAAGTATGTCCGAAATCCTGCAATTTATTATCGTAGCGGTCATTGCGGTGGCTGTATTGGCGATCGTTCTGAAATTATTCAAATTTGGCTTCAAGACCATCTTGAAGTTTGTGATCAATGCGGCCATCGGTATCGGCGCGATCTTTTTACTGAATCTGATCCCGAGCGTTGCCATACCCGTGAATTGGTGGACGGCATTGATCACGGGTATATTTGGTATACCGGGCGTTATCGTAGTATTGATTCTGAGCTTTTTCATTTAGGCGCGGAAAGAAACGTGTTTTCATGAACGGGAATGTAAGAGCCGTCGCAACCCCTTTTGCGGGTTGCGGCGGCTCTTTGCCATAAGGCTGATTTTGCCTTGTGAAAAATACTTGCCGCTAAAATTGCGTAAAAGTTGCAATCACGGATCTTATATGTTATAATAAAAAAGCCGAGACTTCCGAAAGAAAATTATAAAGCATAAACGGAAACCGGGGAGGAAAAGGAATGATTATCAAAGATAAATCGGTGATCGTATTTGCCGGGGATTCAACGACGGACGCAGGGAAAACGGTAACGCCGGACGGATTGGGGGAAGGGTATGTAAAACTTGTGCATGATGCCCTGATCGCGTTTCGTCCGTGGGCGGAATACAGAATCGTCAACGCAGGCGTCAGCGGCAACAAATCGCGCGACTTGTTGGCTCGCTGGGATGCGGATGTTATGGGATGCAAACCGGATACGGTGTTCTGCATGATCGGTATCAACGATGTCTGGCGGCATTTCGATTTGGTAGATTCTTCGGATGCTTTGTCGAGCGAAAAGGAATATGAAGAGAATCTGACAAAGATTTGCGAAAAATCGAAGGGTATAGAACAATTTGTTTTCATGTATCCGTTTTTTATGGAGCGGAATGCGTCGGATGAAATGCGTGTGATGACGGATTCCTACAGAAAGGTCATGAAAAAGGTTGCGGATCGGTACAATAGACCTGTACTGGATACGCAGAAAGAGTTTGACGAATATATGAAAAGCCGTGCAGGGCAATCGATCTCCTGGGACAGGGTACATCCGAACCGTATCGGTTCCATGCTCCTTGCGAGGCTCATTTTACAGGAGATAGAGTGCCGGTAAGATCGTTCCGCAATACGGAAGGTACGTAGCGTATAGCCTGCAGCCTGACGGAAACGGCAGAAAAGACTGTTTGCAGGAGATGTTTCAGGGCGTCGGTGCAGCGGTAAGATTTCTGGCAGACGGCAGAGGAGTAAAAAGGATAAAAGAGAGTTATGACGATAGAATTTTACGGTGAGATTTCCGAATATACAAAGAAGCGTACGGACAAACTGAAAAAGCGGTATTTCGGTGAGTGGGTATTGGGTCTGGCCGGTATCTTGCTAATAGCGACGGTGGTGGCATCGATCCTGCAGCAGGCGTTTATTGCTTTGCTTGTTTGTACGATCGTGGTCGCGCTGATCGGGTCGGCGCTTTATTTCGCGCCTTTAAAGAAAGCGATGCCGCAGCCCTGGCGTGTACGCGTACTGATCGACGGGGATACGATCGTCTGGACGCAGTACTTATCGGGGCAGGAAAAGCAGAAGAAAAAGCGCATATCGGACATCAAAAAAGTTTATCGGACGAAATATTGTTATTATCTGATTTACAATGATATTTCCAATGCGATCATATGTGAGCGGTGTTTGTTGAAACGCGGAACGTTTGATTCGTTTGAAATGCTGTTCGAAGGGAAAATACGATCCAAAACGATCGAATAAAAATAGGGCAGGGCAGCCCGCAGATATCTGCGGGCTGCCCTGCCCGGTATTATTAAAAAACATCAAAAGCTGTGGATGCGGCTTTCGTCGTAAAATCCCTTTGCTGCCGGGGATTCATCGGGAACGCCGACGGCGATGATGGCGACGGGTATGCTGTCGCATCCGATCACTTCCCGGACCTGCGAAGTACGCGGTTCGTTGGGGTAACAACCGCACCAGCAGGTACCGTACCCTAAATCGGCAGCCTGCAGCAATATATTCTGGATGGCGGCGCCGCAATCCTGCGGCCAATATCCTCTTCCGGGCTGCAGATCGGGCCTGCCGCATACAACGATGGCGGAGGAGGCCGTTTCGAGCATTTTGCAGGAAGGATGGGCCTGCATCAGTTTTTGTTTGGTTGATTCCTTGTCCGTTACGTAAAATTCCCAGGGGCGGCTGTTTACGGCGCTCGGTGCAAACATTGCCGCTTCCAGCATGAGGCGGATGTGTTCTGCGGGGATTACCTCGCCTTTTTTATATTTGCGTATGCTTCTGCGTTTGCGTATTATTTCTGTGCATTCCATAATAAAGATAAAGTCCTCCTTGTTCTTTTTCATTATAAATCGAAAAGGCGGATTTGTCAATCGGTGCGGGATGATAAGATAAGCATTTTTGAAAGGGCAAATAGGGAACAGATTTACATCGGGTTGCCGCGGAATGGTTGAGTTTTTCAAGATGATGTGTTACTATAAAGAAAGAAGGAGAATTCGATGGATACGGGAGAAAGCATAGAAGAGCTTTTCGAGGGAAATTTAAAAATCATACAGAATCGGGCATATTACAGGTTTACGAGCGATTCGATTCTTTTGACGCGCTTTGTCAAGGCAAAAAAGAGGGAGATCGTGGCGGATTTTTGCGCGGGGAGCGGAGTTGTCGGGTTGCATTTTTACGGATTGAATCCGCAGATCGCATCGGTCACGCTGTTTGAAATGCAGGAAGAATTGTCTGAAATGAGTGCGCGCTCGGTCGAATTGAATCATCTGGAAAATTTTTCGGTTGTCTGTACACGGGTGCAGGACATCGGGAAGGAGTACAATGAAAAGTTTTCTCTTGTCTTGTGCAATCCGCCGTATGAGCGCGGCGGCTTCGAGAACGAAGATTACAAGAAAGCGATTTGCAGGAAGGAGATTACGATCACGCTGCCGGAAATAGCGGCTGCCGCGGCACGCGTATTGAAATTCGGCGGGCGGTTTGCTGTTGTGAATCGGGCGGACAGACTGGCGGAAGTGATTTTTGCGATGAAATCGCGTGGGATCGAGCCGAAGAGATTGCAGTTTGTGCGTGGCAAAGAGAATGCGAAACCGTATCTGATTTTATTGGAAGGCACAAAAGGAGCCAAGGAAGGGTTGGAGATCCTGCCCGATCATATCAATCAGCGCGGTGAACATTTTTAATTGGTTTTCAGCAAGGGAATGATGCGGGAATGTTTATCTTGTGAAAGGGTTTGTATGAAAAAGGAGTTTACGTATGGTCAAATTTGTTGCAACGCCGATCGGAAATCTCGGTGATATATCTTTGCGGGCGTTGGATTCGCTGCGCGAGGCGGATGTAATATTTTGTGAGGATACGCGGCATTCGTTAAAGCTTTTGAATTATTATGAAATAAAAAAGCCGCTGGTTTCGTGTCATAAATTCAACGAGCTGGCGGCGGCAGAAAAGTTGATCGTAATGGCAAAAGAGGGGAAAAATATTGCAGTGGTCACAGACGCAGGGACGCCTGTCATATCCGATCCGGGCAATCTGCTCGTACAGGCGCTGCGGGAGAACGGGATAGAGTACACATTGATTCCGGGAGCGTGTGCATTTGTGGCGGCGCTGGTATTATCCGGTTTTCCGGCGGATAAATTTGCTTTTCTGGGCTTTTTGCGCGGAAAGAAGGGAGAAAAAAAAGATTATCTGAAAAAATACGCGTCATTCGAAGGCACGCTTGTGTTTTACAGTGCGCCGCAGGATGTGGATGCGGATATTTTATTGCTTGCGGACGCATTTGGCGACAGGGAGGCCTGCGCTGTCCGTGAGATCACGAAAATGTATGAGAGTGTGGAGTATTTTAAATTGGGCGAGGGACTGCCCGGAGAAAAGCGGGGGGAATATGTTTTGATCGTAGCGGGTGCGGCAGTACGTGAAAATCCTTTAAACGCTTTGACGGAAATCGAGCATATCAATTATTATGTGGATCAGGGAATGGATGTAAAGGAGGCTCTGAAAGCCGCGGCAAAAGATCGCGGGGTTTCCAAAAGTGAGCTTTATAAATATACGATCAAAGATAAGCCGAAAAATAAGAATTGAAAAGCAAAAGCGTCCGCCTGTATTCGGCGGACGCTTTTGCTTATTGGAAGATGAAAGTATTCGGCTTTCCCATTCCCTGACGGCGATGGTATTGTTTTAACCGAGCGCTAAAAGGATCCGTTCTTTTTTGCACGGAACGGTAAGATGCGTAAAACCGATTTTTTTGAGAGCCTGGCAAACAAGGTCGTACTTATCTCCGATGCGCGCCGTATTGTGCGCGTCGGAAGCAAAGGAAACGGCTCTTCCTCCCAGTTCAAAGTAGCGTTCGAGGATATCGGTATCCGGAAGGAACGCGCTGCCTGCAGTTCTGCTGCTCGTATTTACCTCTAAAATTTTGTTTTTTTGGATGATGCGCCTGAGGATCTCATCCAGGACATCCGAAAAATCAGAATAGCGGAGTTTCGGGTCCGGATAAGTCGCATTGCGTGAGCAGTAGCCGATGTGGGCGACTATGTCGTAATCATAGAGTGCGTCCAGGCTTTCCAAAACCCGATACAGGTATGCGTTGTAAGCAAAAGCTTTGCTTCTGCCGTTGCAATAGTGAGGAAAATAGCAGTCCGCGCCGAGGCAAGTGTGGACACTGTTTATGATAAAATCAGGCTTGAATTTTCTTTGCGTATTCAGATAGCGTTCCTGCGTGCGGGAATCGTGATCAAAACCGAACTCAGCGCCGGCAAGCAAACGTATTTCCGACGAGTATTTTTTTTGCAGAGCCCGAATGCAGGTAAAATATTTTTTTTCCTGGATCGGCGGTACCGGTTTACCGTCAATATCCAGCCGCAGGCGATCATAATCGTAATTGAAATGCTCCGAAATTCCGTAAATCTCAAGTTTCCTTTGAATTGCATATTCGATCATTTCTTTGATGTCGCTTATGCCGTCAGCTGAAAAAGTCGTATGCGTATGAATATCTGCCGTGATCATATGGTATCTCCTGTAGTTCAATCATAAGTCTTTTACTTTAAAAAGTCAAGCACTGTAAAACGAAAGAAAAATTTTATCGTAGGAGGACTGGCTCTACTCAAAATTCTGCAGATTCAAAGAAGCCTTCCGGCATAACGGCCGGAAGGCTTTGTACTGAATCACTATGAATTTGCACCGATCTGGTAAATATTCATTTTGATATTGGAATAGTTAAATGTCCCGTCCTGCGATACCAACTGCACAGTAGCCGGTGTCGTCGTTACCTGGATAATAGCAGATATCGTTTGCTGAATCGCATCGGAAGAAGAATTAAAAATGGATTGGGCATCCGCTCCGGCTATATTGTTTCCGTCCAATTGCAATTGCAGGAGATTCGTGGTGGGGAAGGTGTCCCCGGTTCCGGGGGACGCCGTGCCGGTGTAAGTGACGGCATAAGTTCCCGGTTCGTTGATTGTAAAGGTCGTCGTACCGTCGGTATGCGTGATCGCCGTTCCGCTTTGCGAAGCGGTTTTATCAAATTCGACAGCTGAACCTTCTTGTGTCTGTGTGGCAGGAGTAGAATAAGCGCTGATTGCTTGCGCAACAGGTGCCGATCCCGTCGCGCCTGTAGCGCCCGTCGCTCCTGTTGCACCTGTGGCACCTGTTGCACCTGTGGCACCTGTTGCACCCGTTGCACCCGTAGCACCTGTTGCACCCGTCGCGCCAGTGGCACCGGTTTCTCCTTGCGGGATCACGAAATCGAGGAGTGCAGCCTGAGTGGTGCCCGAATTGGTAACGGAAGCATCCGTACCGGGGGCACCGGTAGAAACGGTACCGACAGACACAGTCGCTGCTTCACCGTCCGA
>ERZ1106930.312-NODE-312-length-12309-cov-67.528807_pt1 | contig 12309 bp, 9 predicted proteins | sample MGYA00403663_ERZ1106930 | MGnify/ENA primary metagenome ERZ1106930 (study PRJEB35170, sample SAMEA104062438) | human gut metagenome | biome: human gut; feature: human-associated habitat; material: faeces | place: Denmark | collected 2012-06-26 ... | reverse complement strand
CCTCCATGAAACGCTCGAATTTCTATTACCACATGAACCGACTCAAAGAGCTGGGCATGATCGGAGCTTGAAAAAAGAATAAGATTTTTAAAAATATTTTTTAATTTTGGAGTTCTTTATGCGCAAAATTGAAATCAATAAAAATAAACCTTTGGTATCTATAGTGATGCCAATTTATAATGTGGGAATTTATTTGAAAAAATGTTTGAATAGTTGCTTAAAACAAACGTTGAAAAATATAGAAATAATCTGTGTGGATGATGGCTCTACGGATGATTCTTATGATATTGTTCTTAAATATGCCAAAAAAGATGATAGAATAGTTCCAATAACGAAAAAAAAATGCCGGTTATGGGAACTCCATGAACGTAGGCATGGATCTTGCTCGTGGCGAATACATAGGCATAGTCGAATCGGATGATTATGTAGAACCTAACATGTTTAAAGTATTGTATGATGTTGCTAAAAAATATGATGTAGATGTCGTAAAATCCGATTACATGACATTTACGATGACTGGTCATAAAATAATTAAACAATACGAAGCCACCTGTACACGTCCCGGATTTTACGGACGTATTCTTATTCCGGAGATCAATAAAGAGATTTTTGAGTTTCAGATGAATACATGGACCGGAATATATAGAACAGAATTCTTGAGAAATAATAATATTCGGCATAATGAAACTCCGGGGGCGGCATATCAAGATAATGGTTTTTGGTTCCAAACTTTATCGTTGGCACAAAGCGTAATGTTTATCAATAAAGCTTTTTATAATTACAGACAAGATAATCCCAATTCTTCGATAAACAGTAAAGGCAAAGTATTTTGCATGAATGAAGAATATGCATTTATACATAAATTTGTGGATGCAAATCCTTTTGTGAAAAAAAATTTTATGTATGAGTATTTTCGTAAGATGTTTTTTAATTACATCCATACGTATGAAAGGATATCTGAAGAATATCGATTAAATTATCTTAAAAGATTTTCAGAAGAGCTTAATATGATGCAAAATTCCAAGGAGATAGATATCTCCAAAATATCGGATGAATGGATATCTAATATGGCGCTTCGAATAATGGATGATTATACGAGATTTTATTATGACGATACTATTTGGCGCTTAAAAAAACAACTCGAAAATGCACGTGAACGTTTAAATAAGGTTATACAATCAAATGAAATGATCGTCGGAAGACGCAACGCGGATCGTATATTAAAATTACTCGGAAGAAAGTAATTAGATAAAAAGGAAGATATTTTGATGAATGCCGATATTATCAATGTAAGCAATTCTAATGAACCGTTGGTTTCTATTATTATGCCTGTTTATAATGCAGAGAAATATTTGAAAGGGGCTATAATTTCTTTGTTAAAACAGACATACAGAAATTTTGAAATAATTTGTGTAAACGATGGTTCTACGGATCATTCTGGTGATATACTTCATCGTTTTGCAAATGCCGATGAACGTATTAAATTGATAGAACAGCAAAATAGCGGACCTGCCAAAGCTAGAAATGTCGGGCTCGATGCGGCTAAAGGTAAGTATATTTGCTTTATGGACGCTGATGATCGTGTTGAAAATAACATGTATGAAAAATTAGTGTTTGTTGCAGAGCATGAAAAAGCGGATATAGTAGTGTTTGGTGGGTCTACTCTCCCAGATTGGGAAAGTGCGCCACAGTGGATAAAAGATAAGTTGTCGCCGCGTGCAATAATATATTCCGGAGAAAAAGCCGGGGTGGAAGCAATTTTCAAAGAAAAAAGCAGTACGCCTTTTCTTTGGCTACATATTTTACGCAGAGATATTTTAGAGCGACCTACACGTATTCGCTTGCGAGAAGATTTGGATCTGGGCGAGGATCAGGTGTTTCAATTCGCATATTTTCCACGTGCTAAAAAAATAGTCTATATTCAGGATAGATTTTATCTGTATAGGTGGAATAATGAAGGTTCGCTTATGTGGCGTTATAATAATATGCAGACGGAAAAATTTCGTAAACATCTTTGTATCGTTAATGCAGTCTTTACTCTTTGGAAGAAAAACGGATATGATGACATATATGGCAATCTTGCTACATGGATGGTAAATTTCCTCTATTACGATTTAAAAAAATTCCCGAAGTATTTACAGGTGGATTTTGCAAAACAAATCGTTACTATTGCAAAAGAATTTAATATATATCTATATATGTGTAACGAATATGAGTTTGAACACGGTCAAGAAATAGAAGAACTTGCGATATTTGAAGAGCCTGAGGAGCTTATAATACGAGAAGAAATAGCTGCACTAAAATGTGAGATAGAACGGATAGAAGATGAGATTCATTCTAAATTAACTTCAAAATCTTTTAAGCTGGGACGAATGCTTACGCATGGTAAGAAACGATTGGATATCTCTTCGGTGATGCCGCCTAAAGCGAAGAAAAATTAATATTATTTGTGGATCATCCGATTATAAAAGGAAAAGATATGCGAGATATAAAAAATAATATTGAAATATTAAATAAAAATTTGTGCACGGGATGTGGCGTCTGTAGGAATATTTGCCCGCGTGATGCCATCGAATTTGAAGAAAACCATGAGGGTTTTTTATATCCGAGCGTCAATGATAAATGTATAGATTGCGGATTGTGCGTCAAGCGGTGTCCCATGCTAGGGGAAACAGAATTTGTGGGTTCGCCTGATTGTTATGCGGTAATGGGCTCCAAAAATCTTCGAATGCATTCTTCATCTGGTGGTATGTTTTCTATTGTTGCTCAAAAGGTGCTGGATAATGGCGGGTATGTATATGGGGCGGCATGGGATTCTCCATTCACGGTATCTCATAAATTGGTGGATTCGAATGATGGATTGGAAGAATTGAGGTTGTCTAAATATGTTCAGAGCGATACTAAAAATAGTTATGCTGAGGTGAAAAACTTATTGTCGGCGGGGAGAACTGTCTTTTTTACAGGATGTCCTTGTCAAATAGACGGATTATATCATTACCTTGGAGGTAGAGATATTCCCGGATTATTGACAGCCGATCTTATATGTCATGGCGTGCCATCGTCACTTACGTTACGAGCTTACTGCGATGCGATATCAGCAGACAAGCAGGTCAAATATATAAATTTTCGTAGCAAAGAAGTATATAAATGGTCTACCACTATGACTATAGAATATACAGACGGTTCTATCTACAGACGCGGGTATAATGAGGATTTATGGTATAATTGTTTCGCCAAAAATGTATTTTTCAGGGAATCATGTTATAGTTGTCGATACGCACAAATTCCTAGAGTTGGAGATTTTACTTTTGGAGACTTTTGGCAAATATGGAAATATGATAGAGATTTTGACGATGGTTACGGAACCTCGTTGGTATTGGCAAATACACCGGCGGCGAAAAAGTATATAGAAGGATTTGATCATTTATGTAAAATAAAAAAAGAAAACATTAATGACGCACGTAAATATAATACGCAATTGAATGCACCGTCAGTTCGTAGCGAATATCGGGATAGGTTTTTCGAGATGCTTCCTTATACCGGTTTTATAAAAGCTGCAAACTATGTCGTAAAAGGCTATGCGGATGTGGGAATTTTCGGATATTGGTATGCAACAAATTACGGCAGCGTGATAACTTATTATGCGCTTTATAAAGTCATAGAAAAAATGGGGCTTGTTCCCATGCTTATAGATCGTCCCGAAAAGGAACGTGACCCGGAACCGCAGACAGTTTTTTCCCGTCGTTTTCTTGAAAAAAATTGTAATATAAGCATAAGTCCTAAATGGTCTGAATTTGAAAAGATAAATGATCTCTGCGATACGTTCGTAGTCGGTTCAGATCAAGTATGGACTCGTGATGCTATAAGGCTCATGGGATATTATTTCTTTTTGTCTTTTATAACAGAAGACAAAAAGAAGATTGCTTATGCATGTTCTTTCGGCAAAGACAAGTTTAATGTCTTACCGAGTACAAGACGTCGTGTACGTTATTATCTGGATAAATTTGATGCGGTATCTGTTCGAGAAGATAGCGGCGTCGACATTTTGCGTGATACATTACATATAAAAGGTACGCAGGTACTTGATCCTATATTTTTGTTGACAGCTGATGAATATGCCAAAATCGCAGAATGTGCAACCCAAAAAGAGAATGAAGCATATGTGTTGGCATATATACTTGATCCAAATGATGAAAAGCGTAGGGCCCTTCAATATATAAGTAAGCGTCTCGGTAAAAAATTGGTAATCATCTTAGACGGGCGATACAATACATTTGAGAATAATAAAGCTAAATTGGCGTTGGATAATGTAAAGTCAGATGTAATGATGGAAGATTGGATCAATTATTTTCAACATGCTGATTTTGTCATTACCGATTCGCATCACGGACTTGCTATGGCAATTATTTTTAACAAATTATTCGTTTGTATAAATAATCCGGCAAGGGGTAGTACTCGTTTTACTTCTTTACTTACAATGTTGGGAGCTATGGATCGATTAATACTTGCGAATCAAATCAATGAAGACAGATTATATGTGCCTATAGATTATAAAAGAATAAATAATGTATTGGCCCAGCGAAAGGAAAGAGCTATAAAATGGCTTCATGATGCTCTGTTTAAAGAAAAGGATGTCGTACCGAGTTCATATGATATTATTATGGAAGAGATACGTGATTTAAAACGAAAAGTAGAAGCAATATTACGAAAGATATAATGATAATTCGGGAGTGAAATTATGATAAAGATTGGCAAAATACGAAAAATTGTGTCGGAAAAAGATGACCAAAAACTTTTGCTTATATCTACATTACGAATAGATGATGAAGATTTTGATTTAATCGTAAGCTTGCATGGTAAAGAATATTTCAAATATATTGTCGATGATAGAACAGACGCTTTTTTGTTTGGGGTATTGCCGTATGCCATGCGTCATGGTCATGATATAATATGCGAACAACCGGTAACCGGAAATTTTTTGTTTAATTTGGAAACACAATACATTCCGGCGCTTTACGAACATGATGTTGAACTATACCGCACTAAAATCAAAGCTGAAACTATAGAACAGCCAGTAGGTAATTGCGGCGCATGTGCAACTGGGTTAAGTTGTGGCGTTGATTGTCTTTATACTGTTTCGGAAAATTACAATAATCATTACGCAAAAGATCTTGCGTTAACGCATTTTCTTGTTTTTAACGAAGGAGCTTTTGGTGGAAGTTATTATGGTGCCAATAGAAGTTTTACAGTAAAAAATTTATATAAACGTTCCGAGCGTTTGGCAAATGAATTAGGGCTTCCGATAATACAATTGGGAACAAATCTTGAAGCATTAATGCGAATTCCGGTAGATAGATTTTTGGTAAATGCTATGGGGATGATTGTTCTGTCGATATCGAAATTAATAGGAGTGTATCATTATTCGTCGAGCGGCGCGGATTATGGCGATTTTTCTATTAAGAATAGTAGTAAAGGGGATACTTCATATTATGATTTATTGAGTTTATCGTGTATTAGCTATGGCGCCACACATTTTTATTCTGCCGGCGGTGCGCAAACTAGATTTCGCAAACTTCGTGCATTGTCTAAGTCTCCTATGGCGCGCAAATACTTACATTCGTGCCTGTATTATGATTTCAATTGTGGTCAGTGTGTCAAGTGCTATAGGAATTTGATAACATTTGATGCGTTGGGAACACTGGATGAATTTCGTGAAGTATACAATATAGATGAATATAAGAAGAATCGGACTAAGGCTTTGGAGTATCTTGTAAAAGAAATATTATTTAATGGATGGAATTATAAATATTTGAAAGATGCTTATGATATTATTAAAAAACGTGAACCAGAAACTATTTCAGCGCTTGAATCAAAATTAACGATACAAAAACTGTTGGAGCGTAATACGTTTCTTGAAACTCAGAATGAAAATCGGTTAAAAATTTTAAGGGCATATAAAACTTTGGCTTCTGCAAGCAATATAGAAAAAGTCAAGAGGCATTTGCGCGAAAAAAATGTTAAACGAGTCATATTATATTCGTATTCTATATGTACTGATCTTCTTGTGACTTACGAAAAGCAACTGGAGATATCTATTTTATATATAGTAGAAGATTGTCGAGAACAACGGAGAATTCCCCGGCTGCCGATGGACACGGTTACATATCCAGATTGCGATGCTATCATTGTCTGCGAATTGACGAATCCATATATTGCTATAGAGAAATTGAAAGAAAGGACAAAATTGCCAATATATTATGCTGGTGAATTTTTGGATATACGACCTACTTTGTTTTGAATTTGCGGAGATTTTACATTGTGAAAAAGGATTTGTCTGGGAATATAAATAACGTGTCGGTAATAGAGTCAGGTAACGGTGGCGATACGAGGAAGCATTCGGAAGACGACAGGCTATTGATTGCACTGGCTGATTTAATGTATGCAAATTCACAATTATCGGCATACGGTGGTAATATACTTGAGTATTTAAGCGATAATAATATATCTGATTTTGATTTGTATTTGCAGAATCCGAAAGATGGTTCCTCAAGATTTCTAATCGAATATTTGTGGAATGCGAATATTGTACCCGCTAATGTGTATGGATCAAATGACGATGTTGAGTTAATTTACGTTGGAGCAAGTACTAATGTCGTAAAAATATTGCCAATAAATAAAAAATCAATTTGCCCAAAAAAACGGCCATTAATTGCTCTGTGTATTTGGAAATATGAACTTATTAAGACATTCAGTCGTTTAAATTTTAAAACGATAATGTTCGGTTCGTTAGTTTACTATGCATTATATAAAAATATTATTTTAAAAGAATGCGACTCATATTGTCGTGAAAAGGGGGTAAATGTTGTTTTTGCTAAATTTCCACAGGCCAATCATCTAAAGACACGTTCAAAATGGGAGCAATATATCTCATCACACAGTATATACGGATATACTAAATCTGCGGAGGAGTATATTCATTCTGATGAAATAGTCCATACCAATTTAATGCAGTTAACAATTGATCATGGTATACAACGACTTGTCGATACAGTCTCCACAAATACCAATATAGTAAATGGCTTTAGGGTGACCACAGATCTGCAAAGTGATGTTGATAAAACGATATGGATATTTGGAAGTTCTGTAGTGTTCGGTGTCTTCGCTAAAGACAGTCAAACTATTTCGTCGGCATTGCAACGGGAACTAAATTCGCACAACTTAAAATATAATTGCGTAAATTGTAGTAATTATGCGGCAAATAAGATAGAGCATGTTCCTACCTTGTTAAAGAGTTTGCCAATCCGCGCAGGTGATATATGTATATTTTATATGGAATTTCCAGATCAACTTGTTGGCATGGATAGTCGTATTATTGCCATGTCAAAGTATTTTGAACGGCCGCATGATTACGGAGAGATATTTGTTGATATCAATCATATGACTGGTTCCGGTTATTGTATTCAAGGGGAAAAGCTGTTTGATATTTTATCTGAACGTGGGTATTTTTCTGATTCGAAAAAAACAAAAATTTTGACAGTTGATTCCATTTCCTCGGATTCATTGACGGAATCTGAAAATATCGAATTGCGCAATTATCTCAAAGTAATCGCCAAAGAAAGGCTTTCAATAGGGGCAATAGTTATGAATTGTAACCCTTTTACATTGGGACATAGGTATTTAATAGAATACGCGGCATCGCAATGTGATAAATTATATATTTTTGTGGTTGAGGAGGATAAATCATTTTTCCCGTTTAAAGACAGATTTGATCTAGTAGTAAAGGGAACATCCGATATTAAAAATGTAACCGTGTTGCCGAGTGGTAAATTTATAATATCTCAAAGAACTTTTGCCGCATATAGTAACAAAGCTAATTTGCAGGAACAGGTAATTGATCCATCTATGGATGTCAATATTTTCGCGCGCAGTATTGCTCCTGCATTAGGGATAAACATTCGTTTTGCAGGTGAAGAACCTTTGGATAATATCACTCGTCAATATAACGACACAATGCGACGGATATTGCCTATGCATAATATTCAATTTATCGTGATAAAAAGAAAAGAGTCAGAAGGTACAGTCATCAGTGCCTCTCGAGTAAGAGCATTGCTTAAAGATAAAAGATTTTCAGAGATAAAAAAGCTTGTTCCCGCTACAACGATGAAATATTTATTAGACAAATTTAATTGAGTTCATGTTGCGTCTGGCAAAGCCGTTGAGACTTTATCTTAACGGCTTTTATTATTAGTTGGGCTAATTAAGTAAAAATCTTGCACCAAAATGTGTTTTTTGCGAAATTTTCTTGCAAGAATAAAATTTTTATGTTAAAATCTTAGAGAACGTGCAAGAATTATGGCTTTTGCGTCGTATTATGGGTGTAAAGGTCATCGGTCAGGAATTGACCGGAGGGTGGTGTCGGTTTGGATCGTTCCGATAGATCTTTCATAGAGCTTGCGGTGCGGGAACACTCGGACATGGTCTACCGTATCGCCTGTCACAACGTGCCTTCCGCGGAGGACGCCAAGGACGTGGTGCAGGAGGTATTTTTGCGTCTGGTCAGGCGCGGGGACAAGGCGTTCGAGAGTCGCGAGCATCTCAAAGCGTGGCTCATCCGCGCCACTTTGCATGTGGCTGCGGACAAGCGTAAGACGGACGCGCGCTGGCGCAAGTGTTGTGCGGTGGGGCCGAGGCTCCCCGGCGCTCGCGACGAAGAAGTCAGGCAGGCGTTGAGCGAGCTGGACGCGGACGACAGGAACGTCGTTTATCTCTATTACGTCGTTTATCTCTATTACTATGAAGGCTACAAGTTGCGGGAGATCGCCGGGCTGGTGGGGCTCCCCGAAAATACGGTAAGTTCGCGATTGTCACGCGCGCGCCCGGCTGGGAAAAATTCTGGAAGAGGAGGGCGACGATCGTGCGTAAGAGAAGCGAATACACCGATCTTGTGGACAAGACGGTCACGGACGAAGAGTTCAAGACCGAGCTAATCGCCGCTCTCGAGAAGGAGCGGGGAGGAGAGAGCGGGAGCGCGACGCTCGCCCCGCGTCCGCCGCGCAGACGCGGCGGGGTACGCGTGATAACGGGCGTGGCGGCGTGCCTGGTGGCGTGTGCGTGCCTTGTGATGTGCATAATCGCGCTTACGCGGGGCAGCGGTCTGCCCGTGCCCGGCGGCGAGATACGCTCCTGCCTCGTGACGGGCAGCGTGTACGCCTATCGCTCGTCGGGCGCGTTGTATGAGTGCATGGGTACCGTCACCGACAGCCTGTCGCTCTGTACCGTCCTCTCCGCCGACCCTGACCTCGAGGGACGCGGATTCATCGGCACCGCCGAAACGAGCTCGGTCATCGAAAACTGCTACGCGGTCAACGAAGGCCCCTTCGTCCCCGTCATTGACAAAGCCGACGTCACGACGCAGTTCGTTTACGAGCGTCTGGGCTGGTCGCCCGACGTCTGGACGGACGGCGCGGACGGTCTGCCCGACCTCGCCTGGCGGACCGCGGTCTGACCCCTCTATATATCTTCTTTACATCGGTTTCATCGTCCCGTTCTCCTCAATGCGGGGCGTGGAACAATATCCTCATCTATGGCGGCGCACCGTTTTCCCACCACCCTGACGGCTGCGTCGCCGCTTTTTATACTATAATTTCGCGCCGGTTGTCGGTCTGCAATATATGTGCTCACGCACATATATTTCGACCGAGCGCGAACGCCAACGGAAGCGCGGAGAGCCGCTCCGCGCTTGGGGTTTTATAGTCAAGACAACATCATTCGCAAAACGCTCCGCGTTTGCTCTGTGATGTTTTCTTGGACTTTCGGAGTCGCTTCGCTCGTAGCCGCTCCGCGACTTTCAGAAGGTCGTCGGCGCGGCAGAGCGCGCGCCGACTTCCGCATCGAGCCTTATGCGCATTGCGCCGTATAACGGCTTACTTGCATAAGGCATATTTCGTTACCTATCGGTTTTATTTCGCGCCGGTTGTCGGTCTGCAATATATGTGCTCACGCACATATATTTCGACCGAGCGCGAACGCCAACGGAAGCGCGGAGAGCCGCTCCGCGCTTGGGGTCTTTATATTCAAGACAACGATGTTCACGGCGGCGTGCCTTGCGTGCCGCCGCTCTGCATCGTTTTCTTGGACTTTCCCTCCGCTCGGCTCATAGCCGCCGAGCGTCGATATAAGGTCGCTCAGTCGGCAAAGCCATCCTTCGCTTCCGTAGTGAGCCTTATGCGCATTGCGCCGTATAACGGCTTACTTGCATAAGGCATATTTCGTTACCTATCGGTTTTATTTCGCGCCGGTTGTCGGTCTGCAATATATGTGCTCACGCACATATATTTCGACCGAGCGCGAACGCCAACGGAAGCGCGGAGAGCCGCTCCGCGCTTGGGGTTTTATAGTCAAGACAACATCATTCGCAAAACGCTCCGCGTTTGCTCTGTGATGTTTTCTTGGACTTTCGGAGTCGCTTCGCTCGTAGCCGCTCCGCGACTTTTAAAAGGTCGTTCGGTCGGCAAAGCGCTCCCTCACTTCCATAATGAGCCTTATGCGCATTGCGCCGTATAACGGCTTACTTGCATAAGGCATGGCGCGTTACTTATTTGAGGGGCGTCTTTATTATAAGGGTGTTTCTTTGTCGAAGGATGTTTCCATGTCGGGGCGGGGAGGAATGGCGGAGAGCTGTGGCGCGTAACCGCGCTAAAGAGGTTGATTTTGCGGCAAAGACGTGTTATAATAACAGCAAACAATACGGAGAATAGATATGAAAGCATTATTCGACGGTAACGATCTTGCCGAAGCGGTCGGCAAGGCCATAAAGGCTGTAAGCAGTAAGACCACCAACCCCGTGCTGGAAAACATCAAGCTGGAAGCGACGCCCGGAACGCTCACGCTCACGGCGACGGACAACGAGCTGACCGTGGAAACGCACATGACGGCGGAAGTCGTCACCGAGGGCAGCGCGCTGGTACCCGGCAAGCTGTTTTCCGACTTCACGCGCAAGCTGACGGGCGAGCGTATCGAGCTGGAGCTGACGGGCGGCAGGCTGGCGTTGAGGTACGCCGACAGCTCGGGCGAGCTTTCCTGCTCGAGCGCGGACGAGTTCCCCGACGTTCCCGCGCTCACCGACGCGCGCTCTTTCACTATGAAGAGCGGGGATTTCAAGGACCTCGTCGGTAAGGTGGCGTTCTCCGTCGCTCAGGACGACGCGCGCCCCATACTCAAGGGCGTACTGCTCGAGATAGACGAGAACGGCGTGACCGCCGTCGCGCTGGACGGCTACCGTCTGGCCAAGTGCGTCAAACCCGTCAAGGCCGTTTCCGCCGCCATGCACGCCGTCGTGCCCGCGCGGTGCCTGAACGAGATCAGCCGTATGGTGGAGGACTCCGAGGACGATCTGACCGTATACGTCCAGCGCAATTGGCTGCGTATCGACCTCGGCCACACGGTGCTCACGAGCGTACTGCTCAGCGGCGACTTCGTGCCTTACCGCAACATCATCCGCAACACCTTCGAAACGACGGTGACCGTGCCGGGAGCGCAGCTCTCCGACAGTCTGGAACGCGCCATACTGCTCTCGCGCGACGACCGCAGCAACCCCGTCAAGTTCGAGATAACCGAGCGCATGCTCTCCATAACCAGCGCGTCGGGCGCGGGCAACATCGACGAAAAACTGCCCGTCGTCACCGTCGGCCCCGATCTGACGATCGCCTTCAACGCCAAGTATTTCACCGAAATGCTGCGCGTGTGCGGCGCCGACAGCATCACCATCAAGTTCAACAGCCCCGCCGATCCCTGCATCGTGGAGCCTGCCGACGGTAAAGAGGACTTCCTCTACCTCATCCTGCCCGTCCGTATCGGGGGCTGACGCTCAACACAAGGAAACATACACATGAAAGCAATAGTCACCGTTCTCGGAAAAGACAAGGTCGGCATCATCGCCGACGTCGCCATCGTCATGAAAAAGTACGGCGTGAACATCTGCGACATCTCCCAGACCCTCATGCAGGACTACTTCACCATGATAATGCTGGTCGACCTCGCCACCTCCACCGTCGACTTCGCCACCCTCCAGCGCGAGCTGAAAGAAGAAGGCGAGGCCATCGGCGTGGACATAAGGATGCAGCATCAGGAGTTGTTTGACAGCATGCACAAGATCTAATAACGGCTTGAGCGCGGGAACGGACGTCCCCGCGCTCAAGAGAGGGACGGCGGATAGGGGCGATGTGGCCGCCTACGTGCTCCCTCGTGTACGTCTTTTGTACACGTCGGTCGCCTGTTGCCGCCCACATCACCCCTCTGCGCCGTCCGCGT
>ERZ1106930.307-NODE-307-length-12710-cov-4.569498_pt1 | contig 12710 bp, 10 predicted proteins | sample MGYA00403663_ERZ1106930 | MGnify/ENA primary metagenome ERZ1106930 (study PRJEB35170, sample SAMEA104062438) | human gut metagenome | biome: human gut; feature: human-associated habitat; material: faeces | place: Denmark | collected 2012-06-26 ... | reverse complement strand
ATAAAACAGCCTTTCTTATTTTCAATAATAGTATTTTCTAAAATTATTTTACAGAAAAGAAATCCGATTGTCAAGCACAAATCAACGACATTTCATACAATTCATACTATCATGTTGTCAGTTCACATCTCACACTGGCTAATGACCGTGCTGATTGCCGTATCATATTCCACTGGTGGATACTTAAATTTTTTCAGTAAGTGTTTCACCATCTTACGCATACTCGCACGGGCAGTTTCTTTTTTCTGCAGGTCTATTACGCTCGCTTTACTGAATTTCTGCGTTTCCAGCCATCTCCATTGCAGCGTTCGATTGACACAGGTTGAGTTATCGGCAGATACAGCAAACACAACGGGCGGCTCTGATAACAGAGCTGCCCGTTGTGTTCGTTTATGAAAAGGAGAACTTAGATCTCATACCACTTGATCTCGTTGGCATCCAGATGCAGAGCAAAGCTGCTGCCGTCTGTGGTGTAAACGGTGGTGTCCTGCGGCTCGTACGTGTTGTTCACCACACAATACTTGCCGTTCTTGACGTAGGCGTGAACTTCTACATTATAATTGGAGCTGAACCATGTATGCAGTTCCTCCTCGCTGTGGGCACTCCACAGGATAGCGCGGTAAAGGGTGCGGCTGTTGGCAAAACTGTAAGGCACACCGCTGATGTACACGGCACGACCCTTGCCGAAGTCGTGTGCCGCCATCTGCACTTCTTTGTTTCGCTGCACCAGCACCTCGGTGCCTTCCAGCGCATAGATGTTCTTCTTACCTTCGCCAAAGTCGATGGGCTGGTCGGCGTCTTTCAGGATGAAGTGGTCCGGGTGTTCTTCCCAGTTGTACTTGTCGTAGTTCAGGGTGAAGCCGTTTTCTTCTTCCACTCCCAACACGCTGGCAAGCTGGAGAATGTGACCCTGATACGGGTGACCGGAAGGCTCACCCACGCCGATAAAGCCGCCGCCGTTCCAGACGAACTTGCGGATAGCGGAGGAGATCTCCGGGTCTTCCCACCAGATGCCGCCGGTGTGTGCGGTGTCGGCATCGCCGACATTGATAATGACATCCAACGAATCCAGCAGATGCGGGTCGTTCTTGATATCCTCAAAGCTGATAAACTTCACATCAAAGGGCGCACCGGACAGCATCTCAATGACACCGGCATAGCTATAGTTCTGCTTGTAATAGAGGGCGTGATGCACCATGTGACAGCCCCAAGCCCGCATTTTACCCCAACAGTTCAGCACGGCCACTCGCTTGACACAGTAGGGTGTGGTGCCCTTGATGTTCTCGTACAGTTCGCGGAACTCGTTGCAGACGCTCTCCACGTAGTCCACGAACTCCGGGAACTGCAAGGCCAGTTTCAGATAGCCGCCATAGCCGATGCGGTCGATGGGCTTGCGCAGGATAGCGCGGCGGGCTGTAACCCAGTTCTCCTTGGCTTCCCGCACCGGGTCGCCGCCCTCGTGGAAGGTGTCGGGGAAGAAGTACGGCAGGAAACGGCCCTCGGTGTACTTCACGCCCTCAATGTCAGAGATCAGGCGCAGGGTGGAGCCGTTGCCCACGCTGCCCACTACGGCATCCAGTCCGATGGTCTTGAACTCCGGCATGAAAGGTTCGGTGCCGATCCAGTGATCGCCGAGGAACATCATGGCTTCGCACCCGCACGCGTGGGTGATGTCCACCATCTCCTTGGCAAGCTTTGCCACCTCGCGGCGCTGGAAGGCCTGAAAATCCCGGAATTCCTTGCTGGGCACCCGGTACTGGTTGTTATAGTAGCCCTGATCGATGATGTACTCCGGGCGGAACTTGTAGCCCACTTCCTGCTCAAACTGGTTGAGGATATAAGGGCTGACCGAAGCAGAGTATCCATACCAGTCCACGAACTTCTCCCGCTTCAGCTCGTCGAAGATCAGGGTGAACTGGTGGAAGAAGGTGGTGTATCGGATGACGTTAACATAGGGGTGCTCTGCAATGAACTTGCGCAGGCGCTCCATGGAATACTTGTGGGTCTTGGGCTGACGCACGTCAAAGGTGATCTGGTGCTCAAAATTCGTCCAGCCGTTGGTGGTAGCGTTGTACATATGCACCGGGTCCCAGATGAGGTAGGCCAGAAAGCTGACCGTATATTCATGGAACGGCACGGCCTGCACGGTCACGCTGCCGTCCGCGTAGCTCCACTTTTCCGGCGGCACGGGCTGGCCGGTGGTTCGGTCCATGACCTCCCACCAGCGGGTGATGTCATCGTTGGTGTTCACCTGCATCAGCTCCGGGCTGATGCCCTTCATCAGCGGGATGGTGACCGTGTCGCCGGGCGCGGTGTAAAAGCCGGTCATGATGTAGCACTGCTGTACCTCGTCCGGGTTCGCCTTGGCCCATGCGTTGTCCTTGCGGGTGGTATAATAGGTGGAGTAGATCTTTGCATCGGCATCCTTCAGCTGCTGCGGAAAGTCGGTGCCGTCGCAGTCGCGGATGGCGTCTGCACCCCACTTTTTCAGAATTTCCAGCGTTTCGGGCACCACGTCCAAGTCGGTGGGGATTGTCACGCGCCCGGACTTTCTTGTTTCATCCATAGGGATTCTCCTTTACCTCTCTCTTATCCTCAATCCTGATAGGTCGCATTGTAGATGGCCAGCACTGCCAGCAGCAACGCCACGCCCAAGAGCATAATGCCAAGACCAGCCAGCTGCCCGGTCATTTTCCAGCCTGCGACCACCAGTGCAATGGACAGCACAAACAGCACGATCATCAGCACGATGCGCAGGGCAGGATTGTTTTTCCAGAATGCTTTCATCGTTTGTCACCTTACCCTTTCAGACCGCCCACGGTCATGCCCTGCGTCAGCTGCCGCTGCACGCAGATGTACAAAATCAGGGTGGGCAGCATCACCAGCACTAAACCGGCATACATGGTGCCGTACTGCGCCGCACTCTGCTGGGCCTGCATCAGGTTCAAAAGACCGACCGGCAGGGTGCGGGGTGCGCTGGTAGAACTCATGAGGGTCATGGAAATGATATACTCGTTCCAGAAGGACAGGAAGTTGAACAGGATAATGGTGATGATGGACGGCTTTGCCATGGGGAAGATGATGCGGGTCATGGTGGAGAAATAGCTCGCACCGTCGATGTAGGCCGCCTCCTCAAAGTCGTGGGGCAGGGTGGCAAAGTAGCCCGACAGCAGGTAGATGGTAAAGGGCAGCGCGGTGGCGGCGTATACCACCGCCAGCACCACCAGATTGTTCAGCAGAAAGCCGCTGCCGAAATGGCCTTTCAGCCACACATCGCTGTCCCGCAGCATCAAAAAGATGGGCACCACGATGTAGTTCACGTTGATGAACAGGCCCGCCATGAACAAGGTGTTCAGTATCTTGCGCCCCTTGAAGTGGAAGCGGGACAGACAGTAGGCGGCGGGCAGGGCAACGACCAGCAACAGTGCCAGCGCCAGCGCGGTGACGATGACCGAGTTGAGCATATATTCGCCCATTTTCGCGCCGTTCCATGCGTTGACGAAGTTCTGCCAGTAGAATCCGGCGGGCAGTGCCCAGGGGTTGCCGTAGAACTCGGCGTTCTGCTTGATGGAGGCCATGAACACCCATGCCACCGGCACGATGATGGTCACGGCCAGCAGAACCAGCACAAAATAGATGAAAAACTTGTACAGACCTTCCGCAGAGCGGGAAGATTTTTCGGTGGTATTCTGCATCTTCTTCCCTCCTTAAAATTCCAGCGGGTCACGGCTGGTGGCCTTGTTGACACAGGCGGACAGCGCAAACGAGAACAGGAAAATGACGACGCCGATGGCCATACTATAGCCATACAGGCCAGCGTCCTTCTGGCTGTACATATAGCTCAGCGCCACATCCGATGCGCCGTTGGGGCCGCCGCTTGTCATGGCCTTGACGAAGAGGAAGGCCATGTTGATGGTGGAGATGATAAAGAAGGTGAGGGTGGTGCGGATATTCGTCCAGATGAGGGGGATGGTGATCTGGAAGAACTGGGTCAGCCGCCCGGCACCGTCCAGATTGGCGCTCTCGTACAGGCTGATGGGCACGGCAGACATGGAGGCCATGTACATGACCATGTAGTAGCCGATGGCCTGCCACACCATGGCAATGATGATGGAGGGGATGACCAGTTTTTCGCCCTTCCACAGGATGGGGTCGCTCATGTTGCGGAACAGGCCGATGATGCTGTTCAGCATGCCGTTTTCCGGCTTATAGATGGCAGAGAAGATGCCGGAGATGACGACCACCGACAGGATGTTGGGGATGTAGAAGATGACCCGAAAGAAGTTCTGCCCTTTGATCTTTTCGCGGGTCAGGATGGCTGCAAACACCAGCGCAAACGCAAAGGTGACGATGGTGACCACCACCACGAGCAGGATCATATTCTGCATGGAGCGGATGAACTGGGTATCTTTCAGCAGATGCTGGAAGTTTTTGAGCCCCACAAAGGTCTCGTTGGGAGAATAGGCACCCCGCTCATACAAACTCATGCGGAACACGTTGAGGGTGGGCAGGATCATAAAGAGGAAAAACAGGATGGTAGCCGGTGCCACACAGAGGAATACGAACCGTTTGCGGCTTTTATCCGTTCTCATAGGGGATTGACCGCTCCTTTCTTGATGGTACTGTACAGCCCAAAAAAGCGGAGGCGGTAAAAACCGCCCCCGCTGGGCAGGGCTTAATTACTCGATGATGTTGGCGCGCATCTGGTCGCTGGCGGACTTGATGCCGTCGATCCACTGCTGCTCGGTCATGCTGCCGGAGACCAGCGAGTTGACGGGATCGAAGAACACGGTGCGGACTTCCACGCCGGGGATGGCGCTGAAGGCTGCAAAGTTGCCCATAGCTGCCTTTGCGCCGTTATCATAGATGGAGTAGAACATCTTGTTGTCGCCGTCCAGATCATCGGCAATGCCCAGCACAGGCTGGATAGCACCGCTCTCGGCAAACAGCTTGCAGGCTTCATCGCTGTACAGATAGGCTACAAACTGCTTGGCTGCATCCAGATGTTCTGCACCCGCCGGGATCCATGCCTGCTCGAACCAAGTGTAGCTGTAGCTGTCGCCGCCGGCCTTGACAGCGGGCAGAGCGGTCATGCCCCACTCAAAGCCGTCTGCACGGGGAGCCTCGGCCATCTCGCCCACGATCCAGGTGCCGTTGGGCATGAACAGGGCCTTGTTGTCCAGCACCAGCTGCTGGTTCTGGGTAAAGTCCTGATCGTTGGCCTGTGCGGGGGTGATGGGGTTGGTGTAGGAAGCCAGCTTTGCCACGATATCAAAGCAGGTCTTTGCCTCGGGGGTGTCCCAGATGCCTTCTTCGTAGTGGGTAGCCTTGTTGAAGAAGTCGGGGCCACCTGCGGCGTACATCAGCGCATAGAAGAAGGCGTCGAAGTAGCCGGTGGTGGGGTAGGTGAACAGGTAGGTGCCCTCAGCGGCAGCCTTGTCGCCCAGTGCCCACATCTCGTCCCAGGTCTTGGGCACGTCCCAGCCCTTTTCCTTCAGGAAACCGGCGTTGTAGAACAGGCCGCAGGGGCTGTAGAACATGGGGGCCAGATAGGTCTTGCCGTCGCCGTAGGGGTTGGTCAGAGAGGTGTCGGTAAAGCCGCCGGCGATCTTCTCGCTCACCTTCTTGCTCTCGCCGGGCACGGTCATGCTCAGCACATCGGTGATGTCCGCGATCAGGTTGCCCTTGATGAACTGCTCGGTCAGGGCAGCCTCACGGCCGGTGGCCAGATGGATCACATCGGGGTAATCGCCGCCCTGCATGGAGGGGCCGATGACGTCCTCCAGCTTTTTGTCGGTGGTCAGGTCCACCTTGATGCCGGTCTGGGCGGTAAAGGCCTCGGTGACCTTTTTCCACATCTCAGCGCCGTAGCCGGTCTCGATAGCAGCAACCTTGATGGTGACGTCCGCAGCCACTGCGGAAGAAGCAGCGGCAGAGGATGCCGTGCTGGACGCGGTGGAGCTGGCAGCACCACCACAGGCAGCCAGGCTCAGTGCAGCGGCACCCACGCCAGCCACTTTCAGAAAATTGCGACGAGAAATGCGTTTCATAGTGTATCCTCCATCATAAAGTTCCGTTCAAAACACAGCCGGGGCAAACAGGCTTCGTCCGAGAGGGCTGTGGTTTTTTCTGGTTCCAATATAGAGGTTTTTACGGTTCGCAACAAGGTCTTTGTTGTTTCGTTTTTTATAAATATTGCTTTTCGAAAAATTCTTTCAGCAAAAGCAATAAAATTTGTACTGTAGTTTTGGTACATTTTCCCCGCTTGTAACCAGTTTGACATATTTTTTGCACTATATCGAAGGCAAAAGTATTGAACCCATCCAAAAATCAGGGCTTGCATTTTTTCTTCATTGCCTCTATAATGAGAAAAAACGCACGAAAAAACGCATCGTTTTTAGACTTGCATTTTTAGTATCTTGCTTTTATTTTTATAGTTTTTGCGTTTTGCCTCAAAAGGAGCCATTTATGAGTACCGAGCGATTTGATATCCGCCATGCTCCCGCTCCACGGGAATCCTTCCGGCTGCTGTACATCAGCAAAAGCAAATTTGGCGGCGATTGGAACAGTACTGCCCACACCCATTCCTGCACAGAGCTGTTCTACTGTCTGAGCGGAGAAGGTCAGTTTTATCTAAGCGGTCAGCTTTATCCGGTCAAACCGGATGATATGATTATCGTCAATCCGCAGGTAGAGCATACCGAGTTGAGCCTGAATGCTGCACCGCTGGAATACATTGTATTGGGCGTTGCTGGCATCGAGATCTTATTTGGAAAATCAGATTCTTCCTACGCCATATTCAACTGCCGGGAAAATCGGGAACGGATGGTGACGCTGCTCCATATGCTGCTGGCCGAAGCAGACCGCAGTCTGGACGGCTGCGAAACGGTCTGTCAGGATCTGCTGGAAGTGTTGCTCATCTGGCTGGTGCGGTGTACCACGCTTTCTTTGCAGGTAGAGGAAACGCCCCGCTCCGACAGCCGGGAGTGTGTGGAGATCAAGCGGTATCTGGACAGCAACTACCGCGAAGATATCTCGCTGGATGCCCTTGCCGAAATCGCCCACATCAACAAATACTATCTGGCCCATACCTTCCAAAAAGAGTATGGCATCTCTCCCATCACCTATCTGAACCGCCGCCGCATTGAGGAAAGCAAGTATATGCTGGGCAACACCGGTTACAGTCTGGCGCAGATCAGCGAGTTGATGGGTTTTTCCTCTCCCAGCTATTTTTCCCAATGCTTCCGCAAGGCGGAAGGCTTGACCCCCAATGAATACCGCCGTCAGGTGCGGCAGGGACAACGCCCTGCCCCGTCAAAACGGCATGAAGTATAACGAAAACGAGGAATTTATGATGAAATCCGTTACCCTTTCTCTGCTCCAGTCTGCTGCAAATGCCTTTGATTTTGGCGGGCCTGTGCTCTGCGATGCTCACCACTATGGTGAGGGGCACATCAACGACACCTTTGTGGTCTGGCGGGAAGATCATTCCAAACGCTTTATTTTGCAGCGCATCAACACAGATACCTTTACTAACCCGGTGGGCCTGATGGAGAATGTCTGCGGCGTGACCCGGCATCTGCGGGCGAAAATTCTTGCCGAGAGCGGCGACCCAGCACGGGAAACGCTGAATGTCATCCCAACTTTGTCGGGGTCGACTTGCTATCTGGATGCAGACGGCGGCGCATGGCGTGCCTACGACTTTGTAGAAGATACCATCTGTTTGCAGCAGGTCGGCAGCGAAACCGACTTCCGCACCGTGGCCGAGACGCTGGGCAAGTTCCAGAACCAGCTGGCGGATTACCCGGCCTCCACCCTCCACGAAACCATCGCCCGCTTCCACGACACGCCCAACCGCTATGCCAATTTTGAAAAAGCCCTCGCCGCCGATGCACTGGGCCGGGCAAAAAATATCACGTCGGAAATCGAATTTATCCATGCGAGGGAGCAGGACTGCCATGTCCTGCTGGATCAGCTGGCAGCTGGCGAAATTCCTCTGCGCGTCACCCACAATGACACCAAGATCAACAATGTCCTCATCGATGCCGCTACCGGAAAAGGCATCTGTGTCATTGACCTCGACACCGTGATGCCGGGACTTTCGGCCTACGACTTCGGCGATTCCATCCGCACCGGTGCCAACGACTGCGCTGAGGATGAACCTGACCAGAGCAAAGTCCATTTTGACCTGCATCTGTACGAAGTGTTCGCCAAAGGGTATCTCTCCACTGCCGGGGCATCCATGAGCATGGCAGAAAAAAAGAGCCTTGCATGGGGTGCAAGGCTCATGACGCTGGAATGCGGCATCCGTTTTCTGACTGACTATCTGGAGGGCGACCATTATTTCCATATTGCTCGCCCGGATCACAACCTTGACCGCGCCCGCACCCAGTTCACACTGGTGCGGCAGATGGAAGAGGTTTTCGATCAGATGCTGGAAATCGTCTGCCCGGATAATCACTGATTTCGCAATCTCCTCCATTCGGATACAGCAAGAAGCATGGACGCTCTCCTTTTCGGGGGCGTCCATGCTTCTTTTTACAGCTTATCCCTACACACCCATCAAATCGTCCTTTGAGGACGCTGGGAGCGTCGAGGACATGATGCGCTGCAGCAAATTATGAAAGCCCTTTTCAGCCCTGACCAATCACAATCCCCCAATTGCTATCATTGTAGCTGTAAATAGAAAAAACAGCTCAAGCAGCCTCCTATAAGTCCTACTATCACCGCTTTGCCGCAATAATTTTTTCAAATTATCTTGACGCACCGTTCAATGCGTGATATTCTCTGCCACAAATCCTGCTGCTTTTGTGGATTGGCCTGAAGCCATCCACAAGATGTGGTCGTGTTCATTTTGAACACTGCCTCACCGTGGATTATCCCTGAAAGATCAACCGTCCCGCAACACACCCGATTCATTTTGCCGCCGATTCACCCGACAAAATCATCGCTGCGCTGCGTGGGCGGTATTTTTCTTTTATGGGTAACGCACCTTGAAAATTTCATGAGCCGACCGGACGTGATACCGACTTTCCGTCAACGCCGCTGCGCAAACAGGGGCAGGAACTTCGTTCGGAGCAAACGGTGACCTCATTACATGAGCAGAGCCCCGCTACTTATTTTTTGCGTCTTAATAATTTGGAAACATTTGTTGAAAATGCGTTTTGAGCGCAGCGGTAGAGGGCAAGAACCGTCCCGTGGCCACAAATTTTCAATTCTTGAAAATGTTGTGCTCCACTGGGACTTCACTTCTGCAATGCGTCTGCATTTCCGAAGTGATCTTGTTGGGGCGTGCCTGCCCCAAACCCTGCTCATGGTTCGCACCTGATGGTGTGAACAGCAACGGCGTGTCGTGCTTTACATAACTTCACCGAGGAGTTATCGAACAGACAGGAGGTACAATGACCAAAACGAATGTTCAACCGACCCCTAGCAATTCCAAGCACCACGACACGCCGAACAACAAAACGCACGTCATCAAGTTCCGTGTGACAGCGGAGGAAAAAGCGTCACTGGAACTCACTTGCAAACTCCTGAATCTCTCCCTCTCCACTTTTATCCACCGCGCCATCCACAACGTCAAGATCGAAAAAACAGTCATCGTTGCCAGTGGTGGCGAAGAAACTCTGACCGCTGTTTCCACCCTGCTTGCCCAGTGCAACAAGGTGGGCGGCAACCTCAACCAGCTTGCAAGGCACTTCAATTCTGGCGGTGCAGACACCGAGCAAATCCGGGCGAAACTCCTTGACGAACTTGCAGACCTGACTGCATTCCGGCTCAACGCCGAGAAAGTTCTGGGTGAACTGTATGGCAACGCTCAAGCATATAAGCTCTAAAAACTCGAACTACACCGCCATCGAAGCGTACCTTGTTTACCAGCATGACGAGTTCACCGGAAAGCAACTTCTGGATGAGCACGGCAAGCCGAAGCTGCGGGAATCCTACCTGCTCGACACCCTTGAGTGTGGCGATTTCTCGTTTGCTACGGCCTGCCTGCTGGCAAACCGCAAGTACGGCAAGAATACCCAGCATGGTGATATCAAGAGCCATCAATATATCATCAGCTTTGACCCCAGAGATGCAGCCGACAACGGACTGACTATGGAAAAAGCGCAAGCCCTTGGTTTGCAGTTCTGCAAGGACAACTTTCCCGGTCATCCTGCCATCGTCTGTACCCACCCGGATGGGCACAACCATTCGGGAAACATCCACGTCCACATCGTAATCGGCAGCATCCGCACACGAGAAGTGGGACGCAAGCCCTATATGCAAAAACCCCGCGACTGGCGTGAGGGCATGAAGCACTCCAGCACTGCCCAGACCATGCGGCACCTCCGTGTCGAGGTCATGGAGTTGTGCGAAGGTGCCGGACTATACCAGATCGACCTGCTCAACGGCTCGAAAGAGCGCGTGAGCGAAGCTGAGTATTGGGTGCGCAGACGCGGCCAATTGAAACTTGACCGTGAAAACGCATCCCTTACCGTAGTCGGACAGCAGCCCAAGCAGAAGAAGTTTGAAACCGTAAAAGATACCCTGCGGAAACAGATTTCTTCGGTGCTGTACCGCGCAACGAGCTTTGAAGATTTCTCTGACAAACTCATCCAGCAGTATGGCATCGCGGTCAAGGAAAGCCGTGGACAGCTTAGCTATCTGCCCGCTGGCAGAACGAAGTTCATCCGGGCAAAAAAGCTCGGTGACAAGTTCGATAAGGCGGCAGTGCTTGCCACGTTGCAGGCAAACGCAGAGCGCAAACCCAAGGTACAGTCCAAACCGACCAACCTTGCAAAGCTGATCGACATCCAGTCGAGGATGACCGAGGGCAAAGGCATCGGCTATAAGCGTTGGCTCACGAAACACAATCTCAAAGTTATGGCACAGACCGTGAATCTTCTGCAGGAAAAGGGCTTGACCGACGAGGACGCCCTGAACCAGCGCATCACCGAACTGGAAACCAAGTATCACGACGCACTGGCGGTGGTGAAAGACCTTGAAGGTCGTATGAAGGCCAACAAAGAGCTGCGCTATCATGTCGCAGCCTACGCCAGCACCAAGAGCGTCGCACAGCAGTTAAAGACCGCCAAACGACCCGCAGCTTTTGAGGAACAGCATCGTGCAGAGCTGACAGCGTACCGGGCGGCAGCAGCCTATTTCAAGGCAAACAACATCGCCAAGCTGTCCAGCCCGAAAAAGCTGGAAGCCGAGTATGCGCAACTGGCATCCGAAAAGGCAAAGTTCTATGAGCAGTACAAGGAAACCAAGGAAGAACTGCTCAAACTGAAAACCGCAAAACAGAATGTTGCGTCCTTTTTCCGGGAGGAAGAACCGGCGCAGCAGGAGAGATAAAGGAGTGTGCGTATGATCAATCTGAAAATCGACCCGGAGTTTCAGTCTCAGATTCCTCCTCTGACCGATGATGAATTTAAGCAGCTTGAAGAAAATATCCTGAAAGAGGGCAAGCTGCTCTCTCCTTTGATCGTGTGGAACAACACACTTGTTGACGGACACAATCGTTATGCAATCCTCCAAAAGCACCCAGAGATTTATTTCTCCACCATGCCGCTCCGATTTGAGAACCGCGAAGAAGCCATTGCGTGGATTTGCCGGAATCAGTTGGGACGGCGTAATCTCACGCCGGAGCAGAAGAAGTTCCTCATTGGAAAGCAGTACAGTGTGGAGCATCGGAAGCCCGGTGGAAACGGCAACAACCAGCACACGGCTGCTGCCAAGAAAACCGCCCCGGAGGAATTGTGTCAAATTGACACAATTCCTCCCACTGCCGCAGATGCAAGCGTTCGTAAGCAGATTGCGGAGCGGAACAATGTCAGCGAATCCTACGTTGCCCGTTCTGAAAAGTTCATGCGGGGCGTGGAGATCATGGAGCAGATGATGCCCGGTACAAAAGAAAAGATCCTGTCCGGGCAATTCAAAGTCCGTGATGCCGATATGCACCGCCTCGCCAGAGCTGATTTTCCGAACCGCAAGCAGATCGTGCACGAGATTCTGCACCCAGAAGACCGTTCGGCTCCGCAGTCGAGCTACTCACACTACTCTGGAATCAACTACTCTGCGCTGGAAGTCGCCGTCCGGCGGATTCAGCAGGACTTTGATTTTTTGATGAGATACTTGCCTAAGCTACCGGACGATTCCTACGCCAAAACTGAAACGCTAAAAATCCTCAAGCAGCACAAAGCGTATATGGCACAGTTTGAAGAAATGCTGAACGATGAAAAAATCGCATAACGACAGGCACTTGTAAGCCATCAACGAGCCACCAGCCGCAAGTGCAGGGCGGAAAACATCCGCGCCCTTGCGCCTGATAAAAATGGAACTTTGATTTTCTCGCCCGGCTTTGCCACGGTGGGACGATCAAAGGAGCGTGCGTTTGAACAAAAAGAAAAAGTCCACAAACACTTCCCCCTATCCCGATGAAGTCATCGACCGTCTGGCACGGGCGTTCTACCCGGCCATCCTTGCCTGCTGGAACAGCGAGGAAGGCCAGCGGTCACTTGTCGGGGCGGAGGCCCCTCCATCTTGCTAACGCAAGACCGTTCGGTCGCTCAAAAGCCCCACTGGGGCTTTTGTTGCTGCGCAAACGCGAGCTTGCCTATGGCAGGCGGAACAGTCTCATCACACCACCAGCAAAGAGAAACAGGACCTTCCCGACGGGGAAAGCCCTGTTGTACATATCGCTATTGTCTGTAGATTTTCAG
>ERZ1106930.301-NODE-301-length-12939-cov-2.525380_pt1 | contig 12939 bp, 5 predicted proteins | sample MGYA00403663_ERZ1106930 | MGnify/ENA primary metagenome ERZ1106930 (study PRJEB35170, sample SAMEA104062438) | human gut metagenome | biome: human gut; feature: human-associated habitat; material: faeces | place: Denmark | collected 2012-06-26 ... | reverse complement strand
AAGAAGGATTCCAGCTTTGTCACCATCATTTCCGGCTGCGACGTGAGCGACGAGGACGCCGAGAAGGTCACCGAGATCGTCAAGGCAAAGTGCCCGACCCACGTCGAGGTCAGCCACATCCGCGGCGGCCAGCCCGTGTATTATTATATGATCAGCGTGGAGTAAGCACTCCCCTGCCCTGATCTGGCATTATCGCAAACTATAAAGAGGCTGCTGCATGGTATTCCGTGCGGCAGCCTCTTTTTCTGGTGAAAAAGCAAGTCTGGAAGTTCCGCAGAACTTCCAGACTTGGAAATTATAAAATACCTTTCCGCTGAAAATGCCCAAAGCACACGCGGCGGGCATTCAAAATCGTCCAGACCTGACAAAAGGCCGCTGCACAAAATCTGTGCAACGGCCTTTATTTCTCAGAAAAAGCTCACCTGGCTGCTCTCGGGCAGGTCGCCCAGAGCGCCCACCTGGCGCAGGCGGTCCAGGATGCTGCTGCCGACGCCGGAGGCCTGCTGCAGCTCCTCCACCGAGATATACTCCTCGCCGTGGATGGTGGCCTTTTCCAGCGCATCGGCGGCCGCACCGCCCAGGCCTTTCAGCGCGCAGAAGGGCAGGCGCACCTTGCCGTCCTCCACGATATACTTGGAGCCGCGGCTCTTGCCCAGCTCGATGGGCAGGAATTCGAACCCGCGGGCCAGCATTTCGTTGACCAGCTGCAGGCTGACCAGCACATCTTCGTCCTTGGCGTTCTTTTCTTCCTTCAGGCGGCGCTTGACCTCCTCCATGTGGGCGCGGGCCACCGCTGCACCGCCCACAGCGGCCTCGTAGTCAATGTCGTCGCCGCGCACGGTAAAGTACACCGCGTAGAACTCGGGCGGGCGGTAAATTTTGAACCACATCAGACGAATGGCGCTCATCAGGTAGGCCACGGCGTGGGCCTTGGGGAACATATACTTGATCTTGCGGCAGCTCTCAATGTACCAGTCCGGCACATCGTGTTCCCGCATGGCTTCTTCCCAGCCATCCTTGAAGCCGCCCTTGGCCACCTTGCCTTTACGCACGGCCTCCATGATGTCGAAGGCCATCTTGGGTTCCAGACCCTTGCGCAGCAGGTACAGCATAATGCTGTCACGGCAGCCGATGACTTCCGCGATGGTGCAGGTGCCGCTGCGGATCAGCTCATCCGCGTTGCCAGTCCACACGTCGGTGCCGTGGGACAGGCCCGAGATCTGGATCAGCTCGGAGAAGTTCTTGGGCCGGGCTTCCACCAGCATACCGCGCACGAAGTTCGTGCCCATTTCCGGGATGCCGAAGGTACCGGTCTGGCTGTCGATCTGTTCCGGGGTCACGCCCAGCGCTTCCGGGCTGGTGAGCAGACTGTACACCTTGGGGTCGTTCATGGGGATGCTGTCGATGGGGATGCCCGTGTACTCCTCAAAATATTTGTAGAAGGTGGGCATATCGTGGCCCAGCTCGTCCAGCTTGAGCAGCGTATCATGCAGATACTTGAATTCGAAGTGGGTGGTCAGCAGGCCGCCTGCCACATCGTCTGCCGGGTGCTGGATGGGGCAGAAATCGTAAATTTCGTAGGTGTCCGGCACGACGACCATGCCGCCGGGGTGCTGGCCGGTGGTGCGCTTGACGCCGGTGCAGCCCAGCGTCAGGCGGTTCTCCTCAGCGTGATTCACGGTGCGGCCGCGCTCGTCCAGATACTTTTTGACGTAGCCATAGGCCGTTTTGTCCTGAATACCGGATACGGTGCCCGCCTTGAACACGTTGGCTTTACCGAACAGTTCCTCGGTGTAGCGGTGGACGTTGGACTGATATTCGCCCGAGAAGTTCAGGTCGATATCGGGCTCCTTGTCGCCGTAGAAGCCCAGGAAGGTCTCGAAGGGGATGTCGTGGCCGTCCACCAGCATCCGGGTGCCGCAGTTGGGGCAGTTCTTATCCGGCAGGTCAAAGCCGTCATCCACGCTGCCGTCGGTGATGAACTCGCTGTGCTTGCACTTGGGGCAGCGGTAGTGCGGCGGCAGGCTGTTCACCTCCGAGATGCCGGAGAAATGGGCCACAGCCGACGAGCCGACCGAACCACGGCTGCCCACCTGATAGCCGCCCGCGTTGGAGTAGGCCACCAGCTTGACCGCAATAACATACAGCACCGCATAGCCGTGGCCGCAGATGGAATCCAACTCTTTCTGCAGACGCTTTTCCACGATCTCTGGCAGCGGGTCGCCGTAGTCGCGCTTGGCGTGTTCCCACGTTGCATCGCGCAATTGCTGCTCTGCGCCCTCGATGCTGGGCGGGTAGGTGCCGCGCGGGATGGCGCGCACCGTGTTGTCGATCATGGCAGCGATCTTGCGGGGGTTCTTTACCACCACCTCGTAGGCTTTTTCCTTGGGCAGGTAGTAGAACTGCGCCAGCATGTCCTGCGTGGTGCGGAAGAACAGCGGCGGCTGGTTGTCGGCGTCCTTGAAGCCGTTGCCTGCCTGCAGCACGGCACGGTAGGCCGCATCTTCCGGCTCGGTGAAGTGCACGTCGCCGGTAGCAATGACCGGCTTGTGCAGGTCTTCGCCCAGTTTAATAACCGTGCGGTTGAAGTTCTTGATGTCCTCCTCGCTGTCCACCTTGCCCTCGCGCACCATGTAGGCATTGTTGCCCAGCGGCTGAATTTCCAGGATATCATAGTAGGATGCGATCTTTTTCAGTTCGTCGTAGCTGGTGCCGTCCACGATGGCGCGGTACAGCTCACCTGCTTCGCAGGCCGAGGTGAGCAGCAGGCCGTCGCGGTACTTGTTCAGCAGGCTGCGGGGCACGCGGGGCTTTTTGAAGAAGTAATTCACGTGGGCTTCGCTGACGATCTTGTACAGGTTCTTCAGGCCCATCTGGTTCTTGACCAGAATGATGAGGTGATAATACTTCTTTTTCAGCACTTCGCGGTTGCCGCCGAGACCCGTGTTGATCTCGCTGACCTTCGTCACCTGCTTTTCGGCCAGATCGTTCAGCATCACGCCGAAGATGCGGCCCAGCGCCGCCGAGTCCTCACAGGCGCGGTGGGCTTCGTAGGCGGGCAGCTCCAGGTGCTTGTTGATGGTGCCCTGCTTGTAGTTGTGCAGGCCGGGGTACATGGCCTGTGCCATGGTCAGGGTGTCAATATAGGTCGTGCCTTCCAGCGAGATGCCGCTGCGCTTCGCGGCGGCCCGCAGAAAACGCATATCAAAGGAGTGGACATTGTGGCCCACAAGGATGCGGTCACCCGCAAACTGCAGGAAAGCTTCCAGTGCTTCCTTTTCGCTGGGGGCGTTGGCCACCATCTCGTTGGTGATGCCGGTCAGCTCGGTGATCTTGGGCGTGATGGGCTTGCCGGGCTTGACAAAGGTGTCGAACTCGTCCACCACTTCCCCGTTCTTCACGATGACCGCACCGATCTCGGTCATATACTCCACGCCGGGGTCAAGGCCCGTCGTCTCAGTATCGAACACGCAGAACTCGCCGTCCAGCGGCTGATCTTTCACGCCGTAGACGCAGGGCACCATGTCGTCCACAAAGTAGGCTTCGCACCCGTAGATCAGCTTGAAATCCGGGTCGGTCTTGTGGATGTCGTCCGCCGCCAGCATGGCTTCCGGGTAGCCCTGACACACGCCGTGGTCGGTGATGGCAATGGCCGGGTGCCCCATGCGGTGGGCCAGCTTGACGATGCCGCCGGGGTCGCAGAAGCCGTCCATGCTGGAAAGCTTGGTGTGCAGGTGCAGCTCCACCCGCTTGACCGGGGCAGTATCCTCCCGCTTTTTGCGCTCCACGATGAGCACATCGTAGGGGTAAACGATATAATCGTGCTCGTATTTATCGTAGGAGCAGTCACCGCGCACGATGAGGGTGGTGCCCTTGCCGAGAGACTCCCACTTGGAGCAGTCCTCGCCTTCCTGCGCGCGAATTTTCAGGTTGATGGAGCCCTGATAATCGGTGATGGAAACGGTGTAAATTTTGCGGTAGTTGCCCTTCACCTCGGAGAAGAACACATCACCCCAGATGGTGCACTTGCCGCCCTCGCCGCCCAGGTCCTTGAGCGGGGTGAGGTTCTTGGGGGTGAACATCTTGCCGTGGAAAATGGTCACGGGCTTGTCGGTCAGGTCGAGGCCCTCCACCTTGATGGACGGGGCGGTGTTCTTCTTCTCGAACTTGACCACCGGCGGCGCGATCTTGCGCTCCAGCTTTTCTTCCATCTGGTGCTGCTCGGCTTCGCTCACCGCGCTTTGCAGCGTCACCTGCGGCTTGACGCCGGTATGGGCCGCAATGCGCTCAGCCAGCAGTTTTTCAAAGCCCATCTCCTGCAGAAACTTCGTGCCGTGGCACACCCCGATGGTGATCTTCTGGCCGGTGATGCCGATGGTGCACCGGTCCAGAAAACCGTTGATGGGCACACCGTCCCGCTTCATCTCCTCCATCAGGTCCCGCAGGGCAGCTTCGTCCAGCATGGCATAGCCGAACAGGTTTTCAATTTTTAGCTCAAAGCCTTCATAGTCCGGCTGCAGGGAAGCCAGCAGACGGGCGCACAGGCCCTTATCCAGCGGGGCGGCGCTGCGCAGCGTGAAGATGACCTGCTGGCTCTGCCGCAGCATCCGGGCATGCTCCACGATCACCTGCCCGAAGCAGGACGCAAAGGCCGGGTCCACCATGAACTGCGGCCAGAGCTGGGAAACGAGTGGTGTCACAAATGGTACTCCTTTTTATGGTTTACAGCACAAACTGCCGCACCTGTGTCCGCAGGCGTGGCAGCAGAGAAAATACAGTGTTTACAGTTTATAGATCTCGTCCATGAACTGGTCGAGGATATTGTCCCCGGTCAGCTTTTTGATGGGCTTGCCATGGAGGAACAACACCGCTTCACCCTTACCGCCGGCAATGCCGATGTCGGCTTCGCGGGCTTCGCCGGGGCCGTTGACCACGCAGCCCATCACGGCCACCTTGATGGATTTTTTGTAGCCCTGCAGCCGCTTTTCCACCTCGTTGGCGATGGCGGTGCAGGGGTACTGGGTGCGGCCGCAGGTGGGGCAGGTGATGACCTCCGGCCCTGCCACCGGGAAGCCCACGGCACGCAGGATGTTGTAACCGGCTTCCACTTCCTTTTCCGGTTCGGCGGCCAGCGAAACACGGATGGTATCGCCGATGCCTTCCAGCAGCATGCCGCCAATGCCCATGCCGCTCTTGAGCAGGCCCATCTGGTAGGTGCCGGCTTCGGTCACGCCCACATGCAGCGGGTAGTCCGTGACGGCGCTGAGCTGGCGGTAGGCTTCCATCATGCGGGGCACGTTGGAGTTCTTGATGGAGATGACGATATTATTGAAATCGAACTTTTCCAGCAAGCGCACATGATACAGCGCACTCTCCACCATGGCTTCCGGCGTGGGTGCGCCATATTTGGCAAGGATGTGCTTTTCCAGGCTGCCGCCGTTCACGCCGATGCGGATGGGGATGTTCTTGCGCTGGCAGGCGTCCACCACTGCCTTCACGCGGCTGTCGTCGCCAATATTGCCGGGGTTGATGCGAATTTTGTCCACACCCACGTCTGCACAGGCCAGCGCGGCCTTATAGTCAAAGTGGATGTCCGCCACGATGGGGATGCTCACGGCGTTCTTGACCGCTTCGATGCACCTGGCGTCCGCCGGGCTGGGACAGGTCACGCGCAAAATCTGGCAGCCCGCTGCCTCGCAGCGCTTTGCCTGTGCCACATTGCCCTCGATGTCCTCCACCGGAACATTCAGCATGGTCTGCACCGCAATGGGGTTGCTGCCGCCAATGGTCACGTTTCCAATTTTGACTTCCCGCTTTTTCTGCCGCATAAGGCTCCCCTTTCTGTTACATGGCTCCGGTCACGAGCCGGATGATATCGTTGTAGGTTGCAAAGAGCATCAGCCCGAACAGCAACCCAAAGGTTGCAAGGGTGAGCAGGCTTTGCAGCTTTTCCGGCACAGCATGGCCGGTGACGCCTTCAATGACCAAAAATACCACCTTGCCGCCATCCAGCGCAGGGAAAGGCAGCAGGTTGAGGATGCCAAGGTTGACGGTAATCAGTGCCAGCAGCTCCAGCAGGTCCTGCCAGCCATAGCTGGCGGCCTGGCCGATGGCCGTCACGATGCCCACCGGGCCGGAAAGGTTGTTGATGCTCTCGCGGCCCCGCAGAAGGTCGGCCAGCGAGGTGAACACGATGCGCCCATAGTACAGAGTGCTGTTCCAGGCTTCCTTTAACACGCTGAGCGGTGTTTTTTCGATGCCGTACACACTGAAGCCAAGGGTCATGTGCGTTTCACCATTTTCGTCCTGCCAGGTATCGAACTGCACATCCGGCAGCTCCACCTTCTGGCCGTCCCGCTTCACGGTGAAGTCGGCACGGTAGGCTTCGGTGCGCACCAGCTCATACAGGATGTCGTTTGCCACAAAGCAGCGCCGACCGTTCACAGCTAAAATTTCGTCGCCTGCCTGCAGGCCGGTCTGGCCGCAGAGGGCACCGTCCTGCACGGCATAGACCGTCTTGCTGGTGATGGCACCGTCCTGCGCCGCCACCAGAATGATGAGCACCACAAAGCCCAGCACAAAGTTCATGAAGGCACCGGCGGCCATCACCAGTGCCCGCTGCCATACCGGCGCTTCGGGCAGAGGGATGCCAGTGCGCTGCTCGGGCGGGATGGGATTCACATCTTCCGCTTCCCGCTCGCCGCGGGCATCCTCAGCCTGCCGGCTCTCGGGGCTCTCCTCCCCTTCCAGCGCCACAAAACCGCCCACCGGCAGAGCGCGCAGGCTGTACTGGGTGCCCTTGTGGACCTTCTTCCACAGCGTGGGGCCCATGCCGATGGAAAACTCGTTGACCTGAATGCCGCAGAGCTTTGCCACCGCAAAGTGGCCGAACTCGTGGATGGCGATCACTGCGCTGAAAACCACCAGCGCCGCGATCAGGGTGATAAAAACTGACATTGCGTCTCCTAAAGTTTACAGATGTGCTCTCACAAATTCCCGTGCCATGCGGTCACACTCATACACATCGCTGAGAGTATAGTCGCCGCCAAAGCTGTCGCTGTCCACAACGGCCTCCACCAGACGGCCGATATCGAGAAAACCGATCTTATCTTCCAGAAACAGCTTGACGGCTTCTTCGTTGGCACCATTGGCAGCGCAGGGGCCGAGGCCGCCCTTTTGGATGGCCTTTTTGCAGGCGGCCAGGCAGCGGAAGGTCTCGTCGTCGGCCACGTCAAAGGTGAGCACCTTCAGCGCGGCAAAGTCCAGCTCCGGCACCACGCCCGGCACCCGCTTGGGGTAGGTCAGCGCGTACTGGATGGGAATGCGCATATCCGGCACGCCCAGCTGGGCAATGACCGAGTTGTCGCTGAACTGCACCGCCGAGTGCACGATGCTCTGGCGCTGCACCACGATCTGAATTTTTTCCGGCGGCAGACCGAACAGCCACACCGCTTCGATGAGCTCCAGACCCTTGTTCATCAGGGTAGCGGAGTCGATGGTGATCTTCGCACCCATGTTCCAGTTGGGGTGCTTGAGGGCGTCGGCCTTGGTCTTGCCGCGCAGTTCCTCCGTCTTCATGCCGAAGAAGGGCCCGCCGGATGCCGTCAGCAGAATCTTGGTCAGGCTGGGGGCGCTCTCCTTATCCTGCAGGCACTGGAAAATGGCCGAGTGCTCGGAATCGACCGGCACGATCTCCGCACCGCATTCTCTGGCGCGGCGCATGACGATGTCGCCCGCGCACACGAGCGTTGCCTGCAGCAGAGCCAAACCGCCAAAGAACAGGTAACGGCCCAGATAGATCTCGTGCAGGCGTACGGGGATGAGCTCGTTGATAAGCTCATCGTCAACCGAGACCTTCATCATGGCTGCCAGTACGATCGAGCCGACCCAGAGCGACAGAATCGTGTAGAACGGTGCCATGGCCGAACCGTAGTTGCGGATCGGATAGACCGGCTTGCGGTCGAGCGCGACGGGGCCGGAAAGCGACACGGCCAGACCCTCGGGATCATTGCCGATCATCGTCTTGATCGTAGCGAGGTCATCCGACATCAAGGCGCCGTCGAGCTCGTCCTTAAACGCGCTGATCTTGTCCGACGCCTCGCCCAGCTGATCGGAAGCCTTGTTGACCAGCTTTGCAGCCTTGGAGAGGCCCTTTGCCAGCGAACCGGAAGCAGCGGTCAAGCCGTCTACGGCGCTATCCAGGTCGCCCGAGATGCCATCAAGCGAGTCCAAAACGCCCGAAATAGTCTTCTTGAGTTCTTTGGCCTTGACCGAAAACGTAGAGTCGTAGTCAATCTTGGCGCCCGAGATACCAGCCTTGGCATCCGCGATTGCCTGATCGACCTCGGCACGCGATTTGTTAACCTCTGCCATACTCTTCGTGAGCGACGTCGCGATATTCGTCAGCTCATTGGCATTGTTGCGGTACTCCGTCGCGGTTTTATCAAGCTCGGCAGCCGCGTCCTCAAGCCCTGCCTTGAGCTTATCGTTACTCACCTGGCCAGCAAGACTACGGAGCTCATTCGCCGTGCCATCAATCTCGTCGGCACGTTTATTGAGTGACGCTGCGCCATCGTTGAGCTGAGACACCGTAAGATCGACGTGCTTGTTTGCAGCGTCGAATGCCTTTGCGAGCTCGGTAGAAACGTTATCGAACGAACCTGCGCTCCCATCAATAGCAGCATCGATCGCATCGCTGGCGGACTTGAGCGCTTGCTCGGAATCGGCAATACCGCTCTCAGCATGCTGCATGAGCTGCTTCACCGACTCCTCGGTCGATCCGGACTGCTTGAGCATGCCGCCCGCCGACGTCAGTGAATCGGCCGTGGAGCTTAAAATGCCCGCAAGTGACGTTGCGCTGGCCTGAATGTCCTGCAAGTCCTGGACCGAATCGCCAAGCGTCGAGGACAGGTTGGCGATAAAGTTGCTTACTTGGTCGGTGCTCATGTAGTCGAGCAGGCTGGACACGGTTTTAAGACCGATGCTCGTAATGGTCTCGGTAAAAGTTTCGTTAACCTGGCTCTGAACGGCACTCGAACCCTTCTCGGTCACGATCTGCGCGATGGCGTTGGCCTTCTGGTTCTCGTAAAACTCGATATCGGCGTGTTTCACGTCGGTCGAGAAAAGCGTCATCATGTCGGAGCTAAACGTTTTGGGGATAACGACGGCAGCATAGTACGCGCCCGACTTAACGCCCTCGATAGCCTTTTCGCGATCGTTAAGCACAACCCAATCGAAGCTCTCGTTGCCGCGTAGGGTGGCGGTCACGTTTTCGCCCACGTTAACCTCGACGGGGATCAGATCGCTCTCGTAACCCTCATCGGTGTTGACCACGGCGATCTTAAGATTGCCGGTGTTGCCGTACGGATCCCAGCTGCCGGCGATGTTAAACCACGCGTACAGACACGGTACGATAATGAGGCCCATCACGACAACCAAGCCGATTACGGAGCGAGACACGTTTTGGACATCACGCTTAAACAGATGCAGGATGTTCTTCATTTATGCCTCACCTCCTTTGGAGTGCTTGCCGAGCGGGGCGTTCTTTTCATTCATCACAAACGTGTCATCCCCGTTCTCGGGCACATGGACCGCATCGCGATGACCACATTGGCTGACAGTCTGAGTCTTGGGTTCAGACCCACGCTCGCTGGCGTTGAGGCCAAACATGTGGCGGGCGGCAGGAATGGCGGCCGTGTGTTCGCGCATCTCGCGACGCAGGTCCTCATCCGAAAGCGCCGAGATGCGCATCTGGGTATTGAGGCTCGCGCGGATATATTCGATATTGATAAGCCAGCCGCAGATGGCAATAACCGAGATGATCCAAATGACAAGCAGAATGATCTTGCCGTTATTGTCGATATCGAGAACCGTCGACAGGACAAAGAGCAGGACCTGAACGCCCACCACGGCGGCAAAACCGCCCTTGATGTAGTACGGGTAGCGATGTTCAAAGGCGACCGCATGATCGAGCAGTTCGCGACGGTACGAATCGGAATCGAGCATGACACGCATGGCCGTGCGCAGCGAGTAGCGCTGGCGCGGCAGGTCGTTGGACTCGCAAATCATCATACCGGTCGTGGAAAGCTGTTTATCAAAGAGCAGGTTAAGGTTGAGCAGCAGCGGACGCAGTTGCAGGCCGATAAAGAGCGCCACGATCAAGAACACGCCCAGAATGCACAGGTTAAACAGGTAGTTGAACGAATACATGCCGCCGACCGTCTCGCGCAGCAGATTGATGCCGTAGGTAAAGGGCAGCAGCGGGTGCAGCCACTGGAAGAAGCCGGGCATCATCTCGATGGGGTACATGCCCGACGAACCCGGGATCTGCACGATAACCAGAATGACGCCGATTGCCTTGCCGATGTGCTTAAACGTAGTGGACAGCGCGTAAATGATGTTGACGTACGTAAACGAGATGGCGATGCCGCCCAGCACGAACAGCAGCGGGCTGACGCACTGCACGCCAATCACCAGATCGCCTACCGTAACGATGATGGCCTGCAACGCGCCCAGGATCACCATGAGCAACCAGCGGCCAAAGTAGCCTTGGCGCGCCGTAAAGCTGCCAACACCTTCACGGTCGACCTCGAGCTTGTAGATGGCGATGAGCACATAGCCGCCCACCCAAAGCGCCAGGTTGGTATAGAACGGGGCAATGCCCGAGCCGAAGCTCTTAACCGGATAGATCGACTTGGACGCGAGCTCAACCGGAGATGCCATGAAGTCTGCAACGTCATCGACGTCGACGCCCATCAGATCGGCCAGCTCGCCCATGGACTCGGAGGTCTGTAGCGCCGCGATGTCGTTGGCGGCGGTTGCGAGCTTGTCCTGGACCTTGGCAAGCGAGGAATCGGTCTGGGACAGCGCGGTCTTGGCCTGGCCGAGCGTAGCGCTAAGCTGCGCCAACGTGCCGCGCGCATTTGCAAGTGTAGGTGTCATACCCGAGACGATACCGGTCAGGTCGCCCGAAACGGCAGCAAAAGAGTCGAGCGCGCTCGAGGCCTTCGGCAGCGCGTTTTGACCCAGGTCCGTCTGGGCCTGGCCAAGGTTGGTCGCACCGGTCTGAATTGCGTTATTGATAGCGTCGCTGGCACCCGAGACAGCCGCGGCGTCATTCGCCATGGCGCTCGACTGCGCAGACAGACCGTCCTTGATGCTCTGAAGCTTTTCATTCTGCTCGCGGAGCAAATCGATGGTCGATACAATGCGCGCGTCAATTTCCTTGGAACCCGTCGACGTGTCATTGACGAGAATTTCCAAGTGCCCGATAACGGCCTTATTGTGGTCGATCGTCGCTTGGAGAGACTCGAGCGAGTTGTCGATACGGGTGGTCGTAGATGTGACCGTGCCCGTCAGCTTGCCGATGGCAGCGTTCGCGGAGGCCGACGTCTTGGTGAGCGCAAGGCTGCCTTCCGAGAGCGCCTTGGAGAGCGAGGCGATAGAGTTGCCCGCCGTGGTGCGAGCTTCACCCAGCAGGTCGTTGCCCTGAGAGATCGCTTGCGTCAGTGACGGCGCCTGACCCTGCATGCCGGCAAGTGCCGCATCAGCCGAGGCGATAGCGCCACTCGTCTCGATGGCGGCATTCATGTCGCCAATCGAATCGCGCACCTCGCCCAAGGTATCGGATGCCTCGGAGACAGAACTTGCCAACGAATCCCGAGTCTGGGTTGCCTTGTCCTTTAAATCGACTCCGGCATCCTTGGCAATGCTGGCAACGGTCTCGCCCACCGTGGAGACAAATTCCGAGTTGATCTGCTCCTCGATGGTGCTTGCGCCGGTGTCGGTAACCTTGGGCGCAATAGCGCTCTTCTTCTCATTGACGTAGTACGTAAGCTTGGGCTGATGGTAGTTGCCGTCGAGCATCGAAACCAGGTTATCCGAGAAGTTCTTGGGGATTACGATGGCCGCATAGTACTCACCGCTCTCGACGCCCTCCTTGGCATCGGACGCCGAATCGACGAAGGTCCAGCCCAGCTGATCGTTCTCCTTGAGCTGATCGACAACCTGGTCGCCCGCGTTGAGCTCGCCCACCAAGTCGTTTTGGGTGCCCCGATCGTTGTTGGCGATGGCAATCTTGATACCCTGGGTGTTTCCGTACGGATCCCAGTTGGCCACGATGTTGTACCAGGCATACAGCGAGGGAATAACGCACACGCCAAGGGTAACCACCAAGGCGACGGGGTTCACAAGCAGTCGCTTAATGTCGCGCTTAAATATCGCAAAGGACACCTTTGCATTGGATAGTTTGCTGCCGAGACTCACGCTTGGACCATCCATCCTGTCGTTAAATCGAATCGTACTATCGACAACCATTGTAGTAGGCGCTTTAACGTCTCAAAGCACAATGGTGTTGAGTTTTGCGGGTAGCAATATACTACGAAGATGAGTTAACGTACAGATGTACAGTATCCTAAATTTCAGCAGGTCACAAAACCACAACCCGCACAAATAAATGATCCCTTGGGGACGGAGGGATCATTCAAAAGGAAACGAGAGTGGAAAATCTCCCACTTCAAGCCCGCATTCGAGCCAAAAGTGGGAGATTATCCACTCTCGTTCTAATCTAGTTACGGTGCCGTATCCCCGAACTACATCAAGTTGCAAACAGCTGCCGCGAAGGCCACGGGGTCCTCGGGCAGAATACCCTCGACCAGCAGAGCCTGGTCATAGAGCAGACCGGAGTACTGCTTGATCTTGTCGGCGTCGCCCGCCTTCTGAGCAGCGACGAGCTTGGCGAAGACCGGGTGCTTGGCGTTGAGCTCGAGCACGCGCTGGCTCTTGGGCATGCCGTCGGGCGTGCCCTCGGGACCCTTCTGAAGCACCTTCTCCATCTCGAGCGAAAGCGGACCCTCGGTGGTGATGCACGCGGGAGCATCGGTCAGGCGCGCAGAGACGGCAACCTTCTCGACCTTATCGCCAAGCGCTTCCTTCATAGCG